>FTHI01000656.1_pt1 | contig 16213 bp, 15 predicted proteins | sample 1640891 | NCBI WGS metagenome assembly FTHI01 (sample SAMEA3914788, study PRJEB12502) | metagenome | biome: forest; material: soil | place: Canada | collected 2011-07-03 | depth 0.1 m
CCCCGCCGACCTCCACAGACCCCACTCGGATCTTGCGGGAAACCCGGCGCTGGATCGCGCGCCAGGGGCGGACGTGGGCCAAGTCGTGCGCTGTCATGGGACCGAATGGAAACCTTGGGAAGGAGCCTTATAGCCGTTCCCTCGAAGGATGTCCTGCGCGGCCGGAGGTCAGGCCCCGGGATCGGTCGGCGGGACGGAGGCCTGGGTCGACGCCATCAGCTGGCTGAGCGGCGTGATTTCCGCAGGCAGCCCCGAGCGGATCTGACCGTTGAGATAGACGTCGAACGCCGTGCGATCGGACACGTCCACCGCGAGGCTCTTGGAAATCGGCGCCCGATAGGCTTCACCAGCCTTCAGCTGTTGGGCGAAATAGACCGATCCATCTGCGCCGCGGATCACCAGCGAGGCGGACTTGCGGGCCTGCAGGGTCACCGCCGAGTTCTGGGCGGCGACGCCGTAGATGGCGCCATGCGGGGTGAAGCTCTTGGGGGCCGACGCTTCGTTCGCCGCAACGGCGCTGGCCGCGGTCTTGGCGGCGTCGTCCGCATTGGCATTGGCGGGATCCTCGACAGCCTGCATGCCGGGCGTCTTGTAGGTCTGTGGCAGATCGGAGTCCTGAGGAGCCGGCTGGGCCGCCGAGACTGGCAAGGTGGGCTGACCCGTTGCAACGGGAGCGGCCGGAGTGGTGCTCTCCGGCAGCAGGGGCGGAGGCGGGGTGTCGTCGGCCATGGCGTGCTGCGCCACGTTCCACAGGATCACGGCCGAGAGGATCGCGGCCCCGCCGCAAGCCAGCAACGGCACCCGGGCGTCCTTGTGCTTGCGCACGCCCACGGGCGGCCGCAACGGCTCAGCGGCGCTGGGAGCATCGAGCCTGAAGCGATTGACGGCGGCTTCGCCGTCCAGGCCCAACGCCCTGGCGTAGGCGCGGACGTAGCCGATCGTGAATGGCCGGGAGGGCAGATCCTCAATCCGCATTTCTTCGAGCGCTGAAAGGTAGGCCCGCTTGATCCGCGTGGCGTCCGCCACGTCCTGCAGGCTGAGGCCCAGCCGCTGTCGCGTGAGGCGCAAGGCTGCGCCGATATCTGACGCGTCGTCGATCGCGCTATCCCGTGCTTCGATGGCGTCGCTCATGTCGACGCCGGCCGAAGCCAACAGATTATGCGTAACCGCGCCTGTATCCAGCGGCATGGCTACTTCCGCCCTATAAAAGGTCCACGAACCCGGATCGCAGAACCAACCCCCGATGACTTAATGCACTGTCGTTAAGCCATTATTGTGGATATCAGCCTAGCCCTCGGAAATCAATCGATTAAAGCGCCAGATATAACCGGCGGGCCAAGCTTTCCACCTCACTTCTGACAGAGCCTGTTGTTCCCTTCAAAAGGGAAGCTACGCCACGACGGGCCGATTCCCGATCCAAGGATAGCACCATCCTCTTGACCGGGCCGATACCAGCCGGCGGCATCGATAACCTGTCAAAGCCCAGTCCTATCAAGACAAACGCCTCGAGCGGGCGGCCTGCCATCTCGCCGCACACCGACGCTGGCGTCCCGGTCTCTATGCAGGCGTCGCTGATCGCCTTCAACGCACGAAGCGCCGGGGGGGAGAGGGGGTCGTATCGATCCGAGACGCGCGGATTGCCGCGGTCGGCGGCGAACATGTACTGCATGAGGTCATTGGTGCCGACGGACACGAAGTCCGTCATCGGCAACAGAGCATCCAGGTGCCAGACCAGCGACGGCGCCTCGATCATGGCGCCCACATGCAGGATCTTGGGCGCCGGCCTTCCCCGTCGCTGGGCCCAGGCCATCTCCTCGTCCACCATGGCCCTGGCGGCCCTGAACTCGTCGACGCTGGCGATCAGCGGGAACATGACCCTGAGCTCGCGGCCCCGCGAGGCAGAGATCAGGGCCCGAAGCTGCAGCCTGAGCAGGGCTGGACGGTCCAGGCCCATGCGGACGGCGCGCCAGCCCATGGCCGGGTTGTCCTCCAGGTCGGCCTGGATGTAGGGCAGGACCTTGTCGCCGCCGAGGTCCAGCGTGCGGAAGGTCACCGGCAGGTCCTTCGCAGCGTCGAGCACCCTCGAGTAGAGCTGGGTCTGGGCGTTGGTCCGGGGCAGCTCCTCAGCCACCATGAATTGGAATTCGGTGCGGAACAGGCCGATCCCCTCGGCGCCGGTCTCGTGCAGGATGTCGAGGTCGATCTCCAGCCCGGCGTTCATCAGCAGGGTTATATGCGTCCCGTCCTTAGTCACCGGCGGCGTGTCGCGCAGCCGGGCGAATTCCGCCTTCTGCTGGGCCCGCACCAGCATCCTCGCCTGGATGGCCTCCACCACGTCGGGGCGGGGGCGCAGGAACGCCTCTCCGGTCTCAGCGTCGACGATCACCGGATCGCCCTCTGACACCCGGTCGCGCAGGCCAGGCAGCCGCCCGACGCAGGGCACGTCCAGGGCGCGGGCGACGATCGCGGCGTGGCTGGTGGGTGTTCCCTCCTCGAGCAGGATGCCCTTCAGCCGGGTGCGGTCGTATTCCAGCAGGTCTGCCGGGCCGAGGTTACGAGCAATCAGGATCGCATCGTTGGGCAGCACACGAGGGCCGTGGGCATTGCCGGTGAGGTGGCGCAGCAAACGGTCGTTCAGGTCTTCCAGGTCGTGGACGCGTTCACGCAGGTAGGGGTCGCGGGCCTGGCCGAGCCTCGCCCGGTGTTCGGAGCGGACCCGCTCGACGGCCGCCTCGGCGGTCAGCCCGGACCGCACCGCCTCCTCCAGCGAGTGGTTCCAGCTCTGGCTGTTGGCCAGCATCCGATAGGCTTCCAGCACCTCGAAGGAGGCGCCGACGATGCCGCGCTGGCCCTCCAGCATCTCGTCGATCTGGGCTTTCAGCGCGACGATCGCCTTGGCCAGCCGCTCTTCCTCCAGGGGCACGTCGTCGGCCAGCAGCTGTTCCGGAGCGACGGGCGCCTCGTGCAGCACCGCAACCCCGAAGGCCAGGCCCTCCGCCAGGCGCACGCCCCGCAGCCGTTCCGGGCGATGGGGCGCGATCTCCACGTCCTTGAGCTCGGCCTCGCCCAGGAGATCGCCCTGGGCCACCGTCTCGGCCAGCACCATGGCGATGATCTGAAGGTCTTCGACCTCCTCTTCGACATAGTTCCGCTCGGTGCGGTTCTGCACCACCAGCACGCCGATGGCCCGCCCGCCCCGGAGCAGGGGCACGCCCAGGAACGCGTGATAAGGGTCTTCGCCGGTCTCCGGCCGGTAGGAGAAGGCCGGGTGGGACGGGGCGTCGGAGAGGCTGAGCGGGCGGCCCAGGCGCATGATCTCGCCGACGAGGCCCTCGCCGGGCTTCATGCGGGTGACGTGCACGGCGCCCGGGTCCAGGCCTTCCGTGGAGAACAGCTCCATGTCGCCGGACGCTCGGCGCAGATAGATCGAACACACCTCGGCGACCATCGAGCGGGCGATGATCCGCACGACCATATCCAGCTTAGCCTGGGCAGGACCCACGCCGGCCATGGCTTCGCGGATCTGCCGGAGCAGGCTGCGCGGTCCACGTATCCCTGGCGCCATGGCCATGAGCGTTCGAGTCTCCCTTGCGATGGTACTTAGACTGTCACGTCGGCCTTAGGGAGTGACCAAGGCCCTATGGCGCCGTTATCGCGTCTGGCGCGCAATTTCCATCCATCAGACCTTACCGACCCCGTCGCGGCGCCTGTCGAGCGGCGCCTTCACGCGATGGGCCGGTCAGATCCCGACGCGCGATGGCGCCAAGAACGCCCGATCAGACCTGGTCGAGGCCGTAAGCCGCATGCAGCGCCCGCACGGCCAACTCCGTATAGGCCGCCTCGATCAGGACGCTGATCTTGATCTCCGAGGTCGAGATCACCTGGATGTTAATTCCCTTTTCGGCCAGCGCCTTGAACATGGTGTTGGCCACGCCCGCGTGGCTGCGCATGCCCACGCCGATCACCGAGACCTTGGCCACGTCCTCGTCGATGGCCACGTCCTCGAAGCCGATCTCTTCCTTGGCGGCCTTCATGATCTCCAGCGCCCGCACCGCGTCGCGCTTTCCCACCGTGAATTCCATGTTGGCCTCGTCGGCCACGCGGGCGTGGGACTGGACGATCATGTCCACGTTGACGTTGGCGTCGGCCAGCTGACCGAAGATCCGGGCCGAGACACCGGGATGGTCGGGCAGGCCATAGAGCGTGATCTTGGCCTCGTCGCGGCTGTAGGCGACCCCCGAAACGATCCGCTTCTCCACAATCTCCTCCTCGTCGCAGACGATGGTCCCTGCGCCCTGGCCATTGGCCTCTCCGGGCTCCAGGAAACTGGACAGCACTCTCACCGGCACCCGCTTGGCCATGGCCAGCTCGACCGAGCGGGTCTGCAGCACCTTGGCCCCCAGCGAGGCCATCTCGAGCATCTCCTCATAGGAGACGCGGCTCAGACGGCGGGCCTTGGACTCGATCCGTGGGTCGGTGGTGTAGACACCGTCGACGTCAGTGTAGATGTCGCACGCGGCGTCGAGCGCCGCGGCCACGGCCACCGCCGAGGTGTCCGAGCCACCGCGGCCCAATGTGGTCACTCGGCCTCCACGCGTCACGCCCTGGAACCCGGCGATCACGGCCACCTGCCCTTCGGCCATCGCCTTTGCGAGGTTGTCGGGCGGGATGTCGTCGATGCGCGCGCGGCCGTGCGCGTCGTCGGTGATGATAGGGATCTGCCAGCCCAGCCAGGACTTCGCCGCCACGCCCATGTTCCGCAGGGTCATGGCCAGCAGCCCGGCTGTGATCTGCTCGCCGGACGCCACCACCGTGTCGTATTCGTCATCGGACTCCGGCAAGCCGCCGGCCGCGCGCCCGGCGCCGTCGGTCCAGGCCACAAGTTCGTTGGTCCGGCCAGCCATGGCCGAGACAACGACAGCCACCTGCTTCCCCGCGTCCACCTCGGCCTTCACCAGGCGCCCGACCCGTCGGATGCGCTCCAGGTCGGCCACCGAGGTTCCGCCGAACTTCATCACCAGCCGAGACACCTCCGGCCGCCTCCTCTAGAGTTCGCTTGCCAGCAAGACCGCGGCCGGACAAAGCCTCGCCGCGAAACGCCGCCTTCTAGCGGCGAGGGCGGGGCGCTGCAATGCGTCCCCTGAAGAGGACCCCGATGACCCACGCCCAAGGCCGGAGCGTCGACGCCCAGGAGGTCGAGCGATTCTCCCGGATCGCCGAGGACTGGTGGAACCCGCACGGCAAGTTTGCGCCGCTGCATCGCTTCAATCCCGTGCGTCTTGGGTTCATCAGGGACCGGGCTCTCGGCCGCTTCGGCCGCGACCCTTCCGATCGGCGTCCATTCGAGGGCCTGAGCCTTTTGGACATCGGCTGCGGCGGAGGGTTGCTCAGCGAGCCGATGGCCCGTCTTGGGTTCGACGTCACTGGCGTGGATGCGTCCGAACGCAACATCGGTGCGGCCAAGGCCCACGCGGCCAAGGCGGGACTGGCGATCAACTACATGTGCTCGACGATCGAGACCCTGGTAGAAGAGCGGGATCAGCCGTTCGACCTCATCTTGAACATGGAAGTCATCGAGCATGTGACTGATCCAGAAGGGTTTCTGCGCGACTGTTCGCGCCTGGTCGCGCCCGGCGGAATAATGATTGTCGCCACCCTGAACCGCACCGCCAAAGCCATGGCGCTGGGCGTGATCGGCGCGGAACATATCCTGCGCTGGCTGCCGGTTGGCACCCATGACTGGCGTCGGTTCGTGAAGCCAGCGGAGATCAGGACGTGGCTGGGCGGCGAACCCGTGGACGTGGAGGGTCCGTTCGGGGTCAGCTTCAACCCCCTGAGCGGACGCTGGTCGCAATCGGGCGACGCCGAGGTGAACTACATGATGACCGTCGCCCGCAGCTGACGGGTCAGTTCAGCTCGCCCTTCGTCGGCGGTTTGGGGGGCAGGGGCGCAACCCGGATCCCGTCCTCGACCAGGGCGCGCACCTCGGTCGGCGAGGCCTCGCCATAGATTCCCCGGTCCTCCGACTTGCCCTCGTGGATCGCCCGCGCCTCGGCGGCGAAGCTGTCGCCCATGTAGTCGAAGGTTTCCTCGACATGGCGGCGCACCTCGCTCATCGCCTGCATCATCATGTTGCGCATTTCGGGCGTCGGCTCGGAGGCGGCGTGGGCCTTGGTCCCGGTCACGGCTGGGGACATGATCGCCTTGCGCACGTCCTTGGAGGCGCAATAGGGGCACTCGATCATCCCTTTGGCCTGCTGGTCGTCGTAGTCGCCGGACGTCGAGAACCATCCTTCGAACGGATGGTCGTGCGGGCACAGGAGGGCGTACTTGATCATGGTCCTGTGAACGCCCGGTCGTTAGCCAGGGCCGGGATCGCGGCGCGCGCCTTGCCCACTTCGTCAAGATCCAGGTCGGCCATCAACACGCCCGGTTCGTCGTCGTCCTGTTTGGCGATCACGTGGCCCCAGGGATTGACCACCATTGAGCGGCCCCAGGTCCCGCGGCCGTCTTCGTGCATTCCGCCCTGGGCCGGCGCCAGGACGAAGGCTCCGGTCTCGATGGCGCGAGCCCGCAGGAGCACTTCCCAGTGGGCTTCACCGGTGGGGCGGGTGAAGGCCGCCGGCACGGTGATCAGTTCCGCGCCGGCCTTGGCCAGGGCGCGGTAGAGGTGCGGGAAACGGATGTCGTAGCAGATGGTGAGGCCGAGCATGCCCCAGGGCGTGCTGGCCGTCTGAGCGCGGTCGCCCGGCGTGTAGAGCGATGACTCCCGGTGCCGCTCACCGGTGGGCAGGTCCACGTCGAACATATGGATCTTGTCGTAGGTCGCCCGGACGCGGCCGTCCGCGTCGATCAGGACAGATCGGTTGGCGAGGAGGCCGTCTTCGCGCTTCACCAGGGCGGAGCCGATCAGAAGGGAGATCGACAACGCCTCAGCCAGCGAGCGCAGGCCCTGGACGCATTCGTCCTCGTCGAGGCTGCGCACGGCGTTGAACAGCTTGGCCCGGTCGCGCTGGAGGATGTTGGTCCCTTCAGGCGTCGCCACCAGCTGGGCCCCATCAGCCGCCGCCTTGCGGATCAGCGGTTCGGCCTGCCCAAGAGCGGCAGATTGGTTCGTCGGCGTTCGTAATTGGATGAGGGCGACGCGCAGGGCGGTCATGCCTGCAGCAACGGGTCCAACTCACCACGGCGTTCGAGCGCCATCATGTCGTCGCAGCCGCCGATATGCCGCTCGCCGATGAAGATCTGGGGAAACGTCGCCCGGCCGCCGGACCGCTGGATCATCTCCTGGCGCCTGTCCATGTCCTGGGAAGCCTCGATCTCGATGAACTCCACGCCCTTTGTCTTCAGGAGCGCCACGGCGCGGGTGCAGTAGGGGCAGAAGGGCTTCGTATAGATGGTGACGCTGGGCATGCAAACTCCGGCCGGCCTGGACAGCGTCATATGGTGATCCGTCTGCGCTACGCCAGACGCGAGCCGCTACGGGGCTCGGCCGAGGCGATCCGGACAGAAAAGGGCCCCGGCGCGGGGGGCGGTGCGCCGGGGCCTGTTACGGCTCGTCTTGGGGGGCGTTGGAGCCGCAAAAACTCGAATCGTAAGCCTATTGGAGCGTGGGCGCCTGCCAGCTGCGCTTGATGGGTTCGGGAGGCATGAGCTTTGAGGTCATGGCCTCGTAGAGCTTGGATGGCCTGATCGGCTTGGCCACGACGTCGGACATGCCGCACGCCATGTAGCGGGCGATGTCGCCTGGCTCGGCCTTGGTGGTGACGGCCACGATCGGCACCGAGCTCATCGGAGAGTTCAGCTTGCGGATCGCCCGGGTCGCCTGCATGCCATCCATCTTCGGCATGCGGACATCCATCAGGACCAGGTCGAAGCGCCGCAGCTTGACCGCCTTGACCGCAGCCGCGCCGTCCTTGACGCATTCGCAGGTGCAATCGAACAGCTCGCAAAGCGAGGCAAGCAGGTTGCGGTTGAACTCATAGTCATCGACTATGAGAACATGTGGACGTGCTTCACCAGGTCGGTGAGCAGTCCGTTGTGGTGTGAGGTCTCTGTCGGGTTCGTCCCTGACTAGAACCTCTGGGTCGTGGTATGCGATTGCCATAATAGTCACTCCTTCGCTGGCAAACGCCCCCTTAACTCACGTCTCTACAAGTGGCAGTTGAAGGAGAGGTTAGCAAACGCGGTTAATCGGCGTTCACTATTCTAATTGTTTGTGCGCTGAAAATGGTGCGTTGCACCAAATTTCCTTGTAACCAGCTTAGCTTGGCTCAAGGCCCTGGATTGCAAGCTTGGCCGGAAGGGTAAACGGCGACCCCCACCTTATGGTTGAGTTTCGTTCAGGGAGAACGTTGGCGGGTCAAGGTTGCTGGCCGCGGCGTTTACCTTGACTGCGGGTTATCCACGGCCTGATCCCTGACCCGGGCGACGACAGCAACGTCGACGGCGCGGGCGCCGGCCCTGAGCAGCTCGCGGGCGCAGGCGTCCGCCGTGGCCCCTGTGGTCATCACGTCGTCCACCAGAAGCAGGCGTTGGCCTTCGATCCGGGAGCGTTGGCTCGGCGGGACCACGAACGCCCCCTGAACGCCCCGCCGGCGTCCCGAAGCGGACTTGCCGGCCTGCCCACCCTGGCGCACGCGCCTCAGGACGTCGGGCAGATACGGCCTGTCGAAGCGTCGGGCCATGGGCCGCGCCAGCTCTGCAGCCTGGTTGTAGCGGCGGCGGAACAGCCTCCACGGATGGAGTGGCACTGGGACCAGCGCGTCGGCCTCGGCGATCAGGTCCGCTGCGGCGCGACCGATCCAGGCGCCCAGCAGTCCTGCGAGCTCAGTCCGGTCGGCGTGCTTCAACTGCAGGATCAGGTCGCGGGAAGCCTCGTCGTATAGGCAGGCGGCCCGCACGCGGGAATAGGCGCGCGGCCTGGCGAGACAGGAGGGGCATTTCACGCCGGGCCCGAGGTCGTATTCAAACGGCGTTCCGCAACTGTCGCAGACAGGGGCCTCGAGGAACACGATCCGGCTCCACCCCTGGCGCGACAGACCAGCTCCCTGGGAAGGGACGCCGTCGTCCAGCGTGCGGGGCGGCAGGATCAGGTCGAGCACCGCCCGAGCGACGGGACGGAAATCCGCCAGCCGAGGTTTCCAGAACGGCGTTGCTTCGCCATGTTCAACGCCCATGAGCGCCCCGCCCATCCTGTTCGACCGCGCCCTTCACCGGCGCCGCCTCGACCGCGCCGCTCCGCGCTTCGGCGCGGCGGGCTTTCTGAAGGCCCGGGCGGCAGAGGACGCCGTTCTGCGCCTCGAGACCATCATGCGCAGTTTTGATCTCGCCGTCGACTTGGGCGCCCGCGACGGGGCTTTCGCCAGGGCGCTCGAAACGAGCGACGCGCGCGCCCGGATCGGCGCGCTGATCGAGACGGATCTTTCGCTTGCCATGCTTTCGGGCCGTAGCGGCCCGCGGGTCCAACTGGACGAGGAGCGCCTTCCGTTCAGGAGCGAAAGTCTCGACCTTGTCGTCTCCTTGCTGGCGCTGCACTGGACCAACGATCTACCCGGATCCCTGGTCCAGATCCGCCGGACGCTAAGACCCGATGGACTATTCATCGGCGCCCTGTTCGGCGGCGCAACGTTGACGGAGCTGCGCCAGTCGCTGGTCCAGGCCGAAACCGAGGTCGCCGGCGGCTCTGCGCCCCGGGTGTCGCCATTTGCTGACACGCCCGACGCGGCCGCGCTGTTGCAGCGCGCCGGATTCGCCCTGCCGGTGGCTGACATCGACCGGGTCCAGACTGCGTATGGCCATCCGCTCGAGCTGCTGGCGGACCTGCGCGCCATGGGGGAAAGCAACGTCCTTGTGGACCCGGCCAGAAGGCCGCTGACCCGGTCGGTGCTGGCCCGGGCGTTCGAAATCTACGCGGAGCGCTTCTCGCGGCCCGACGGGCGGATCCTGGCCACCTTCGAGATCGTCACCATGACCGGATGGGCGCCGCATCCGGACCAGCAGCAGCCGCTCCGCCCCGGCTCGGCGCGGATGCGGCTGGCCGACGCTCTGGGCGTGAAGGAACGCTCGGCTGGGGAGAAGCCGGGCGGTTAGCCGACGCGGAACGAGCGACAGGTCGGGCCGTTTGATCGTTCTGGGGGCGCAATCAACGGAAGCGCGCCATGATCAACCGATGGCTTCTCCCCGGTCTTTGCCTGGTATCCCTGGGCGCCGCGCCGGTTCTTGCCCAGCAGCCGGCGGCTCATCCCGCCGCCGGCCTTTCAAATCCGGGGGCGCCCGCGGCGCCCGCAAATACCGCCAATCCCACGCTTCTGCCCGGCGACAGCCCCGCTGCGGCAGAGGCCAGCCGGGGCCAGGCGTCGGGGGTTCCGGGAGGGTTCAAGTCGAACTCCGAGTCCAGCGCGGTCGGGGATGACGCCGCGCCGCCCAATCCCGCCGTCGCCCGGCTGGCGGCGATCGGAACGCCGGTCAAGGACAGCGAGGGCATCATCGTCGGGAAGGTTTCAGAGGTGGTGAAAGACAAGCAGGGGAGGGCTCTGGGCCTGGTGATCCACATCGGACGTCGCAACGTCACACTGTCGATCGCCGATCTGTCGGCCGATGGCCGCTATCTGGTGGGCCGGCAAAGCCGTCGTGCGTGGCTCGCAGGCTGAAGCCTCAGCGAAGGGCAGTCCGCAGATCGCCGGCCCTGGGCGCCCGCTCTCCGGCGCGAAGGGCGATCTGGGCGGCAGTGGGCGCGTCGGCGCGGGCCAACCGCGTTCCGCCCCGATCGGAGGCCGCCATCAGAATGGTGTCGATGTGGGCCTTCTCAGCATCGAAGGCGGCCAACTCGCGGCCTTCCAGCACGGTCCCCTGCGGCACCTTTGCGCCTTTTGGATTGATCTTCTGGCCGTTGAGGATGACCTCATAGTGCAGGTGCGGTCCGGTGGATTCGCCGGTGGAGCCCACGTATGCCACGACCTGGCCCTGATGGACCCTCTGGCCGGCTCGGACCGCCCAGCCCGACAGGTGGCCATAGCCGGTCGCCCACTGGGCGGTGTGCTTGATCTCCAACCAGCGGCCGTAACCGCCTCGCCACTGGGCTTCCTGCACCACGCCATCGCCGGCGGCGTAGACAGGCGTGCCCGAGGGGGCGGCGAAGTCCACGCCCTTGTGCATGCGGGTGAAGCCGAGGATCGGGTGCATCCTCAGGCCGAAGCCCGAGCTGATCCGGGCGCCGTCGACCGGCGTCCGCAGCAGGAAACCGCGGATGTTCTTGCCCAATTCGTCGAAGTACTGGGCCTCGCTCGAGCCCGGAGGCTTGAAGCGGTAGAAGCGGACCACCTGACCCTTGGCCCCGATCTCGGCGTATTGCAGCTCGCCGGTCTCCACCGTACGCCCCGACTCTGTCACCTGACGGTCGAAGACCATGCGGAACCGGTCGCCCGGGTGGATGTCGCGACTGAAATCGAGCTTGTGGGAGAATAGCTTGACCACCTCTGCGGTCAGTTCGGGGGTCGCGCCGGCCTGCAGGGCGGAGACGTAGAGCGAATCCGACATTGCGCCCTGGGCGACCGTTGTTTCCCCGCTGACCTTTTCGGCCATCTCGCGAAGCCTGAGGGCGCCGTCGAAGGTGCGCGACAGGGTGATGGCGGTGGCCGGTCCGGTGCGCATGGAGAGGCCGATCAGCCTGACCGGGCCGCGACGGTTCCGCGGCCGGGCCACGGCGGCCTCGAAGGCGAGTCCGGCCTTGATGTTCACGGTGTCGAAAGCGGCTCCTAGAGCGCGGACCGCCTGATCGGCTTCTCCCGGAGTCACGCCAAGGCGCAGAACCGCTTGCCGGAAGGTTTCGCCCGGGGCGATCCGCATGGCCACTTTCTCAGGCCGGGCGAATCCGGGAAGGGCTTCGGACTGGGCGAAGGCTTCGTTCTGGAGGGCGGCGAGGGCGCTGGCGTCGAGCGGGCGGCGGCCGGGCGAGTCCTTGTCGTGTTCTGTGAGTCTCCAGCCCAGGACAAGGGCGGACACGCCGAGCACGCACACCATGACCCGAGGCGCGTACCGTGTAGGCGGGCTGCGTGGATCGAATTCCTGCATCGTTCCCCCGAACGACGACGCCAATGACTTCATGGCGACCGCCCAGGATCTCAAGCGCCCGGACGAGCCAAGGCGGGAGGATGACGGACCTAAATGGTTAAACGCAAGTAACTTTTCGCTGAGTGCCGAGAACCACCGGCCTGCTCGACCCAGGATCATTGTTCGGGACTCCACGGGCGGCGGATTCCACTCGGGCGTGCGGAATCCATGCTCAAAGCAGCTCGGCGACGATTTCTGCCGGCCGGCACAGGCGCGCGCCCTTGGGCGATTCGACGATCGGCCGCTCCACCAGGATCGGATGGGAGACCATGGCAGAAAGCAGGATGTCGTCGGAAACGCCGTCCTTCAGCAGACCGAGTTCCTCGGCGGGCGTGCCGCGTACGCGCAGAACCTCGCGGGGCCGTTTGCCCATGGCGGCGAGCAGCGCCTCCAGTTGAGGGCGGGCCCAGCCGGTCTTGAGATACTCATGGACCTCGGGCTCGCGACCGCTCCTGCGGATAAGCTCGAGCACGTTGCGGGAGGTGCCGCAGCCGGGGTTGTGATGGATGATGACGGAGCTGTCTTTGGCCATGGCCCGGTGTCCTGGCCGAGCCGGCGCGATATGGCAAGCCCGGCTTGCCAGTCTCAGCCGCCCCTGGCGGAGCCGATGATTACAGTGGCGTCGGAAGTCTGCCACGGCATGGCGTTGGCCGGGCGCCGGGGCAGGGGGACGGCCTCCTCGGGCCAGCCGTCGATCACCTCTGCCCACCGCGCTTCGATCGGTCCGGAACCGTTCAGAGTCACCACCAGGCCCGCCGGCGAAGGAGCGTTCCAGACGATGTGGGTCCAGGCGCCCGGCATCGGCGAGAATTCTGCGCCCTGACCGTTGACCGTGGCTGTGGCGATCGCCTTGGACATGCGGAGATCGAGTCTCAGCTGACGCGCCAGGCCAGACGGCGGCAGGCTTATCTGCAGGCGTCCGTCAGGCAGCGTGTTGATCGAGACCCTGGGTTTGCCTGCAGCGATGGGCCGCGCCGGCGCGACGTGGCCGTACTCGAACAGCGGCGGCAAGGCGGAACGCACGATGCCGCCTCCATCGGCGCCGAGCACGCTGGCGGTCCATCCATCCAGTTGGGCCATTGGCGTGGCGCGGAAATACCGGTTCCCGTCCAGGTCGGCGACGTAGAGCGCAGAGGTGGGACGCGGGTAACGGGGACTGGTTGGGTCGCTGGACCTGACAAGAAGGGTCAAGACCACAGTCAGCGCCAGGGCGCCCGCGCCCAGGACCAAGGTCCAAAGCTCTCCGGATCCCGGCCAGAGCAATGGAAACAGCACGAGGGCGGCGATCATCACGAACACGGCCAACGCCTCAGGGAGGTCGGCGCCGACCCCCAGCGCCACGGCGTGGGCGAAGTAGATCAGCTCGGCCAGCACGAGGACGGTGATGGTGATGCTGACGCCGAGCGCCTTGCGGCTCCTGCGCCGTCCTTTGCACGCCAGGGCGATGACGGCGGCGTTGATCGAAGCGGCTAACAGGGGCCAGCCCACCAGGAAGGCGGTCAGGGGCGCGGCCAGCTGCAGCGCGACGCCGAACACCAGTCCCAGGCCGAGAGCACCGGCCCAGGCCCCCCAGAACCGCCCGCCACCCAACCGTACGCCGTTCAGCGCCAGGATGGCGGCCCCAAGGCCGGCGGCGGCGAGCGCCGCTTCATAGACGCCGAATTGAGCGAGCAGTGGCCGCTCTTCGAGAAACCCGGAGGGAACCCCGACCCCGATCCGCACCAGCGCCATCACCAGGCCGCAGACGATGAGGACCGCCAGCAAACCCGCAGCGCCTCTCAGCGCGTCGCGCCACCGGAAGGGCTCGGTCTCGAAAACCTTGCGCAGTCCGACGCCGGCGATCACGGCTGCGGCGAGGAGCACGAGCCAGCCTGCCCATATCGGATAGACGATGACCGGGCCGCCGAGAATGTCGGCGTACACAACGTCCGGGCGCTTGCCGGGCAGGCTCGGCGCCATGGCCAGGGCGCGGGCCGCAGACAGGACCTGGTCGCCCATATGCTGCAGGCTTCCCTGGTCGAGCGCGGCCGGAGTCGAGCTGGCCGCGTGATAGTCGAACGGGCGGCCGATGAAGGCGTAGTTGAAGCCCGGCAGGCCGAGCCGCTTGGAGATGGAGAAGTCCGTGTCGTTGGGCATGTGGGCATAGACATATCCGGCCAGTGAGCTGGCCGTGGGATTGACCGCCGTGCGCGCGAACAGGTCGATCATCGCCCCGTCGTCCGGGCCCGTCTCGAACATGTAGACGCGACCGCCGCCGCCGCGGGATTCCATGTTCAGGACGGCGCCGATGCGCCTTGCAAGGGGGTCCTCGGCGAAGAAGGATCGGGCGCCCAGCAACCCCGCTTCCTCTCCATCAGTGATCAGGAATACGACGTCGCGCGCCCGCTGGTTGGCCCGCAATACGCGGGCGATCTCCAGGGCGGCCGCCACGCCTGCGGTATCGTCGGCGGCGCCCGGCGAGGAGGGGACGCTGTCGTAGTGGGCCATGATGGCCAGGGCCGGCTCTGTTCGCGATCTTCCAGGGAGCAAGCCTACGAGGTTTCGGACCTCGCCACCCTCGATGAACGCCTCGCCGCGATAGACCGAACGCTCGTAGGCCCGACCCTTCTGAACCCGCACCTGCAGGCCCAGGCTCTGGAAGCGACGCACCAGGTCGTCGAGGACGCGGCTGTGTTGGGCCGAGCCGATGGGGTGGGCCATCGACCCGATGTCGGTCACGACGGCCATGGAGCGGCCGGCGGAGAATCTGTCGGCCGGGATCGAAGCCGAAGCGGGCGCCGGCGAGCGGCAGGCCGCCCATGCGACCAGCGCCGCAAAGGCGATGGAGACGAGCAGGGCGAGCGGTCTCGGCATTGAGCTCCCCAGGCGCCATGACGGCGGGGCTCGTCATCGATCGGTCACAGATAGCCATGGTTCAAGCCGGCATCAAAGGCCTGCGCGCTATCGCGCGGACCGTCTGGCTGCGGCCACCTTCGAAGCCGGCGCGGCGGTCGCACCGACCGCCCTCGCGGGATCGACGGTGCTCCTGATGCCGTGCCAGCAGGCGCTACCAGGCGTTCTTGCCGTCCACGTGTTCGACCGGGACGGCGGCCAGGTCGAAGTCGTTGAACAGCCGCGAATTGACGGAAATCCGCGGCTTGCTGAAATCAGCCCTGCCTTCCTCGAAGCTTGGGAACTCGCTGTAGGTCCCGCAGCCGCAGATCGAACAGTGGTGGTGCTGACCGACGTAGTGTCCCCACTGGTAGGTGGAGACCCGGTCCCGGGCTGTTGTGAGCTTGAACTGGTCGAGCGGGTAGTAGGCCCAGAGGCCGCCGCGCTTGGAGCAGAACGAACAATTGCAGCTGGTCACGCTGGCAGGCGCCGCAGTCACCTCGAACTGTGTGGCGCCGCAGTGGCAGCTTCCCTTGATGGGCATGATCGGGCCTTTGGTGGTTTGTCTGAGAACCCCTCGCCGCCCAGGCTGTTCCCCGTAAGCCCACAGCAAAACGCCCGCCGGTTAAGGCGGGCGCTTGACGCATCGTCGATATGACGTTGATCAGGCCGCGGCGACCTGGACGTTTTCCTGCGGGTCGCGAAGCACATAGCCGCGCCCCCAGACCGTCTCGATGTGGTGCTTGCCGTTGGCGGCGGCGGCCAGCTTCTTGCGCAGCTTGCAAATGAAGACGTCAATGATCTTCAGCTCGGGTTCGTCCATCCCGCCGTAGAGGTGGTTCAGGAACATCTCCTTGGTCAGGGTCGTGCCCTTGCGCAGGGAGAGCAGCTCCAGCATCTGATATTCCTTGCCGGTCAGATGCACACGGTGGGTGTTCACCTCGACCGTCTTGGCGTCGAGATTGACGGTGATGTCGCCCGTCTTGATCACAGATTGGGCATGTCCCTTGGACCGGCGGACCACCGCATGGATACGGGCCACGAGCTCGTCCTTGTGAAAGGGTTTGGTCATGTAGTCGTCGGCGCCGCCGCCAAGGGTCTTCACCTTGGTCTCAATCTCGGCGCTGCCCGACAGGATCATGATCGGCGTGTTGATCTTGCCCACGCGCAGTTGCCGCAGCACGTCCATCCCGGACATGTCGGGCAGGTTCAGATCGAGGAGGATCAGGTC
>FTHI01001592.1_pt1 | contig 16009 bp, 13 predicted proteins | sample 1640891 | NCBI WGS metagenome assembly FTHI01 (sample SAMEA3914788, study PRJEB12502) | metagenome | biome: forest; material: soil | place: Canada | collected 2011-07-03 | depth 0.1 m
CCCCGCCGACCTCCACAGACCCCACTCGGATCTTGCGGGAAACCCGGCGCTGGATCGCGCGCCAGGGGCGGACGTGGGCCAAGTCGTGCGCTGTCATGGATTCCCCGGATCACCGATGGCGAGGCGCCTAATGTGCAAGCATGGCGCAAATCGGGTCAACATTGCCGATGATCGCTTTGGCCCCGCCCATTTATGCCGTAATCCTGTGACCCTAAAGGCCCGGGGCGTCGAAACGGGAGTGGGGATTGCAGGTCGTTTTAGCTCAACCGCGCGGCTTTTGCGCAGGGGTGGTTCGCGCCATCGACATCGTCGACCGGGCGCTGGAGAAACACGGCCGGCCTGTCTACGTGCGTCACGAGATCGTCCATAACCGTCACGTCGTCGATGGCCTGAAGGCCAAGGGCGCGGTGTTCGTCGAAGAGCTGACCGAAGTCCCGGAAGGGGCCATGACGGTGTTCAGCGCCCATGGCGTCGCCCGCTCGGTGGTGCGCGAGGCCAAGTCCCGCGGCCTGTCGGTCCTGGACGCCACGTGCCCGCTGGTCTCCAAGGTGCACGCCCAGGGCAAGCACTACGTCCGCAAGGGCCGGGCGGTCGTCCTGATAGGCCACGCCGGCCACCCCGAAGTCGAAGGCACCATGGGTCAGATCGACGGTCCGGTCTATCTGGTGGCCGATGTCGCGGATGTCGACGCCCTGGACGTGGCCACCGACACGCCGCTGGCCTATGTCACCCAGACCACGCTCAGCGTCGACGACACCAAGACCGTCATCGCCGCCCTGAAGGCGCGATTCTCCAACGTCGTCGGGCCGGACACGGCCGACATCTGCTATGCGACGCAGCATCGCCAGTCGGCGGTGCGGGACCTCTGCAAGGTGGCCGACGTGATTCTTGTGGTGGGGGCCAAGAACAGCTCCAATTCGAATCGCCTGTGCGAGATCGGGCTGGAAGAGGGGCTGCCCAGCTATCTGCTAGCCGAGGGCTCAGAGCTTGACCCCGCCTGGGTGCTGGGGGCCAAGGTGGTCGGCCTCACGGCCGGCGCCTCGGCGCCGGAGGAACTGGTTCTGGGCGTGATCGAGGCCCTTCGCGCCATCGAAGACGTCCAGGTCGTTGAAATGGACGGCATCAAGGAAGACATTGAGTTTCGCCTGCCCGCCTCGTTGAGGACCTAGGGCGTATCATCGAGTCGCGCCGTTTGGGCGCATCACACAAGGAGCGCGGCGTGGGACTTCCGCTGTCGCAGGTGGCCCGGATCGGGTCCTACATCTTCAAGCAGCACCTCTCGGGGGCCAAGCGCTACCCGCTGGTCCTGATGCTGGAGCCGCTGTTCCGCTGCAATCTGGCTTGCGCCGGGTGCGGCAAGATCGACTATCCGGACGAAATCCTGAACCAGCGGCTCAGCTATGAGCAGTGCATGGACGCGATCGACGAGTGCGGCGCACCCGTGGTCTCCATCGCCGGCGGTGAGCCGCTGCTGCACCGGGACATGCCCAAGATCGTGAAGGGCTATCTCGAGCGAAAGAAGTTCGTGATCCTCTGCACCAACGCCCTTCTGCTGACCAAGAAGATCGACCAGTATCAGCCGGATCCCGGCTTCACCTGGTCCATCCACCTGGATGGCGATCAGGCCATGCACGACAAGTCCGTGTGCCTGGACGGCGTCTATGAGAAGGCCGTGGAGGCGATCCGGCTGGCCAAATCCAAGGGCTTCAGGGTCAGCATCAACTGCACCCTGTTCAACGACGCCGAGCCCGAGCGGGTGGCGAGCTTCTTCGATGAGATGACCGCCGCGGGCCTTGACGGCATCACCGTCTCGCCCGGCTACGCCTACGAACGCGCGCCAGACCAGGAGCATTTCCTGAACCGCGAACGCACCAAGAAGCTGTTCCGCGGAATCCTGTCGCGCGGCGAGGGCGGCCGCAAATGGCCGTTCAGCCAGTCGACCATGTTCCTGAACTTCCTGGCCGGCAACGAGGCCTACGCCTGTACGCCCTGGGGCAACCCGACGCGGACGGTGTTCGGCTGGCAGAAGCCCTGCTACCTGCTCGGCGAAGGCTATTCCAAGACCTTCAAGGAGCTGATGGAAGACACTGCCTGGGACGATTACGGCGTCGGCAATTACGAGAAGTGCGCCGACTGCATGGTCCACTCCGGCTTCGAGGCAACCGCCGTGATGGACACGGTGAAGCACCCCATCAAGGCGGCCATGGTCACCCTGCGGGGGGTCAACACAACAAAGCCGATGGTCAAGGACATCTCGCTGGACAACCAGCCCCCCGCCGACTTCGTCTTCGCCACCCACGTGGACAAGAAGCTAGCCGAGATCCGGGCCACCAAGGGCCGGTCCAAGAAGCTGGCGACCGCGGACTAGGGCGCGGAAGGCGGTCTCGGCCGCCAGCGCCGTCCGGATCAGCGCCGGCAGCTGGCGCGGATCGCCGGCCAGCGACGCCAGCACAGCCATCACGTCCATCCCCCCGTCGGGCCGCATCCCGCGCTGCGCGGCCGGGGGAAGGGCGTGGTCCGCCCCGTCCGAGATCACGCGCGCCACGGCGAAGGGCAGGCCGTGGGCTGTGGCGACGCGCGCGGCGATATGGGATTCCATGTCGACGGCGAGGGCCCTTGTCGTGGCGTAAAGCGCGCTTTTGGCGGCGACCTCGGCGATCATCAGGTCCGAGCCGGACACCTCTCCGAGCCGAGGATTGGGCAGCAGATCGGCGAGGCGCACTGTCCAGTCGGGATCGGTGAATGTGCGCGCTTCTCCGTCGACCACGGCCCGCGCGACCACCCAGTCTCCCGGCCTTAACCCTGCCTGCAGGGCTCCCGCCAGACCGATGCTGATGATTCCAATTGCCCCTGCGGCGGCCCGCGCCAAGGACGCCGCCAGCTGGGCCTGATCTCCGCCGCCAATGATCACGCAGACGCCGTCGCCCGTCAGAATCCGGGCTTCCCGCTTAAGACCGGTTACGGCGAGGACGGCATGCTCTGTGGCCATAGCCGATCAGTAATGTGTCCTGGCGGACGGCTCCAGGCAGCCCGGATTGTTTACAAGCGGCAGTTGGTCGCGGTCCCATTGCCTTCGAGGGTTGGCGGGCTATGGTGAAGCTTGAATTTGGGGGATCATTCCATGCGTAGGCTCTGGGTTGCGGCCGTTTTGGTCGCCACCGCGACACCGGCTGTTTCGGCCGATCTGAACCGGACTGCGGACGGCTACACCTACTTCAACCGAACGGGCGCCGACATGGCCGCGCTCGACACGGCCGTGGTCGATTGCCGCAAGCTCGCTGGGCGGATGCACCAGCCCGACACCATGAGTGGCGTCGCGGCGCCAGGCCTTGCGGGCCTCGTCGCCGTCATGATCGTCAAAGGGGTATCGCAGGCCATGGCCGACCACACCGGCCGCATGGTGAACGTCGAGAACTGCATGGTGGTCAAAGGTTGGCGGGTGGTGGCGCTGGACGCCACCGATGGGCCCACTGTGGCCGCGCTCGAACAGGCCCCAAGGACGGACTGGCTGACGCAATGGATCGGGGCGGATCAGCCGCGTGGCTCGGTGGTCCGCGCCTTCGCCAACGACGCCACGACAACCCTGCCCACCGGCATGTTCGACAAGGCGAAACACGCTTCCAATACGGCTCTGAGCACCGAGGCGGCCGTCAAGGACTCCAAGGATCAGAAGGCTGACGATCCGCCTGAGCCGGCCGTCCAGAAGGTCAGCCTGCCGCCCATGAAGAAGTCCGCCAAGCCGCCCAAGGCCATGAAGCCCGAGGCGATCGGCGGCGTTCCTGAAGGTTCGGCGCTTGTGGTGGTCAATCTCAAGGGCGCAGGCGGAATGGTGCTTGGCTTCGAGCGCGTCGGCCCGAATATCGACACCCCGGCCTGGGTCGACGAACGGCCCGCCTATTTTTCGGCCGCTCAGCCGGTCAAGGCGTTTGCAAAGGCCGGGACGATCTCCGGGACGACGGTGGTCTATGCGATCCCGCCAGGACGCTGGCGTCTGGCGAGCTGGACGTCAGGTCTCTTCACCGTCAGCTTCTGCATGGGCGCACCGGCCTTCGACGTCGCCGCCGGCGAGGTCGTCTATGCCGGGTCGTTCAATCCAAATGGCAAGGGCGAGCCGATCGGGCCGGACATGACCCTGGAGCCAGCCAAGGCTGTGTTCCCGGCATTGTCCAACCTCGCGGAAAAGGTCAGGGCGGCCAGCTATGTGAATGGCGTGCTCGGCGCCTGCAGCGGCGCCTATCTCTACGCCCTCGAACTGCCTGACCGCTCGTTCGTCGAAGGCTACCTGATGGGGTCTCGCTCCCAGCCCGGAGCGAGCGCAGCGTCCGCCCACGCCAGCGCGGCTCCAGCCGCGGCCACCACCGCGGTTCCAGCGACGGTTGAAGGGGCAGCCCCTGCGGTGCAGCCTGCTGCCCCGAGCCTCTGAATCGGGGTTCGGCGTGGACATGCGTGCCCATCTGAAGGCGACCCTTGCAGCATGCGCGCTCGCCTGCCTGGGAGAGTCGGCCATCGCGGCCGACACCTATCAGCCCTCGTATTATTACTACTACCCTGGAAGCGGTTACGTGCCGGCCCCGGGGCCTCGCGGCGCGCTGGCCCAGGCTCCGCTGGATGTGGTGGATTCCGCACCAAGCGCTGTTGAAGGCGGGATGGCTTCGGGCGACGTGATCGGCCAGCACGTCCTGCGCGCGGCAGACGCCAGGATACTACTTGTACCCGTGATGGGGCGCCGACAGATGATTCCGGCGGGCGTTGCACTGGCCAAGGTCCAGACCAGCGATGGCAAAGGCCCCGACGTGTGGTGCGACATCCGCGCCTTCGCTGGTGAGGGCAAACGGGCCGAGCACGACTGTCTCGCCGACAGCCGCAACGTCGGGTCCTTCGACCAACTCTGGCTGGGCGAGTCGCCCGGTTACTTCCTTGGTCTGGGTGTGAACGTCGTGCGCTCCCCAAAGACCTTGCCGATCCGCGTCGCTTATCGCTCCGCACGGCCCGAAGAGCGGCCGACCGGGCGTGTCGGATATCGGTTGTGCGGCGGGGACGACGTCACCTCTCCGCCGCGATTTGCGCCTGCTGTGACGGCGACAGGCGACAGCGTCTGGACCACGGACACGGCCCGTGGATGCGCCCTCGGTCATTGGCCGGATGCGGCCGACCGGACGGTGATCGACGTTGACGGACTGAGGCTCCACGTCGATCAGACGAGCGCCCCCGGCCGTCTGACGTTCAGGTTCACGACCCCCGCCGCTCCAATGGGGCCAATCGCGATGCGGGCCGTGGGCCTGGGACAGGCCCCAGCACCTGATCCGGCGGAAGCTGCATCCTCCGCAGGCGCTTCCGATCAGCCGCTTCACGCCCTGGTCGCTTCAGGGGCCCCGCCAGCTGCCGTCGGCGGATCCATGGCCAAGGGGACGAGTTTCTTCACCGTGGGCGTACGGCACGGCGTCACCGGGGTGCTGAAGAACGAAGTCCAGAGCCATACCTGGCTGTCGGACCGCAAGCTGCCATTCGACCAGCCGCTCTACGGCGTTCCCATGGCGGGTTCGGCTGGGCCCGGAATCGTGTGGTGCGCGCCGCAGGCAAAGTCCGACTCCACCAAAACGAGGCGCTGGGAGGCCGCCTGCCTGGTCGACGGGGGGACGGCATACGTCTGGGTCGCCGCCCGTCCCGCGCTGATGGTTGCTGACCTGCACTGGACCGCCGGCGGGGGCCGTGTCGCCACGCCGCCCTCGGTGGAGAGGAGGCCGGTGGACCTGCCGCCCATGACCCTCAGCTATGCCTTCGGCGGGTGGAACAAGCAGCGCTGGGTCGTGGTGCAGGTCCAGATCGATTGGGGCGAAGGGCCACAGACCCTTCGCTCGATCTCCATTCCGCCTGGCCCCGATGGCGCGGCCGCTGTCAGGATCATGGGCGCTGAAATCCATCTCCGGCCGGGCGCTGCATCCAAGGCGTCCGGAGCCGTCGATCAGGCCGAGGTCGAGGTGCTGACGCCTCCATCGCCCGGCAGCGACATCACCTTCTGACCGCCGGTCCGCGGAAGCCGTCTCGTTTGCGGCCTACATTCCGAACGAGACCGCACCGTCATTGGCCCGCCTGAGGTTGCGGTAACGGGCCAGGGCCCAGAGGGGGAAGAACTTCGCATAGCCGTGGTAGCGGAGGTAGAACACCCGCGGGAACCCGCCGCCGGTGTAGTGGTCCTCCGGCCAGAAGCCGTCGGGGCCCTGGTTCTGCTGCAGCCAGCCTACGCCTCGCACCACTGCAGGATGGTCGGCTTGACCCGCCGCCATCAGGCCGAGGAGGGCCCAGGCGGTCTGTGACGACCGCGACTCCGCGGGCTCATAGCCCTTGTAGTCCAGGGCGTAGCTGTCGCAGCTCTCGCCCCAGCCGCCATCGGGATTCTGGATCTTCACCAGCCAGTCCACCGCTTTGCGCATCACCGGCGCGTCGGGTGGAAAGCCGGCGGCGTTGAGCGCGCAGAGCGCCGACCAGGTTCCGTAGACGTAGTTGACTCCCCATCGGCCGAACCAGCTGCCGTCCGCTTCCTGGTCCTGTTCGATGTAGGCGACGGCGGCCTTCATCCGGGGATCGTCCTGGGTCACGCCGATCTGCGCCAGGAAGCTCACGCACCGGGCCGAGACGTCGACCGTTGGAGGGTCCAACAGCGCGCCGTGGTCCGCGAAGGGGATGTTGTTCAGGTAGTAATAGGCGTTGTCCGCATCGAAGGCGCCCCAGCCGCCGTTCCGGCTCTGCAGCCCCAGCACCCATTCGGCGCCGCGGTCGATGGCCTCGTCATAGACGTCTCCGGCCCCGAGGCGCTTGCGGGCCCGGTCCATGGCCAGGGCGACCACGGCGGTGTCGTCCACGTCCGGATAGTGGGCGTTATTGTACTGGAAGGCCCAGCCGCCAGGCCGCACGCCCGGCCGCGCCTCGATCCAGTCGCCCTCCACGTCCAGCACCTGCAGCGGCTTCAGCCAATCCAGGCCCCGCATCACCCGCGTTTCCGCTTCCTCGCCGCCGGCCTCCATCAGGGCGTGGCAGACCAGGCTGGTGTCCCAGACCGGCGAGACGCAGGGCTGGCAGTAGGCTTCCTCGTCCTTGATCACCAGCAGCCGCTCCACTGAGCGGCGGGCGAGGATGCGGTGCGGATGGTCCTCGGCGTAGCCCAGGGCGTCGAACATCATCACACTGTTGGCCATGGCCGGGTAGATGGCGCCCAGCCCGTCCTCGCCGTTGAGCCGTTCGGCAACGAAGGCGACGCACCGCTCGATCGCCTTGCGGCGCAGACCCCTGGGCCAGAGCCCGTCCACCGCCTTCAGGACTACGTCCAGCGTGTTGAAGAACCAGGTCCAGAACGGGTTAGTGCGGTCGGCCTGCGACTTCGCCCGCGCCCTGACTTCGGTGTCGTAGAGTTCGTCCACCCGCACGCTGCGGGCGTTGCACGCCACGGGCTTCTTCACCTGTAGCACCAGCAGCGGGACGATCACCGTTCGCGCCCAGTAGGACATCTTGTTCAGGTGGATCGGGAACCAGCGCGGCAGGAGGATGATCTCCACCGGCATGGTGGGGATGGTCCGCCATGGCCCCGCGCCATAGAGCGCCAGCTGGAAGCGGGTGAAGACGTTGCAGGCGCCGGCGCCGCCCCGGGCCAGGATCTCTGCGCGGGCGCGGGCCATGTGCGGGGCGCCGACGGAATCGCCGATCATCTTCAGGGCGAAGTAGGCCTTCACTGTCGCGCTGATGTCGAAGGGCCCGCCGTGATAGAGCGGCCAGCCGCCGTGTGCGCCCTGGATGCGCCTCAGATAGACGCCGATCTTGCGCTCGATCTCCAGGTCCTCGGGCTCGCCGAGATAGTGTTTCAGCAGCACGAACTCGGCCGGGATGGTGGCGTCGGCCTCCAGCTCGAACACCCAGTGGCCGTCGTCGCGCTGCAGGCGCATCAGCGCCTCGGCCGCCTTGCCGATGGCGTCTTCCAGCGCCGGGCCGCTCTCCAAGGGCGTGTCGAACATCCGAAATCCCCGAAGCCGGCGCTTACACGACTTTGGCGGAGAGGACCAAATCCGCCGCCGTTTCGCCCGAGCGCAAGGCGCCCTCGATGGTGGCGGGAAGGCCGGTGTCGGTCCAGTCGCCGGCGAGGAACAGGTTGCGCCACACAGTGCGCGCGCCCGGCCGCCTCTCGTTCTGGGCGGGCGTAGCGGCAAAAGTGGCGCGCCGCTCCTTGACGATCTGCCAGGGCGGGAGGTCGGCTGAAAGTCCGTGGGCCTGTGCGACGTCCTCCCAAAGGGTCAGAGCCAGGGCCTCGCGGTCCGTCTCCAGCAACCGGTCCGCGGCGCTCACCGTCACCGAGATCCGGTCCGGGAAGACGAAGATCCACTCCGCCGTTCCCCCGATCAGACCCAGCATGGGCTCAAGGCCCGCCGGCGGCTCCACCTTGAAATGGGCGTTGACGATGGCGCGGAACTCGTCGGGGGCGCTCACATCGGGGATCAGCTCGCCGGCCTGCCAGGGCGGAACCGCGACGATCACGCTGTCCTTGGCGCCGACCGCGATCTCTTTGTCTGGGAGCTGAACTGCAGTGACCTCGGCGTCTTCGTACCGCAGGGCGCGGGCGCGCCGGCCGCAGCGGAGTCGTCCGCCATGGGCTTCCAGATAGGCGACGGCGGGTTCGATGAAAGCGGCCGCCAGGGTGGGGCTGGCGATGCGAGGCCGGCAGGCGGCTCCCCCCTTGGCCAAGGTCTCGCGCATCCCCGCCGCGGCGAGATCGGCCGAGCCGTCCTCGGGCCGGGTGTTGAGCACGGCCAGCAGGAACGGGTCCATCAGTCGCTCCCAGACGGGCCCGCGACAGGTCAGCACCTGGTCGACCCGCCGGCCGCCAGGGGGATGCAGCAGGCTGACCAGGCCCAGATAGTCCGCCGGTCCGGTCCCCGCCGCGCGCCGGCGCGTATCGAAGATCCACCAGGGCAGGGGACCGTCGTTGGGGCGCACGGTCCAGCGTTCGCCCGAGGCGAGGTCGGCGAAGGCGATCTCCGCCTTGTCGGGGCCCGCCAGCCGGTCCGAGGCGCCGATGCGGCCGAGGTAGTCCATCACCGCCCGGTTGCCCGACAGGACCAGGTGGTTGCCATTGTCGATGGTCATGCCGAGCTGGGGATCGAAGTACGACCTGCAGCGGCCGCCTGGCTGGGCCGCGCCCTCGATCAGCTCCACGCGGCGTCCCCGCCCGGCGAGGGCGACCGCGGCGGACAGGCCCGCGAGGCCCGCGCCGATGATGTAGGCCGTTCCCTGGCTCAACCCAGCAGCCCGCGCCTGACCAGGATCCACACCAGCTCGCCCTTTCCGAGACGCGCCCGTGTCCGCGGCGGCGCCCACCCGGCTGCTTCGGTCCGCTCCAGGATGCGGGAGTAGGCCGCGTCCATCAGCCGGGGAGCGGCGAGCTTGCCCTGGGGGCGCCGGGCCATGAGTTCCCGCGCCGCCCGATAGTGTTCGTGCGCCCTTGCGGCCAGGGCCTTGCAGGCACGGTCCACCCGAGGGTCAGAGATGGCGGCGACGGGGTCGCTGGTCTCGATCCCGGCCTCCGACAACAGCTCGCGGGGCAGGTAGAGCCGGCCCATGCCTGCGTCCTCGTCCAGATCTCGCAGGATGTTGGTCAGCTGCAGCGCCAGGCCCAAGTGGTGCGCTAACTCCAGCCCTGGCGCTTCCTGCATGCCGAAGATCCGTACGGACAGCCTGCCCACCGCGCTCGCTACCCGGTCGCAGTAGAGAGCGAGTTTCGCAAGGACCGGGGCGCGGATGTCCTCGTCGGCGTCCATCTGCATGCCGTCGATCACCGCCAGGAAGTCGGCTTTGACGAGGCCGAACCGGCGCACGGCGTCAGCGACCAGACTGGCGCGGCCGGGATCGCCGCCGTCGTAGAGTGCTTCGATGTCATGTCGCCAGGCGTCCAGCCCGCTCCGCCGTTCGTCGCGCGGGCCAGAGACGTCGTCGGCGATGTCGTCCACGGCGCGGCAGAAGGCGTAGACCGCAAACATCGCCTCCCGCTCCGCCTTGGGCAGGATCCGCATGCCGGCATAGAACGAGCTGCCCGAGGCCTGCGTCCGTGTGTCGGCGGCGGCGCTCATCGCGCGTCGCTCCCCGCCAGGGCGTGCGTGGGTCCCGCTTGTCCCCGGCCGAACAGCCGGTCGCCGATGGCCCGCCCGACCAGGCCAAGCGCCTCGATCTTGCTGTGGTGCACGCGGTCGCACAGGGGATCGCGACGCAGCAGGCGCGCGGTCAGGCCCTCGGCCAGCCGCTGGATGATCGCCACCTCCAGCGCGAGGCGTCCGTCGCGGATGCCGGAGGCGAAGGGTCGGGAGACGTCCAACAACCCCTGCGTCTTGTCGGCAAGGCCGCAGATCACCTCGATCAGGGCGGGCGACGATCGGCTGGCATCCAGGTCTGCGACACCCGCTCCGGCGCGCGCCAGGTCGTCTTGGGGCAGGTAGACGCGGTCCAGGCTGCGGTAATCGTCAGCGCAGTCCTGCAGGTGGTTGATCATCTGCAGCGCCGTGCACAGAGCGTCGTTCATCGGCCATAGCGCCTGGCTCTCGCCATGGACGTCCAGCACGAACCGTCCCACCGGGCTTGCCGAATAGCGGCAATAGTCCATCAGCTCTGCCCGGTCGGCGTAGCGCGTCTTCACCGCGTCCTGGCGGAAGGCGCGCAGCAGGTCCTGGCCATGGACGGCCGAAACGCCTCCCGCCTTCAGCGCCTCGCGCAGGGCCCGTCCTTCCTCGTTGTCTTCGCTGTCGCCGGCGAGTGACGCCCCCATCAGATCCAGCAGGGCGATCTTCTGCTCCGGCGTGGCTTCGGCATTGTCGGCCACATCGTCCGCCACGCGGGCGAATCGATAGAACGCCATGACCACCGCCCGATGCTGCGGGCGGAGGATGAAGGAGGCGACGGGGAAGTTCTCGTCCTTGTGCCCCTTGCCCGACGCCAGATCGTGCGCGGTGCTCATGTCTGTCCCGCCAGAGCCTGGGCGCGGCCCTTCCACATGCCGCCGCGCCCCTGCCAGACCTGCAGCGCCGACTGCAGGGTGTAGAAGGTGTAGAGCCCGGCCGTGATTGGAAGCAGCGGCCCCCAGAGCGGCGAGCGGGCATAGAGCCTCAGCATCGGCTGGGAGGACACGGCCATCAGCAGCCACGCGGTCGCACCCGCCCACTGCGCCGGGCCGTGGGCGAAGAGGGCAAGCGCCGGGGGCGCCAGGTAGGTCAGGACCATGCCGGCCAGCGTACCGGCCAGCAGCCAGGGCGAATAGCCGAGCTGGGCGTAGGCGGTGCGCGAGATCATCCGTCCGATCTCGCCAAGGGACTGGTAGGGGCGAAGGCTCTCCGCCCGCCGGGTCAGGCCCAGCCAGATCGGGCCCTGCTGCTTCAGTCGGGCGCCGAGGGCGCAGTCGTCGATGATCTCGGCGCGGACCGAGGCGATGCCTCCCGCCGCTTCCAGGGCGGTGCGGCGCGCCAGCATGCAGCCGCCGGCGCCCGCCGCCGTCCGTCGGCGCGGGTCGTTCACCCAGGGGAAGGGGAACAGCATCTCGAAGAAGAACACGAAGGCCGGGATCATCAGGCGTTCCGGCCAGGTCCGGCAGTGCAGCCGCACCATCAGCGAGGCCAGAGCCAGTTTCCCGGCTTCGGCTCGCGCCACCAGCCGGCGGAGGTTGTCCGGTCCGTGACCGATGTCGGCGTCGGTGAGCAGCAGGAAGTCGGGCGCCTCGGTCTGGCACGCGCGCTCGATCCCCTGCGACAGGGCCCAGAGCTTGCCGGTCCAGCCGCCGGGGAGGGGGCGTCCCGAGAGCACCTCGAGCCGGCCCTCGGCGCCCAGCGCCCGGGCCGCGGCCAGCGCCTCGGCCCCGGTGCCGTCTGAGCTCTGGTCGTCCACCAGCACCACGCGCAGCCGACCGGGATAGTCCTGGGAAAGGAGCGCGCCGACGCTGCGGGCGATCACGTCGGCTTCATCGCGAGCCGGGACCACCGCGGTGACGGCGGGCCAAGCCAGGGGATCGGGTGCGTCGGACAGGTCGTCGCGCTCACGGGCGAGCCAGAAGAGGCCGCGCCCGAAGACGAGGTAGAGCCAGATGATCAGAGCGAGGGCGGCGATCGGGATCACCGCTCACACATAGCCTTCCCGTTTGAACCACGCGAGAGCGTCGGCGAGGGCCTCCCGATAGGGCCGGGCGCGGTAGCCCAGCGCCCCTTCCGCCTTGGCCGAAGTGAAGAACATGTGATGGCCGGCCATCTTCAGGGCGTCGACCGTGAGGAACGGCTCCTTTCCGGTGATCCGGGCGACGGCTTCTGCCGCCACCGCCAGGGGATAGAGCGGCGCCCGCGGCAGGTTGACGGTGGGGGCCTTGCGTCCGGTCAGGGCGGCGATGGCCGCCAGCATGTCCCGTAGGCTCACGTCCTGGCCGCCCAGGATGTAGCGCTCGCCAATGACGCCCCGCTCCAAGGCCAGCCAGTGCCCCTCGGCGACGTCGTCCACATGCACCAGGTTCAGGCCCGTATCGACGAAGGCCGGCATTCGTCCCGACGCCGCCTCGACGATGATCCGGCCGGTGGGCGTGGGCCGCACGTCCCGCGGCCCGATGGGGGTGGAGGGATTGACGATCACTGCGGGCAGGCCCTGCCCGGCGACCATCCGCTCGACCTCGCGTTCGGCCGCCACCTTGCTGCGTTTGTAGGCCCCGATCGCCTGGGCCTCGGAGAGGGGGCGGGTCTCGTCGGCCGGGGTCTGCTCCAGGCTGAGCGTGGCGACGCTCGACGTGTAGACGATCCGCTCCACCCCGGCGTCAAGGGCGGCCGACATCACCGCCCGCGCGCCTTGCAGGTTGTTGCGAACGATCTCCTCGGGATCACGGGCCCACAGCCGGTAGTCCGCCGCCACGTGGAACAGGTAGCGGGCGCCCTTGAGCGCAACGGCGACCGACGCCTGGTCGCGCATGTCGCCCTCGACGATCTCGGCGTCCAGGTCCTGAAGGTTCCGGCGCGGGCTGGCGGCGCGCACCATCGCTCGGACCTTCAGGCCGCGGCCGGCCAGCACGCGCGCCACGGCCGAGCCGAGGAAGCCGGCCGCGCCGGTGACCAGCGCCACCTCGCCGGAGGAGGTCATGTGGGTCAGGGCGCAGGCGCCGGCGTCGCCGCCGGCGGCGCGGCGTCAGCGGGCGCTGCGGGCTCGGCTGGGGCCGCCTCGGCCTCGGGTTCCGGTTCGGGCGTTGAGTCGAAGGCGGGCAGGTCGTCGACCTTGATCTCGGGCTCGCCTTTTATCTCGGCCTCCCGGTTCTGCAGGTAGAGCGAGCGCAGGGTGGCGTAGGCGTCCGTCCCCATCTCGTCGATCTTGACCAGGTCCTGGTCGGCGTCGAGGCGCATCTGCAGCAGGTTTGCGACGCCGGTGGAGGCCAGATAGGGGGTCCGCTGGTTGAACTTGGCGTAGTTCACCGGCTGGGCGGCGCGATCGACCACGCCGCCGAACAGGTCGCGCACGTCCGAGGGGCCGGTCAGCGGCAGGTAGAGATAGGGTCCGGGTCCAACGCCATAGTGGCCGAGCGTATCGCCGAAGCCGTTGTCATGGTGCGGCAGTCCGCTGTGCTCGGCGATGTCCACCAGGCCGCCGAGGCCATAGGTGGAGTTGGCGGCGAACCGGACCGCAGTCCGGCCGGCCATCTTGATCCGGAGCTGCAGCACGTCGTTGGCGAACACCACCGGCTCATGCAGGTTGCGCAGGAAGTTCTGCAGTCCGCGCCGCAGGAACTTGGGCACGATCTTGCCGTAGGCCATGGCCACGGGCCGGATGAAGCGGTGGTCGAACTTGTCGTGGGATTCGTAGAATCCCCGGTTCATGCGCTCCCAGGGATCGTAGAATTCGCTCGAAGACGCCGGCTTCACGGCCTTGGCGTGCGCCTGATCCGCCGCCCGCGCCGGAGCCGCGGCGAGGCTCAGGCCGGTGATCAGGACGGCGATGCTGCTCCCCGCGGCCAGGCGTCGGGCAAGCTGTCCGGTGCATGGCAGGGGCGGGGTCATGGACCATCCTTCCGCGGCGCGGCTCTGCCCCCGCTGACGCTTTGACATCTGAATCCGGAGCGCCGGTCAAGCCGGCGAGCGCACCGGTTCCGGGGGAAATAGGTCCTTGCCAATGACCGGCAACGGGGATTGAAGCGGCTGCCGGGGCGTTGGGCGCACGGGGACAAAAGGCCAGTGGTCAGCATCCAGCACGCGATCGGCGCCGTGGTCCTCGTGCTGGCGGGCGTCGGCGCACTCTATGCGATCGCCTCGGCCGAGGTGTTGCGCCGCAAACTGGCGTCCCGCGAGACAGGGCCTACGACCGATACGCCAGCCAGCCTGCTCAAGCCGCTCTATGGCCCTGAGCCCGGGCTGGAGGGCAGCCTCTCAGGCTTCGCCCAGCAGAATTACGCCGCGCCTTTCCAAGTGGTGCTGGGACTGCAGGATTCGGCCGATCCTGCCATGGCCGTCGCCGAGGGAGTCCGCTCCGCCCATCCCGAAACCGACATCGAGGTGGTGGTCGACGAGCGCGTATACGGCCCGAACCGGAAGGTCTCAAACCTGATCAACATGGCCGCCCGCGCGCGCCACGACCTGCTGGTGCTCAGCGACGCCGACATCGCCGTGAAGCCCGACTACCTGCGCCGGGTGGCGCAGGCGGCCAGCGAACCGGGCGTTGGCGCGGTCACCTGCCTCTATTTCGGGCAGGGGCGAGCCGGGGTCTGGTCGCAGTTGGCGGCCATGGGGATCAGCTACGGCTTTCTGCCCAACGTCGCCCTGGGCTCCGCGATCGGCGCGGCGCAGCCCTGCATGGGATCCACCATCGCCCTTCGGCGCGGCGTGTTGGACGAGATCGGCGGCTTCGAATCGCTCATCGAGGTGCTCGCCGACGACTACGAGCTGGGCCGGGAAGTGCGTGAGAAGGGCTATCGCATCGCGATTCCCTCCTTCGTGGTGGAGCACGGCTGCGACGAGGCTAGCCTGAAGGCGCTGTTCGACCACGAGCTGCGCTGGGCGGTCACCGTACGCATCCTGTCGCCGGGCGGTCACTTCGGCAGCGTGGTCACCCATCCGCTGCCACTGGCGCTGATCGGGGCGGTCCTTGTCGGCGTTTCGCCCTGGTCGCTGGGCGTCCTCGCCTTGGCCATAGTCTCGCGATATTGGCTGATGAGTCGGGTGGATCGCGCGGTGGGCGTGTCTTCGGGGCCATGGCAGTTGCTGCCGGTCCGCGATATGCTCTCCTTCGGGGTCTTCCTGGCCTCCCTGACGGCGCGCAAGGTGCGCTGGAAGGGGGAACGCCACAGGATCACCTCCAAACGGACGCTTTCTCCGGCTTAGGCCCAAGGATCGGCATGCTTCGCACCCTGTTTCTCCAAGCTCCCTCGTTTGACGGTTTCGACGGCGGCGCGGGCTCGCGCTACCAGGCCAAGCGGGAGATCAAGTCGTTCTGGTATCCCACCTGGCTGGCCCAGCCCGCCGCCATGGTCGAAGGCAGCCGCCTGATCGACGCCCCGCCGCACCGGCAGGGCCTGGCCGAAGTCACCGCCATCGCCAAGGACTACGACATGGTGGTGCTCCACACCTCCACCCCGTCGTTCAAGTCGGACGTGAAGGTGATCGACGCGCTCAAGGCCGCTAATCCCAAGCTCAAGGCCGGCCTGATCGGGGCCAAGGTGGCGGTCCAGCCCGATCTCAGCATGCTGCAGGCGCCGTCGGTGGACTTCGTCGCCCGTAACGAGTTCGACCAGACCATCCTGGAAGTGGCTGAGGACCGGCCGATGGCTTCCATCGAAGGTCTGACCTGGCGTAACGCCAAGGGCGTCGTCACCCACAACACCGACCGCGCCATCCTGGAGAACATGGACCGGCTGCCGTTCGTGACCCCGGTCTACCAGCACGCCCTGACCATCGAGAACTACTTCATCGGCTATCTGAAGCACCCCTACATCTCGCTCTACACGGGCCGGGGCTGCAAATCGCGCTGCACC
>FTHI01000940.1_pt1 | contig 15935 bp, 11 predicted proteins | sample 1640891 | NCBI WGS metagenome assembly FTHI01 (sample SAMEA3914788, study PRJEB12502) | metagenome | biome: forest; material: soil | place: Canada | collected 2011-07-03 | depth 0.1 m
CGCCTCCTCGGGCCCCCACTCCAACGGCTATTCGCTGGTGCGGCGGATTGTGGAGCTGTCGGGGCTCGGCTGGGAGGCGCCGGCTCCCTTCGCGGCGGGACAGAGCCTCGCCGAGGCGCTGATGGCTCCCACCCGGATCTACATCCGGAGCGTGCTGCCGCTGATCAGGCGGGGCCTGATCAAGGGTGGCGCCCATATCACCGGCGGCGGGCTGATCGAGAACCCACCCCGCGCCATCGCCAAAGGTCTCGCGCCGCGTTTCGATTGGAGCGCGTGGGCCCTGCCGCCGGTATTCGCCTGGTTGCGGGAGGTCGGCGGGGTCGAGGACAGCGAGCTGCGGCGGACTTTCAACTGCGGCGTCGGCTTCGTGCTGATCGTGGCGCCGGAGCACGTGGAACAGGTGCTGGCGGGCCTGCTGGAGGCCGGCGAGGCGCCGTTCGTCTGCGGCGAGCTGGCCCCTGGAATCTAGGAGCCGCGCCATGGCCGAGCCCCTGCCGATCCTGCTGATTCCCGGCCTGCTCTGTACGCCCGAGCTCTATGCGGCCCAGGTCGCGCCTCTATGGCGGTTCGGCCCGGTGATGGTTGCCGACCACACCCGCGACGACAGCATGGGGGCGATCGCCGCCCGCGTCCTGGCCAGCGCCCCTCCTCGCTTCGTGCTGATGGGGCTTTCGATGGGCGGTTATGCGGCGCTGGAGATCATGCGCCAGGCGCCGGGGCGCGTGGCCCGGCTCGCCCTGATCGACACCCAGGCCCATCCCGACACGCCCGAACAGAGCGAGCGGCGGCGTGGCCAGATGGCGATGGCGCGGGAGGGTCGGCTGGATGAGGTGGCGGACCAGCTCTATCCGCTGATGGTCGCCCCGGCGCGGCACGGGGATGAGTCGCTCAAGGGCGTGTGGCGGCGGATGGCGGCGGACACCGGGGCGGACGCCTTCGTCCGCCAGCAAACGGCGATCATGGGACGGGTGGACTCACGGCCGAGCCTGGCGTCCATCGCCTGTCCCACGCTGATCGTGGTCGGCGACGAGGACGGCCTCACGCCGCCGGACCGGGCCAGGGTGATGGCCGACGCGATTTCCGGCGCCCGGCTGGCGAACATCGCGCAGAGCGGCCACCTCTCGCCCCTGGAACAGCCGAACGCCGTCAGCGAGGTGCTGACGGCGTGGCTCGAAGGGTAGGTATCCGAAGCCGGCGTCGTCGCCGGCCGCGGCTTAGCCGACGATCTCGGCGTCGGTGAAGAACTGGCCGATCTCCAGCTTCGCGTTGTCCTGGCTGTCGGAGCCGTGGACCGAGTTCTCGCCCACGGACTTGGCGTAGAGTTTGCGGATGGTGCCGTCCGCAGCCTGCTCCGGGTTGGTCGCGCCCATCACTTCGCGGTATTTCGCCACGGCGCCTTCGCCCTCGAGCACCTGCACCACCACGGGGCCGGAGGTCATGAAGTCCACCAGCTCGCCGTAGAACGGGCGTTCCTTGTGGATCTCGTAGAAGGTCTCGGCCTGGGCGCGGCTCATGCGGATGCGCTTCTGTCCGACGATCCGCAGCCCGGAATCCTCGATGACGGCGTTGATCTTGCCCGTGAGGTTCCGCTCGGTGGCGTCCGGCTTGATGATGGAAAAGGTGCGCTCGGCCATGTGCTGTTCAGCTCAATAGGAATTTGCGGGAAAGAGGTCGCGGGCTTATAGCCGCGCCCCTTCGGCCCGGGCAACGCCCGATGCGATTCAATCTCACTTCAACCCGGTCCAATGCTCCAGATTTCCGATCTCGTCTTCGATGCCTGGGGCCGCCGGTTCTTCGACCGCGCCAGCGCGAGACTGCCCGACCGGGCCAAGGTCGGCCTCGTCGGCCGCAACGGCGCGGGCAAGTCGACGCTATTCAAGCTGATCCTGGGGCAGCTGGTCCCCGGCGACGGCGAGATCCGCCTGCCGAAGGCGGCGCGCATCGGGACGGTCGACCAGGAGCATCCGGCGACGCCCGTGCCGCTTCTGGAGACGGTGCTGGAGGCGGACCTCGAGCGCGCAGCCCTGCTGAACGAGCTGGAGACCGCCCCGCCGGAGCGGCTCGCAGACATCTACGGCCGGTTGGAGGTGATCGGCGCCGATCGAGCGCCGTCTCGGGCGGCCGAGATCCTCGGCGGCCTGGGCTTCTCCAACGCCGACCTCAGGCGGCCGATGTCGGAGTTCTCCGGCGGCTGGCGAATGCGCGTCGCCCTGGCGGCGGCGCTGTTCGCCGAGCCTGAGCTGCTGCTGCTCGACGAGCCCACCAACTACCTCGACCTCGAGGGCGCCCTCTGGCTGGAGGCGCGGCTCGGTAACTATCCACAGACTGCGGTGATCATCAGTCACGACCGCGAGCTGCTGAACAACTCCGTCGACCACATCCTGCACCTCAACGGCGGCAAGCTCGACCTCTACGCCGGCGGCTACGACGCCTTCGAGCGGCAGGCGGCCGAGCGGTTGCGCCTGCGGGAGGCGATGGGGGCCAAGATCGAGGCCCAGCGGGCCCACATGCAGTCGTTCGTCGACCGCTTCAGCGCCGGCACCCGCGCCCGGCAGGCGCAGTCGCGGATGAAGCGTCTGGCGAAGTTGCCGCCGCCGAGCGCGGTGCTGTCCGAGCGTACCGCCCCCTTCCACCTCCCTTCCCCAGAGAAGGCCCTGGCGCCGCCCCTGATCCGGCTGGAGGGCGCCAGTGTCGGCTATGGCGGCGCGCCGATTCTCAAGGGATTGAACCTCCGCCTCGATCTCGACGACCGCATCGGGCTGCTGGGCGTCAATGGCGCGGGCAAGTCGACCTTCGCCAAGCTGATCGCCGGCGCCCTCGAGCTCTCCGACGGGCGGATGCAGCGCGATCGCAGGATCAAGGTCGGCTGGTTCCACCAACACCAGATCGAGGCGCTCGATCCCAAGGACACGCCGCTGTCGATCATCCGCCGCGCCATGCCGGAGGCCTCGGAGTCGCAGCGCCGATCGCGCATCGCCGCCTTCGGCTTCGGCTACGACAAGGCCGAGACGCGGGTGGAGAGCCTTTCCGGGGGGGAACGGGCGCGCCTGCTGCTGAACCTGGTCGGCATGGAGGCGCCACACCTGCTGATCCTCGACGAGCCGACCAACCACCTCGATATCGACAGCCGCCGCGCACTCCTGGACGCCCTCAACGACTTCGCCGGGGCGGTGATCCTGATCACCCACGACCGGTCGCTGATGGAGCTGGCCGCAGACCGGCTGTGGCTGACGGCGGACGGGTCGGTGACGCCTTTCGACGGCGACATGGACGACTACGCCAAGCTGGTGCTCGAGCGCGCCAGGGCCGCCTCGCGCTCGACCGAGCCGGAGCCCCTGGCGCCGCCGCCGCCGCCGCCCCCCGCGCCCCGCGCGGCCAAGACCCCGAGCGGCCCTGCCCGCCGCCGCGCCGAAGCAGCCGAAGCGGCGCTCGCGCGCGCCAACAAGACCCTGCAGGAGATCGACGCCGCCCTGCTCGATCCCGGTACCTTCGCCGATCCGCATAAGACCGCCGACCTATCGCGCCGGCGCGCCCAGGCCGAGGCCGGCCTGGCGGCCGCGGAGCAAGCCTGGATGGAGGCCGCCGAAGCCCTGGAGGCGGTGCAGGCGACGAACGGCTAGGTCTGGCTTTGAAGGACGCCGTCCGTCTGGCCGGCGGCTAGCACCGAGCGCAGCTTGGCGGCGAGATCTTCCTGGACGAAGGGCTTGCGCACGATGCCGCTGCCGCCAGCGGCTTCCAGGCTCTCGATGTCGGCGTAGCCGGTGACGAACAGGATCGGCAGGCCCGGACGACGCGCCTGCACTTCCCGGGCGACCTCCGCCCCATTCATCCCCGGCATGGCGAAATCCACCACCAACACGTCGATCTTGGACGCGCGATCCAGCACCTCGAGCGCCGCGCCGCCGCTTCCCGCCTCGATGACCCCGTAACCGAGCTCGTGCAGGATGCCTGCCGTGACCTCCCGGACGGCGCTGTCGTCGTCCACCAGCAGCACATTGACGTCTTCGGGGGCGGCGTGACTCTCCGATACGCCGTCGATCGCCTCGCCCTTCGGCGCGGTGGACGCGCGCGGCAGGTAGACCTTGACCGAGGAACCCTCCCCTGGCGCGGAGTCGATCCTCACCCCGCCGCCGGACTGCTTGGCCAGACCGAACACCTGGCTGAGCCCGAGGCCCGAGCCCTTACCGACCTCCTTGGTGGTGAAGAACGGCTCGAACACCTTGGCCAGGACCTCCGGCGTCATGCCCGAGCCGGTGTCGCTGACCGCCACCATCACATAGCTGCCAGCGGGCGGGTCCTCCGGACGGGTCGGCGCGCCGAGCGTGACGTTGGCCGTTTCGATGGTCAGGGAGCCTCCCACCTCCATGGCGTCGCGGGCGTTGATCGCCAGGTTCAGGATGACCAGCTCGATCTGGGTGGGGTCGATCATCGCCGGCCAGAGATCCGGCTGCAGCCCCGTCTCGATCCGGATGCTGCCTCCCATCGTCGACTGCAGGAGGTCCTGCATGCTCCGCACGGTGTCGTTGAGGTCGACCGCCCGCGGTTCCAGCCGCTGCCGGCGCGAGAAGGCCAGCATCTGGGCGGTGAGCTGGGCCCCGCGCTCGGCTGCCTGCGCGATCATCTGCAGCCGCCGGGAGCTCGCCTCCGGGTCCGGCCGCCGCTGCATCAGCTGGACGTTGCCGAGCACGACGGTGAGCAGGTTGTTGAAGTCGTGGGCGACCCCGGAGGTGAGCTGTCCGACCGCCTCCAGGCGCTGGGCTTGGCGCAGGACCGCCTCCATTCGCTCCCGCTCGGCGATCTGGCTGGCCAGCTGCCGATTGGCGCTCTCGAGCTCGGCCGTCCGCTCCGCCACCCGCTTCTCCAGCAGGGTTTCGGCGGCTTTGATGGTTTCGATCCGTTCGCGGGCCTCGTACTGGCGCAGACGGCCGCGCAGGGCCGTCTGGATGATGCTGATCAGGGTGGTCGGATGGAACGGACGCTCCAGAAAGCTGACGTTGCCCAGGACGGCGGCTACCCGACGCGCCGCGGGATTGCGCTCCACACCGCCGCCGCGGTGGGCGATCAGCACCACCGGCAGGTCCGACCAGGGCGGCTGCTGTTCGATCCAGCGCACCAGATCCGGATAATGGGGATCCTGCAGCGCCTCCTCCGCGATCAGCGCCGCCCCCGCGCCGTCGCCGAGTTCGCAGAGCAGATTGGCCAGGTCGGGGCAGACATGCACCGCCGCGCGAGCCTCCTGGAGGATCGCCGCGGCGATCGCGGCGTCGCGCCCGTGCGGCGCAACCACCAGCACGCGCTCGGATACCGACGGGGCAGGCGCCCCCGAGGTCATGCCGAGCGGTCGCCCATCAGGCCGGAGCCCTCGCCGACGAAGTTCGGCACGCCCCGCAGCACGCCCTGGAAGCCCTTAAGGGGAGGGCCGACGCTCAGGCCGTCTTCGCCGATGCCGAATTCACGGATCGACTTCTCATGGGTGCCCGCCCGCTTCTTGATCACGGACATCGCCCTGCGGACCTCGCCCTGCGCCTCGAAATAGCGCAGCAGGATCACCGTGTCGGCCAGATAGGTGACGTCCACCGGGGCCTTCATGTCTCCCACCAGCCCATGCTGGGCGACCGTGAGGAAGGTCGTGGCCCCCTGCCGGTTGAGATATTGCAGGAGCTCGTGGATGTGCAGCAGCAGGAAGTTCTCTTCCGGCATGGCCGCCTGGTAGCCGTTCAGGCTGTCGATTACGACGGTCTTGATGCCCTTGGCGTTGACGCAATCGCGCACCTGGGCGGTGAACTCGCCGGGCGACAGCTCCGCGGCGTCCACCTGCTGCACGACGAGGTTTCCGTTCTCGACCATGGCCTGCAGGTCTATGCCCAGCTCGAGCGTCCGGTCGAACAGCAGGCCGATCTCCTCGTCGAACACGAAGAGGGCGGCCTTTTCACCGCGCGCCACGGCCGAGACGATGAAATAGATCGCCACGAGCGACTTTCCCGTGCCCGCGGGACCCAGGATGAGGCAGCTCGATCCCCTTTCGACGCCGCCGCCGAGGGTGGCGTCCAGGCCATCGACCCCGCTGGGAAGCTTGTCACGCGCAAAGGCGACGCGGTGTTCTGCCGAGATCAGTCTGGGATAGACCTCCAGGCCCCCGGTGCGAATGGTGAAGTCGTGGTAGCCGCCGCGGAACTTTCGGCCGCGGTACTTGACGATCCGCACCCGGCGGCGTTCGGCGCCGTATTCGGGGGAAAGCTCTTCGAACCGAATGACGCCGTGAGCGACGCTGTGAACGGTCTTGTCCAAGCTGTCCGTCGTGAGGTCGTCGAGCAGCAGAACGGTGGCGCCGTGCCTGGCGAAATAGTGCTTCAGCGCCAGCACCTGGCGCCGGTAGCGCAGCGAACTCTGGGCAAGCAGACGGATCTCCGAGAGGCTGTCGATGACCACCCGTTCGGGCTTCAGCCGTTCCACGGCTTCGAACACCATCCGGGTCGTTTCACCGAGCTCCAGATCGGAGGAATAGAGCAGGCTCTGCTGTTGCCGCTCGTCGAGCAGGCTCTCAGGCGGGACCAGCTCGAAGATCTCGATGCCGTCCAGGTTCCAGCCGTGCGACTTGGCGGTCGTCCGCAGTTCAGACTCGGTCTCCGACAGCGTGATGTAGAGGCATTTCTCGCCCAGCTTCGCGCCCTCGCGCAGGAAACTCATGGCGGCGGTGGTCTTGCCGGTGCCGGGGCTGCCTTCGAGCAGGTAGACCCGCTCGCGGTCCAGGCCGCCCATCAGGATGTCGTCCAGACCTTCGATCCCCAAACGGGCGTCGGCGACGCGCTCCAGCCGCTTGTCCGCCATTGGATTCTCTCTTGCAGCGGCGAGGTGATCGCCCAAGCTCCCGATAAGCTTAAGCGTACTTCCCGCCCAAGCGTTCCCGCCTTGGCTTCGAGCGCCGGGGGAAAACGTCTACGCCTGCTTCTCCCAGCGGCCGCCCCCATTTTGTCGCCAATAGGAGACCGGCAGGTCACGCCCCTTGAGCTCGCTCCAGCGGCGGCGAGCGGCGGCGACGGCGGCCTCGTCGCGTCCGTCGAACAGCACCAGGCAGCGCTCGAAGCCGTCCAGGGCGCCGGGCTCCGCGTCATCGAGCAGAAAGACCGCCTGGGCCGAGTTGGCGTTCTCGTCTCCGTGCGTCAGCAGCACCGGCTGGCGGTCCGCCAAGGGTTCGGTGGCGAGACCGTGGGCGAGAAAGGAATCGTCGCGGAAGCTCCAGAGCCAGCCGTCCAGGTGCTCGAGCCGCGCGGGGTCAGGCGTGCGGACCAACGCCCGCCAGCCCCGCTGCAGCGTCTTCTGCAGCAGCTCGGGCAAGGCCTGATCGAGCCCTGTGCTCTCGAGGTGGTAGAACCAGACCTCGCACGCGCCCGGCATGCCTACATGCCCTCGTAGCGCTCGGCGACGAGACGATTCAGCAGGCGAACGCCGAATCCCGAGGCGCCTTCCGGGATGGTCGCCGACCCGGACCCCGACTTCCAGACGGGGGCCGCGATGTCCAGGTGAGCCCAGGAGCTCGAGGTGACGAACCGCTGCAGGAACAGGGCGGCCGTTACCGACCCTGCGCCCCGGCTGCCGGTGATGTTCTTCATGTCGGCCGCGAGGCTGTCGAGCTTCTTGTCGTAGGGCTTGTGCAGCGGCATGCGCCACATCGGTTCGTCTTCGGTGCGCGATGCCTCCTCGAGGCCCCGGGCGAGCTCGTCGTCATTGCTGTAGAAGCCGCCGATGTCGTCGCCGAGGGCGATGACGATGGCACCGGTCAGGGTGGCCAGATCGATGATCGCCTTGGGCTTGAAGCGCTGCTGGCAGTACCAGAGGGCGTCGGCCAGCACGAGACGGCCTTCCGCGTCGGTATTGACCACCTCGATGGTCTGGCCCGACATCGAGGTCAGGATGTCGCCGGGACGGATGGCGTTCCCGTCCGGCATGTTTTCGACCAGGCCCAGTATGCCCACGGCGTTCACCTTGGCCTTGCGGCCGGCCAGGACGTGCATCACGCCCGCCACGGCCGCGGCGCCGCCCATGTCGGTCTTCATCTCCTCCATGCCCTGCGCCGGCTTGATCGAGATGCCGCCGGTGTCGAAGCAGACGCCCTTGCCGACGAAGGCGATCGGGGCGGCGTCGGCATCCGCGGCGCCGCGCCAGACCAGCACCGCCAGCTGGCTTTCGCGCACGCTGCCCTGGCCGACCCCGAGCAGGGAGCCCATGCCGAGCTCGGTCATCTCGGCCTCGCCGAGCACCTCGACCTCCAGCCCCAGGGCCTCGAGCTGCTTCACGCGCCGCGCGAACTCTTCCGGATAGAGGATGTTGGCCGGCTCAGACACCAGGTCGCGGGCGAAGATCACCGCATCGCCGAGCGCCGCCAGGGGTTCGAACGCGGAGGTGGCCGCCGCCGGGTCGCCGCAGACGATACGCACCTTGGTCACCGAAGGCTTCTTTTCCGGCTTCTCCTTGGTTCGGTACCGGTCGAAGCGATAGGCGGCCAGCCGGATCCCGAAGGCAGCGCGGGCGGCATGGGCGTCGGAGAGATCGCCAAGCCGAAGCTCCAGGGTGGAGACGCCGGAACTCTTCACCGCGTGATAGGCGGCCGCAGCGGCCCGCTCCACGCCGAGATCGCCCAGTTTCGCCGGGTCGTCGACCCCGGTCAGCACCACCCGCGAGGCGTGAAGTCCGGCGGGCGCGAGAATGTCGAGGGTCTGGTCCAGCTCGCCGGTGAAACGGCTCGAGGCCATGGCGCGCGACAGGGCGCCGCCGCTGGCGCCGTCCAGCGCCTCGCCCACGTCCCCCAGCGTCTGATTGTCGAAGACGGGCGCGGCGATCGCCGAGAGCGCCTCCCCTTCGACCGGGCCGGCCGAGACGAACTCGATCTCCATGGGGACTCCTCAATTTGCTTGGGCGTTTACAAGTGGGGCCGCTGGTTGTCGGCTCCGGGGGCCAGCGTGTAGAAGATGGCGCGGCCGGTCGGAGCCTGCAACGTCGACCCATCGGCCCCCATGATCCTCCTCGAGCGCTATCTGCTCCGCCAGCTCCTGATCCCGACCCTCCTGGCGCTGGCGGCCCTGACGGTGGTCGCCTTCCTGAGCCAGAGCCTGAGCGCCCTGAGCCTGATCGTGAACGACCGTCAGAGCCTGGTGGTGTTCACCAAGGTGACGCTCCTGGCCCTGCCGGAGCTGGTGAGCCTGATCCTGCCGGTCGCCGTCTTCGTGGCGGCGGCGATCGCCCTGAACCGGATGCAGACCGAGCACGAGATCGTCGTCTGCTTCGCCGGCGGGATGAGCCGCTGGGACGTGATCTCCCCCGCCATGCGGCTGGCCGCCTTCGCCGCCCTCGCTTCCCTCGTGCTGAACCTCTGGGTGGCGCCGCCGGCCTCCCAGGCGTTGCGCACAACCATCTTCGACGCCCGGGCCGACCTCGCTGCAAGCCTGGTGAAGCCGGGCGAGTTCAGCCAGCCCTCGCCAGGGCTCACGGTGTACGCTCAGAGCGCCACGCCGAGCGGGGCTCTGAAGAACATCTTCGTGCACCAGCAGCGGGCAAACGGCTCGACCACCTTCAGCGCGGAAAGCGGGCAGATCACCCAGCGCCGCGGCAAGCCGATGCTGGTCATGCGCCATGGCTCCAGCCAGGAGTTCAGCGGTTCGGGGGTCCTCAACTACCTGGCTTTCGACGAGTACGCCCTGGACCTGTCCGCCTTCCTGGCCGGGGGCGACGAGCTGCACTTCAAGACAAGCGACCGCTACATGCACGAACTGGTGTTTCCCGACCTGAGCCAGGCCTGGGAGCAGCAGTACCGCAAGAAGATGCTGTCGGAGGCGGCCTCGCGGCTGGCCTCGCCGCTCTACAACATCGCCTTCATGGCCATCGCCCTGGCGGCGGTGATCGGCGGCTCCTTCACCCGGCTTGGCTACAACGGACGCATCATCGCGGCGGCCGGCGCCGCGGCGGCGGTGCGGCTGCTCGGCTTCGCGGCCCAAGCCTTCGCCTCGCACGCGGTATGGATGAACGCTGTCCAGCTGATCGTGCCGGCCGCGGCCACCTACCTGGCGCTGAGGCGGCTGTTCGCCCCGAAGCCCGGCGCCTCCCGGAGGGGGGCGTGGTCGGGCTTCTCCTTCGTCGGAGCACGGCCTTGACGCCGGTCGCCCGCCTGGCGCCGCTCTCGCGGATCCAGCGCTACGTGCTGGGGCATGCGCTGACTGGCATCGCCGCGGCCGCCGCCCTGCTCAGCGGCGTCGTGGTGCTGATCAACTTCGTGGACCTGTCTCGGATGCTGGCGGGGCGCACCGAGACGAGCTTCCTGACCGACCTCGGCCTCACCCTGCTGAAGTCCCCGGCGGTGATCCTGCAGCTGTTCCCGTTTGTCTTCCTGTTCGGCGTACTGGGCGCCTTCATCAACCTGAACCGTCGCAGCGAACTGATCGCCATCCGCGCCTCGGGCGTCTCCGCCTGGCGGTTCATCCTTCCCGCCGCGGCGGCGGCCCTGGCCCTTGGCGCGGGAACCATCGCGGTGCTCAACCCCCTCGCCGCCGCGATGAACTCCGCCTTCGAGCAGAGCCGCGCCGCGCTCAATCCCGACAGCCCGGCGGCCGCGCGGCGCATCTGGCTGCGGCAGGGCGACGAGCGCACCCAGGTGATCATCGGCGCGGGATCGCGGACCGGCGTCGGCGGCGTCGCCCTGAAGGACGCCACCTTCTTCGTCTACAAGGTGTGGCCGCAGGGGGCGCCGACCTTCGCCTACCGGATCGAGGCGGCGCAGGCCCGCCTGAGACACGGCTACTGGCAGCTCACCGACGCACGGGAGGCCGCGCCGGGAGGACGGGCGACGCGCCACGCCACCCTGGACCTCCCCTCCAACCTCGACGACCGCACGGCCCTGGAGCGCTACGCCTCCCCCCAGTCGATCCCCTTCTGGACCCTGCCCAGCGCCGTCGAACGGATCGAGGAGGCGGGATTCTCGGCCGTGAACTATCGGCTCAGGCTGCAGCAGCTGCTCGCGGCACCGCTGCTGTTCACGGCCATGGCTGTGCTGGCGGCGGCCTTCTCGCTGAAGCTGTCGAGGCTCGGAGGGCTGGCCGTGCTTGCCGCGGCAGGAGTGGCTTGCGGCTTCGCGGTGTTCTTCTTCAGCCAGCTCTGCGACTCCCTGGCCAAGGCCGAGGTGCTGCCGCCGTTCGCCGCCGCCTGGGCGCCGCCGATCATCGCCCTGCTGTCAGCCTGCACCCTGCTGTTCCACACCGAGGACGGATGACGTCCGCCGACCGGCCTTGGACCGCCGCTCGAAATGGCACTGCAGCATGTAGCGATGGCCTTCGCGGACGAAGCCGCCGCGGTGCACGCCGTTGAAGTCGAACAGGATCAGGTCGCCGTCGTCGCTGGTGTAGGCGCGCTCGCGCTCCAGCAGGCGCCGGGCCGCCTCGCCGTCAGGATCGATGTAGTCGCCGAACAGGGTGAACATGCGGAACGGCGGCGGCAGGGCCATGAACAGGGCGTCGCGGATGTTCCTGCGGTCGTTGGTCTTGCGCACCATCAGCTCGAAGTCGGTCGCCATCCGGTGCGAGCCCTCGACGTAGCGGAACGGGCCGCCATCCGGCGTGACCTCGCTGAGATAGATGAGCACCTTCACCGGCGGCCACAGGGCGCTGTCGATATGCATGTAGCGGGTGCGCGGCGACGGCAGTCCCTCTGCATCCAGCTCGCCATAGTCGCGCCGGGTCATGACGTCGGTGTTCACCTGGACGGTGACTTCCCTCAGGAGCAGCTCGCGTCCCGCATAGGCAGCGGCCGCCGCATGCACGTGCTCGCCCTCGAAAAGAGCCTCCACCATCTCGAAGACATCGGCATGCTCCTCGGGGTCGAACTTGAACTGGGTGTGTTTGAACTTGGCCTCGTCGCGCTGCGCCAACTCCGCGTGCACGCGCTCGGCGAACGGGATGACCCTCGCTGCCAAGGGCGCCTTGAACTTCGGCGAGAGCCTGGCGAGGCCACAGCCGGTCTGCTGCAGTCGGCGCAGGAGGGCGTCGCCTTGGCCGATCCGCACAGCGTAATCGAGCTTCGGCGCCGTCAGGTGGCGTTTGAAGTAGGCCTCGAAATGCGGCACGAACTTCTCGAGCGCCTCGCAGCGCACCGTGTCGTCGACCTGGTCCAGGTGACGGCGGAAATCGGGCAGGCTTTCATAGTCCGGGTTCGGAAGGACGAACATTCCGCAGGCCGCTTGAAGCCGCGAACGGGCGGCGGGTGGGCGGCATTTGCTGTTCGCGGGCCCCCGGCGTCAAGCTGCGGATAAACGTTTGATTTGATTGTCGGAGTCCTGGCGCGCCAGCGGCGATGATGCGCCGCTCGCCGATTGTGGGGGCGCCTGAACCCAGCTAAGAGGATTCGGCGCCGCCCAGTTCAAGCCCAGAGCGAAGGACCCCCTTTTTGTTTGGTGACAGCCGGACCCCCCTGGGCGCCCGCCGGTCTTATCATCCGGCGCGCCTGAGGCGCCTGCTCGCGCTGGGCGCCTCGCTGGCCGCCCTCGCGGCCGGGCCCGCCGTGGCCAGGACTCGCCCGGCGCCCTATCTGCCGGAGCCGGCGCCCGCGGAGCCGGCCGCCTCGGCGGTCGCTCCCGCCCCGAGCGCCGACGGGCTGGAGCCCAACAGTTTCTATCTCGAGGCCGACAAGGTCAGCCAGGACAACAAGGCCAAGGTCGCCACCGCCGAGGGCCATGTGGAGGTCCGCTACCGGCAGCGCACCCTGAGGGCCGAGACCCTCACCTACGACAACGCCACCCAGGTGGTGACCGCGCGGGGCAACGTGACGGTCATCAACCCGGACGGCACCGCCGAGTTCGCCAAGGAGCTGACGCTCGACAAGGATCTCAGCGCGGGCGTGGCGCTGGGCTTCTCGGCGCGGCTGCGCGACAACGTCAAGATCGCGTCCGACACCCTGGTGCGGCGCAACGCCGACGTCACCGAACTGAACGAGGCGATCTACACGCCCTGCGACGTCTGCGCGAAGGACGGAAAGGCCAAGGAGCCGACCTGGTCGATCCAGGCCGAGCGGGTCACTGAGGACAAGGCGCACCACCTCGTCTACTTCCACAAGGCGGTGATCCGGGTGTTCGGGGTGCCGGTGTTCTACACCCCGGTGTTCTGGACGGCCGACCCGGAGTCGACCTCCCGTTCCGGCTTCCTGGCCCCGGAGCTGCAGGTTTCCAACCGCCGCGGGTTCTCGCTGGAGGTCCCCTACCTGCTGGCCCTGTCCAAGTCGCAGGACCTGACGATCGACCCCATCGTCTCGACCAAGATCAATCCGTTTCTCAATCTCGACTGGCGCGCCAAGTTCAACTCCGGCGAGATCGATGCGCGGGTCGGCTACACCTACGAGTACGAGTTCGACAACCAGGGCCATCGCGTGCCGGGATCGGACAAGACCTCGCGCAGCTACGTCCTGGCCAACGGCGCCTTCGTCCTGAACAACGAGTGGGACTGGGGCTTCTCGGCCGAACGCGCGTCGGACGACCTCCTGTTCGACCGCTACGACATCCGCGGCGTCTATGACCGGCGGGGCCTGTTCGAGACCGACTCCCGGCGCCTGCTCTCGCAGATCTATGCGGTGCGTCAGGACCAGGATTCCTATCTCTCGGTCTCGGCCCTCGATTTCCAGGGTCTGCGCGTCGGCGACGTCAACAAGGCCATGCCGCTGGTCGCCCCTCTGATCGAAGGCCGCTACGAGCCTTCGGGACCGGTGTTCGGCGGCCGCCTCATCGTGGTCGGAAGCGCCGTGGTGCTGAGCCGCGGGGTCCAGCTGAACGACCCGACGCAGCCGGGATTGGACAGCCGGCGCGCAACCGCCGAGGCCAACTGGCGGCGGGCTTTCACCCTGGCCAACGGGGTCCGCATCGAACCCTTCGCCTCCCTGCGGGGCGACGTCTACAATGTGGTCAACCAGCCGACCCTGGGCGGAGGAACCTCCGACTCCGCGGTGACGGGCCGGTTCCTTCCTGAGGCGGGGGTGGACGTCAGCTACCCGCTGATCCGCCACGACGCCGACACCACGGTGATCCTGGAGCCCCTGGCCGAGGGCATCGTCTCGCCGCGCGCGAAGCCCGACCCCGGCGTGCCCAACGAAGACAGCGTCGACTTCCTGTTCGACGACACCAATCTGTTCGATCCCAACCGGGCCCCTGGTTTCGACGTCTACGATTCCGGACTTCGGCTCAACCTCGGCGGCCGAGCCACGATCAACTGGGGCGACGGCATGCAGGCCCGTGCGCTCATCGGCCGCAGCTTCAGATCAAGCCCCGACCTCACCTTGCCGCCGAGCAGCGGATACTCCGGCACGGCTTCCAACTGGATCGTCTCTGCTTCGGTGACGCCGGTCCGCGGCTTGAGCCTTTATGATCGGACAGAGCTCGGGAACAAGAATTTCGCCCTCAGGCGAGAAGAGGTTGGCGCCAACCTCATGTTGTCCTTCCTCCAGGGCTATGTGCGTTACCTGCACGACAACTCCGACCCTGCCCATGTGCTTCATGACGTCGAAGGGGCGGGCAATCTCTACGTCACCAAGAATTGGGGCGTGGTCTTCCTGGGCACCCGGGACCTGAAGAACGACGCCTGGGCTCGTCGCGACATCGGCGTCTTCTTCCAGAACGACTGCGCCAAGATCGAGGTGGTCTATCACTACGAGCACGGCTTCGCGGAGCTGGGCGGCCCGTCCCACTCGGTCCAATTGCGCCTCACCCTCGCCACACTGGGGCAACAAGGATACAGGGACGACGATGGCCGCTGATCCGGAATGCGGCCGGGCGAGAGGAACGGCATCAGCGATGAGTTCGGCGCAGTGCGTAAGGCGGGTGGCGATGGGGGCCGCCGCCGTCCTGGCTTTGGGATTCGGCGTGAAGGGGGTCGCGTCCGCCCAGGACGCCGGTCAGCCTCTCGTGCAGACCCCGGTGTCCGCTCCGGCTCCGGCCCCGGCGCGACCGCAGATCTCCGGCGGCGTCGCGGCCCTGGTCAACGACGATGTGATCTCCACCTTCGACCTGCGCCAGCGGGCGCTGCTGCTGATCGTGACCTCAGGCGTCCCCGCCAACGCCGAGAACATGCCGCAGATCCAGGAGGAGGCGCTTCGCTCCCTCGTCGACGAGCACCTGGAGATGCAGGAACTGCGGCGGATGGAGAAGGAACAGAAGTTCTCGATCATCGCCGACGACGACGAGGTGAACCAGTCGCTGGTCCAGCTCGCCAAGGACAACAACACCACCCTGGACGAGTTGCGGCGGCAGTTCGCCAGCGTCGGTCTGGATCTGCAGACCCTGCGCGACCAGATCAAGGTGCAGCTGAGCTGGAACCGCATGATCAGCGGCCGCTATTCCAGCCGCGTCAGGATCGGCGACCACCAGATCGCCATGATGCTGCAGCGCCTGAAGGGGACCGCCGACCAGCCGCAGTATCTCATCAGCGAGATCTTCATCGACGCCTCCCGCGCCGGCGGCCTGCCTGAGGCCACCAGCGGCGCCCAGCAGCTGATCCAGCAGATCCAGCAGGGCACCCCGTTCGGACCGGTCGCCAGGCAGTTCTCCAACGCCCCGACCGCCGCCGCCAACGGCGACATGGGCTGGGTGTCGGCCGCCGAGCTGCAGCCCGAACTTCTCGCCGCGGTCCAGGAGATGCGCCCTGGCCAGGTCTCCCAGCCGATCCCGGTGAACGACGGCGTCTATATTGTGCAGCTGCGCGAGAAGAACGCCGGCGGCGGCACGACGGTGGTCGACCTGAAGCAGGCCGCCGTTCGGCTGACCGCCGATGCGACGCCCGACCAGGTCGCCGCCGCCCAGAAGACCCTCGCCGCCTTCGCCGCCACCTCCCCCACCTGCACCGACCTGGAAACCAAGGCCGCGGGCGTCCGGGGGCTCGTCGCAGGCGATCTCGGCAAGTCGGATATCAAGGAGC
>FTHI01000614.1_pt1 | contig 15904 bp, 12 predicted proteins | sample 1640891 | NCBI WGS metagenome assembly FTHI01 (sample SAMEA3914788, study PRJEB12502) | metagenome | biome: forest; material: soil | place: Canada | collected 2011-07-03 | depth 0.1 m
GCCCCGTCGAACCGCCAGCCGTGGAATGGACACTCCAGCCGGCCCTCGGCGTCCACCCGCCCCAGCGACAGCGCCACCCCCCGGTGCGGGCAGCGATCGACCAGCGCCGCCGGCGCGCCGCCCGCGCTCCGGAACAGCACCACGCCCTCCCCCGCCACCTCGACCCTGACCGGCCGGCGACCCAGGCGCCGCGCCGCCATCACCGGCGTCCAGACGTTGGCGAACCCCTCGAACATGTGGTCCGGCTTACCGTCTGCCGACGCGCCGCGCCAGACAGCTGGCGACCCTCACCGCGAGACCGGCAGGTCCCATCCAGGGACCCACGCCCCGTGCGTGCCGCTGCGCAGCCGGAACGGCAGCTTCACGGTCGCGACGCGTTCCATGGTCAGGGCGTCCAGCACGATCAGGTCCGACGACATGTCCGCATAGTTGCTGGCGACGCCCATCAGCCAGCCATCGCCCTCGGGCGCGTCCGGCGTTCGCGCCGCGAAGCAGCACTCCTGCAGGCTCACGGCGTCTCCCGCCCAGAACACCTGCTCCTCGCCTGTCTCCAGAGCGATCCGCGTCCAGCAGTTGGCGGCGAAGCGTGCGGCCGGACCCATCAGGTCGCTCCTCGCCGGCCGCTCTGCGTCGCGGTGGCCCGAGAAGGCGAAGGCGTTGGGCTGCGAGATGTAGCGGTCGTCGATGCGCGACAGAGGATTGTTCGCCATTGAGACCATTTCTTCCCCGAACCGGTCGTCCTTGGATCCCAGGTCGAAGGTCCAGCGCCGGATCGACGAGGGCGTCCCCAGGCCGTCCGAAGTCGGCAGCTCCATCCTCACCTTGTCCCTCTCGGTCGTGGCATTGAGGAAGTGCAGCGTCATCCGCGCCGGTCCCTCGAACCAGCGTACGTCCTTCGCCTCGCCGTCTCGCGGCAGCACCCCCACCATGGTCGGATAGGACCCGTTCCAGTCCCACATGGGCTCCCCCGCCTCGAGCCGCTCCCGAGTGGCGACCATGGGGATCACCGGCAGGATGACGTGCTCCCGGGTCAGGGCGATGTCGTGCATGATCCCGGCGTAGGGCGCCTTGATCCAGGTCTCACTCTCGATCTCGCCGTCGGCGCCGATCCGCCAGAACACCACGTCGTCGGACAGGTCGCCCTTCGCCTGGTAGCCATAGGCGACCATCTCGCCCGAGATCGGATCGATCTTGGGGTGTGCGCTGAAGGTCTCGCTGCCAGCGAGCCCCTCCTGGAAGTCAAAGGGGCCGATGGTCTCCAGCGTGTGCGGATCGATCTCGTAGGGAAGAGAGTCCTCCTTCAGCACCAGCATCCGGCCGCCATGCCAGACGATGTTGGTGTTGGCCGCGCTGCGGTTCACGCCTGCCACCGACGGATCGTCGGTCAGCCGGTTGCGATAGACCCCGAACAGCCGCCGTCCCGCTGCCCGCTCGGCCATCAGCCGCTCGGTTTTCACATAGCGGCTTCGGTAGTGGACCCGCCCGCCCTCGAACCGGAACAGGCTGACATGCCCGTCGCCGTTGAACCCGGTCATCCACTCATTGCGCGGAGGCGGATAGGCGAAGTCGCACTGCAGCCGATAGAAACTGCCCTCAAGGCCCGAGGGCAGCTTGCCCTCCACCTCGCAGTCAAACACCTCGGCCTCGAACCGCGCCGGCGCGTTGAAGCCGGTCCCGAAGAGCGGATGGCCCGCGAAGCTGACCGCCATCTCTGCCCTCCAGTTTCAATTTCCGGCGGATAGGGACAGGACGCGGCCCCCTACCCCGGTATTTCCCCGGTCTTAAGCCAATGGGCGCAGTCCGGGGTCAGGTTGGCTGCGGCCACTTCGTCGGCGTGGGCGACCTCCTCAGACGACAGCACGTCTTTCCACTGCCCGTTGACGCCCTTGTGGATGAAGTTGTTGCCGCCCCCTTCGAACATCGTCTCCAGCATGGTCCACTTCGAAGCCTCGGCGCGCATGTACTCCACGGTGCAGTGGTCCAGGATGGTCGGCCACAGCGCTTCGGGAACGTCGATGGCGAGGAAGTCCGCGATCCGGCGGATCTCGCCGTTCGGGTCTGCCTTCAGGTTGGCGAAGTGGATCAGATGCACGTTGGGCAAAGCCCTGGCGTCCCACCATCCCTGCACGTGCGCCCAGAACTCGTGCTCGAACATGCCGATCAGACGGCCCTCGTCGAGGAACACACGGTAGTACTCGTGGATATCCTCCGGCGGACGTCCGAGCGGCGGGCCGACCCTTCCGGGGATGCCGTTGAAGGCCTCATAGGCGCCGGGCGTGAACAGGTGCTGGTGGTGGAACATGCTGAAGATCACATCCCGCACGTCGCGCGCCACATAGAGGTACTTGGCCCTGGGGCTGAACACGAGGGCGTCCAGCGGCAGGTGGGTCTTCATGAAACGGCGGTGGGACTGGGCCTCCGCGATATCGATGGCGTCGGGCATCAGCCGGAAGTCGATCCATGGCGATATCGCCTGGCCGTAGACGCCGTCCTCGCCCTGGAACACCAGCTGGGCCACGATCTGCTGCAGCCAGGTGGTGCCGGCCTTGCTCCAGGTGGCGATCACCACATCATCGTCGCGGAACCTGAAGTCGTTCCACCGGGTCGAGTCCCAGATCATGTGCTGCTGCTCGCGCGTCTTCACCGGCCAGGCGATGGTGTCGGTCGTCATTGGCGGTCCTCCCCTTGGACGCCGTACGCTTTCGCTGAAAGTCGCTCAGGGGACAAGGCGCGGCTTGCCAAGGACCGCGGCGCCCCCAGGCCGTCGCCCCGGATCGACTCCGCCCAATGCCGGGCGTTAGATGCGGTGCTCGCTCCATCATGCGTGCATCGGGGGTCGAGAGATGAGACTGCGGCTGGCGGCCTGCACGATCGCGGCGCTCACGGCGACGCCCCTTGCTTCGCCCTCCGCCCAGACCCCGGCGACGCCGCAGGTCTACTCCTTCACGGCGGACCCAGCAGTCCCCACGGCAGGCCCTGCGGTCGTCAAGGTCGTCAGGGACGGCCCGAAAGAGCTGGTCGAGCAGACCCTGCCGGTCATGGAGGGGCGCCCGGAGGCCTTCCGGACCCGCCTGCTCTATGACTTCGAGGCCCACACCCTCTATTCCCAGGTCCTGAGCGACGCGACCGTGCCCTGCGGATTGGCGACCTATACGTCTCCCTCCGCACCCATCGAATTTGACCTGATCAGCGGCGGCGCCGAGTTCCTCAAGCTGGCGCTGGGCCCCGCCAAGCTCCGCCAGGTCGGGGCCGAGGCCATCGACGGCGCCAAGTTCAGGATCATGGAGGGGAGCTCGCCCCCGCCGCAGCCGACGACGGTGCGCTTGTGGATCGCCGAGACGGGCGGCTATCCGATCAAGATCGCGATCGTGACGCCCGGTGGCAAGCTTCAGCCCTACGTCGAGTTGAAGCAGCTAAGCTTCGCCAAGCCGCCCGCTTCCACCTTCGACCCGCCTAAGGGCTGCCTCCCAGCCGGAACCTCGAGCTCGAGCGGCGGCAGCGCATCGGCGTCGGCGACGCTTGGAGGTCCTTAGGCCAGTCCTGAAGTGCGCGCCGCGAATGCCGATCCCGGAGACTGGCGCCACCGCGGGTCCCTACCCACATCCCCCATGGGCCGCCCGCGAACACCTGGAGCTGCAGATGAACGATACGGCCGAGTACACCCCGCCAAAGGTCTGGGTCTGGAACAAGGACAACGGCGGACGCTTCGCAAACATCAACCGGCCTATCGCCGGTCCGACCAGCGAGCTTGAGCTGCCGATCGGCCGCCATCCCCTGCAGCTCTATTCACTGGGTACGCCGAACGGGCAGAAGGTCACGATCCTCCTCGAAGAGCTGCTTGCGGCCGGCCACAGCGGCGCCGAGTACGACGCCTGGATCATCAACATCGGCGAGGGCGCCCAGTTCTCCAGCGGCTTCGTGGACGTGAACCCCAATTCCAAGATCCCGGCCCTGATGGACCGCAGCGGCCCCGAACCGATCCGCGTCTTCGAGTCCGGCGCGATCCTGCTGTATCTGGCCGAGAAGTTCGGAGCCTTCCTGCCCACCGCGCCGGCGGCGCGGGCCGAGACCCTGTCCTGGCTGTTCTGGCAGATGGGCAGCGCGCCCTACCTCGGCGGCGGCTTCGGCCACTTCTTCGCCTATGCGCCGACCAGGATCGAATACGCCATCGATCGGTTCGCCATGGAGGTGAAGCGCCAGATGGACGTGCTCGACCGCCGCTTGGCGGTCTCGCCGTTCCTGGCAGGGGACGAGCTCACCATCGCCGACATCGCGGTCTGGCCTTGGTACGGCGGCCTGGCCCAGGGCCAGATGTACGGGGAATCCGGCGAATTCCTGCAGGTGCAGGACTACAAGAACGTCCAGCGCTGGACCGCCGCCATCGCCGCCCGCCCGGCGGTGCAGCGCGGCCGAATCGTCAACCGTGGCTTCGGCGAACCCGCCCTGCGCGAACGCCACGACGCCAGCGACATCGACGAAGCCCTCAAGCCCAAGGCCGCGGCGGAATAGAAAAGGCTCTCCTCTCCCAGAGGGAGAGGAAGGGGCCCATTCGCATGGTGAATGGGAAGGTGAGGGGTTTCACCCTCGCCCCGTACCTAACCCCTTCACCCTCCCGCCCGCATTGCGGTCGGGCCCCTCCCTCTCCCTGTGGGAGAGGGTAGAAGTTCGATCCCCGCGATCGCCCAGGCGCCGTCGACCTTCACATAGGCGGCCTTCAGCAGGCGGCGCTCCGAGTGGCGGACGGTCCCACCGCCCTGGGCGTGGGCCATCTGGGCCAGGGTGGAGTCCTTGGGCAGCTCTGTCGCCACCTCGACTGTGCAGCTGAACCGACCGGCTGCGCTCTTGCCGTCGGAGGCGATCTCGATTGCGTCAACCTCTCCAGCGTGGTCGGGAGCGATGCTGCTGACGGTCTTGTCGAACGCGGCGCGCCTCGGATCGGCGAACGGCAGCCCAGCGTCCTCGCGCGCCCCGGTGTTGACCTTCCGCAGCCAGGCCTGGTGCAGGTCGCGGATCGCGGTCTGGTCCTCCAGCTGCGCCAGGCGCGACTTGTGCGCCTCCTCCGCCACCGCGGCCGTCGTCGAGACCACCGCCAGGGGCGCGGCCAGGAGGGCGCCGCCCTTCAGGATCGAGCGGCGGCTGGAAACAGTGTCGGTGGTCATGCCCCGCCCCCTCACGTCTTCACCTGATAGAACCGTGACACGTCGAACCGGCCGGCATGGCGCGAGTGGGCGCCCATCTGGCTCATGCTCAGCCCTTCCAGGCCGCAGTGATAGCCGATCCCCGCGTCGTGCATGGTGCGCATGTTGACCAGCACCGTGCCGAGCGTGCCGTTGCACGCCTCCTCCAGCCAGTAGAGGAAGTAGAGCCCGTCGCGGATCTTCACGAACGCCCCCGGCCCGCTCCACTCCAGGCCCCCGGCCCCGGACTCTGTGAAGATGATCCATGAGACTGTGTGCAGCGTCGAATAGAGATGCATCGACGTCAGGCCCGGTGAGTAGTTCCAGCTCACGGCGCGGCCCAGCATCTCGTCGGTGAACTGGTGGCGGTGGTATTGCGGCGGTGTCAGGCCGTCCATCTCCACCACCCCGAACAGCGTCTCCGCCCCGGCCTCGTTGGCGTAATAGGGCGTGTTCAGCCGGCCGCGGAAGCAGGTGACCAGCCCCTGGTCGAAGTCGGCCACGACCATGTGCCCGTCGTGGTTCGGCGTCCCTTCCAGGATGTGGCCGAACAGGATCACGCCGGGCATGGATTCCCAGGCCTGGTAGCGCGCCTTGGTCCAGACCCCGCCCGGGTTTCGCCAGTTCAGCGTCTCGGCGTCGTCGAACCGGTATTCCATCACCGGCCCGTCGTCGTAGCGCAGGGTCATGGTCTTCCCCGCCAGCCAGTCGGTCGGCGCCGCGCCATTACCGGCCATGGGGCTCTTCTGGGCGAACACCGCGGTCTTCTTGGCGACGGCGACGTCCACCTCGGCCTTGGACATCTTCGGCATGGTCTGCAGCGGGCGGTAGAGCCGCCGTGCCCCCTTGCCGCCATCTGCCGGCGGCGGGACCGGAGCGCCGCCGACGTCGCCGAACTTCTCGAACTGGGCGATCTGGCCCAGCCACTCGCCCTTGCCGCGGAAGACGTAAAACTCGAGTGCGTCGCTGGCGTCGAAACCCAGCCGCACGCCCACCTGCTCGACTCGGTTCAGGTCCACCACATAGAGCGTGAACACCCCCGAGAACTCGCACTCGGTGCGGGTGTAGATATAGAGTTCGTCGTTGATCTTGATGTAGTCCGAGGGCCCGCAGAACCCGAGTTCCCCGCCCTGCCGCGTCAGCTCGACGAAGTGCGAATAGGCGGCCGAGGGATAGAATTCCAGCGTCTCGGCGCCCGTGTCCTGCTTCCAGTAGTAGCCCTTGCCCTCGATGCGGTTGGTCGTGACGTGCCTGGCCGTCGGCGCGGGCTGGCCAGCCTGGTCTACATAGCCGTAGTGGATGGCGCGCTGGACCTCGCGGTTGTCCTTGTAGCCGCTGAACCACAGCTCGAAGACCGTCGCCACGTTGGTGGATTGGTCGATCACCACCGCGTAGCCGCGCTGCGTGCCCGGGACCAGGTGAGAGAAGAACGCCACGCGATCCAGCGTCAGGGCGCCATAGCCGGCGTCGACCGCCGCGCCCCCGTTCTCGGCCACTGACAGCCGGTTGGCCCTGCCGAACGCATAGGCCAGTGACAACCCGTCGTCGGTCACGATCTTGATCGATTTGCCCGCAAACACATCGGACCGCGACGAGGCGCACGCCGGCCCGCTCTTGGCGATAGGGGCCAGCTTGTCCGCGATCTGCCGCTCGGTGAGCTTGGTGTACGCGATGCGATGCATCTGCGCCTTGGGATACGGCGTTCCCGGCATGCGTCTCTCCCACCCGTCCGTCTGATCGCGGATCTAGGGGATGCTATGCGCGATCACCGCGCGCGGACAAGCGGGACGTGATGCTAGGTCTGAGAGTGATGACCCCAACCGGCGTCGTTCAGGCCGTCTCCATGAGCGCCCTGGCCTCGTCAATCCGAACGGGCTGGGTCTCCTTCAGCAGGGCCATGGCAGCGATGCCCACGGCGGCCGCGGCCATCAGGTACCAGGCCGGGGCCATCGGGCTGCCCGTCGTCTTGATCACCCAGGTGATGAACGGCTGGGCGACGCCGCCAAACACAGTCACCGCCACGGCGTAGACCACGGCCAGGCCCGTGCTGCGCACATCCTTGCGCAGAGACTCGGTCAGGGCCACCAGGGCGACGCCTACGCTGGTGGAGCTGAGCGCGCTGAGGATCCCCGTCCCGGCGACCAGGCTGGCGAAGTCGTGGCGCCGCACGATCATGAGGAACACCGGGAAGGTCGCCGCCAGGAGCAGCATGCGGGCCGTGATCATCACCGGCTTGCGGCCATAGCGGTCGGCCAGAAAGCCGCCCATCAAGGCGAAGATGATCCCGCCAATGCCATTAGCCACCGACGCGCCGAAGGAGTCCGTCGCGCTCATGTGCAACGTCTGGGAGGCGTAGGTCGTCATATAGAGCAGAACATAGGTCGAGGTGGTGAAGCTCATGATCATCGCCAGCCCGATCAGGATCGGCCGCGCGTGGCTGAGCGGGCCCCGGTCGGTGGGATGGAAGTGTGACGGCGCCTCGTGGCGATGCAGGGTCTCGGGCAGCCTTCGCCGCATCAACAGGCCGAAGGGCAACACAATGGCGCCCAGGCCGAAGGCGATCCGCCAGCCGTAGGCCTCCAGGTGGCCGGGGCTCATCATGTGCGTCATCAGAAGGCCGATCGAGGCCCCGCACAGCGAGGCGATCGCCTGGCTGGCGCTCTGCCAGGATCCGATCAGGGCCCGATGCTTCAGGGGCGCGGCCTCGATCAGGAAGGCGGTGGTCGGCCCGACTTCCCCGCCAAGCGCAAATCCCTGGACCAGCCGGCAGGTCACCAGCAGCACTGGGGCCGCCGCCCCGATGTCGGCGTAGGAGGGGGTGAGCACCAGACCCAGGACGCCCAGGCCCATCAGGGTGAAGCTCACCAGCATCGCCGGCCGCCGCCCCACCCGGTCGCCGAACGCCCCCAGCACCACCGCTCCGATCGGCCGCGCCACAAAGCCCACCGCGAAGGTGAGCAGCGACAGCATCAGGTTCTGGAAGGCGTCGTGGGTGGGAAAGAACACCCGCCCGATCTGCACGGCGAACAGGGCGTAGGTGGTGAAGTCATAGAACTCCAGCGCATTGCCCATCACCGCCGCGGCGATCTGGCCGCGGGTGATGGCCGCAGGTTCGCTCCGCGCCGGCGCCAGGTTCGCCTCGTCCCTCAAGCCCCGTTCCTCCGCGGTGTCCGTACAAGTGGTCAAGGCGGCAGTGAGACGTTTGGACGGCTCGCGTCAATGGGAGCCGGCTTCCTTGACTCCTCAACGTCTCAGGTCGACGCTCGGTTGAAAGATCAGGGAACGGGGAGGTTCCATGTTGCAGGCAGCACGCGCCATTCTGATGGCGGCGGCCGTGTCGGCCCTTTGGCCGCTGGCGGCGACGGCGCAGGACGCCAAGGCCGTGGTCGCCGAGGCGTCCAGGACGATGGGCGCCGGATCCACGGACTCCATCCACCTCTGGGGCTCGGGGGCGAACTTCAACCTCGGCCAGTCCAACAATTCCAACGGCCCGTGGCCGCGGACCAATCTGAACGACTACAACCGATGGATCGACTTCAGCGCGCCGGCCTCACGCGCCAGCGCCGTCACCCTGGCGAGCCCGGTCACCGGCGGGCCTGCGGTCCAGGCGCCCTTCAACCAGGTCGTCGCGCCGTCCAGCACGGCCTGGGCCCAGCAGCTGGAGATCTGGACCACGCCCTGGGGCTTCCTCAAGGGCGCCGCTCAGAACAACGCGACCTCCAGCGTGCGCGTCATCGATGGCCGACGCTTCCGGGTGGTCTCCTGGAACGCCCCGACCAAGGCGCCGTCAGGCCTGCCCTATCGGCTCGTGGGCTACATCGGCCCCGGCAACCTGGTGGAGCGGGTCGACACCTGGCTGGAGAACCCGATCTTCGGCGACATGCTGGTGGAGACCGACTACTCGCACTACCGCGACGCCAACGGCCTGAAATTCCCTTCCGAGATCGTGCAGAAGCGCGGCGGCTGGGCGACCTTCGAGGCCCAAATCCTCGGCGTCGCAGCCAATCCGGCGGATATCAAGGACCGCCTCGTCCCACCCTCGGGCGGTCCTTCGGGCGGCCCGCCGCCGGCCGCTCAGGGCCCCGCGTCGGAGAAGCTGGCCGATGGCGTCTGGCGCATCCGCGGCGCCTACAACGCCGTCGCCGTGGAGTTCGCCGACTATATCGTGCTGTTCGAGCCGGGACCCCAGAACGAGGCCCGCTCACAGGCGATCATCGCCGAGACCAAACGGGTCATCCCCGGCAAGCCGATCCGCTACGGCGTGATCTCCCACCACCACTTCGACCACACCAGCGGCCTGCCTGCGGTGGTCGGCGAGGGGATCACCATCGTGACGCCTCAAGTCAATAAGGCCTTCCTGGAGCGGGCGCTCGGCGCACCCCGGACCCTGGCGCCCGACGCCATGTCGCGTTCAGGCAAGAAGGCCGTGATCGAAGGATTCGCGGGCGACGAGCGCGTGTTCAAGGACGCCACGCGCACCCTGGAGGTGCACGTGATCAAGGGGCTGCCGCATGCCGACGGCCTGGTGATCGGCTGGCTGCCCAAGGAGAAGATCCTGGTCTACGCCGACATGTTCAACCTGCCGCCGGCGAGCGCTCCGGTGCCCGATCCGCCAGTGGTCGGCACCCAGGTGTTCCTGGCCAACATCGAGCGGCTGAAGCTGGATCCCGAGAAGATCGTCTCGGTCCATTCTCTGAACCCCGACCGGCTGGCCACGCTGCAGGACATCCGCGCCTCGCTCGGGCATTAGGCGCAGGCGGACCGACCCCGAGGGCGCTGGGGCCCTCGGGGAAGGAGTCCGATCCTACCAGTGCTGGCGGTAGCAGACGCGGTGGTGGTGGCGGACCGTGCAGACCAGCCGGCTGTGGCGTTCGCCGCGCCAGCTGTGGCCGCGGTGGAAGTCGCCGCGGTGGTCGCGGCTGTCATAGACGGTGCGGCCGTGGTTGCCGCGGTCGTGATCGTAGGTCTGGGCGGAAGCGGCAGTGGCGGCGCCCCCAAACAGCGTCAGGGCCAGGGCCCCGGTCAGCAGCTTGTTCATGGTCTTTCCTTTGGGAGCGCGGGATGCGCCCACGCGCACCATCGGACCTGCGCCCTGAGCCTGTCCTGAACCCCTCGTTGCCTGAGGTTCAGCTTTGCACCCGGCGGCGCCTGACTAGCATTAGCGATACCCCTTTGTGCGCTCCCAGGTGCGCCTCGCCGGCCGGCATGCTAGGCCCCCGCGAAATCAAGGAGCACGCGCCCCATGGCCCGTATCATCGGCGGCATCGCCACCTCGCACACGCCCACCATCGGCTTCGCCTTCGACGGCAAGAAGCAGGAAGACCCCGTGTGGAAGCCGATCTTCGAAGGCTATGAGCCGATCAAGGCCTGGCTCGAGGAGAAGAAGCCCGACGTCCTGTTCGTGATCTACAACGACCACGTCACCTCCTTCTTCTTCGACCACTACTCCGCCTTCTGCCTCGGCATCGGCGAGGAATATGAGGTCGCCGACGAGGGCGGCGGACCGCGCAACCTGCCGCCGATCAAGGCCCACGGCCCCCTGGCGCGCCACATCGGCCAGGCCCTGGTGGCCGACGAATTCGACATGTCGTTCTTCCAGAACAAGCCGCTCGACCACGGCTGCTTCTCGCCCATGTCGGTGATGATGCCGCACGAGCCGGATTGGGCGATCCCCATCGTGCCGCTGCAGATGGGCGTGCTGCAGTTCCCCGTCCCCAGCGCCGCGCGCTGCTACAAGCTCGGCCAGTCCCTGCGCGACGCCATCGAGAGCTACCCTGAGGACCTGAAAGTCGCCATCGTCGCCACCGGCGGTCTCTCCCACCAGATCCAGGGCGAACGCTGCGGGTTCAACAACCCGGCCTGGGACGAGGAGTTCATGGATCTGCTCGAGAACGACCCCATCGCCCTCACCCGCATGACCCACGCTGACCACGCCCGCCTTGGCGGCATGGAAAGCTCGGAGGTGATCATGTGGCTGGTGATGCGCGGCGCGCTCTCGGCCAACGTGAAGCGGATCCACAAGAGCTACTACCTGCCCTCGATGACGGCGATCGCCACCGCCATCTATGAGAACCACGCCGAGCCGATGAGCGCCGCGCGCGCCCAGGCCGCCCGCGCCCACGCCGGCGAGCAGCTGGCCGGCATCGAGACACTGGAAGGCACCTATCCCTTCGACCTTGACCGCAGCGTCGGCCACTACCGGCTCAACAAGTTCCTGCACGACATGGTGATCCCCGAGCACCGCGCCGCCTTCAACGCCGACGAGGAAGCGTCCTTCGCCAAGGCCGGGCTGAGCGAGCAGGAGCGCGACATGATCCGCCACCGCGACTGGCGCGCGCTCATGCAATACGGCGCGATCTTTTTCGTGCTGGAAAAGCTAGCGGCGGTGACCGGCGTCTCCAACCTGCACGTCTATTCCCACATGCGCGGCCAGTCCCTCGACGAGTTCCAGAAGACCCGCAACCAGCAGGTCCTCTACTCAACCGGCGGCCAGGAAACCCACGCCAAGGTCGAAGCCAGCGGAACGCGCTGAACCATCCTCCACCGCTTTGCGGGGGAGGTGGCGCGGAGCGCCGGAGGGGGCGCGGTGAGGTGCGCTGCACTTCCACTGGGCTCTTCCCCGCGAAGCGGGCGTATTTGATGGGCGGAGCCAGGTCCGCGCCCCCTCCACCACTTCGTGGTCCCCCTCCCCCGCCACGCGGTGGAGGAGGTCAGAGCTTCAACGGCGTCAGATAGCCCGTCAGCTCCAAGTATCCCCGGCCCCCGTCGCCCGACACTGCGCCTTCCCAATAGACTGGGCCGCCAGGCCGGCTGTCGAGTTCCTGGTCGTCGAACAGGGGGGTTAGCCGCCACTGACGGGGCCCGCCCGGCAGCTTGAGGGTCAGGGTCTGCCGCACCGGATAGACCGCCCCGGTGCGGGGTGAGCGCCACCGGCGCATGGGGCTGAACCACACGTCACCCGGAGCCAGGCGGGTCACGGCGCCATCCCGGCCGCGCAGCGACCCGCCGGCCCACAGCGTGCCGCCGCCTGCGTCACGGATCCGGAACGCCATCAGACCTCCGCCGTCCGCGAGGTTCAGGCCGACCCAGTCCCAGCCGACCGCACTCGGGTCCAGGTATGTGGAGGACCACTCACGGTCGAGCCAAGCCTCGCCGGTGACGGGCGTCCGCTTGGCGCCTCGCGTGACCTCGCCCGACACCGCCAGATGCGGAACGCTGTAGTAGTAGCTGGCCTCTCCGGCCTTCGGCCCCTTGCGGCTGTACCCACCATCCCCCTCGAGCAGGACGGGCTGGCTGGGGCTGAGCGTCAGGTCGAGCCCAAAGTCGCGGCCGACGACGTGAGTGCGGAAACGCCCGTCCCCGCCGCGCTTTAGGGTCCAGTCGTCCAACACCAAATCCGCGTCCGTCTTGGACGCCTCGGCCAGGCCGAAGCCCGCCCGCGCCACGCGCTGGTCGTGCAGCAGATGGCCGGCGGCAGGGTCCGAGAGGGCGGCGTGGGCGAACAGCACCTGTCGGGGCGCGAAGGCGCTGGGATTGCGCTCGTCAGCCGTCGGGCGAGTGCGGAAGAAGGTGACCTGGAAGCCAAGGTCGCGCCCCTCGGCCGTCCGCAGCCAGCCGGTGACGTACCACCACTCGGTGCGGAAGTCGGGATGGGCGCCGTGGTCCGCCGGGAAGCTCAACCTCGCGCCGGGTTCGACGACCGGATAGCCCGCTGGCCCAGCGGCCAACATGGACAGAGCCGCAGAGAGGGTGACGAGGAGGCGCATCACCAGTCCTCCCGCACCGCGCGGACGGCGCCAGCCGAGGTTGCGCTCCGGCCCGACAGCACCGCCGTCCCGGCCGAGGCCGTGACCAGGGCGGCGGCCAGGCTCACGAACAGGCCGAATGGCAGGCGGGTCTGCATGGTCCAGTGGAACGACTGCGGATTGACCACGTGGATCAGCACCTGGCTCATGGCGACCCCCAGGCTGATGCCCGCGCCCACGCCTATGGCGCCCAGCACGGCTCCTTCGATGGCCAGCATCAGCAGGATCTGCCGGCGCAGCACGCCGATGTGGCGCAGCATGCCGAACTCCTTGGTCCGGGCCAGGGTTTGGGCGGAGAAGGTGGCGGCGACCCCGGTAAGCCCGACCAGGATGGCGATGGCCTCCAGCGCATAGGTCACCGCGAAGCTACGATCGAACACGCCCAGCGCCAGGGTCCTGATCTGCCGGGGCTGGGCGAAGCCGGCCTGGCCGGCGAGGGCGGGCGGCAGGGCGGCGCGCAGGCCCGCCACCACCCTCGGCTGCGAGGCGCCGGGGGCGAGATCGATGGCGGCGTCGGTGCGGTATGCGTCTCCGGTGAGGCGCGTGTAGTCGGCGCTGGCGATGGCGACAGCCCCGAACTGGCGCGCATAGTCCCGCCAGACCCCCTGCACCACCACGGGCTGCCGCCGGCCCGCAAGCGGCAGGAGCAGGCGATCGCCGATGCGCCGCCCATAGAGCCTGGCCATGGGCTCGGAGATCCAGACCGGCGCGGCGCCCGACAGCAGCGAATGGGTCTGCGCCATGATCGGCAAGGTCCGCTCAGGATGCGCCGGATCGATCGGCGAGACCGTGAGCGTGACGGGCGGACGGTCTGGATCCAGGCGCAGCAACAGGGTCTTGCGGAAGCCGATGCGGGCGACGCCGGGCACGGCGGCCAGCCGATGCTGGTCGGCGGGACCCAGGCTCCCGCCGCCGAAGCTGTCCAGGCGCAGGTAGAGGTCCGAGGGAAGCACCTGGGTCAGCCAGTCTACCACCGAGCCCCTGAAGCTCGCCACCATCACCGCCATGGCCACCATCAGGCTGACGCTGGCCAGCACGCCGCAAAGCGCGATCGAGGCCTGGCCCGAGGCGCCCCAGATCCTGTCCAGCGCCAGGGCGGCCGCGGGTGAACGACCGGAAACCCGCCGCGAGGGCCCCAGCAGCACCCGCGCCAGCCAGGGCATGGCGGCCACGCCTCCGGCCAGCATCAGGGCGATGGCGGCATAGCCGAACAGCGGCAGCTCCCACAGCGCCGGCGCCAGCGCGGCGATCCCGCCGGCCGCCAGTAGGGCCAGCGCCGGCAGCGGCGACAGGCTGTGGCGTGGATCGACCACGTCGCCGGCGGCCTTCAGCGCCACCGCCGGTCGGGCCCGGCCGGCCTGCAGCGCCGGCAGCACGCTCCCGGCCAGGGCGACCAGCAGTCCCAGCCCCAGGAACACCCCCGCGGCGACGGGGTCGAACACCAGGCGGGGTCGCGATCCGGCGAAGTAGCCCCCGCCCAGGTCTCCGCCGAACAGCCGCAGCGCCAGCTCGGCCAGGCCCAGGCCCAGCCCGATGCCCGCTGCTGCGCCGATCAGGCCGACCAGCGCGCCCTCGACGAACAGCTGCGCCAGCAGCGCCCGGCGGGTCAGCCCCAGCACCCGCAGCAGGGCAAACTGCGGCCCGCGCAGCGTCGCCGAGAGGGACTGGGCCGAATAGACCAGGAAGCCGCCGGTCAGCAGCGCCACCATGGCCAGCATCTCCAGGTTCACCCGATAGGCGCGCGAGAGGCTGTCGCTGCTGCGGGCCTGGCTCTGGCTGGTGACGATCTCCGCGTCCGGCGGCAGGACCTTGCGGACCTCGGCCTCCACCGCGGCGCGTCCGGCGCCGGGGGCAAGCTTCAGGTCGATTCGCTGCAACCGACCGAGCTGGCCGAACTTCCATTGGGCCGCGGCGATGTCGACCACGGCGAGGCGCTGGTCTTCGCCGACGTTGGGCAGCGTCCCGCTGATCCGGAATGGAGCGCTGCGCCCGCCGGCCGAAAGCACGATGCTGTCGCCCGGGTGTCGCCCAAGCGACCTCATCGCCGCCGGCGAGAGCTCCACCGCCTGGCCATCGAAGGGCGAGTCTTCCCCACCCACTGCAGATCGGCCAACGCCGTCGCCCACCAGGCTCGGCGTGGCGACTGCCGCGCGCAGGATGTCCAGGCCCAGCAGGGTCAGGGCGTCGTCTGCGCCCGGTCCGGCGCGCGCCGTCAGCTCGATCGCCGGGCTCGCCGCGGCGATCCCCGGCAGTCGGGCGACCTTTGGATAGAGCCGCTCATCGAAGCCCGCCGACGAGACGGCGTGCACCTGCAGGTCCGCCTCGCCGTTCACCGTCTGGATGGCGCGGCCGAATTCTTCCAGCGCCGACCGGTTGACCAGATGCACCGCAAACCCCAGCGCCACACCCACGGCGATGGCCAGGGCCGCCACCACGACCCGTCCGGGACGGGCGCGCCACTCGCCCAGCAGCATCCAGCGCAGCGCCAGGGGGCTGGTGCGGGCCTCAGCCGGCATGGCGCGGCGCCAGCCCCTCGGATGTCAGGACCAGCGCCCGGTCGGCCACCGCCGCCGCCCGCTCGGAGTGGGTGACGATCAGCGCCGCCGCGCCCGCCGCCCGGGCGGCGGTCAGGAACAGGTCCAGGATACGCGCGCCCGTCTCGGGATCCAGGTTTCCGGTGGGCTCGTCGGCGAGGATCAGCGCCGGCCGGTGGACCAGCGCCCGCGCGATGGCCACCCGCTGCATCTCCCCGCCTGAGAGCTGGGCGGCATAGTCATGGTTCCGTCCCCCCAGCCCTACCGCCTGGAGCATCTCTCCGGCCCGCTGCAGCGCCTCTCCCTCCGGCGCACGCGCCAGGATCAGGGGCAAGGCGACGTTCTGGACCAGGTTCAGGTGGGGCAGGATGTGGAAGGCCTGGAACAC
>FTHI01001067.1_pt1 | contig 15875 bp, 16 predicted proteins | sample 1640891 | NCBI WGS metagenome assembly FTHI01 (sample SAMEA3914788, study PRJEB12502) | metagenome | biome: forest; material: soil | place: Canada | collected 2011-07-03 | depth 0.1 m
CCTCCAACGTCGATCCCGAAATCCTCCAGCGCCGAGTTCCTGGCCAATTACGGGCTCGCAGCCGTCCACGCCGACGCCGCCTACGCCGCCGGCGCCACAGGCAACGGGATCACGGTGGCGGTGATCGACGCGGGCGTCTCCAGCGTCTCGCCGGACCTGACGGCCAACCGCTCTCCTCTGTCCACGGACATCATCACCAGCCGAAACGCCCCGGACGGGGAGGATTCACACGGGACGTTCGTCGCCGGCATCCTTGCCTCGACCTTCAATGGCCAGGGGACCCTGGGCATGGCCTATGAGGCGACCGTGCTGGGCGTGCGGGCCGATACCCCAGGCAGCTGCGCCGGGGCCGGCGGCGCGGCGCGCCAGTGTCTCTACACCGGAGACGACCTCGCCAAGGGGATAGACTACGCCGTCGCCCACGGGGCCCGGATCATCAACATGTCGATCGCCGGCGCTGCGCCCTGGGGGACAGCGTTCGAGCAGGCCCTGTCGAGGGCGACGGCCGCAGGCGTCGTGGTCATGGCCGCCGCCGGCAACGCCTCCCGTAGCGATCCCAACTGGCCGGCGCGCTACGCCGCCGACTCCCGCTACACTGGCATGCTGCTGGCGGTGGGGGCCACAGACGAGTCCGGCGCCCTGGCCAGCTTTTCCAACATGGCCGGCGTCACCGCCCAGGACTTCCTGGTGGCGCCCGGGAACAACATCGTCACCAACTGCAACGGCGGCGGTTGCGACTCGATCTCGGGAACGTCGTTCGCCACGCCTCACGTGGCCGGGGCAGTGGCTCTGCTGCTGCAGGCGTTCCCAAACCTGACCGGTCGCCAGGCGGTGGACATCCTGCTGCAGACGGCGGACGACCTCGGCGCCCCGGGCGTGGACCCGATCTACGGCCACGGCATGCTCGACCTCGTCCAGGCGTTCAAGCCGGTCGGAACGATGAGCGTTCCTGTCTCAGGGGGCTCTTCAGGGTCGGCGATGATCGCCGGCGGCTCCAGCCTGGGCGGGGCGTTCGGCGACTCGGTCGCCGGTACTAAGGGCCTCACCACAGTGGGGTTCGACGACTACCGCCGGATGTTCGTGACCAACCTGGCGCAGGGCTATCCACTGGCGCGGGCGAGCCTGATCCAGGGCTATGTCGCGCCTCAGGTCCAGGATACCCAGGCCGAATTCGGGAACCGGTCAGGACCGCGGCTGAGGTTCAGCGCCGGCGCCCAGGAGATCCGGCCGCCCGTCGCGGCCCAGGACCGCGGCCTCGGCCTGGCGGCCAGCGTACGCTCGGAGATCAACCTCGAGATCACGGCGGGCCGCTTCAGCCTGCAATCCTGGCGCGGCCAGGGCGGAATCGCGCCCTCGTCGCCCCTGGCCGGCGCATCCAACGCCTTCGCCGCCCTGACCCGCCCCGACCAGGCCCTGCGCGCGGGCTATACCTTCGGTCCGGTCTATCTGGCCGCCGAGACCGGGGGAGGGACCCAGTCGCTCCCCGGTTTCGCGCGGCTCGAGCCCGCCCGATATTCGGTGATCCAGCTGGGCGTCGGCCGGGGCCGGTTCGCCTGGTCCGTCTCGGGCGGGAGGATGGTGGAGCCTCAGGGTCCGCTCGGCTCGCTGTTGCCTTCGGGGACCAGTTTCACCCTGCCGGCCGAAACGCGCTTCGCCGTGGTCCACGCCGACTGGGCTGCGAACAACCGGCTTGTCCTTTCGGCGGAGGGCGGCATGGGCCGCACCCGCGCCGGCGGGACCTGGATGGCGCTCGACCATCCCGCCGTGAGCTCCAGCTGGCGGGTCGCCGCCGTCTCCAGGTGCGTTGGTTCGGACGGCTGCACGCGCTGGCGGCTGGAGGTGTCCCAGCCCGTCCGCGTCGAGAGCGGGACGTTCACGGCGCTGCTGGCCGACACGCCCAAGGCCTGGGACGATCCCCTAAGCTTCTCGCGGCGCCGTTTCTCCGCCGCCCCGACCGGGCGCGAGGTCGACTTCCGGCTCGGCCTGGACCGCACCCTGCCCAACCTCGGCCAGCTCAGACTGGATGTCGTGGCCGCCCGCGATCCGGGACACGTGGCCGGCGCTCCGCTCGCGGTCGGCATGGCCGTCAACTGGCGCGCCCGCTTCTAAGGGGGCGGCGGCTTCAACAGCTCCCGCGCGTCATAGATGTTGGCCGGCGGACCGGGCGGCCCCGGGGCGCGGGACATCTTGACGAAGATGGTGAGGGTCTTGCGGCTCTGCCCTGGGAAGGCGATCGGCACATTGTCGATGTCGGAGACGACCTCGAACCGGTCATAACCGTCCGCCAATGTCGTTTCGGCGGCGGCGTGCAGCGCGCGCCGGTTGGCTCCGGGTTCGTCGGCGGTCACCGCCAGGGTCACCTCGTCGACGCGGGAGACCTTCGGCTTTGGCTCATGCCGCTTGAAGTGCGGCAGCTTGAACCCCTTGGCCTCGGCCGGGGGCGCGCTGGCCGCCAGGGCGCAGATCAGGGCCAGCCCCATCCACGGCCCGATCCACGGAAAGCCGCCGGCCGGCCTGGACGTGCTCATGCCCTGCTCGCTCCACAAATCACGTCGGTCACGGCTGGATGCTCGGGACAACACCTTGACGATCGGTGAAGTCCACGTCCCCGAGCCGCGCCATCCGAAAGCGGGAGATGTCCAGGTCTGTCGAGCCTGACACAGCCAGATCGGCCAAGGCCTCGCCCATGATGCTGGCGAACTTGAAGCCGTGTCCGGAACAGGCCGAGGCGATGACGATCTCGGGATGGCGCGGGTGCAGGTCAACGATGAAGTCCTCGTCGGGCGCATGGGTGTAGATGCAGGTCCTCATGGCCGCCACAGGACCCGCTGCAGCCGGGATGCAACGTTCGAGCACGGCCTGGATGGGCCTCACTTCGGCCAGGGTTGCGTCCTGGCGGGCGTCGCCTGCGCTGGCCAGCCGGCGGCCCGGCTGGTGCGAAGCGGCCTTCACCCCGGTCCCGGCGAAGTCGGGGAAGCCGTAGACGGCGTCGGTCTCGGTCTGTAGCAGGAAGACCGGGAAGGCGGCCGTCGTCGTCAGGGCCGGCTGCACCGGCTTGAACCAGGCCATCACCTGCCTTGTCAGCGTCAGCGCCGGCGCCAGCTCGGGGACAAGCTCAGCGATCCATGGGCCTGCCGCCACGATCGCCGATCCGGCCTGGATCGCCGATCCGTCGGCCAGAGTCACCCGGACTCCTCCGCCGCGCGGCTCGATGGCGCGAACGACGATGTCGGTGCGGATCTCGGCGCCCGCCGCCACCGCCGCTTCCACCTGAAGGCTGATCGCCAGCTCGGGCCTCAGGATCCCGGCGTCGGGCTGGAACACGCCCTCCCAGCCGTCCGGCAGGGTGAAGGCCGGGAAGCGCTGCGAGATCGCCCGGGCGCTCAGCTGCTCGTGGGGGATGTCGTGGAGCCTCGAGGAGGCGAGGGAGCCCTCGACGATCTCCGATCCCGGGGTCCCGGCTTCCAGGATGCCGGTGACAGTGAGGATGGTCCGCCCGCTTGCCCGCTCCAGCGCCCGCCAGCCTTCGTAGGCGCGCCGGACCAGCGGGACATAGGATGGGTGCTCGAAGTAGGCCAACCGGATGATCCGGCTTTCGCCGTGCGATGAGCCGCCCGCGTGGCCAGGCGTGGCGCGCTCGAGACCGATGACCCGCCGTCCGCGCAGCGCAAGATGGCGCAGGGCTGACGAGCCCATGGCCCCCAGACCGACGACTGCGACGTCGTAGTGAGTCATCGCCTAGTGTCCCGATTCCGAAGTTCGCAAGCACATATCGCAGGCTCCGACGAACTTCGGAATCGATAAGGACACTAGCAAGTATATGATTCTAGTGTGCTTTTGTGGATCTGAAGTTCGCTCAGAGCCTGATCGAACGAACTGGCGAACTTCAGATCCAGAACACTAGGAGATCAGTGGCCCTTGTTCAGGGTCCTGTATTCGACCAGCCGGTTCTTGTCGCGGCTGACCTGGTCGCCGATGGTGTCGTCCAGATCCAGGGTGGCGTAGCGGATCCAGCTCTCGGCCCCCAGCTTATCGCGCGCGAGGTTCAGCGGCGTCTTCCAGAAGTGGTAGGAGGTCAGGGCGAAGGCCAGGCCAAGGATTCCGCCGATGCCCTGCAGCACACGAAAGCCCGTGGCCGCGGCGGTCTGGGGCGGCTGCTGCAATGCGAACAGCGCAAGCCAGGAGCCGAGAATCAGGAACACCAGCCCGCCCCCGACCCAGTTGGTCCAGTAGCGCTCGCGCCGCACGCGCCACATCTCCACCTGGATGAATTTCTCCAGGTATTCCATCCGCTTGGCCACCCACATCACCAGGCGGACCAGGTATTTGGCGCGAGCGCCCCAGGCTTCGCCCTCGTTCTGGAAGTGGGTCTCCTCCTGATCGGGAAGGGCGCGCAGGGTGGTGTACAGGTTCTGCAGCTCGCGGGTGCGCTGGATGATCTGCCGCGACAGCTCGTAGCTGCGGTTTTCCAGGCTGATCCGGTATTGCAGGAAGATCAGGGCGTTGATCCCGGCGAACACCGGAAAGATCAGGATTTCGGCCAGGACCACCACCGCCAGCTGGAGCGGCCCTACGATATTCATGGAATGGACGATCGTCGGCCCCTCGACTGTCAGGAACCACACCGTCGCCAACGCCAGGAGCAGCAGGATCCGTTTGGTCGCCACGTAGCCGCTCAGCGACATGAAGAAGTTGCGGGTGTAGCGGCTGATCAGGCCGCGGATGTCCTCGTCGTCCGGAAACCGCTCGGCGATGCTCGCTTCATAGAAGTCGTAGAACCGATCCGGCTTGCGGCTGGACTCCGAGAACGGGAACATGTCGAGCGGCGTATTGAAATACCGGTCGATCTCGGCGCTGAGCTCGGCCTGGCGTTCGGGCGAGGGATGGACGTAGTCGGACTCTGAGATCGACCGCAGGTGAAGGTCGCGCGTGCGTCGCCTGGGCGTGTCCTTGCCCGGGCCCTGGTTCTCCGCCGTCATGCTGACCATCCCCTGACGCCCGAGTTGAAACTACGACGGACGCGCCCGAAGGACCATATCGCTCGCCAATCGAGGGAGCGGGCGCCAAAGTCGGGTCCTGGCGATCGGGAGACGGGCGCATGGCGGATGGCGAGGGGCAGCGGCCGACGCCTGTGAGTTTCGACGGGACGCAGGCCAAGAGTCTTGAGGCCGTCTACCAAACGCCGGATCTGATCGCCCAGCGCGCGCGGGTGCTCGATCTGCTGGCGCCGAAGGCCGGCGAACGCATCCTCGACGTGGGTGTAGGGCCCGGCCTCCTGGCCTTCGACCTGGCGCGTCTGGTGGGGCCGGAGGGGCGCCTCGTCGGCCTCGACGTCTCCGCCGACATGATCGCCATCGCCCGCGGCCGCCTGGCAGGGCTGGCCCAGACCGAGTGCGTGCAGGGCGACGCGATCAAGACCGGACTGCCCGACGGCGGCTTCGACGCGGTGGTCTCCACCCAGGTGCACGAATATGTGCCGGACATGCCCCTGGCGCTGGCCGAACTGCACCGGGTCCTGCGTCCGGGCGGCCGGGCGCTGATCCTCGACACGGACTGGCGCAGCATCGTCTGGCATTCCTCGGATGAGGCTCGGATGGCGCGGATCCTGGCCTGCTGGGACGACCATCTGGTGGATCCTCATCTGCCGGCCAAGCTCGGCCCGCTGCTGACACGGGCGGGGTTCGAGGTCCGGCGCGTGGAGATTGCGCCCATGCTGTCGCCTCTGTGGCAGCCGGTCAGCTATGCCGCGGGAATCTACCGGGCGATCGCGGCGTTCGTGGAACGGAACGGGGCCCGCCACGGTCTTGGCGCGGACGAGATCGCGGCCTGGCGCGACGACCAGGAAGCCCTGATCGGGCGCGGCGAGTTCTTCTTCAGTCTGAATCGATACATCTTCCTGGCGACGCGGTAGGGGCGGAAAATGAAACGAGTGATCCCGGGTCTGGCGGCGGGCGCCGCCTGCGTGGCCGTGCTTGCCGGGTCGGTGATGGCCCAGCAGGGACCTCGCCAGGGCGGCGGGCGGGTCTCCACCGAGGCCGGGTTCGGCGTGTTCCAGCAGCGCTGCCTCGGTTGCCACGGCAACCCCGCCTACGAGCGGGCGCCGAGCCCCGCAGCCCTGCGCGAAATGGCGCCCGAGCGGATCTACGCCGCCCTCACTGACGGCGTCATGAAGCCGGTGGGCGACACCCTGACCGATGAGGAGCGCCGCCTGGTGGCCCAGGCCGTGGCCGGACGTCTGCTCGGGTCTTCGGGTTCAGGCGATGCGGCGGCTATGCCCAACGCCTGCGCCAGCAATCCGTCCTACAGCCTTGGTGCGGGGCCGGCCTGGAACGGCTGGGGCGCAGACCTCGCGAACAATCGCTTCCAGCCCACCGGCGCGGCCGGTCTCACGGCCCGGGACGTGCCGAACCTGAAACTGAAGTGGGCCTTCGGCCTGCCTGACAGCACGTCCTCCTACAGCCAGCCGACGGTGGCCGCCGGACGGCTGTTCGTGGGGACTGACACCGGCCAGGTCTACAGCCTCGACGCCGCCACCGGCTGCGTCCACTGGTCGTTCCACGCCAGGTCGGCGGTCCGAAACGCCCCGGTGCTGGGTCCCGGACGCACGGGTCCGGTGGTCTATTTCGGCGACCTGAAGGCCAACGTCTATGCGCTGGACGCCCGCACGGGCTCGCAGCTCTGGACCACGCGGGTGGAAGAGCACTTCACCGACCGGGTGACCGCCGCGCCGGCGCTCTATCAGGGCCGCCTCTATGTCCCGATCTCCTCGTGGGAGGAGTATTCGGCCCGTTCCCTGGACTATTCCTGCTGCACCTCGGTGGGCGCCGTGGCGGCGCTGGATGCGGCCACCGGGCGTCGGATCTGGAAGACCTATGTCATCTCTCCCCGACCGCGCCCCACGCGCCTGAACAGCAAGGGCGTGCAGCAGTACGGACCGGCGGGCGGCTCGGTGTGGAACACGCCCGCGGTCGATCCGCGGCGCGGGGCGATCTACTTCGGCACCGGCGACGCCACCACCTTCCCGGCGGCGACCACCTCCGATGCGGCGATGGCGCTGGACATGGCCAGCGGCCGGGTTCTGTGGAGCCGCCAGGCCCATCGGCGCGACTCCTTCCTGGTGGGCTGCAACGGCCAGGGCGTCACCGACAACTGCCCCAAGGTCCAGGGTCCCGACTGGGACATCCCCGCCTCGGTGATCCTCAAGCGCCTTTCCGGCGGGCGCCGGCTGCTGCTGGTGGGAACCAAGCCCGGCGACGTGCTGGCGCTGGACCCGGACCGCAAAGGCGCCCTGGTCTGGCGGGTGAACGTCAGCGGCGGTCCGCTGGCCGGCGACGGACCCACGCCTGCGGGCAAGCCGCGCCCCTCGGGCATCCAGTGGGGCGGCTCCGCCGACGACCGCACCGTCTATTACGGCCTGACCGGCGGCGGGATCGTCGCGCTGGACATCGCCAGCGGCAAACGGCGCTGGTTCTCGCCCATGGACGACCTTACCGGGCCCGAGCCCGTGGCCCGCGGCGCGCCGGCGTCTGGCGTTCCGGGCGTGATCTTCGCAGGCGGCTCGGACGGATCGGTGGTGGCGGTCTCCACGTCGGACGGTCGCCGGCTGTGGCGGACCGAGACGGCAGGGTCCTTCGACACCGTCAACAAGGTTGCGGCGCACGGCGGCTCGATCATCTCCATCGGTCCCACCGTGGCCGGCGGCATGCTGTTCATCGGCTCGGGCTACGCGGTCGCCGGCGGCCATCCGGGTAATGTGCTCCTGGCCTATTCGACCCAATGACGTGCACGCGCCGGCGAACGTAACAGACCGGACATAAGGCGGCCGGACGCTGGTGCTAGAGCTTGGCCAGGGTGAGCCGGGGGGCGCCGGAGTCGCCTGTGATCGCGCTGATCGTGTGTGGCGTGCTCGCGATGGCCGTTGTCGGCATCGGGGCGGGCGTCATATTCCACCGCGTCGAGAACGGACTGACCCGCATGCTGGCCTTCGGGCTGGGCGCGGCGGGCGTCCTCATCGGTCTGATCGCGGCCCTGGTGCTGGGGTCGCCCGACCCGTGACCGCGAGGCGGGATCAGCGTGGGCCAGGGGGCCCTTCGGCCTCGTCCCAGATATGGTCGTGGCCGCCCTGCCGGCCTGGCCGCCAATAGCCTTCGGCGACGATCTGATCCTTGCCCAGGCCCCGCGCGAGCAGGGTGTGGCGCTGGGCGCGCACGGTGGAGGTCTCGCCGATGACGTAGGCCTGGCCGCGGCCTTCGGGGAAGACGAAGTCCTTGAATCGCTGGATCAGGGCCGGGCTCGAGGGCGCGGCGGGTCCGTGACGGTAGATCCACTCCAGCGCCAGGTCCGCCTCGCTGCGGGCGATCTGGAACTCGTCCTCGTCCTCGACCTCCAGGAAGGCGAAGGCGCGGGCGCCCCTGGGCAGCTGCTCCAGCATGGCCAGCACGCCGGGAACGCAGGTCTCGTCGCCGGTGAACAGGTGCCAGTCGGCGGCGGGGTTGAACACCGTCCGGCCGCGCGGGCCGCCCACCTCGATCCGGTCCCCGGGCCGGGCCGCCTTGACCCAGGCCTCGGCCGGGCTGTCGTGGCCGTGCAGGACGAAGTCGATGGTCAGGCGCTTGGCAGCCGGCTCGAACGACCGCACCGTGTAGTGCCGCCTCAGGGGATCGCCCCCGCCTGGCGGGTCGAGCAGCAGCACCACGTCCTGCGCCGGCTTGTGCTGGAAGCCGTCCAGCGTCTCGCCGGTGAACACCGCCCGGCGCATGCGCGGGGTCAGTTCGAACACTTCAAGCACGCTGAGCGGCCACCGCTGCATTGGCGGGCGGACGGGCCGGCCCTGCGGCGGCGTGGTCGTGGCAGGCGGAGCAATCTCAGTCATCAGCGTTCCTCACGCTGCACAGATAGCAAGCCTGGGACGGATTGGGCAGCCCGCCATGGGCGTTGCGCGAATTGATCTGGATCAAGGCTGGTCCGGAACGGGCGGGTCAATCCGGCCTGGGGGTTCCATGCTCAAGACCTACAGCTTCTATTTTCGCGACGGTCCCGGCGGCATGTCGTCCTTCGAGCCGGTGATGTGCGTCGGCGAAGTCGAGCTCATGGAAAAGGCGCGCGTGGCCTTGGCTGGGCGGCCTGACTTCGGTGGGTTGGACGTGTTCTTCGGCGACACCGAGCTGTTCCGGCTCAAGCAAGGCGGCGCCGGCTGAGACCAGCGGGCGTCAGCCCTGCTCGAGACGGCGCAGCCATGGCTTGGTCATGGGCGGCTCCGGTCTTGCTGTTACTGTCCATAACGGCCGGCTGGGCGCGGCGTTGATCCGGAGCGAATTCCGTCTCGCAGGCCGCACTCAGCCCGCCGCCACCGCCAGGCAGCGGCGGAACAGCTCGGCCAGGCTGGTCACCTCCAGCCGGTCGTAGGCCCGCCGGCGCAGGGTGCTGACGGTGGAGACTTCCACGCCGAGGTCCGAGGCGATCTCGGCGTTGGTCAGGCCGCAGAGCGCCCGGCTGCAGACCTGGACCTGGCGGGCGGTCAGCTTCGGCTCCAGCCGGCCCAGCAGGTCGGCGAGCCTGGCGTCCCCGGGCAGCACGCCCGCATCGGCTGTCAGCGAGAGGTGGCGCGTCGCCAGGGCGTGGAGCAGGGCCGCCTCCTCCACCAACGCCGAGACCTCGCCCGCCGGAGGCGCGCCCTGGCCTCGGTAGAAGTTGAGGGCGCTCCAGACGCCCTTCTGGCACCCCAGAATGGAGAACCGTTCCGACAGGCCGAAGCTGTCGTAGATCAGCCGCCGGTGCTGGGCGTCCGCCATGTCGGCGAGCCGCATGCGCGTGACAGAGGGCCGCCCCTCGTCCGCGCCCGTCATGGCCGAGACCAGTGGATCCTGCCGGTGCAGCAGCGAGCGCCGATAGACGGCGGCGGCCCGCTGAGCCGTATCGGAGCCGTCGAGGCTGCCCGCCAGGGTCACGCTGGGCGAGAGCTCGGCGTCGAAGCGGATCACCGAAAGGTGCGAGGCCCTCAGGCGCGACCAGCCGTGCGCCAGCAGGGCCGGGACGAATCCGCCAGTCCCCAGCTCCAGCACCAGCCTCGCAAGCGCCTCGTCGCCTCTCAGATCCTCTCACGCTCCGCGTGGCGGCGGATCCAGCGGCGCATCGCTAGCCCCGCACGATCGGCCGCGATCGCGATCTCATAGTAATCATCGGGCGGCGTCGCGGCGATCATCGATTCCACCGCTTCCAGGCCGTCGACGTCTTCCTGGAACGCTCCCATCAGCTGGTCGTGCATGAGCCGCGTCATCGCCTGGTCGCCAGGGGCGAAGTTGCGGCCGTGGTGGATGAAATAGTGCGTCGAGGTCGCCGTCTCCGGGGTGGCGAGATGGGCGGTGGCGATGCGCATGTCCGGGCGCTCGGCCTCGGGGACGTCGCAGCCCCAGAACCGGACGCCGACCTCGTGCACCGAGGGGGCCAGGAATTCAGAGCGCGCCACCCGGGCGGCGTCCTTGCCTTCCAGCCCCGTGGGCCGCGCCCAGACCGGGGGCAGCCGCGTCGGGATCACCGAGCGCATCACCGCGAACCGTCCGGCGTCCTCGTCGGTCTCCACCTCATAGGGGGCGAGGGCATAGTCCGGCGTGCCGAAGGAGTCGGCGTGCAAGAACGAGAGGTGGGTCAGGTCCAGCAGGTTCTCGTGCAGGGCCAGGTAGCTGGCCTTCAGATGGAAATAGCCGTTCGATGAGGGCCAGGCCGGGTCGGCCGGCCAGTCGCCCAGCGGCAGCGCCGCGTCAGGCTCCGCCTCCCCCACCCAGATCCACACCAGGGGACCCTGTTCGCGCAGGGGGTAGGACCGCACGCCGATCCCGCGCGGCTCGCGGGTTTCACCCGGGATGGCCACGCAGCGGCCCTCGGCGTTGTATTTCAGGCCGTGATAGCCGCAGACCACCGCGTCACCCTCCAGGCGGCTCTTCGACAGCGGAAACGAGCGGTGCGGGCAGCGGTCGTCCATGGCCACGGGCCGCCCGTCGGCCGTCCGGTAGAACACCAGGGCCCGGCCAAGGATGGTGCGCGCCGTCAGGGCGCGGCTGAACTCATGGGCGAACCCGGCCACGTACCAGCAGTTGGCGATGAAGGGCGTCTGGCGGTTTGCGAGCCACCGGTCCGCGCCCCGCGCCGCCTCGATTGTGCGCGCCGCTACATGAGACATGGGGGGTCGCCCTGGCCTGTTCCGAACCCCCGGACCATAGACAGGCCCGCCAGTCAGGTCTGTCGTCTGCCGGATGGACAGCGGGACGGGACGTCCTGGAGAGGCCGGCTCAGCGCCAGAGCGAGAGTGCGGCCTGGGCGGCGCCGCCCATCAGCAGCAGGAACAGGGCCGTGCAACCGACGGCGAACAGCCGGTCCAGCAGCGGACCTGGGTTACTTGAGCTCGCCTTGGGCATGGCAGGCCTCCTTGTCGTGCGCGGGATCGACCCTAGCCCAGGATGGTTGCCGATCCTCCAACACAACGCCGGCGAGGGCGATTTGATCCTGGGCGCCTGGCGGCTAGGCAGGCTTCAGCCCCTGGTGCGGCCGGCTTCGGCGATCGCGGCGGTTCGGGCGTCCACCGGACCCATCATCCGGGGATGGGTGATGATCCAGAGGTCGCCGCGCAGCACGCCGGCCAGGGCCGCCTCGGCGATCTGGTCCGCCGAGGCCCAGTCGGTCTCGCGGATGGAGTCGCGGAAGGCCTGCTCATGGATGTCAGGCGCCGGCGCCGCTGGCGCGCCATAGGCCGATCCGCGGTTCCGCGTGCTGGTCCCGATATTGGTCCTGACCGGGCCGGGGCACAGCAGGCTAACGCCGACCTTAGCGCCTTCCGCGTCCAGCTCCAGCGCCAGGGTCTCGCCGAACCCCGCCACCGCGTACTTCGACGCTGCGTATCCGCCCTGGGAACGGGTCGGATAGAGGCTCGACAACGAGGCGGTGATCAGGATGTGGCCGCTATCCGGATTGGACTCCAGCGCCGGGCGGAAGGCCCGCACGGTCTCGACCACGCCGAACACATTGACGTCGAACAGCCAGCGCCAGTCCTCGGCCGTCAGGCGGGCGATGGAGGCCATGCGCGAGACCCCGGCGTTGGCGCAGAGCAGGCTCACCGGCCCGACTTCTTCGGTGACGTGCTTCGCCAGCGCCTGCAGGCTCGCCGGGTCGCGCACGTCCACCGGCAGACCCACCGCGCCGAGCTCGGCGGCGGCTTCAGCAAGCGGCGCCGGTTCGCAGTCGGCAAGGACGACCCGCGCGCCCTCAGCCTTCAGCCGCCGGGCGAGGGCGAGCCCGATCCCTGACGCGCCGCCGGTGATGACCGCGATCTTCGAGGCAAAGTCGGTCAACGGCATTTCGGAACTCCCCTGGACCCTCCGGGCAAAGCCAGACGGCGCCCGTCCGGTCAACAGCCGCCGCGTCGGATGAGGAATTTGGAGTCATGTCGCGTCTTGGGGCGCGTTGTGACCGAACGCCGCATTTCGGCGGTCTCAACGGTCGGTTAGGTCCCCTGGGAGCCAATTTCAGGCGCTGGCCCGTTGATGGGGCCGCGTCGTTCGCCTGGGAGTGTGTCGTGAGTCTGGATTTCCTGGTCGGAGCCATCCTGGGCTCCGGAATCGCCATCGTCTTCGGCCGGGCGCCCGCGCAACGGCTGGTCGACACCCTGAAGATCCAGCTCGGGAAGGCGCGGCGAAAGCCCTGATGTCGAGACGCCGAAAGGGCGGACGCCGTCTGCGCCCGCCGCTCCGGAGCCGGTGTCGGAGACGCTAAAGCACGCGCCGACGGAACACCGCGTGATAGATCAGCAGCACGATGATCGCGCCCACGGCCGCCACGCCGATGCTGTAGAGGTTAAGGCCGGTCACGCCTGAGTGCCCGAACTGGTGGAACAGGAATCCGCCGACGAAGGCGCCGACAACCCCCAGGACGATGTCCACGATCAGGCCCTCGCCGCTCCGGTTGACCACCATGCTGCCAAGCCAGCCGGCGATCAGACCGACTATCAACCATGCCAAGATGCTCATGTTTCCGCTCCGCTGACTTTTCTGTGGAACCACGGGCGGCGGCTCCAATCGTGCGGCGATAATGCGGCGGCGGGTTGCGGGTTCCATTCCATCCAAGAGCTGCGCCTGGCGGCGGCAGGCCATCACGAATTCTCAGATTTAAGGGAAACTTCATCGCGTTGGGGTTACGCCCGCGCCGAACGCGACCGTCGCTGGCTCGATCGTCGCCAACTCGGGGGGACGCCCAATGCGCTTGACCATCAAGGCTAGGCTTCTGGGATGCCTGATTGCGCTTACAGTCGGCGCCGCGGCCATCGGGATCACTGGCCTGGCGTCCACAAGCACGGCCAACCAGGAAATGCGGTCGGTGATCAATGACCGCGTGGTGCCCCTGCAGCAGCTGAAGTTGGTCAGCGACTCCTATGCCGTCAGCATCGTGGACACGGCGCACAAGGCCCTCTCCGGCTCAGTCGCGCCGGACGTCGCCCTGCAACGAATCCGCGACGCCCGCGCGGCGATCAAGACGAACTGGGCCGGCTACGCGGCCACCGACATGACGCCGCAGGAGAAGATTCTGGTCGATCAGACGGAGGCGGCCCTGCCTGCCGCCAACACGGCGGCCGATGAGCTGGAGCAGCTGCTCGGTGCACGTGACATGACCGGCCTGCGCACCTTCAACGACCAGAAGCTCTACCCGGCGATCGATCCGGTCACCAACAGCGTCGACGGCCTGGTCAACCTGCAGATCCGGGTCGCGCGCGAGGACGGGGCGTCTGCGGCCAGGGCCGCGATCATCGCCAACCTGGTGATGGGCGCAGTGGCGTTGTTCGCGTTGGGCCTGCTCTGTGTCGCGGCGTGGGTGGTCGTTCGTCAGGTGTCGGGGCCGCTGCTGGGGCTGGCGTCGGTCATGCGCCGGCTGGCCGGCGGCGACAACGAGGTCGCGGTCCCCGGGACCGATCGTCATGACGAGCTCGGCCAGATGGCCGCCTCGGTGCTGGTGTTCAAGGAGAACGCCATCGCCAAGCTGAAGGCGGACGCCGAGATCGTGGAACAGAAGGCCCGGGCCGAGGCCGAGCGCAAGGCGGCCCAGGAGGCGGCCATCGCCCAGGAACAGGCTCTGGTGGTCTCCAGTTTTGGGGCGGCGCTCGAGAAGCTGGCGGAAGGCGATCTGACCTACCGCGTCACCCAGGACCTGCCGGTCGAGTACGAGAAGCTGCGTGCGGATTTCAACGGCGCCATGACCAAGCTCGACGCCACCATGCAGGTGATCGTCGGCAACGCCGCCAGCATCCGCTCGTCGAGCCACGAGATCACCTCGGCGTCCGACGATCTGGCCAAGCGCACCGAACAGCAGGCCGCGGGCCTGGAAGAAACCGCCGCGGCGCTGGATGAGATCACCACCACTCTGCACAAGACCGCCGATGGCGCCAGCGAGGCCCAGAAAGTCGTCGCCTCCACCAAGAGCGGCGCGGAAACCAGCGGCCAGGTGGTGTCCCAGGCGATCCAGGCCATGTCGGCGATCGAATCCTCGGCCCGCGAGATCAACCAGATCATCGGGGTGATCGACGAGATCGCCTTCCAGACCAACCTTCTGGCCCTGAATGCTGGCGTCGAGGCGGCGCGGGCCGGCGACGCCGGCAAGGGCTTTGCCGTGGTTGCGTCCGAGGTGCGCGCCCTCGCCCAACGCTCGGCCGAGGCCGCCAAGGAGATCAAGGCGCTGATCTCCACCTCCTCCACCCAGGTGGACCAGGGCGTCCGCCTGGTGGGCGAGACCGGCAAGGCCTTGACCCGGATCGTCAGCGAGGTCGCTCAGATCAACGACCTGGTGACCGACATCGCCGGCTCCGCCCAAGAGCAGTCCACGGGGGTCAAGGAAATCAATGTGGCCGTTAATCAGATGGATCAGGTCACGCAGCAGAATGCCGCCATGGTCGAGCAAGCCACAGCCGCCAGCCACTCTCTGGCCAAGGAAGCTGACAACCTGACCCAGCTGATGGGCCAGTTCCGGCTGGATCCGGCCGGGTCCCTGCAGGCGGCGCCTCAGGCTGCGCGGCCGAGGGCCGACATGTTCGTGCCCCAGGCGCGGCGACCGGCGGCGACGCGGATGATCAGCACCGGCTCGGCCCAGGCCAAGCCGGACACGTGGGAGGAATTCTGAACATGGCCGAACCCGCCACGGCCCTGGCCGCCCAAACCGCCGAAGTGATCACCGTCACGGTCTGCGGCCAGACGTTCGCCATTGGCATCATGCACGTGCGCGAGATCCGCGGCTGGACCTCCTCCACCAAGCTGGTTCATGCGCCCGACTACGTGGTCGGCATGATCAACCTCAGGGGCAAGGTGCTCCCAGTGATCGATCTCGGCCTGCGTCTGGGCCTGGGCCAGAGCAACACCACCTCTTCGGCGGTGGTCATGGTGGTGGAGATCGGCGATCGCCAGGTCGGCCTGCTTGTCGACGCCGTCTGCGACATCCTCACCGTCGGCCCCGAGATGCGCCAGGCCCCGCCCGAGCTCGGCAGCCATGGTGAAACCCGCGCCGTCGAGGGCCTGATCACCACCGACGAAGGCATCGTCACCCTGCTGACGCTGGAAGGCGTGCTGCCCGAGGGGCTCGAGCAGCTGGTGGCCTGAGACGAGGGCGGAGGCCGGAAGGGCCGTTCCCGTCTATGCACAATCCTACGGATTGGAGTGGTGCCGCCTGGGTGACTCGAACACCCGACCTACGCATTACGAATGCGCCGCTCTACCGGCTGAGCTAAGGCGGCCCTTGGCTTGGGAGCGGGGTCTTAGACTGAATTCCTGAAGATTTGAAGCGCTGCGCGCGAGCCAGTCGTCGAGGGGGATTGGTTCGTTCGTCGCGGCGATGGCCAACGATTTGGC
>FTHI01001588.1_pt1 | contig 15668 bp, 12 predicted proteins | sample 1640891 | NCBI WGS metagenome assembly FTHI01 (sample SAMEA3914788, study PRJEB12502) | metagenome | biome: forest; material: soil | place: Canada | collected 2011-07-03 | depth 0.1 m
CCTTTGGATAGCCGCAATGGGCGTCGATGCGGATCAGCCAGCGCCGTCCTGCGCCAAAGGTCCGGGCGGCGAGATTGACGCCCGCGCTCTGCAGGCGGCGAGGGTTGGACATCAGCCGGACGTTGGAGTGGCGTGCGGCGATCTCTTCCACGATGGCGGCGCTGCGGTCCCGGCTGCCACCGTCGGCGACGACAATCAGGGCCTCACCGGCCTCGTCCAGGAGCCAGGCCAGCAGTCCGGGCAGATGGGACTCCTCGTTCAGGCAAGGGATGACGATCAGCACGTCTGCGAATGGGCCTGGCGACACGGTCATCGCCGCCTCCCCAGGGCCTCGACGAGCTCACGGCAGTCGGCCAGGCCGGCGCGGAACGCGTTGTCCGGGATGTCTAGAAGCTTGCGCCGCTCAGCCTGGTAGGCTTCGGGCGTGAGGGCGGCGAAGAAGGCTTCGAGGTCGGGCAGGGGATCGTCCAGCAGCACGCCCACGCCTTTGTGCTTAAGCCAGCGGCCCGTCTCCACCGTGGACAGGACCAGGGGGACCGACCCGTGAAGACCACCCTCATAGAGCCGGTTTGGCAGCAGCCAGCTCGAGTTCTGCCCTTCCTCGTAGTAGTCGATCGCCCAGGTGAAGTGGACGTCCGCATAGAGTGCGCCGATCTCGTCGGGACTGTAGGGCCCGCCGAACCGCAGATTCGGGGTCGAGGCCGTCACGCCGTCGAAGTCATCGAAGACGTGCAGCGCCGGCCGCCCGCGGATGATCACCTCGACCGCGCCATCGGAGCCTCGCGCCAGCGACGCCAGCATGTCGAGGCTCTTGCGGCAGCGGATGACGCCGAACCATCCGATCCGCCAGGGCGGACCCCCCTTTGGCGGCGATGCGGCGCTGCCCGGCGGCCGTGCGGCCAAGTCCAGCACCTTGTTCTCGACCAGCAGGGTTGGTCCTCTCCACCGCTGGCGGGGCGTGAAATACCCGTCGAGGAAGGCCGGGGAACTGACGATCAGGGAGTCTGCGCGTTGCATCAGGCGGCGCTCGAGCGCACGCAGGGCGGCCCCCGCGGGCCTGGTCGACAGCATGGCGCGGTGGATGTCGAGGCACTCGTAGACGAGGGAGGCCCTGGGCGCATGCCGGGCCCGGGCGCGCGCCGCGATGGCCAGCATCTCGAGATTGCGCGCCAGCACCACGTCCGCGCCTGCCGCGGCGGCCAGCGCGTCTTCACGGCCCAGACTGCGGATCACCGACAGGGCCCGCTTGCCCAGGCGGGCGTCGTGGGTGCGGCCGAGATCGACGGCCGGCGCCCCTTCAACCTCGGCCGGAGCCGCCTCGGTGCGCCGGAAACCGGCCAGCCGGACCTCGGCGCCGCCTGCGCGCAGCATGAGCACGCGCCGGCGAACGGCGGGATCGTTCAGGTCATGGACGAAGTAGGCGATCTTCAAGGGGAATGGACGCACCGCGATCTCACTGTCGCTTGCCGGCTCAGGGGCGCCCTGTCCAGCGCTTCGTGCGCGGTCAGGTTCGATCAGGACCCGCCGCTCTTCGTACAAACGGAAACGGCGACCTCGCGGCCGCCGTCCCGATAGGCTCGCGTCTTTGGCGCCTAGTAGAAGTTATAGTCGCCGAGAACCAGCTTGGCGCCGTTCAGCGAGTGGATGAAGATCGTGGAGTCGGTGTTCGTGGCGGTGTCGTGGATCGCATAATACTGCAGATGCACGTCGCTGCCGCCGTAGTGAAGGAAATTCAGGGTCGAGCCCTTGCCGAAGTGCTCGAAGGCGATGAAGTCGTTATTGCTCGACGACCAGCCGCCAGCGCCGCCGAAGTCGTAGAACACGTCCGTGGCCTGGATGTTGTTCACTGACGTGGGTCCGTTGATCAGGTCGCTCGCCTTGACCACAAAGGCGTCGTTGCCGCCGCCGCCATAATAGACGTCGCCGCCGCCGTTGCCCTGAAGGATGTCGTGGCCGCCGGTGCCGGAGATGAAGTCCTGTCCGTCCGTGCCTTGGGTGACGCCGCGAATGTCGGGGGGCGTCTTCACCCCGTTTACCATGCCCACCATTGTCTGCCTCTAACTGTACCGTCGTGAACCGACTGACCAAAACCAGGACCCGCCCCGCCGCGAACGGCCGGTATTGGTTCGGGCTCCCTTCAGCAAAGAGCGTGCCAGTCGTAAGGAGTCATTAACCGTACTGCACCACCGTATGCTTGGCGCCGGCAAGTATCAGATTCATATGAGGCGATATGGGTTTCTTATACTTGGCGCACGTGATGATCTACACGCCGCTCATGGGCGCGCTACAGATTTCATCTCACCCCACCGGCGCGCTGGTTGAAAACGTGGGCGGCCGCGGCGAAAGGGAACAAACAGGCGAGGCCGTGATGGCCTAATCCCTGCAGGGCCTGTAAGCGCTCGAACTTCTGTCCGTGACCCGCCGCCGAAGCCGATCCGGCGCGCATCCCAAAGCAAGACGAGACCCATGCTCTTCGGATCCCTGGAGTTCCTGTTCGGCTTCCTGCCGGTCACCCTCCTGATCTACCATTGGCTGCGGCTCGCTGGCCGGCAGCCCACCGCCAAGCTGTTCCTGGTGGCCGCCTCGGTCTTCTTCTACGGCTGGTGGAACCCGCTCTACGTCCCGCTGGTGCTGCTCTCGGTGGGCGGGAACTTCGCGCTGAGCGTGGTCATGGAGAAGCGCGTCAAGCAGGCGCGCGCGATCCTGATCCTGGGGCTGGTGCTGAATCTCGCCCTGCTCGGCTACTACAAGTACGCCAACTTCTTCGTCAGCAACTTCGACCACCTGACCGGGCTGGAGCTGACGGTCCGCAAGGTGCTGCTGCCGCTGGGGATCAGCTTCTTCACCTTCCAGCAGATCACCTATCTGATCGAGGCCTACAAGGACCGGAAGTCTGCCGACAGCCTGACCGACTACGCCCTGTTCGTGCTGTTCTTCCCCCACCTCATCGCCGGCCCCATCACCCACCACAAGGAGATGCTGCCGCAGTTCAAGGTGGCCGGGCGCGGACCCCTGCCTTACTCCTACCTGGCTGTGGGCGCCGCGGTGCTGATCATGGGCCTGGCCAAGAAGGCGGTGGTGGCCGACACCCTGGCGACCCTGGCCAATCCGGTGTTCCATGCCGCCGACCACGGCCAGGCGGTGCCTTTCACGGTCGCTTGGATGGGGGCTCTGGCCTACACCTTCCAGCTCTATTTCGATTTTTCCGGCTATTCGGACATGGCCATCGGCCTGGGCCTGCTGTTCGGCATCCGCATGCCGGTGAACTTCGCCTCGCCCTACAAGTCCAAGAGCATCACCGAGTTCTGGCGACGCTGGCACATCACCCTGTCCCGGTTCCTGCGCAACTACCTCTACATACCGCTCGGCGGAAACCGGAAGGGACCGATCCGCCGCTACGCCAACCTGATCGTCACCATGGCGCTGGGCGGGCTGTGGCACGGCGCCGGCTGGACGTTCCTCGCCTGGGGCCTGCTGCACGGGACCTATCTGATGATCCACCACATGTGGCAGCGGCTGTTCCCCGAGAGGCCGTCCAAGGTCCGCGCCGGCTTCGGCTGGGCCGTGACCTTCCTGGCGGTGGTCGTTGGGTGGGTGCTGTTCAAGGCCAGCACCTTCGAAGGGGCGATGGCGGTGCTGCACGGCATGGCCAGCCCGATCGGCGTTCAGCCGGCTGCGCCGGACCTTGCCGCACCGCTTACGGGCTGGGTGGCGATCGCCGCGGCGGCCACGGTGTCCCTGCTCCTGCCCAATGTCCTCGAGATGGTCCGTTATCCGGAGTCCACGCCCGGCCTGCCCGTCGAAGCCGACGGCCTGGAGCCGGTGAAATGGCGGCTCCCACCGCACGTCGTCGCCCTGGGCCTGGGGGTCATTGCCGCCTTCGTCCTGGTCAAGCTGCCGGACCCCGGCGTCTTCCTCTATTTCAACTTCTGAGCCCGCGATGACCCGTCAGGAATCACGCAAATTCGCCGGACTGTTCGGCCTGGGCCTCGGCGCAGCAGCGATCTGCATCGCTGTCATGCTGGTGCTGCCGCACGACCGCTACATCCGCTGGCAGGCGCTTCGAACCGAAGCCTATGCGCGCCTCGGCTGGTCCTACGAGCGGATCCATGGGGATCGCACGCCGATCGACATCGCCTTCATTGGCACCTCGCATACGCTGAACGGGGTCGACGCCGCCGCCGTGAGCCAGGAGATCGCCGCCGAAGGCGCGCGGGCGCCGGACGGGCGCTGCCTGACCGCTACCAATCTCGCGATCCCGGAGTACGGCCGTAACCTGCACTGGATCATGGCCCGCGAGCTGCTGCAGACCCGCAAGGTCGACACCCTGGTCCTGGAGGTGTTCGAGAACGAGACCCGCAAGGCCCACCCGGTGTTCGAGCACGTCGCCGACGAGCGCGACGTCCTCAGCGCGCCCACGCTGGTCAACATCGGCTACTTCCACGACATCGTACGGCTGCCATTCCGCCAGCTGTCGCTGTGGTTCGAGAGCCTCTACCCCGAAGACTTCGGACTGAGGCGCTGGTTCGACCCGCGCGACTATGACGGCTCGACGGTGGACAACACCCGCGTGGTCAATGTCCACGGGGTCGCCCTGACCCCGCCGCGCAACAAGACAGTCGCCCTGTCCGAGCTGCAGGCGGAGGCCCGCAGCAACGCCGGCCGCAAGAACCTGCACATGCTGGGGGCCCGCTTCGACAAGTACGAATACGTGGTCCCCAACACCTATGTACGTGACATCCTGGACCTGGCCCAGCGGCGAGGCGTCAGGGTCGTGTTCCTATACCTTCCCGGCTATGGCCAACCTGCCCAGCCTGTCGACATGCGGCTCTACGGCGGCCGCAAGATGCTGTTCGCCAACGACATCCTTGCCCACACGGACTACTGGTACGATGTCCACCATTTGAATGCGGTCGGGGCTGCGGCTCTGTCCCGCAGGGTGGGCCAACTGATGGCCGCCGACTGGGGCAAGGCGGCGCAAGGGGCGAGCAGGAAACCGTGCGACTTCGGCTACCCCCCTCGCGCCACGCTCAGGCCCTTCCGTCCCATCGGCTAAGGGGCCTCATTGGGGCCATCTACACGCTTAGGATCGGCAGGATCATGCGCCTCTTCGCTCCCCTGGTCCTGTCTCTGTTCATCCTGGCGCGGAGCAGTGCGTCTCCCGACGAGGCGCAGGCCCAGCCGCCCCCGGAAACCTCCCGGCCGTGGGTGCTGACCTTCCACGATGAGTTCGACACGCTCAGGCTGTTCGACCGCCAGAGCGGCTCCAAGGGCTGGCGCACCGAATACGGCAACGGCGGCGAGGGCACGCTGGGCAGCCGGACGCTGCTGACGTCGGGCGAGCGCGAAATCTATGTCGATCCCGCCTTCAAGGGGACCACGAAGGCTCCGCTGGGCCTGAACCCGTTCGAGACCCTGGGCGGGGCGGTCAGCATCGTCGCGCGGCGGGTCGATCCCGAGACGTCTGCCAAGATCTGGGACCGGCCGTTCACCTCGGGGCTGTTGACCAGCAAGTTCCTCTACAGTCAGCAGTACGGCTACTTCGAGTTCCGCGCGCGGCTGCCCCGCGGCAAGGGCCTGTGGCCGGCGCTGTGGCTGCTGCCCATGGACAACACCTGGCCCCCAGAGATCGACATCATGGAGGGGTTGGGCGACCCCTCCGTGGTCTATATGACGCCGCACAGCCGCGCCGGCGGCAAGCGCGTGTCCGACACAGTGGCGGTGAAGATCAAGACCCGCCCCGACGGCTTCCACGTTTTCGGCCTGCTCTGGGACGAGCATCAGCTGGTCTGGTACGTCGACGGGGTGGAAGCCAGGCGCGCTCCGACACCCGCCGACATGCACAAGCCCATGTACATGCTGATCAATCTGGCAGTGGGCGGGGGCTGGCCCGGCTATCCCGACAAGGATTTCTCCGTCGCGCGGATGGACATCGACTATGTGCGCGTCTGGTCTTCCGAGCCCAAGGCCGTCTCTGTCGCCGACGCAGCGGGCGTTCCCCAGCCGGCCTTCGACGGGCCCGAGCCCTCGCTGGTGGAGATGCTGTCGCAGGCCCCGCCGGGGCCGGGGCAGTCGGACGCTGTCTCCGAGCGCCTGGCGGCGATGCAGACGTCCGTCCGCACCGCCATGGGACGCGGCGCGCTCAGCCGCGAGCAGGCGCGCGGCCTCTATGCCGAGCTCCATCAGGTCGCCCTGAGCTATCGCGGCGTGAAGTATGGGGGCGGCGGGCTCACAGACGCCAAGGCGGCGACGTTCAAAGCGCAACTCGACAAGATCCAGGCGAAGATCGATGGGGGATCGGCGAATTGACCCCGAGGGAAGGGCTCAGCCGGACTCGCCGACGCTGACCCAGCGGAAGGTCTCGCCCGGCGCCTGGCGGCTGACCCAGCGGTAGTCGACCTTGTCCCAGCGCTTCACGCTGTCGGAATTGTTGTCCAGGACGTATTCGCCCTTGTCGGTGGCCACCAGCAGCACCGCGTGGCTTTCGCCTTTCCAGGTGTCCACCAGGGCGATCGACAGGGACTGGGGCGAAAGGCCCTGCTGGATCAGCGCCTTGCGTTTCTCCAGGACGTAGTCCTTGCAGTTCCCCTTGGGCTGGAATCCGGCGGCCTGCTCGATCGGCAGGCTCCAGCGGTCGTCCGCTCCGGCCCTGACGTATCGGATGGACCGGTTGACGCTGGTGTCGACCCGCTTGAGCAGGCCCATCAGCTCGGGGGTCAGGGCCGGCTCGCCCGTCGAGGTTCTCCAGTCGGCCCGAGGCGCGGCGGAGGAATAGCCGGCAAGGACGAACGCGCTGTTCCAGGCCCGCGACTGGCGCGGGTCCGGAGCGGCCTCGGGCGCCCGGCCCGGCAGGGCGAGGCTCCAATAATAGCGACGATAGAGCGTGCTGCGGCGCTCTTCCTCTGAAGACGCGCCCTGCTGCAGACCGCACTCGGACGGCTGGCGAGCGCAGAAGTCGAGGAATCCGGTAGGCGCGGCGGTGGCCTCGCCCAGGGGCATGGCCTGTGCGGCGGTATCGTCATCGGCGGCAATGCAGGCGCCGCCGGCGGCGAGGGTCGTCAGGGCCGCCAACGCGACGATCAGGAGGCTGGATCGCCCCTTTTCGTGCCGATGGTGAGCCGCGCTGACCGCCATGCTCTGGTCCCCGTCCATAAGCCTCAGCGTGGCGCGCGCCGACTGAAGCCGGCTTTAACGGACTTGCTGAACACAAGCCTAACCGACGCTCGCCTCGTATAAGAAAGCTATATGAATCAGCGGCTGGTGGCTACGCCCAAACGGAAAAAGGGCTTTCGGTGGCTAAATCGCCTGATTTTTCGTCTGTGAGGCGGCCAGATCGGCCGAATAGGGCTCCACACCCTCGCCCAGGTGGACGTTATTGCCTTCACGGATCCGGGCGGCGTCTTCGTCGTAGAGGAACGGCAGAAAGGAGTAGCGGCTGCCTGATCGCATCGGTTCGACCTTGTGCAGCAGGGAGCAGGAGAACACCACGGCGCCGCCCGTAGGCGCGCGATAGTGCCTGGACCCGAACTCGGGAAAGCACAGGTCGCCCCCCTGATAGTCCTCGGCGTTCAGGTTGATGGTCACGGCGAAGCGGCGGTGGGCCGTCGAGGCGGTGGTGTTGTCGCGGTGGGCGCCGAAATAGCCGCCGGGCTCCGCATCATAGCGGGCCACCAGATAGCGCTCCATCCGCGTGGCGGTGAACTGGAACGCCCTGGCGATCTCCGGGACCAGGCGCCGTCGGATGGCGGCCTGGATGGCGGCGCAGGTCTGGGCGTCTTCGATCATCACGTCCGTCCGGCGCTTGAAGTCGTGATCCCTGCGGCTCACGCTCTTGCCGTCCGCGGTGATCATGAATCCGGAGTCGGATTTTTCGCCTGCGTCGAAGAGGGCGATCAGGCGGCGGCAAAACTCGGGCTCGAACACACGGGGGGTGATCAGCACGGGTGCGTTCTGGGCGACGCCCGCATGCGCCTCAACGGGCGGCAGGGCGGCGACGAAGTCCAGCACGGCCTGGGCGGCCGCCAGCGGGGCGACGAGAAGCGTGCGCATCTGCGGGTCCAGCACCAGCCAGTATGGGCGGTGAACGAGCGGCCGGCCGGGCTGAAACGCCGAAAACGCCCCATAGGCGTGGCTTACCGCCTGATCGAAGTCCCAGATCATGCGGATACCAGGAAGGTCGGCCCCGACACGCGCCTGGTTCCGGTCAGCGGGGTCCGTGCTGATCCCGAACAGGCACGCCCTTTCGTCATCGAACAGGGCGCGCCGGGCGCGCACGGCGGCAAGGGCCATCTGCGCCGGCTCGCGCCCGGCCGAGCCGAACAGGCACATCACCACATAGCGGCCCGCGGCGGTGTCGAAGTGATAGTCCTGACGGGACGTGGAATCCGCGATGAACATAGGCGGCCGTTCGCCCAGCGCCGGCGGACGGACCACAGGCGCCGCCTTGTCAGCAGAGGACCTTGCCATCCCCCCCCCGGCGTTTGACCTCGCCAGCGTCAATGCTCGCGGAACGACTTCCAGATCGACTGGGTCAGGGGCTCGACCAGGTATTGCAGGGCGGTGCGCTTGCGCAGCGGGATCAGCACCTGCGCGGGCAGCCCGGATTTCAGCGAGGCGACCCGCCCCTTGATCTTCTCCACCTTGATCAGCTCGGCCTCGGGCACCGTCACCTGGAGGGTGTAGTAGCTGACGCCGGTCTTCTCGTCGGTGAAGGCGTCGGCCGAGACCCGGGTCACCGTTCCTCTCAGGATCGGGATGTCGCGCTCATGCAGGGAGGTGATCTTCACCTCCGTCTCCTGGCCCACGAAGACGTCGTCAGCGTCGTTCGGTGACAGGCGTGCATCGAATACGAGTGGCGCGCGGTCAGGCACCACATCCATGATCTTCTGACCCGGCGCCACCACGCCGCCGACGGTGTTCACCGCCAGTCCGACGACCTGCCCTGTAGTGGGCGCCCGGATTTCGACGCCGGCCAACTGTTCCTTCAGGGCCCGCATCTTGGGCAGCAGGTCGTTCAGCTGGTACTCAACGTCGCGCAGCTCCTTAGCCACGTCCTGCTGGTGCTGGGTGTCCAGGCCGATTGACTGCATCTGGGTTTCGCCCTGGGCCTGGCGCGCCCGCGCCGCGTTGGAGGCGAGGTCCGCGCGTGATCCGGTGAGGCCGGCCGCCGTGCGCTGCAGCGCGCGGACCCGGTTGATCGAGGCGTAGCCCTTGTCGGCCAGGGCCTGGGTCCCTTCCAGTTCGTCCTGGATCAGCTTGGACTGCTGGTCGGTGGTGCCGATCTGGTCGGTGAAGCCCTTGATCTGCTCGGTCAGCTGGAGGTTCCGCTGCCGCAAGACGGCCTTCTGACTGGAGATGGCGGTGAATCGGGCCCGCAGTTCCGACAGTTGCTGGCGCATGGCGCCGTCTGCTTCGGCCTTTTCATCGTTGGTGAGCTCGGCGAACTCGCGCGGCGTAGCGAACGTCGTCTGGCCGGCGGATTCCGCCAGCAGGCGTGCGCGCTGGACGGCGAGGCTGATCACCTGCGCGGCGGTCGAGCTCTCAGCGGCGGCCACGTCCCGGGGGGCGAGCTCGATCAGCACCTGGCCCGCCGTCACGTGCTGGCCTTCCTTGACCTTGATGGCCGAGATGGTGCCGCCGTCACGATGCTGCACGGTCTGGCGGTGGCCCTCCACCGAGATCATCCCCGGCGCATAGGCGGCTGCGTCCAGCCGGGCGAAGGACGCCCAGCCCAGGAACAGCACGAAGAACATCGCGACGATGATCCCGCCGTGAATCAGCTCCCGGCGCGGGTCGTCGTTCATCACCTGGTCGATCGGTCCGCCCAGGGGAACGGGAAGGTTGGTGGTTCGGATCTCGGATGGGACTGACATCTACGCCGCCGCTGATCGGGTTCAGGATTCCAGGACCGGAGCCTTGTTGGGCTCGATCACCGGGGTTTGGGGTTGCCTGCCGGACAGGCGCTGGGTGACCTCATCGCGCGGCCCCATCATCTCCACGCGGCCGTCGCGCAGGAACAGCAGCTTGTCGACGGCCACCAGGATGCTGGTGCGGTGGGCCACGATCAGCACGGTCACGCCGCGCTTCTTGCATTGCACCAGGGCGTCCAGGAGGTCCGCCTCGCCTGCCGAGTCAAGGTGGGCGTTGGGCTCATCCAGGATCAGCACGGTGGGGTCGCCGAAGAAGGCGCGGGCCAGGGCGATGCGCTGCGCCTGGCCGGCGGAGAGGCCGGCGCCGCCGTAGCCCAGCTGGGTGTCGTAGCCCTTGGGCAGGCGAAGGATCAGCTCATGGGCGCCGCAGGCCTGCGCCGCGCGCACCACGGCGGCGTCGAGCGCCTCCTGTTCCATGGCCAGCTGGCCCTGGAAGCGGGCGATGTTGTCCTTGACGGTGCCGGCGAACAGCGTGGGCTCCTGGGGCACATATCCCACGTATTGAGCCAGCTGCTCCTCGTCCCAGTCCTTGGCGTCGGCGCCGTCATACCGGACCGCGCCCTGTTCCGGCCGCAAGGCGCCGGCGATCACGCGCACCAGGGTCGACTTGCCGGCGCCGCTGGGACCCACGACCCCGAGCGCCTCGCCGGCCTCGAGCTGGAAGTTCACGTCAGAGAGGATCAGGCGGTCGCGCGCCGGGCTGACCACCGAGATCCGTTCCAGGCGCAGGTGGCCCTCGAGCTGGGGCAGCCGGGTCTTTGGTTCATCGGTCCCGGCCTTGGCGAACAGCTCCTTCAGGGAATTATAGGCGCCGCGCGATTGCACCACGCCCTTCCAGGCGCCCAGGACCTGCTCGATCGGGGCGAGCGCGCGGGTCACCAGCAGGGAGGCTGCGAAGATGGCGCCGGCCGAGATCTTCTGCTCGATCGCCAGATAGGCGCCCAGGCCCAGCGACACCGACTGCAGGGTCAGGCGGGTGAACTTGGTGAAGGTCAGATAGGTGTTGGCCGAGAAGTTCGCCTCGGCGGTCAGGTGGGAGGAGAGGTAGCGCTCCTTGACGTGGCGCTCGACCATGGCCCGGCGCATGCCCAGCGCCCGGAGCACGCCGCCGGCGTTGGCCGAGAAGTCGATGGAGGTGTAGGCGCGGCCGGCCGCTTCATTGGCCCGCTGCAGCGGCGCCTTGGTGGCGCGCTCGTTCAGGAAGGCCAGGAAGAGCAGGGTGAGGGAGCCGAACAACGCCAAGGTCCCCAGCGCGGGGTGCACCAGGAAGCAGATGGCGATGTAAATCGGGGTCCAGGGGGCGTCGAACAGGGCCAGCACGCCGATGCCGGTCAGGTTCTGGCGCAGGGTGTCGAACTCGCGCAGGGCCTGGGCGCTCCTGACCGTCCCGTCCGTGCGCTGGAACAGGGCCGAGAGGATCCTGGGCGCCAGCTGGCGGTCCAGCCGGGTGGATGCGCGCACCAGCAGCCGCGCCCTGACGAAGTCGAGGGACGACAGCGTCACCACCGCGAACACGAATACGACGGTAAGGAAGACCAGGGTCATGACCCCCCGGGTGGGCACCACGCGGTCGTACACCTGCAGCATGTAGAGCGTGGGCGCCAGATACAGCATATTCAGCAGGAAGCTGAACCCTGCCGCGGCGAAGAAATGGCGTTTGCAGGCCTGCACCGCCGCCATCAGCGGGTTGCGGACGGCTTGATCAGTACTCATGCGATTGATCCGCTGTTGGACCTGAAGAAAGTGGGCCGACTGGACGCGAGAGGCGCGTGCGAATCGGTCCGGCCGCACCGCTACGCATGCAGCTTGCGTTTGTCATGCCGAGCCTTAACAATTTCGCTGGTTGTGTCGAATAGCACATGGCGTTGCGGGGCGCAGGCCAGATTCGCCAGACCCTCGCCATGAGTCGAACTGACGCGCCGGGGGCGCGAATACGGTCATGAGGATCAGCTGGCGGCTGTGGGCGGCGATCAGCGCCGGCGTGGTGGCGGTCGCCGCCGCCTGGATGGTGGGCCCCGACCTGGGCAGGATCCGCCCCGACACGGCTGAATCCCGCGTCAGCGCCCTGCTTGGCCCGGGAGGCCGCAGCCAGAAGGACCTCGTCGAGGCAGAGGCCCTGACGCGCAAGGAGCTGGCCTGGTCGCCCGCCCAGCCGGCGCTCTGGGCGCGGCTGGCCCAGATCCACAGCCTGCGCGTCGGCCAGCTGGACGTAGAGGCCGTGGCGTTGCTCGAGCGATCCTACGCCCTGTCCCCCTTCGATTCGGAGCTGGTGCTCTGGCGCACGGCCTTTACGTATGACCATTGGCGCGCCGCGCCCCAGTCGCTGCGCCTGCGGGCGCGGGACGAAGCCGAGGCCTTCTACACGACGTCCAGGGATCACGCGTCGATGGACCAGCTGCTTGACGCCGTCCACGATCCGGCCGGGCGCCTCGCCCTGTCGCTCACCTATGACAGCGCCGTGCGGCATCCGCGCCACTCACCCGAACCGTCCGGCGGACTCGCCGCGGACAGCGCCGGCGGCAAGGCCCAGTAGCAGCGCCCAGAGGGCCGCCACAGCGGCGAGCTGGAGCGAATAGTCCACCAGGTTGTGCAGCACCAGCACGACCGTGAAGGCCAGGACCGCGCGCGCCGTCCTGGCCGATCCGGATCGCCGGACGCTCTTGCGGCACAGCATCCCCAGGATCAGCGTCACGGTCGCGAACATCAGTCCCGCTCCGATCACCCCGCCTTCCAGCAGCCACTGGACCACGATGTTGTGGGCCGCGCCGATGTCCCAAAGCGACCCGAACCGCTCGGGCGTGGTGAGCCCGGCGGCGATGACGCGGAAGGTTCCCAGGCCGTGGCCCTGCCAGAACCGTTCGGCGATGGAGCCATAGAAGGTCGGGATCAGGTCCAGTCGCCCGCCGAATCCGTCCTCGCCATCGTTCAGACGGCTGGCCAGCTTGCCGTGGGCCAAATAAGGAGCGGCGGCGGCCCCAGCGACGGCCAGGGCGGCGACGACGGCCAGGGCGGTCCAGCGTAGGGAAGCCTGGCGCAGGCTTCGAACGGCGGTCACCGCCGCGGCGGCCAAGGCTGCGCAGGCCATCACCAGGGCGGTGGCCGCGATCGCGCCGCGCGAGCCGGTGAGCAGCAGGGCGCCCAGGCAGGCGACCGCCGCCGCGGCCCATGGCGCGAAGGCGAGCAGGCGCCGCTCGAGCCGGAAGTCGTAGCGGCTGAGGAACAGGGTCTCCATCGCCATGGCGAAGAACATCGCCCCGCAGGCGCCGAACAGGCCGCCAGCGGTGTTGGCGCTGAGGAAGGAGGCGGTCAGCCGGTCCTGATGGTAGGCCTTGGCCACGCCGAACAGGGAAGCGGGGCTCTGATAGAAGGCGACGACGGCCCAGGCGGCGTAGGCGGTCATGCAGACCGCGACCGCGGCCAGGGTCTGGCCGGAGGCCCGCCTCGCGCTCAGCCACAGGCCGGCGCTAAACAGGCAGGCGAGGCCCCCGAGCTTGATCATTTCGCGGACCGTGCCGAGACGGTCCAGCGTGATGGCGCCTGTCTCGCCGGTCGCGGCCCATTGCGTAGCGGCCCAGCCTCCGCCCTGGGGAAGCAGAGTGACGGCGGCCCAGAATTCCACCGCCACGAACAGGACGGCGAGGACGATGAACCCCTGGCCGTATCGCGCGGGGGACCGCTCACGTTCCGGCGGCGTGGTGGCGAGGGCCAGCAACAGCATCGCCTGAAGTCCGGCGAAGCTGATGGCCACATCCGGCAGGCCGCCTCCGTAGGCCAGGGTCTCTCCCGCCACCAGGCCGACCGCCAGCAGCGCGGCGGCCTTGGGCCAGCGGCTGTGCCTGGCGGATCGCCCGCGACGGGAGACCTTCCTGGCGATGCGCTCGCGGCGGCGGGCCTGGACGGCGAGTGCGTCCGTCACCGGAGGGTCAGTTCGTGTAGTAGCTGCTGTAGGCCCGATAGTAATAGTAGCGGTCGCCATATCCGAACCGGCTCTGCTGGCGCAGGTCGGTGCGGGTAAGGGCCACGCCGGCGATGTTGGCTCCGGCCTCCATCAGCATCTCGACGGAGACGTCGCAGGCCTTGAACGGCGTCTTGCGCCACTGGGTCAGCACCAGGGTGGCGTCGGCCTTGGCCGCCAGCAGCCGGGTCTCGGCCACCGCCAGCACGGGCGCAGTGTCGATCAGCACGAAGTCGAAGCTCTGGCGCAGGTCCTCCAGCAGCTTGTCCATCGCCGGGGTGGCGAACAGATCGCGCGGCGATTTCGGCGGCGTCAGCACCGGCAGGATGTAGGCTTCGGACCGATCGTCCTTGATCAGGGCGTCTTCGAGCCTGCACTCGCCGTTCAGCACTTCCACCAGCCCGCGTTTGCCCGGCTGGGCGAGGCTCGAGGCGCCACGGCGTCGAAGGTCGCCGTCGACGAGCACCACCTTGGATCCGGCCAGGGCCATGGTGCGGGCCAGGCAGAAGCTGGTCATGCTCTTGCCCTCGCGCGGCAAGGCAGAGGTGATCGCGATCACCTTCGGCGGCCTGGAATCCGGGCCAGGCAGCATCAGAAAGGTCCGGATGCTTCGAAGCGATTCCGAGAACGCCGAGAATGGATGGTCGATGACATAGTCGTGCGGCGAGCCGGCGGCGGCGCCGCGGTTCAGGGTCGAGCGGAGCACCGGGATCGAGCCAGCGAACGGCAGGCCGAAGCGGCGTTCGATATCTGCGCCGGTTTCGAGGCCACTGGAGAACCAGTGGACCAGGATCACCGAGCCGAGGCCCGCGACGACGCCCGCCGCTAGGCCGAACATGGCCGCCATGCGGATGTTCGGGAACGACGGTCCGCGCGGCGCCTTGGGGGCCGACACGATCCGCGCATCCGGCTGGATAACGCCTTCCTTGGCGGCCGATTCCTTGGCCCGGCCGAGCAGGGTCTCATAGATGGTGTGAGCCGCGTCGGCGCGGCGCTGGAGCTCAAGCAGACCGGCCTGGGCGGAACTGTTGTTCACCAGCGATCCGCGGGCGACCGACTGGCTCGCCCTGAGCGAGGCCACGCGCTGGCGGGCCGCTGAGACGTCGGCCTCGAGGCTGGAGATGATGCGGGTGATCTGCTGCTTGATCTGCACGCGGATGTCCGCCAGCTGACCCTGCTGCTTCAGCACCTCCGGGTGCTTGTCGCCGTAATGGGTGTAGAGCTGGGCCAGATTGCGTGTTGCGTCGGTCTCCTGGGCCCGCAGGTTCCGGATGGTGTCCGACTGCAGCGCCTCGCCGATGTCCTCGCCGCTGCCGCCCTGCTTCATCTGCGCCTTGGCGGTGGCCAGACGCGCTTCCTTCTCGGAGCGGTCGGCTTCGGCCAGCGCGATCTGCTGGTTCAGGGCCGAGACTTCCTGCCCGGCCATGGTCGCCGAGGTCGGGCCCTGGTCAGTGGTCACCAGATTGTTCCGGATCTTGTACTGCTGGACCTCGTTGTCCGCCTGCTCGGCCGACGTGCGAAGCTCGTTGATCCGGTCGCCAAGAGACGTGTTGGTGTCGCGGGCGACGTCGTTCTTCGCCTCCAGCTGCGTGGAGATGAAGGCGTCGCCATATGCCGCCGCGATGCGCGCGGCGTTGGTCGGGGTGAGCGAGGTGACGGTCACGTCGATCACGTAGGTCAGGCCGTTCCGCTTGACCGCAACCATGCCCATCAGCTCGTCGGCCGCCTTTTCGACGCCGCTGGGCCGGACCCGGGGGCCGCGGCTGGGATGGGCGGTGTGGATC
>FTHI01000503.1_pt1 | contig 15500 bp, 12 predicted proteins | sample 1640891 | NCBI WGS metagenome assembly FTHI01 (sample SAMEA3914788, study PRJEB12502) | metagenome | biome: forest; material: soil | place: Canada | collected 2011-07-03 | depth 0.1 m
ACCACAGGAAGCGCCGGCGCCGGCGCTTCCTGTGGTCCAGCGGATCCTGGTCCAGGGCAACGAGCGCATCGAGCCGGCCACGATCCTCTCCTATCTGCCGATCCAGGTGGGCGAGCCCATCGACAACGCCCGCATCGACCTTGCGGTGAAGACGCTGTTCCGCACCGATCTGTTCGCAGACGTCTCGATGGAGATGCAGGGCAACGACCTGGTCGTGAAGGTCTCGGAAAACCCCATCGTGAACCAGGTGGTTTTCGAAGGAAATCACGCGCTTAAGGAAGATAAGCTCAGGGATGAAGTGACGATCCGTCCCCGCGGCATCTTCACCCGCTCAAAGGTGGAGCAGGACGTCCAGCGGGTGATCGAACTCTATCGGCGCTCGGGCCGGATTTCCGCCACGGTCACGCCCAAGATCGTCCAGCTGCCGCAGAAGCGCGTCGATCTCATCTTCGAGATCGATGAGGGGCCCAAGAGCGGCATCCTCCACATCAACTTCATCGGCAACAAGCAGTACGGCGACAACGCCCTGCGCGACGTGATCGTCACGCGCGAGTCGCATTGGTACAAGTTCTTCCAGTCCAACGACAATTACGATCCGGACCGGCTCGAGTACGACCGCGAGCAGCTGCGCAAGTTCTACCGAAACCATGGCTACTACGACTTCCGGATCGTGTCGGCGGTGGCGGAGCTGGCGCCCGACAAGAACGGCTTTGTGGTCACCTTCACGGTCGATGAGGGCCCCAAGTACCATTTCGGCAAGCTCAAGGTTCAGACCGAGCTCAAGCGACTGAATGGCGAGTTGCTGCAGGCGCTGCTCCCGATCCACGAGGGACAGCTCTACGAGGACGAGCGGATCGAGAAGGCCACCGACAGCCTGACCTATGCGGCCGGGGCCAACGGTTTCGCCTTCGTCGACATCCGGCCGCGCTATGTCGCCCATCCGGAAACCCGGACAGTGGACGTCACCTTCGACATCAAGGAAGGCCCGCGGGTCTACATCGAGCGCATCGACGTTGTGGGCAACACCCAGACGCTGGACCGGGTCATCCGGCGCGAACTGCGCGTGGCCGAGGGCGACGCCTACAACCGCGTGCTCGTCGACCGGTCGAAGAACCAGATCAGGGCGCTCGGCTTCTTCAAGGACGTCGACATTGAGCAGCTGCCGGGCTCAGCGCCTGACAAGACGGTGCTGCGGGTCAAGGTGACCGAGCAGCCAACCGGTCAGCTGACGTTCAGCCTGGGATACAGCTCGGTCGAAAAGCTGGTTGGCGACGTCGGCATCAGCCAGTCAAACTTCCGTGGACGGGGCCAAAGGGTCGATTTCGAGGTCTCGCTCGGCTACCTGCGCAAGCAGGTGACCTTCTCATTCACCGAGCCCCGGTTCATGGACCGCAACCTCGCCGCTGGGTTCGACATCTATACCTACCGCTACAACTTCTCGACCCAGGCCTCCTTCCAGACGGCGTCCACCGGCCTGACCCTGCGCACCGGCTTCCCGATCAATCAGTACGCCTCCATTGGCGCGCGTTACGCGGTGCACACTGACAACGTTACTATTCCGAGCTATGTCATTGATCCTACGACAGGAAAGTGCACGTCAGGCTACTCGCAAAGCCTCTGTGACGAAGCTGGCCGGAGCCTGACTTCCCTGATCGGATACTCGGTGCGTTGGGACCGTCGGAACGACCCGATCCTGCCGACCCGCGGCTTCTTCGTGAATTTCAACCAGGATTTTGCGGGCGTCGGCGGCGACGTGAACTATATCTCCACCAGCATCGACGGCGCCTGGTACTACGGGATCACGCCGCAGTGGATCTTCAGCGTACAGGGCAACGGTGGATACATCACCGGCTGGGGCGGCGACATCGTCCGGATCAATGACCGCTTCTTCAAGGGCGGCGACACGTTCCGCGGCTTCCAGTACGCCGGCATCGGCCCGCGGGACGTCACGCTGTCGTCCACGTCTGGCTCCAATATCGGCGACGCCCTGGGCGGCAAGCTCTACGCCGTCGGCACCGTCGAGCTAACCGTGCCCACGCCCATTCCGGCCCAGTACGGCATCAAGACGTCGATCTTCACCGACGTCGGTACGTTGGGCCTGCTCGATCCGCGCGTGAAGCGGAACCCCGACGGGACCTTCGACACAGCCATCAAAGACGATCTGGCCTTGCGGGCGTCCGCCGGCGTCAGCGTCAAGTGGAAGTCGCCGATGGGCCCGCTGGTGTTCGACTTCTCGAGAATCCTGGCGAAAGCCCCATACGACAGAACGGAGACCTTCAGGTTCTCCACCACCACGAGGTTCTAAACTCATGACGACCCAGATTTCCAAGCTGCTGATGGCCGGCGCTGCGTGCGCTGGCCTGATCGCCATGGCTTCCAACGCCATGGCCCAGGCGGCAGCGCCGAGGCCCGCCGCCGCCGCTCCGGCCGCCGCTGCCCCGGCGCCTCAACCCGCCGTACCACAAGGCCCGCCGATCCCCGGCGTGTGCATCTTCTGGCAGAACGCAGCCGTGGCCAATTCGGCCGTGGGCAAGTTTGTTATCCAGCGCCTGGACCAGCTGCAGAAGCAGGTCGAGGCCGAGCTCACTGCCGACGCCACGGCCCTGCAGAATGACGAGCGGGCCCTGGAGACCCAGAAGGCGACCCTGAGCACCGACGTATACGAACAGCGCGCCGCAGCGCTTAAGGTCCGGGAACGGGTCCTGCAGCGCAAAGCCGAGCAGCGCCAGCGGGAGCTTGAAGCGACCCAGCAGAAGGCCCTGGGCCGCATTGTCACAGAGTCGAATCCGCTGCTGGCTCAGGTGTATTCCCAGCGCAACTGCAGCCTGTTGCTCGACCATAACGGGGTGTTCGGATCGAACACCGCGATGGAGATCACCCCGGATGTGATCAAGCTGCTCGACGCCAAGATCACCCAGTTCCAGTTTGATCGCGAGCGTCTGGACCAGCAGCCCACAGCGCCGGCCGCCGCGCCCGCGCGGCAATAGCCGCGGCTCGACCGGAGTCGGGGCAGGGATGCCGGATCCACGGTTCTATGAGGACCTGGGCCCCCTGACCGCGAGCAAGCTGGCCGGTCTGTGCGGCGCACAGGTGGGCGAAGGGGCGGACGGAGAACATCCGATCCGCCAGGCTGCTCCCTTGTCGAGCGCCGATCGGGGTTCGGTCGCCTTCTTCGGCGATCGGCGATACGCCGCTGACTTGACCGCGACCCGCGCTGGCGCCTGCTTCATCGCTCAGGCGGAGGCGGCGCGGCTTCCGGCTGGAACCATCGCCCTCGTCACCAGCGAACCTCAAGCCGCTTATGCCAGAGCGGCCGGGGCGCTGCACCGGCTTCTGCGGCTGACGCCGGGCGGCGGAGCCATCCACCCCTCGGCGGAGCTCGAAGACGGAGTCGTCGTCCTGCACGGCGCCGTCGTCGGGGCCGGCGCGCGCATTGGGAGGGGGACCGAGCTCGGGGCGAACTGCGTCATCGGCCCTGGCGTGGCCATCGGCAGGGGTTGCCGCATCGGAGCCAACTGCACGATCGGGGCGGCGCTCATCGGAGACGGCGTCACCATCCTGGCCGGCGCCGTGATCGGCGAGGCGGGCTTCGGCGTGGCGGCCGGCCGCTCGGGGGTGCTCGACATGCCTCAGCTTGGGCGAGTCGTCATCCAGGACAACGTCTCGGTGGGGTCCTGCACCTGCATCGACCGGGGCGCCTGGGACGACACCGTGATCGGGGAGAACAGCAAGATCGACAATCTGGTGCAGATCGCCCACAACGTCCGCCTGGGCCGCAACTGCGTGCTGGCTGGGCATGTCGGCTTGGCGGGAAGCGTGGTGGTGGGAGATGGCGCCATGTTCGGCGGAGGCGCAGGGGTCGCCGATCACTTGACCATTGGCGCCGGAGCCCAGATCGCAGGCACAGCAGGCGTGATGCACGATGTGCCTCCCGGTGAGCGCTGGGCCGGGATGCCGGCCAAGCCCTTGCGCCGGTTCATGCGCGAATCGGCCTGGGTCGCCAAGATGGCCGGCGCGCGCAAGGGGGGCGCGAAAATATGAGCCGAACGCAGGACGAGATCGGGCCCGACATCGACTACGCCGAAGTCGCGCGCCGAATCCCACATCGCTATCCGTTCCTTCTGGTGGACAGGGCCGAGGACTATCGGCCCCACCAGTCGATCGTCGGCGTGAAGTGCGTGACCATCAACGAGCCCTTTTTCCAGGGACACTTTCCGGGCAATCCGGTGATGCCGGGCGTGCTGATCGTCGAGGCCATCGCCCAGACCGGCGCGGTCCTGATGTCCAAGTCGCTGAACGCCGACGTCACCGGCAAAACCATCCTGTTCATCTCGCTGGACAATTGCCGCTTCCGCCATCCGGTGCGGCCGGGCGCCGTGCTGCGAATGCCGGTCGAGGTGTTGAGGGCGCGTGCGGACGTGTTCAAGTTCCGGGGTCGGGCGATGGTGGGCGACACCATGGCCGCGGAGGCCGAGTTCGCCGCCATGGTCGTGGAGTCCTGATGGCTCTGGTCCACCCGACGGCGATCGTCCAGGAGGGGGCCAGGCTCGGACCTGAGGTGGAGATCGGACCCTACTGCCTGATTGGCGCAGGCGTGACGCTGGCTCGGGGCGTGAAGCTGCTCAGCCACGTGGTGGTCGACGGCCTGACCGACCTCGGCGAGGATTGCATCGTCCACGCCTTCGCCAGCCTGGGCGGACCGCCTCAGCACCTTGCCCACAAGGGTGAGCCCACCCGCCTGGTTGTGGGCGACCGCAATGTCCTTCGCGAGCATGTCACCATGAACGCCGGCACCGCCCTCGGCCGGGGGGTAACCACAGTGGGCTCTGACGGCTTCTTCATGGCCGGATCGCACGTGGCGCATGACTGCATCGTTGGCGATCATGTGGTCATGGCCAACAACGCCACGCTGGGCGGACACGTGCAGGTTGGCGACCATGTGTTCATGGGCGGCCTGTCAGCGGTCCATCAATGGTCCAGGATCGGTCGGCACGCCTTCGTCGGCGGCCTCGCTCCGGTGACCAAGGACGTGATCCCCTATGCTTTGGTGGGCAACGACGCGCACCTGGAAGGCATGAACCTGGTAGGGCTCAAGCGCCGGGGCTTCAGCCGCGAGATCATCAACGACCTTCGAGCGGCCTACCGCCTGTTGTTCGCTGAAGAAGGGACGTTCCAGGAGCGGGTCGAGGACGTCGCCCGCGTGTTCGGGGCCTCGGCGGAGGTGATGGAAGTCGTGGCGTTCATCCGCGCCGACGCCAACCGACCGCTCTGCCTGCCAAAGGACTGAGCCGTGCCCGGCGCCAAGCTCGGCCTGATTGCCGGAGCCGGAGGCCTGCCGGTCGAAATCGCCGACGACTGCGCCCGCTCAGGGCGCCCCTATCTCGTGATCCGTCTGCGCGGCATCGCCGACGCCGCCTTGAATCACCATCCTGGACAAGAGGTTGGGCTTGTCGAGTTCGGGCGATGCATCAAGACGCTGCGGGACGGGAATTGTGAACGAGTCTGCTTCGCTGGCGTGGTCCGCCGCCCGGACTTTGCAGCGCTGAGGCCCGACTTCGCCGCCCTGAAACACCTTCCGAAGGTCGTGGCGGCGGCCAAGGGCGGAGATGACGGACTGCTTCGGGCGGTGCTTTCCGTGTTCGAGGCCGAAGGGTTCCGGGTGGAAGGCGTCGGCGAGGCTGCCGCGGGCCTGCTGCTGGCGGAAGGGCCGCTCGGCCGTGTCGTTCCAACTGGAGCCCAACGCAGCGACGTGGTGCTTGCCCTGGCGGCGGCCCGCGACATTGGAGGGCAGGACCTTGGACAGGCCGCGGTGGCCCGGGCAGGGCGCATCATCGCTGTTGAAGACGAAGAAGGCACCGACGCCATGCTGCGGCGATGCCATCCCGACGATGGCGGCGCGGCCGGCGTGCTGGTGAAGGTTCCAAAGCCGGGCCAGGACCGGCGGGTCGATCTGCCCACAATCGGCGTCGCGACTCTGGAAGGAGCCGCGTTGGCCGGCCTCGCAGGCGTTGCGGGCGAGGCTGGGGCCCTCCTGGTGGTCGATCGGGACGCTGTGAGGGCGGCGGCGGATCGCCTGGGGTTGTTCGTGTACGGCACGACGGCCGTGGCCCCGGGCGCATGACCCTCTGTGTCCTCCTGACCGCGCTGGAAGCCTCGGGAGACGCCCTGGGAGCAGGTCTGATGCGCGTCCTGCGGCGTCGCCTGGGGGCGGACGTGCGGTTCGTGGGCGTGGGCGGCGCCGAAATGGTGGCCGAGGGGCTGACCAGCGCCTTTGACGTTGCGGAACTCTCGATCGTGGGCATCGTGGAAGGGCTTCTCGCCTCCGGCAGGGCCGCGCGACGGGCCCGAGAGCTGGCCGACATGGCAGTCCGCGAGCGGGCGGACGTGGCCGTCCTGATCGATTCCTGGGGGTTCAGCTACTTCGCGGCCAGCCAACTGCGTCGGCGGCTCCCCGGACTCCGGTTGATCAAGTATGTGGCGCCCCAGGTCTGGGCGACCCGGCCAGGCCGGGCGAGGGCCACGGCCCGGGCCTTTGACCATCTGCTGTCGATCATTTCATTCGAGGCCCCGATCTTCGAAAAGGCGGGAGCATTGGTGACCTTCGTTGGGCATCCGGCGCTGGGGCCGGATCGGCCGAAGGGGAATGCGGATCGGTTCAGGTCCAAGATCGGCGCGGGCCCGGACGAGCCTATCCTTCTGGTGCTGCCTGGAAGCCGACATTCAGAGATCGCCCGCCTCGCGCAACCCTTCCAGGCCGCGGCGACGCAGCTCAAGGGTGAGCGTCCCGGACTGAGGCTCGCCGTCGTCGCTGCCGGTCCGGTGATGGATCAGGTCAGGGACTGGGTCGCAACCTGGCCCGTCGAAGCGGTGGTGGTGGACGATCCGGCGGACAAGGGGGACGCCATGGCGGCGACGCGGGCGGCGCTGGCCTGCAGCGGTACGGTCACCACCGAACTGGCGGCGGCGGGCTGCCCGATGGTGGTTGGCTATCGCTTGGGGCCTTTGACCTATCAGATCGCCCGGCGGATCGTGCGGTCACGCTACATCACGCTGCTGAACATCGCAGCCGGCGCCATGATAGCGCCCGAGCTGATCCAGGCCGACTGCACCGGACCCGGGTTGGCCAAACGGCTGCGCCCTCTGATCGATGACGACAGCGCGCGCCGGAGCCAGTCCGAGGCACAGACGGCCGCCCTGCAGGGCCTCGGTTTGGGCGTCGGTCCGCCGGCCGAACTCGCTGCCGACGCCGTGATCCGGATCGCGGCCTCAGCCGCGCTTGTCGATCGGGATGTATGAGCGCGCCTGGGAGCCGGTGTAGAGTTGGCGGGGACGGGCGATCCGCTGATTGGGATCCTCGATCATCTCGCGCCACTGCGCGACCCAGCCGACAGTGCGGGCCAAGGCGAACAGCACCGTGAACATCTCGGCCGGGAAACCCATCGCGTTCAGGATGATGCCGGAATAGAAGTCTACGTTCGGATAGAGCTTGCGCTCAACGAAGAAGTCATCGTTCAGGGCGATCTTCTCCAGCTCCATCGCCACCTTCAACACCGGGTCGTTGTGCTTGCCGAGTTCGTCGAGCACCTCGTGCGCGGTCTTCTGCATGACCTTGGCGCGCGGATCGTAGTTCTTGTAGACGCGGTGGCCGAAGCCCATCAGCCGGTACTTCCTCGACTTCACGCCCTTCACATAGTCCGGAATGTTGTCGACCGTGCCGATCTCCTTGAGCATGTTCAGCGCCTCTTCGTTGGCGCCGCCATGGCTCGGGCCCCAAAGGCAGGCGATTCCCGCCGCGATGCAGGCGAAGGGGTTGGCGCCCGACGAGCCTGCCATCCGCACCGTCGAGGTGGAGGCGTTCTGCTCGTGGTCGGCGTGCAGGATGAAGATCCGGTCCATGGCCTGGGTGAGCACCGGGTTGGACACATAGTCCTCGGCCGGCACCGCAAAGCACATGCGAACGAAGTTCTCTGCGTACGTTAGGTTGTTGCGCGGGCTGATGAACGGCTGGCCGGACCAGTACTTGAACGCCCGCGCCGCGATGGTCGGCATCTTGGCGATCAGGCGATGAGCCGAGATCTCGCGTTGCTTGGGGTCCGAAACGTCGATCGAGTCCGGATAGAAGGCCGAAAGGGCGCCGACCGTCCCGGTCAGCACGCCCATCGGGTGGGCGTCCCTGCGATAGCCTTCGAAGAACCGGTCGAACTGGGCGTGCAGCATCGTGTGGTAGGTGATGTTGCGCTCGAACTCGGCGTACTGGTCGGCAGTCGGAAGTTCGCCGTAGAGCAGCAGGTAGCAGACCTCCAGGAAGGTCGACTGTTCGGCCAACTGGTCGATGGGATAGCCGCGGTGCAGCAAGATGCCCTGATCGCCGTCGATGAAGGTGATCTTGCTCTCGCAGCTGGCGGTCGAGGTGAATGACGGATCGAACGTAAACACATCCGACTCGCCGTAGAGTTTGCGCACGTCGACGACGTCAGGACCCAGCGTGCCCTTCAGAACGGGCAGTTCAACCGCCTGTTCTCCCAGTTTCAAGACCGCCGGTGCGACAGTGTCGACCATGCCCAACTCCTTCCCGCCGCCGTTGGCGGGTCCAGCGCCTGACCCCGAATTCCTGGGCCTTATAGCGTCTTACTGTGCCTGCGAAAGGGCGTCGTCAATCCGCCCGAGCGCCTCGTCTCGCTGCAGTGCAAAAAGAGTGCTTCCGAGGTCTGGAGCGGGGGCCCCGGCGGTCAGCACGCCGCGCAGCACCGGACCGATCTTGCCCAGGCCCACGCCCTCCGACTCGGCGAAGCGCTTGATCAGGGCGTCGAGGTCCGAGACCGTCCATTCGATCTGGTTGCCGAGCTCCGCGCGAAGACGCCGGAGCCGGTCACCGGCCTCACCCACCAGCATGGCGAAGGTCTTGTCGTCGAGCTTCAGAGGGCGCCGCCTCAGGACGAAGTGAGTCAGGTCGGGCAGGTCGAGCAGGGTCTTGGCCCCTTCCTTGACCAGAGGTATCACCCTCCTAAGGCTCGTCTTGTCATCGTCAGACATCGGATTGCCCTGGGCCGACAGCAGCTCGGCCACAAGCCCGGCCAGCCGGTCGTCATCGGCCTGGCGGATGTAGTGTGCGTTGATGGCGCCAAGCTTGGCAAGGTCCAGGCGCGCCGGCGCCTTGACCACGTCCTTGACGTCGAACCAGGCGATGGCCTGCTCGTCCGAGAAGATCTCGTCGTCGCCATGGCCCCAGCCCAGCCGCGCAAGGTAGTTGCGCATCGCCTCGGGCAGGTAGCCCATGTCCTTGAAGTCGCCGACGGTCTGGGCCCCGTGGCGTTTGGACAGCTTGGCCCCGTCCGCCCCCATGATCAGGGGCGCATGGGCGAAGAAGGGAACCGTCCAACCCATGGCCAGATAGATCAGGGCCTGGCGCGCGGCGTTGCCGAGGTGCTCCTCGCCGCGGATGACATGGGTGACCCCCATGTCGTGGTCGTCCACTGTGACGGCCAGATTGTAGGTCGGGTCCCCGTCGGTCCTAAGCAGGATCAGGTCGTCCAGGTCCTTGTTGGGGAACCGCACAGTCCCGCGGATCAGGTCCTCGACCACCGTCTCGCCTTCAGTCGGGGTCTTGAACCGGACCACGAAGGGCTTGTCGGCCTCGTCAGAACCGGGCAGGCGGTCTCGCCAGGGAGAACGGAGGGCGCGACCCTCCTCGCGGGCCGTGGCCTTGAGGATTTCGGACTCGTCGGGCGTGAGATAGCAGCGAAACGCCCAGCCCCTGGTCACCAACTGGTCCACCGCGGCGCGATGCACGTCGGCCCGCGCGAACTGGAAGACCGGCGGGGCGTCATAGTTGAGCCCCAGCCAGGCCAGGCTGTCGAAGATCACCTGGACGGATGCCTCCGTTGAGCGCTGGCGATCGGTGTCTTCGATACGCAACAGGAAATTGCCGCCGCAGTGGCGTGCATAAAGCCAGTTGAACAACGACGTCCTGGCGTTGCCAATATGCATGGAGCCGGTAGGCGAGGGGGCAGTCCGAGTGACGACGGCGGGCATTGGGTCTTCGACTGAAGGGAGGGAAGGGGCCGGCGAGACAGCCGGACGCGGGCCTCTTAACACGCTGCTCCGGCGGGCTCCTAGTGCGGCGGAGCTGCTGAGCCTGATCCGGGATGAAGCCGTGGTCCAGGCCGACCGCTGGTTCCTGTGGGCGCCGGTCGGATTCGGCTGCGGCTGCGCCCTCTATTTCGCGCTCAGGGTGGAGCCTCCGCTTTGGATCGGACTATTGCTTGCGGCGCTGACCTTGGCGGCCGTGGCGGCGGCGCGCCTGAAAGTTGCGGCGAAGGGCGTGCTGATTGCCTGCAATCTCACCGCCTTCGCCGCCTGTGGCTTCCTGGCGGCCGAGCTGCGCGCCGCCTGGATCGGCGCCCCGGTGCTCTGGGAGCGGACCCAGGGTGAGGTGAGGGGCTGGGTGGTGGATGTGGCGGGGCCGGGATCCGGCGGTGGCCGCCTGCTCATCGCGCCCTATCAGATCGATGGCGCGCCCTCCGGCCGGCTGCCGGCGCGGGTTCGCGTGACTGTGGGCCCCGACGGCCTCGTGGGCCCTGGCGCCTCCATCCGGTTGCGCGCCATCCTTGGTCCTCCGCCTGAGCCGGCCAGCCCCGGAGCCTACGACTTCGCCCGTGACGCCTTCTTCCAGCAGGTCGGCGCAGTGGGGTTCTCGCTTTCAGAGCCCACGATTGTCGAAGGGCCGCGACCGCCCCCTGGCCTAGGCCTGGTCATGCGCGTGAACGCGGCCCGCTGGTCGCTAGCGACGCGGATCATCGACCACATGGGGGTGAAGACCGGGGGCGTCGCCGTGGCCATGACCACTGGACACGAAGCCTGGCTGGACCCGAAGGAGGTCCAGGCCATGCGCGACGCGGGCCTGTCGCACATCCTGTCGATATCCGGCGTGCACATGGCCATCGTCGGCGGGTTCGTCTTCTTCCTCGTCCGGGTGCTGATCGCGGCCTGGGCCTGGGCGGCCCTGCGCATCTCCGGAAAGAAGGTCGCCGCCGGTGCGGCCCTCGTGGCCATCGCCGTCTATCTGGTGGTTTCTGGCGCGCCGCCGCCGGCCATGCGTTCGGCGATCACGCTTTCGGTGGCCTTCGTTGCGGTGCTGGCGGATCGTCGGGCGATCACTCTGCACGCCCTGGCGGTCGCCGCCCTGATCGTCCTGGCCCTGGAGCCGGACGCCGTGGTCCAGCCGGGCTTCCAGATGTCGTTCACCGCCACGGCGGCCTTGATCGCCCTGGCTGAAGTCTGGCCCCGGCCGGTGCGCGAGATCAACACCCCCTGGCCGATCCGCCTGGTCCAGGGCGCGGGCGTCTGGCTGTTCGCCGCCATGGCCGCCAGCTTCGTCGCCGGCGTGGCTACGGGCCCGTTCGCCATCCAGCACTTCAATCGGGCCTCCATCTATGGATTGCCGGCCAATCTGATCATGGAGCCCATCTCGTCGTTCCTGATCATGCCCGCCCCGGCGGCTGGCGCGGTGCTGGAAGCCTTCGGGATCGGTTCCTGGCTGCTCGACCTGGCCGGCTGGGGAATCGCCCTGCTGAACGCCCTGGCGTCGACCGTGGCGGGATGGCCAAGGGCGGTGATGATCGTCTCCAGTGCGCCGGACATCGCCCTGCCGATCTCCTTCCTCGGCCTGCTCTGGATGTGCCTGTGGAAGGGCCGCCTGAGGTGGCTTGGGGCGCCTGCAGCCGTCGCCGTGATGCTGTGGCCCCGGCCCGAGCCGCCCGTGGCGTGGATCGCGTCCGACGGCGGCGCCGCCGCAGTCGTGGAAGGCAAGGCGGCGGTGTTCCTGCGACCGGGAGCCAAGCAGTTCGCCTCGGACCTGTGGGAGCGCCGCAGGGGCCTTGCCGCGCCGGCCGACGCCGAGGCGGCTGTCGAAGGACGCTTCGACTGCAACCGCCGCCGATGCCTACCTCTGGCGGCCGCCCATCCCAGGATTGCGGCCTGGTGGACGCGTCGATCGCCCTCGGCGGAGGAGCTCGACAGCGCCTGCGCCTCGTCCGACTTCGTCATCCTGAAGGGGGTGGTCGCGCCCGGAGCCTGCGGTGGAGGACGCCTTCTGACCGGCAGGGACTTCGCCCGCGGCGGCTCGGTGGAGATCTACCGCACCCACGGCGACTGGCGTCTGAGCTGGGCGAACGCGTTCAGGGGCGCCCGGCCCTGGACCCGCGAGGGGTCGTCAGGCCAAGCCGCGCCTGAACCGGCGGATCAATGATAGCGGCGGATCAGTCCGACCAGCCGGCCCTGCACCTGGACCTGGTCGGGCCCGAAAATGCGGGTCTCGTAGGCCGGATTGGCGGCTTCGAGCGCGATGGACGCGCCCTTCTTGCGGAGCCGCTTGAGTGTGGCTTCCTCGCCCACCAGGGCAACAACGATTTCGCCAGAATTGGCGGTGGGCGACCGACGGATCACCACGTGGTCGCCGTCGAGGATGCCGGCGTTGATCATGGAGTCGCCCTGGACCTCGAGGACGAAATGTTCTCCGGCGCCCAGCAGCGCTTCGGGCACCGACATCCGGTCGCGCTCCTGCTGGATCGCCTCGATGGGCGTGCCGGCGGCGATGCGACCGAGGACCGGCAGCTCGCGGACGTCGCTCGGGGCTGACGATGCAGCCGGGGCGGGCCGGGCGGATTCCACCAGCTGCGGCTTGAACGGCATGCGGCCTCGCGCGCCGGGCGTGGCCTCTTCCGGCATGCGGACCACTTCCAGGGCGCGGGCGCGATGCGGCAACCGTCGCAGGAATCCACGTTCTTCCAAGGCCGTGATCAGTCGATGGATCCCCGATTTCGAGGCGAGATCCAGCGCCTCCTTCATTTCGTCGAAGGAGGGGGAGACTCCGGTCTCCTTGATCCGCTCATGGATGAACATGAGCAGCTCGTGTTGCTTGCGCGTGAGCATGGCGACCCTCGGAACAAATCAAAAACGTCTTGGAATGTTCTCTATGCGTTCCGTATTAATGTCAAGTTATCAACCGGGTGTGGGCTAAGTCGCGGAAAAAGCGGAGGAAAGGTGCGCGCGCCGGGATCGTTCCGGGTCCGGACGGCAGAATCAGGCGTCTGCACCCAGCAAAGCGCGAGTCGCGGCTGCAACATCGGCCTGGCGCATCAGGCTTTCGCCCACCAGCATGGCCCGGGCGCCGGAGCGCTCAAGCCGGGCCACGTCGGCCGGGGTGAAGATCCCGCTCTCCGTGACGAGCAGGGCGCCGGGAGGGGCCGCCCGGGCCAGCCGTTCGGTGTTGGCGAGGTCCACGTCGAAGGTGCGAAGGTCACGGTTGTTCACCCCGACGAGACTGGCGCCGAGGCGCGCCGCCCGCTCCATCTCTTCGGCGTCGTGCACCTCCACCAGGGCGTCCATACCGAAACGCCCGGCCTCCGCCATAAGCGCGGCCGCGAGGTCGTCATCGACCATGGCGAGGATCACCAGGATACAGTCGGCGCCCAGGTAGCGGGACTCGGCGATCTGCCAGGGGTCCAGCATGAAGTCCTTGCGCAGGCACGGGATGGCGACGGCGTCGCGTGCGGCGGTGAGAAAGGCCTCCGCTCCCCCGAAGCTCGGTTCGTCGGTGAGCACCGACAGGCAGGCCGCGCCGCCGATCTCATAGGCCCTGGCCAGGGTCACGGGCGCGAAGTCCTTGCGGATGGTCCCGCGCGAGGGGCTGCGTTGTTTGATCTCAGCGATCAGGGCCAGTCGGCCGGGCGCATGGGCAGCCTCCAGCGCCTGGCGGAATCCTCGGGGCGGTGAAGCGCGCGAGGCGGCGGCCACGATCTCCGAGCTGGAGACACGCGCCTTGCGGTCAGCCACCTCGATGCGCTTGTACGCTGCGATCTTGGCCAGGATGTCGGTCATAGCGAGCTGTTGGTGATCTCGACCAGCTTGTCGAGTGCGGCCAGGGCCCGGCCCTCGTTCACCGAGGCGGCGGCCATCGCCGCGCCGGCCCTGAGGTCATCCGCCTTCCCAGCCACCAGGAAGACCGTGGCGGCGGTGAGGATCACCACATCGTGGTAGGCGCTCTTGCGGCCTTCCAGGGCGGCCCTCAGGGCGCGGGCGTTGGACTGGGGATCGCCGCCGCGCAGCTCGCCGAGGCTGCCACGGCCCAGGCCTGCATCTGCTGGCGTGACTTCAAAGCGCCGGACCTGCCCGTCCTTCCACTCGGCCACCTGGGTGACCCCCGCCACATTCATCTCGTCCAGGCCTTGTCCGTGCACCACCCAGGCATGGACCGCCCCCAGCTCTCCCAGCACCTGGGCCATGGGCTCCAGCCAGCGGGGATCGAAGACCCCCATCACCTGCCGTCGCGCGCCGGCGGGATTGGTCAGGGGCCCGAGCAGATTGAAAATGGTCTTGAACCCCAGGTCCCGGCGCACCGGCGCCACGTGCTGCATGGCCGGATTGTGGATTGGCGCGAACAGGAAACAGATCCCGGCCTCGTCGAGCGCCCGACGCGACTGGGCAAGGCTCGCATCGATGTTCACGCCCAGCGCCGCCAGCACCTCGGACGATCCGGAACTGGACGAGAGGGCCCGGTTGCCGTGCTTGGCGACCTTGATCCCGCCGCCGGCGGCCACCAGCGCTGCGGCTGTGGAGATGTTGAGGGTGTGGCGCCCGTCTCCGCCGGTGCCGCAGGTGTCCACCACGTCATAGGGCTGATCGAACCGGAGCGAAGCGGCGCGAAGGGCGATTGCGCCAGCCTTGATCTCCTCCACCGTTTCGCCGCGCATCCTCAAGGCGGTAAGCGCGGCGGCGACCTGGGCGGGGGTGGGTTCGCCCTTCAGGCAGGCGGCGAAGAAGGCCTGGGCGTCCTCCTGCGAGAGCGCCTTGCCGTCGGCGAGCTTCGCCAGAAGCGGCTTGAAGGCGTCGGACACTGGCGAGTCCCCCGAGGGCGGATTCAGACGGCGGCGAGGCGCTTGACGCCAGCCAGGTCCAGGAAGTTGGCCAGCAGCTCGTGGCCATATTCGGTGGCGATGGATTCGGGGTGGAACTGGACCCCGTGCACCGGCCGTTCGCGATGCTGGAAGCCCATGATCTCGCCGTCGTCGGTCCAGGCGGTGATCTCGAGCACGTCAGGCAGGGTTTCGCGCCGCACCGAGAGGCTGTGATAGCGCGTGCCGGTGAAGCCGTCGGGCAGGCCCTTGAAGATGCCCTTGCCCTCGTGGCGGATCTTGCTGGTCTTGCCGTGCATCAGGCTCTGCGCCCGGATCACCTCGCCGCCATAGGCCTGGCCGATGGCCTGGTGGCCCAGGCAGACGCCCAGGATCGCCAGGTCCGGCGGCGCAGCGCGCAGCAGCGGCAGGCAGATGCCGGCCTCGTCGGGCGTGCAGGGCCCGGGAGACAGCAGCACCGCCTCCGGCGCCATGGCCAGGGCGTCCTGCACCGAGATCTTGTCGTTGCGCCGGACGAGCGTCTCCGCCCCCAGCTCGTTCACATAGTGGACGAGGTTGTAGGTGAAGCTGTCGTAGTTATCGATCACC
>FTHI01001591.1_pt1 | contig 15395 bp, 11 predicted proteins | sample 1640891 | NCBI WGS metagenome assembly FTHI01 (sample SAMEA3914788, study PRJEB12502) | metagenome | biome: forest; material: soil | place: Canada | collected 2011-07-03 | depth 0.1 m
CGAGGTGTCCGACACCGGCCCGGGCATCCCGCCCGAGGTGATGACCAAGATGTTCGAGCCCTTCTTCACCACCAAGGCGGTGGGGGAGGGGACGGGGCTCGGCCTTTCGACCGTGTACGGCATCGTCAAGCAGGCCGACGGCTGGATCCACGCCGAGAGCAAGCCCGGCGAGGGCGCGATCTTCCGCATCTTCCTGCCGGTCTACATTCCCGCGGCGGTCAGCGATCCGCCGCCTGTGCAGCCGCCCAAGCCCAAGCCCAAGGCCCGGGACCTTTCGGGCGCTGGCCGCATCCTGTTCGTGGAGGACGAGGACGCCGTGCGCGGTGTGGCGGCGCGTCTGCTCAGGGCGCGCGGCTACGAGGTGATCGAGGCCTGCGACGGGGAAGAGGCGCTGGAGCTGGCCGAGGCCCACGCCGGCCAGATCGACCTCCTGATCTCCGATGTGATCATGCCCGGGCTCGACGGCCCCTCACTGCTGAAGAAGGCGCGCCAGTACCTGGGATCGGCGCCGGTAATGTTCATTTCCGGCTATGCCGAGGCCGAGTTCTCCGACGTGCTGGAAGGCGAGCCCGGCGTCACCTTCCTACCCAAGCCCATCGACATCAAGTCGTTGGCCGAGAAGGTGAAACAGCTGATGGAAGGCTCCTGAAGGGCGTCCGCCGAACGTGAACAACTTGTAATTCCGGCGCCGCTTGTCGCCGGCTGAGGCCGCGCCTACGGCTGATCATCCCAGTTTCACCCGTGTTCGCAGGAACGCCCGGATGATCAACCGAAGAGACCTGCTCGCCGCCACGGCGGGCGCCGCCGTTGTCGCGGCCTTGCCCGTGGCCGCCATGGCCCAGGACGGCGAAGCCTCCCGACTCAACACCCTGCTGGACGAGCTCTTCGCCCGCGCATTGCGGCGGGGTCCTGAGCTGACCACAGCCATGGGCCTGGACAAGGGCGACCTAGCCTGGACCCGTTCGGCTCTCAGCGACAATTCCCTGGCCGCATTCGCCCAGAACAAGGATCTCATCACCTCTGATCTGAAGCGCCTGCGCCAGATCGACCGCTCGGCGCTGAAGGGCATGGACGCGGTGAACTACGACACCGTGGAGTTCGATCTGGCCGGCGAGGACGAGGCCAACCGCAAGTTCGCGTTCGGCGGGCTGGGCGCCGGCGCGCCCTATGTGCTCAGCCAGCTGACCGGGGCCTATCAATCCGTCCCCGACTTCATGGACAACCAGCACCCCATCGAGGGCAAGACCGACGCCGACGCCTATCTGGCGCGGATGGAAGCCTTCGGCCGGATAATGGACCAGGAGGCAGAGGTCGCCCGCCATGACGCGGCCCTGGGCGTGGTCCCGCCCGACTTCGTCATCGACAAGGCCCTGGTCCAGATGCGGGCCTTCCGGGACCAGCCCGCGGATCGAAGTCCGCTGGTAGCGTCTCTCGAGCGCCGCGCCAAGGAGAAGGGCGTCCCGGGAGACTGGGCCGGCCAGGCCTCGAAGCTCTTCGACGAGACCGTCCGCCCCGCCATGGAGCGCCAGATCGCCCTGCTCGAAGGCTGGCGCCCGGCGGCGGTCCACGACGCCGGCGTCTGGCGTCTGAAGGACGGCGGCGACTACTACGCCGCGTCGTTGAAGCAGTACACGACCACGACGATCTCCCCCGCCGAGGTCCACCAGCTCGGCCTCGACCAGGTGGCGAGCCTGCAGGCCCAGGCGGATCGGATCATGAAGGCCAACGGCCTGACCAAGGGCACGGTCGGCGAACGGCTGCACGCCATGTTCGAGGATCCGAAGTACCGCTATCCCAACACCGATGAGGGCAAGGAAAAGCTGATCGCCGACGTCAATGATGACGTGAAGGTGGTCCAGGCCAGGCTCCCGGCCTGGTTCGGGACCCTGCCCAAGGCGTCAGTGCTGGTCAAACGCGTGCCAAAGGCGATCGAGGCCGGAGCGCCAGCCGGCTATTACCAGGCCCCGCCGCTGGATGGCTCCAGGCCAGGCCTCTACTGGATCAACCTGCGCGACACGGCCGAGGTCCCCCGCTGGCTCATGCCGACCTTCACCTATCACGAGGCCATGCCCGGCCATCACCTCCAGGGCACGCTGGCCAGGGAGATCAAGGGACTGCCGCTTTATCGCCAGCTCACCGACAACTCGGCTTACCGCGAGGGATGGGCGCTCTACGCCGAGCAGCTGGCGGTCGAGATGGGCCTCTACGACAAGGATCCCATGGGACACGTGGGCCAGCTGCACGACGCCCTCCTCAGGGCGGTCCGCCTGGTGCTGGACTCCGGCCTCCACGACAAGCGGTGGAGCCGCGAGCAGGCGGTCAAATACTTCTGCGGCGTCCTGGGCGACCCGGAATCGGCAGGGGTCGGAGAGGTCGAGCGCTACTGCGTCTGGCCGGGCCAGGCCTGCAGCTACATGGTGGGCAAGCTCACCCTCCTGCGCCTGCGCGAAAGGGCGAAGACGGCGCTCGGCAAGCGGTTCGACATCCGGGCATTCCACGACACTGTGCTGCTGTCGGGCGTCATGCCGCTCGCGGTGCTGGAACGGCGTGTGGATGACATGATCGCAGCGGCCAAGGCGTAGGACCCGAGATGCTCGACCGGAGACAGTTCCTCACCTCAGCCGCCGCCGGCGCCATCGGCGCCGTCCTGCCGGGGGCCGTGTTCGCCCAGGCCGGCGCCGATGCGACCCTGGCCAAGCTGCTGGATAGCTTCTTCAACGACGGCCTCGAGGAAAGCCCGCAGCGGGCCGCGTCTCTGGGTCTCGACAAGGGGGCGCTCGCGGGGCTCAAGAGCAAGCTCGACGACCGGTCCGCGGCCGAGAAGGCCCGACGCCTGGCGCGCTCGCAGGCGCGTCTGGCGGCGCTGGACGCGATCGACCCCAAGACCCTGGGGCCTGAGGCCCGCATCGACCGCGACGTAGTCGCCTACCAGCTGCGCACCGAGGTGGACGGCGGCAGGCGCTTCAGCTTCGGCAGCGTCGGCAACCGCTTCTCGCCCTATGTCATCAGCCAGCTGACCGGGGCCTACCAGGACATCCCCGATTTCCTCGACAACCAGCACAAGGTCGAGAGCAAGGCGGACGCCGAGGCCTATCTGGATCGGCTGCACGCCTTCGCCGTGGCCATGGACCAGGACATCGAGCGTGCAAAGGCCGACGTGGCCGCCGGCGTGTCGCCGCCGGACTTCGCGCAGGACACCACCCTGCAGCAGCTGAAGGCCCTGACCGGCGTGCGGCCGGCGGACACGGTGCTGGTGCAGTCCCTGGCCCGCAAGGCCAAGGCCGCCGGCGTCGATGGCGACTGGGCTGGACGCGCAGAGGCGATCGTCGCCGCAAAGGTGGTCCCGGCCCTGGAGCGGCAGATCGCCCTGGTCCAGGGCTGGCGCACCCACGCGAGCGCGGACGCCGGCGTCTGGCGCCTGCCGGACGGTGAAGCCTACTACAAGGCGGCTCTCGCGGCGGGCACCACGACCACGCTCAAGCCGGAAGAGGTGCACCAGCTCGGCCTCGACCAGGTCGCCGAGATCACCGGCCGGATCGACACGATCCTGAAGGGCCGCGGCTTGACCCAAGGCTCCGTCTCAGCCCGGTTGATCGCCCTGAACGACGACCCAGCGCAACTCTATCCGAACACGGACGAAGGCCGGGCGGCGCTGATCGACCAGCTGAACGCCCAGATCGCCGCGGTGTGGCCAAAGCTGCCCCAGGCGTTCCGCAACCCGCCCCAGGCCAAGGTGGAGGTGAAGCGGGTGCCGTCCTTCATCCAGGACGGGGCCCCCAACGGCTATTACCAGCGGGCGGCGCTGGATGGCTCGCGGCCAGCGATCTACTTCATCAACCTGAAAGACAATCACGACTGGCCGAAATTCGGCCTTCCGACCCTGACTTATCACGAGGCCATACCCGGCCATCACCTGCAGCTCTCGATCCAGCAGCAGTCCCAGGCCATCCCGCTGATCCGGCGGACGGCCGGCTTCTCGGCCTATTCGGAAGGCTGGGCGCTCTATGCCGAGCAGCTCGCCGACGAGCTCGGCCTGTATCAGGGCGACGACCTCGGCCGGGCGGGCTTCCTGCAGTCGTTCCTTTTCCGCGCGGCGAGGTTGGTGGTGGACACCGGCGTCCACTCCAAGCACTGGAGCCGCAATCAGGCGGTGGACTACATGGTGGGGGTGACGGGCTATGCCCGCGGCCGCGTGCAGCGCGAGGTCGACCGCTACTGCGTCTGGCCCGGCCAGGCCTGCAGCTACAAGGTGGGCCACACGGTCTGGACCCGCCTGAGGGAGCGCGCCAAGACGAAGCTGGGCGCCCGGTTTGACATCAAGGACTTCCATGACGCAGCACTTCAGGCGGGCGCCATGCCCCTGACGGTGCTCGAAGGCGTCATCGACGGGTTCATCGCCGCCAGGCTGGCCTGACCGACCACGACGACGCGCCCGGCTTGCCGACTCGCGCTGACAGGCCCGGGTGAATCCGCTAACTGCGGGGAATGACCACCTCCCCCAAGTCCCTGGCCGAGCTCGCGTTGGAGTACGGCCTCAAGGCGGAAGAATACGCCGTCATCGTGCAGCGCCTGAATCGCGAGCCCAATCACCTGGAGCTGGGCGTGTTCTCGGTGATGTGGAGCGAGCATTGCTCCTACAAGTCTTCGCGCCGGCACCTGCGCAAGCTGCCCACCACCGGGCCGCGGGTGATCCAGGGCCCCGGCGAGAACGCCGGGGTGGTGGACATCGGCGATGGCCTGGCCTGCGTCTTCAAGATGGAGAGCCACAACCACCCGTCCTTCATCGAGCCCTACCAGGGTGCGGCGACGGGCGTGGGCGGGATCATGCGCGACGTCTTCACCATGGGCGCCCGGCCCGTGGCCCTGCTCAACGCTCTGCGGTTCGGCGAGCCGGGCCATCCCCGCACGCGGCGGCTGGTGGAGGGCGTGGTGGCCGGCATCGGCGGCTACGGCAACTGCGTGGGTGTGCCCACGGTCGGCGGCGAGACCAACTTCCACCGCGGCTACAACGGCAACATCCTGGTCAACGCCATGTGTGTGGGCATCGCCGACGCCGACAAGATCTTCTATTCCGCCGCCCCGGCGCCGGGCCTGCCGGTGGTCTACTTCGGCTCCAAGACCGGCCGCGACGGCATCCATGGCGCCACCATGGCGTCGGCCGAGTTCGACGACGCCTCCGACGAGAAACGCCCGACCGTGCAGGTCGGCGACCCCTTCGCCGAGAAGCTGCTGATCGAGGCGACGCTGGAGCTGATGGCCCTGGGCGCCGTCGCCGCCATCCAGGACATGGGCGCGGCGGGCCTCACCTCCTCATCCGTCGAGATGGCCGGCAAGGGTGAGCTGGGCATCGACATCGACCTGGACGCCGTGCCCCAGCGCGAAGAGGGCATGAGCGCCTATGAGATGATGCTGTCGGAGAGCCAGGAGCGGATGCTGGCGATCCTCAAGCCAGGCCGCGAAGCCGACGCCCAGCGGGTCTTCACCAAGTGGGGCCTGGACGCCGCCGTGATCGGCCACACCACCGAGACTGGCCACCTGGTGCTGCGCCACAAGGGCGCCGTCGTCTGCGACCTGCCCCTGGCGCCGCTCACCGAAGACGCACCGCTTTATGACCGGCCACAAAAGGCGAGGCCCAAGCCCCGCCGCATCGACCCTTCAGAAGTCGCGCCGCCGGCCGACTGGCGTGCGGCAGTCCTGACCCTGATGTCCTGTCCGGACGTGGCCTCCAAGCGTTGGCTCTGGGAGCAGTACGACCACCACGTCATGGCTGACACCCTGGCCGATTCCTCCACCGGCGCAGACGCGGCTCTGGTGCGCGTGCACGGGACCCGCAAGGCGCTGGCCCTGACCTCCGACGTGACCCCCCGTTACGTCGCCGCCGACGCCTATGAGGGCGGCAAGCAGGCGGTCGCCGAAGCCTGGCGCAATCTCACCGCCGTGGGCGCCGAGCCCATCGCCATCACCGACAACCTCAACTTCGGCAACCCGGAACGCCCGGACGTCATGGCCGACATCGTCGCCGCCATCGAGGGCATGGCCGAAGCCTGCCGCGCCCTCGACTTCCCGGTCGTGAGCGGCAACGTCAGCCTCTACAATGAGACCAACGGCGCCGCCATTCCGCCCACTCCGACCGTGGGCGCCGTCGGCCTGCTGGAAGACTACGGCCACCGCGCCGGCTACGGCGGCCTGCAGCCCGGACACGCCCTGGTGCTGATCGGCGAAACCCACGGCGAACTCGGCGCCAGCCTTTACCTGCGCGAGCTGTCGGGCCGGGAGGAGGGCGCTCCGCCGCCGGTGGACCTCGCCGCGGAGCGCCGCCACGGCGACCTGGTGCGCGGCCTGATCGGTGATGGCGCTGTGACGGTCTGCCACGATCTTTCCGACGGCGGTCTCGCCATCGCCGCCGCCGAAATGGCGCTGGCGTCGGGCGTCGGCCTCCAGCTCAACGCCACCTCGCACGCCCACGCCCACGGCTATCTGTTCGGCGAGGACCAGGGCCGCTACCTGGTGGCGGTCTCCGATGCGGCGCCGCTGCTGGCGGCGGCGCGGGCGGCGGGGGTGCACGCCTCCCTCGCCGGAACAGCGGGCGGCGACGCCTTCGGCTCAGGCGACCTGTTCCAGATCCCCCTGACGGAACTCAGGGCCGCCCACGAAGGCTGGCTGCCCGACTACATGGCCCGCCGGAATTAGGGCAGGGCGTCGCGGACCCAGTGGGCGGCCTGGCGATCGGCCGCCCAGGCCCGGCTGGCCTTGGCGGAGGCGCGCACCGGTCCGGCCTCCTCGGCGTAGCAGTCCGAGCCGTCGATCCGGAGGCCCGGGAGTGGGTTGGCCGTGACCTTCGATTTGGCGTCCTCCGGCGGCGGCGGACCGCACAGCGCCGGCCAGGCCTCGATCGCAGTAATACGGCCCTCGACGTCCGTCGCGGTCGGCTGAAGGCCGGCATAGGCGTAGTGGTGGTCGGCGCTCTCGGGCTCATGCCACTGGAGCACCCGCGGATCCCCCGCCGCCAGGACCGTGTCGATGGCGGACCAGTCCGGCTTTCCGTCCTTGGTCTCCAGGCTGACGATCTGTCCCTGGCGGATCAGCACCCAGTCGGCGCAATCGGGCCACCGTTGGACCGGTCGGGCTTCGTTGAAGCTGCACTTGGCGGAGGCCATCACCCAAAGTCCCGGTCGTAACGCCGGCGCTCCGGCTTCGTCAGCCGTGCTGAACACCGGTTTGGCGGAATAGACCTGGTTGCAGCCGGCGAGCGTCAACGCCAACGCGACCCAGACCAGCGACCTGCGCATGGTGTTCCTGCTCCTGGCCCGTTGCGGGCCTAGTGCTCCGCGTCTCGCACCCAGTGATACACTTGGCTCTGATCGCGCGGGTCTTCCGCGGCGATGATCGCCGATCGGACCGCGCCTTGCGACTCCATATGACAGTCGGGCGTTGAGGGGCGGGTAGCTGAGTCGGAGGCGGCCGGGGCTGCTTCGTTGGCCGGGGCCGAGCCGCACGTCACGTTCCACAGTCTGGCCCGCGTGATCGACCCATCAGGGTCCGAGGCCAGGGGCCTGAGGCCTTCATAGCGGAACCAGTAAGGCGTGCGGCCGAGGCCTTCCGCCAGCTGGAGGATCCGAGGATAGCCGTCGATGATGAGGTAGGACTGCGTTGTGAGCAGCTCCAGGCTGTCGCCGCTGTGATGGGTGATCAGCATGCGCGGACGGACCACCATGAACTGGGCGCACGTCGGCCAGACGCCGGTGCTTTCGGCCTCAAGAAATGGACATTTTGGGTCGACGCCCACCCACACCCCCGGTCTCATGGACGTGCTGGCGGCGGCGGCTTTCCGATAGAGTGGGAATTGCGACCATGCGTTCTCTGGCTCAGCGTTCGCGGCGTCCGCAGCCGGCTTCGGTTTGCAGGCGCAAAGGCCGATCAGCACCAGGACCGCCAGGAAGAGCCGCATAGCCGCCTCCGATCACGAGATCATCACGACCCCGTGATCATGGCGTGAAGCGGTCGTGATTGCACGAATAATCGATGGTCCGCGCGTGATCAGGCGGTATGCCGGGCCTTCGCTGGATCCGACGCTGTCGTCGTCGCTTCGAGGGCCTTCTCAAGCACGTCCATCAAACCATCCGACGTGATCGGTTTGGACAGGTGGAAGTCGGCGCCGGCCTGGCGGCAGGCTTCGATCTGGTGCGGCATAGCGTTGGCCGTCAGCGAGATGATCGGCGTGCGCTGTTGGCCCAGCCGGGCCTCCGCCTGGCGGATCTGTCGTGTGGCGGAGAGGCCGTCCATCACCGGCATCTGACTGTCCATGAGGACAACGTCGAAGGGTCCATTGTCGAGGAAGGCCTTCACGGCCTGCTCGCCGTCGTCGGCCACGACAATGTCCGCGCAGGGGGCCAGCATCAGCTGGACGACCTTCTGGTTCACGAGGTGGTCTTCGGCCAGCAGCACATTCAGCCGGCGCCCCGCCGAGTACTTCGGATTGGCGGTCTGCACGGGTTCGGCGTGGAGCGCGGTCGGCGCGATCTCGAGCGGAGCGCGGAACACAAAGTTTGCGCCCTTACCCGGCATCGCGGTGCAGGTTATCTCGCCGTCCATCATCTGGGCCAGGGCACCGGCGATGGACAGGCCAAGGCCCGAGCCGCCGAACTTGCGGGTGATCGATCCGTCGCCCTGCTCGAAACGACCGAACAGCTTGGCGCGCACTTCCTCGCTGAAGCCCGGGCCGGTGTCGCATACTTCGACCTCCAGCCAGGCGGGCCCCGGCCCCGCGGCGATGGAACGGGCCCGGACCACCACCTCGCCTGCGCTGGTGAACTTCACCGCATTGCTGATCAGGTTGGAGACGATCTGGCGGATGCGCAGGGGATCGCCGATCAGCCGGTCCAGTCCGGCGCTGTCGATCAGGACCTTGAAGTCGAGTCCCTTTGAGCGCGCGGCGGTCTCGAACAGATAGGACGCCGAGCCGATCGTCTCGCTCAGGCTGAAGGGCTCTGGCTGCAGCTCCAGCTGGCCGGCCTCGGCCTTCGCCAGGTCCAGCACATCGCTGAGGATGGCGGTGAGCGCCTTGCCGGAGCTGACGATCATGCCGACGATATCGGCCTGCTGCGGCGTGAGGTTCATCCGCGCGAGCGCGTCGGCAAGACCGAGCACCCCGTTCAGGGGCGTGCGGATCTCGTGGCTCATGTTGGCCAGGAACTCGCTCTTGGCCACATTTGCGGCTTCGGCGCGGGCTACCGCCTCCTTCAGCGCGTCTTCGGCCAGCTTGCGTTCCGTGATGTCTTCAGAGATCGACAGCAAATAGGTGCGGCCGTCGGCGTTGCGCATGGCGATCTTCTTCTTGCGCAGGAACCTGATGCCCCTGGGGGTGCTGATAGGCTCCGCCTCGATCACCTTGACCTGGCCGGACTCGAGCACCTCCCGGTCCATCGCCGCCGATCTGGCGGCCTGTTCTGTCGGGAAGATCTCTTCGCCGGTCTTGCCGAGGTTCTGGCCGCGGGCGGCGCCGTACATCTGCTCCACAGCGGGATTGAGCATGATGATCCGTCCGTCAGCGGCGTCCTTCACCGTCAGCCCCGCCGGCACGTTTTCGATCACGGTCTCCAGGAACGACCGGGTGCGCTGCAGTTCCTCGGCCGCCAGCTTTCGCTCGGTCACGTCGTCCGAGATTGTCAGGATATAGGACGATCCGTCAGGCGCCTTCACCGGCACCTTCATCTGCCGAAGGAAACGGACGCCGTTGTTCGGCGTGGTCAAGGGAGCGCTTTCCTTGACCAGCATTTCTCCGGAGTCGACGACCCGCCGGTCCTCGGCGATCAGCCGGTCCATCTCCTCCGGCGGGAACAGGTCTCGCGCTGTCTTGCCGATCATGGCTTCGCGGGGGAAGCCCATGAGCGCTTCGTTGGCCCGGTTCATGATCACGATCTTGCCGTCGACGGCGTCCTTCACCACCAGGGCGATCGGCACGCTCTCGATCAGGGTCTCCAGGAACGCCCGCGTCCGTTCCAGCTCCTGCTGGGTCCGAAGGCGGTCGGTGATGTCTTCGCTGATGACCAGCAGGTACTTGGGACCATCGCTGTCGTGGATGGGCACCTTGGTCTTGCGGACGATGCGCACGCCTTTGCTGCGGGTATGCATCGGTTCCTGCTCGACGACCGCCGATTTGCCGCTGATCAGCAGGTTCCGATCTTCTTCGGCGATCGCACGCGCCTTCTCGTCCGGCACCAGATCGGCGATGGTCCTGCCGACGTGTTCGGCCGCGGTGATGCCGTAGAGCTCCTCCATGGCCCGGTTCATCATCAGGACCTTGCCGGCCGCGTCCTTGACGATCAGCGGCGAAGGCGTGCTCTGCAGGATGCTGTCCAGGAACGCGCGGGTGCGGCGGACTTCCTGCTCGGCTTCCATCTGAGCCGTAACGTTGCGCGAGATGATCAGCAGGCCGCCGACCTCACCCTGGGTGTCTCGCCAGGGCGCCGCATCCCACATCATCCAGCGGGTCTCGCCATTGGGCAGCGTCAGGCGTTCTGGCTGACTGCTGACGGTCTCCCCCTTGAGGCAGCGCCGGTGCAGGGCGCCGTAGCGGACCTCGGTGTCGGGCGCGAGCTCATAGGAGGTGCGGCCGATGAGATCCTCTTCCGCCAGGCCGAAGTCGGCCAGGAAGAGCGGGCTCGCCTGGATGAATCTCAGGTCCAGATCGGTCATGGCGACGGCGATCGGCGCAGCGCGGACGAAGGCCTGCACCGCGGCGGCTTCATCGATCGGCGCCCGCGTGGGCGCGCGGCGGGAACGCCGAGTCCTGGTTTGTGGGGCTCTGTCGGCGCCCATTGCTGACCTTCCGGCTGATACGCTCCTCGGTCGGAAAGTATCGCAAAGGCGGCTTAAGATTTGGTTTGGCGCTCGCCGGCGTCGCCAGCGCAGAATAAGTCACGAACAAGAGTCTCGCTGCAGAGTAACGACGATTACTCAACTATCGCCTGCAAGGTCCTGTCGGCGCTTGAGCGCAAGTAGAGCCTATGCGCCGGACGGCGCTGCTGCATCGCGCGTTCTATTGTCGCAGGGCTTGGGCCGTCACTATTGAGGCCCGCCGTCACGGATCCAGCGCGCGGTGAGCCAGAACGGCTCGCCCTTGACGGCGTTGGTGCGGGTCAGGCGGGCGGCGTCCCGTACGGGCCCCTGCTGGGTGGCCCTGCAGTATTGCGAGCCCTGACGAAGCACCAATCCGGGATAGGGATGCGGTTTCGTCGCCTTGGGATTCAGCGGAGCCTTGAAACACAACACCAGCCAGACGTGGGCTTCCACGATCCGCCCCTGGGGATCGGTCCGTGTGGGCTCGAGCGCGACGTACACGTATCGAGGATCGTCGGGCTTGCGGTCGTCCGGGGCTTCGAGCTGCAGCACCACCGGATCACCGGCTGCGAGCACGATGGCGATGGTCTGCGGCGGCTTGTCTGCCTTGCCGAAACCGCCGGTGAGGCGCCCATCCGTCACTTGCGTGGGATTGGCGCACTGAGGCCAGCGGACCGCGGGCTGGGACGGTTCGAACTGGCAGTTGTCGTCGGGAAGGGCCCATATGCCATTGCGGAGCACCGCACGCCCGTTGTCTCCCGACCCGAACAAAGGCTGGTCCGACCCCACGACCACGCACCCCGAAACCAGTAGCGCCAGTGCACAGATCAACATCGACTTCAGCATGGGATGCCCGATAGCGGTCATGAACCCTGGCCGATGGTAGCGCGCTTTCTTAAGGTTTCTCGTCTGCAATCGACGACTGGATTCCTTGCACGGCCCAATCCCATGCCCATGCCCCAAGCCGAGCTCGAGGCCCGCCTGCGCGAGGCCTTTCCTGAAGCCGACATCTCGGTCGAGGACCTCGCCGGCGACGGCGATCACTACCGCGCGCGCATCGTCTCCACGGCCTTCCAGGGCCTCAGCCGGGTGGGCCAGCACCGCCTGGTCTATGACGCCCTGAAGGGTGACGTCGGCGGAGAGCTGCACGCGCTGGCCCTGGAAACCTCCGTTCCGGCCGGGGGCTGAGCATGCGCTACCGGCCCATGGGCCCTGCCGGCGCCATCGTCTCTGCGATCAGCCTGTCGCTCGAGTCCGATCCGGCGCGCTCGCGGCCCTCCGACTGGGTGTCGTACATCTTTGCTGCGCTGGAGAACGGGATCAGCACCTTCGTGCTGAACGCGGACGAGCCCGTCATGATGGAAGGCCTCGCCAACGCTCTCCAGAGCATCGATCGCCGGCTGGCGTTCGTGGCCATGCGCCTGGGCGGCGGAGCAGGCGCGCCGAGGGATTTCTCCCCTCAGGGCCTGAGCGCCCAGGTCACGTCGGCATTGGTCCGCACCGGAGCGCAGTACCTCGATGCGATCCTGCTCGACGAGCCGGGCCCCGACGAGCTCTCGGCGACGGCCCTGCTCCAGCTGGAGCAATTGAAGGCCCGCGGCGCCATCAACTTCCTCGGCATGGCGGGCGAAGGCGACCCGATAGACGAGCACGTCGCCACAGGATTCTTCGACCTGCTGGCCACCCCCTTCAACATCACCTCCGGCTGGCGCGAGCGGAACCGCCTGCGCGGCGCGGGAGCGCACGACGTCTCGGTGATCGGCTACCGACCCTATCCGCGCGACTTCCATGCCGCCGTCGCAGCAGCGGCCAGCCGCAAGACCCCGGGCAAGCGCACGCGTGATCCCCTGGCAGGCCGCGGGTCCTATGCCTTCCTCGATTCCACGCACGGCTGGTCGGCGGAGGAGATCTGCCTCGCCTACGCCCTGACCGAGCCGTCACTGGCCTCGGTGCAGATCAAGGCGACCGACGCCAATCACCTCGCCCGCCTGGCCGCCGTGGCCGAGCGAGAGATGCCTCCCGGACTGGCGGCGCAGATCGAAATGGCGCGCTTCACGCCCGGGCTTGAGGACCAGACCCGGCGCAGCGCTTGACCCGGAGGGGCGGGGCGCCTAGCTGATGGGTCACGATCAGAAGGTTCAAGCCGTGACCGACGCCAGCATCCAGACTTCGCCCGCCCACGATTTCATTGCCGCCACCGTGGCCGAGAACCCGGTGGTCCTGTTCATGAAGGGCAGCGCCGAGCAGCCTCAGTGCGGCTTCTCCGCCCTGGTGGTGCAGATCCTCGACCATCTCGGGGTCGACTATGCGACGGTCAATGTTCTTTCCAGCGACGAGCTGCGCCAGGGGATCAAGAGCTTCGCCAACTGGCCGACCATCCCCCAGCTCTATGTGAACGGCGAATTCGTCGGCGGCTGTGACATCGTCAAGGAGATGTTCCAGGCCGGCGAGTTGAAGACACTCCTGGTGGGGCAGGGCGTCCTGACTGCCTGAACCGGCGGCGCCAGGGCTCCTCCGCGATCCGGTCGGCGCCCCGCAATATGGCGCTCGGCGCGGCTAACCCCCTAAATTGAGAACGTTTCTCTTGCAGACGCGTTGTCCGGGCGAAGGTATGTTCGCGACGGTCGCAGGAGGTCGGGATGCGGTCCCAGAACGAAGAGCCCGTCGGTTCACGCCGGGCGCGGGGGGGATTGCGCCGATCGTCTGCCGCCGGTCCGTCCGGCGAGAGAGCAGCGTTCGCCGACCCGTCTGCTGAGGGCGGACAGCCTCTCGTGAGCGTGGTCATTCCGGCGTTCAACAACGCGCCCACGATTGGTGAAACCCTGCAAACGGCGCGCGAGCAGACTTATCGGCCGCTCGAAATCGTCGTGGTGGACGATGGATCCACCGATGCGACCGCCGAAGTCGTAGCCCGACACATGCTGCATGACCCGAGGATCAGGCTGATCCGCCAGAAGAACAGCGGAGTCGCGGCCGCGCGTAATCGCGGGGTCGCCGAGTCGTCCGGTGACTTCATCGCCTTCCTCGATGCCGACGACCTCTGGCGGCCGGCGAAGATCGCCCGCCAGATGGAGGCGCTGGGCCGGTGCGGCGAAGATACGGCCGTGGTCTATGCTTGGAGCTGCCTGATCGACGAGGATGACCGCATCCTCGCCAGCGGCGGCCATCAGGTCCTGGAAGGGGATGTCTTCGCCGCCATGTGCCGTCGCGACTTCATCGGCCATGGCAGCGCCGCCCTCGTCCGCAAGTCGGCCTTCCTGGAGGTCGGCGGCTGCGACTCGTCCCTGTGCGCCGGCGGGTTCCGCGCCGGCGATGACACCCGTCTGCACCTGGCGCTGGCGGAACGATACCGCTTCGCTCTCGCACCGGAAGAGCTCGTCGGCTATCGCCTGCGCCGCGGCTCCGGCGCCGACCATCACCTCGAGGTCGCCGCCCTCCACCGCATGGCCGTCGCGCCTTTCCGGGTGCGGCATCCGCAGTACGCGCCCCTGATGGACCTGCAGCTGAAGGAGCTGCTCCTGTGGCTGTGCGGGCGGGCGCTTCGTTCCGGAAGCTATCGATCCGCTCTGGCCTTGATATTCGAGATCGCGAGGCTGGATCCGTTGTTCGCGGCCTATGCCTTGATCTTTGCGCCGGTCCGGCCGCTGGTGATGCGGGCGAGGCGCTTCAGGTCCGGGGCGGCGAAACGCTGGTCGGACGGAGCGGCGGACGACGCCAGCGGAGCGTCCCGAGTCTTGGGCTGACCTAAGGCCACGCTTGAGCTATATCCCCCAGCGAGACGGGGGCCACGATGCAATCCGTGCGCGACGAGACGCCGACGTGAGCGGTGCTGGCGACGCCGCCGACCAGCCCCTGGTGAGCGTGGTCGTCCCCACGTTCAACAACGCCTCTACCATTGGCGCGACGCTGGACAGCGCCCGCGGCCAGACGTGGCGCGCACTCGAGATCATCGTCGTCGATGACGGCTGCACCGACCGGACGGCGGAAGTCGTAGCCTGTCATGCCCTGGCGGATCCGCGCGTCCGGCTGGTGCGCCAGGCCAACAGCGGCGTCGCGGCCGCGCGCAACCGGGGTGTCGCCGAATCCACGGGTGACGTCATCGCCTTCCTCGACGGGGACGACCTCTGGCGTGGCGCCAAGATCGAGAGGCAGATGCAGGCCCTGGCCCGATCCGGACCTGAAACGGCTGCGGTCTACAATTGGAGCTGCCTGATCGACGATGGCGACCGGATCCTCGCCAGCGGCGGCCACGAGCCGATCCAGGGCAAGGTGTTCGCCCAGACCTGTCGGCGTGAATTGATCGGGAACGGCAGCACGCTCCTGGTCCGCAAGTCGGCGTTCCTCGAGGTGGGCGGTTGCGATGCGACCATTTCCTCTGGCCGGCTCCGCGCGGGGGACGACACCAAGCTCCACCTGGCCCTGGCCGAGCGGTTCGATTTCGCGCTCGTGCCCGAGGAACTGACCGGATATCGGCTTCGCCGCGGATCGGGGTCGGACAGCTATCGCGACATGGCGGAGGTCCATCGCCAGGCGGTGGCGCCGTTCCGCGACGCCTA
>FTHI01000904.1_pt1 | contig 15297 bp, 10 predicted proteins | sample 1640891 | NCBI WGS metagenome assembly FTHI01 (sample SAMEA3914788, study PRJEB12502) | metagenome | biome: forest; material: soil | place: Canada | collected 2011-07-03 | depth 0.1 m
CCGTGAAGGTCAGCGCCCGGTCGCCGCCCTGGAACGCCGCGACCTGGAAGTGGCCGCCTGAGCCAAGCTCGGCGTCCCCCTTCACGAGGGGCATTACCGCGAATTAAGTGGCGCCGGGGGGCCGGCTGGGCGACACGGACGGTTCCGGGCGGCCTCAGAGGGCGGCGAACCGAGGTATGGATGTTGCGATCGACCTGCTTGTCGGCCCTTGGGGCCGCGCTGGCTCTGTTCCTGGCGGGTCATGCTCTCGCGGGAGACTCTGACAAGGGCGTCGCACGGATCGTGACCTTCGGCGGATCCTGCCAGGGCTGCGCCCTTTCCGGCCGAAAGCTGACCAGCGCCACCTTCACCGGCGGCAATTTCAACAAGGCGAGCCTGGTGGAGACCGACCTGCGCGGGGCGTCGATCACCGCCACCTCGTTCATCGGCGCAGACTTCAGCCGGGCGGACCTGCGCAGCGCCAGCCTGTTCGGCGTCAACTTCTCCCAGGCGATCTTCACCGACGCCCGCCTCGACGGGCTGGAGGGCGCAGGCCCCGACTTCTCGGACGCCCAGATGAAGCGGGCGAGGCTGGTGTCGGCCGATCTGATCGGCGCCAACTTCTCGCGCGCGGAGCTGTCGGAGGCCCAGTTGGACGGGGCCCAGCTGATCGGATCCAACTTCACCGACGTGGACGCCCAAAGGGCCGACTTCCGCTCGGCCGACCTCACCGGTTCGCGCCTGATCCGGGGCAAGTTCCAGGACGCATCGTTCCGGGGCGCGACGCTCGACGGCGCCGACCTTACCCACGCCGAAATGATCCGGAGCGATTTCCGCGGCGCGAGCTTGGAGCACACGCGGCTGTCGGGCGCGGACCTTTCGCAGGCGCGGGGCCTGGACCAGGATCAGCTCGACGAAGCCTGTGGCGACGCCACGACGCGGCTTCCAGCGGGGCTGGCGGCCAAGGCCTGCAAGGGCGGCCCGCATTTCGGCTTTCCCGGCTGGAGACCACCGACGCCGCCGGCTCCTCCCGCGCCGCCGTTACCGGTCCGCAGATACCTCAGCGAGTGATGGGCGGCCCCAGGCGGATGTTCAGCTCCTTCAGCTGACGATCCTCGGCCTGGGCCGGGGCGTTCATCAGCAGATCCTGCCCCTGCTGGTTCAGCGGGAAGGCGATCACCTCGCGGATGGCCTGCTGGCCTGCCAGCAGCATGACGATGCGATCGATGCCGGGGGCCAAGCCTCCGTGCGGCGGCGCGCCGTAGCGGAAGGCGTTCAGCATGCCGCCGAACTGCCGTTCGACCTCCGCCGCCGAATAGCCGGCGATCTCGAAGGCCTTGAGCATGACGTCGGGCCGGTGGTTCCGGATGGCGCCTGAGCAGAGCTCATAGCCGTTGCAGACGATGTCGTACTGATAGGCCAGGATTTCGAGCGGATCGGAGCCCTCCAGGGCTTCCAGCTCGCCCTGGGGCATCGAGAAGGGGTTGTGCGAGAAGTCCACGTGGTTGGACTCCTCATTCCACTCGTACATCGGGAAATCGACGATCCAGCAGAACTCGAAACGGTTCTCGTCGACCAGCTCCAGGTCGGTCCCGACCTTGGTCCGCGCGGCGCCGGCGAACTTGTAGAAGGCCTTGGGATCGCCGCCCACGAAGAAGGCCGCATCGCCGACCTTCAGGCCAAGCTGCTCGCGGATCGCGTCCGTGCCCTCGGGGCCGAGGTTGCGGGCGATGGGACCGGCGCCGCCCTCCTCGCCTTCACGCCAGAACACATAGCCGAGGCCAGGCTGGCCCTCGCCCTGGGCCCAGGCGTTCATCCGGTCGCAGAAGGCGCGCGATCCGCCAGTCGGGGCCGGGATCGCCCAGATGGCGTTCTTCGGGTCCTCGAGCATGCGCGCGAAGAGGCCAAAGCCGCCGCCGCGGAAATGGCCGGACACGTCCTGCATCACCAGCGGGTTGCGCAGGTCCGGCTTGTCGGTGCCGTACTTGGCGATGGCCTCACGGAACGGGATGTGGACGAACGGGCGGGCTGAGACCGGCTTTCCGCCGGCGAACTCCTCGAATACGCCATGCAGCACCGGCTCGATGGCCTCGAACACGTCGGCCTGGGTGACGAAGCTCATCTCCACGTCGAGCTGGTAGAACTCCAGCGACCGGTCGGCGCGCAGGTCCTCGTCGCGGAAGCATGGCGCGATCTGGAAATAGCGGTCGAAGCCCGAGACCATCAACAGCTGCTTGAACTGCTGGGGCGCCTGGGGGAGCGCATAGAACTGGCCCGGGTGCAGCCGCGAGGGGACCAGGAAGTCGCGCGCGCCTTCCGGACTGGAGGCGGTCAGGATCGGGGTCTGGAACTCGGTGAACCCCTGCTCGATCATCCGGTTGCGGATGGAGGCGATCACCTGCGAGCGCAGCAGGATGTTTCGGTGGAGCGTCTCGCGGCGCAGGTCCAGATAGCGGTACTTGAGCCGCAGCTCCTCGGGATAGTCGGGCTCGCCGAACACCGGCAGGGGCAGCTCGGCCGCCTCGGACAGCACCTCCAGCGCCCGCACCCGCACCTCGATGGCGCCGGTGGGCAGGTTCGGATTGACGGCATCGTCAGCGCGAGCGACGACCTCGCCATCGATCCGGATCACGCTCTCGGCGCGCAGCCGCTCGGCCACGGCAAAGGCCGCCGCATCCGGGTTCAGCACCAGCTGGGTCAGGCCGTAGTGGTCGCGCAGGTCGATGAACAGCAGGCCCCCATGGTCCCGCTTGCGATGGATCCATCCGGACAGCCGCACGACCTTGCCGGCGTCGCCGAGACGCAGGGCGCCGCAGGTATGGGAACGATAGGCGTGCACGCCTGAAATCCTCTGGATTCGAAAGGCGGCGAAGGGCGCACGGCCTCAGGGGGTTGTCAAGGGAACGGGGTGGCGTTGCCCCCTTCCCGGCCTTCGGCCGGACTTCCCCCAAGGGGGGAAGATCCTAAGCCGTAGATCTTCCCCCTTGGGGGAATTACCCGCGAAGCGGGGGTAGGGGGTCGCGTCTCACCCGTACTGCGCCCCCGCGACGGCCAGCTGCGCCTGCTGGAGTGGGAGGGCGAAGCTGGCGGTGGTGCCTTGGCCGGGCTCGCTCTTCAGGTCGAGGACGCCGTTGTGCATCTGGACCAGTGACTTGGTCAGGGCCAGGCCCAGGCCCGAGCCCTGCTGGCTCTTGGAGAGCTGGCTCTCGATCTGCTCGAAGGGCTGGGCCAGGCGCAGCATGTCCTGCTCGGAAATGCCGATTCCGGTGTCGTGCACGCTGACCCGCACCCGCTCGCCCTGGCCGCCGATCTCGAGCGCCCCGCCCACCGTCACCTGGCCGCCCCGCGGGGTGAACTTCACCGCATTGGAAAGCAGGTTCAGCAGCACCTGCTTCAAGGCCCGGTAGTCGCCCTCCACCTCGGGCAGGTCGGGCATGTCGACGATCAGGTCCAGGCCTGCGGACTCGGCCCGGTTGCGCATTAGGCGGACCGCGTCCTCGACCACCTCTTCCAGGCGGATCGGCTCGAACTTGAGGTTCAGCTTGCCCGCCTCGATCTTGGCCATGTCGAGGATGTCGTTGATAAGGGCCAGCAGGTGCTGGCCGGAATTGAGGATGTCCTGGGCGTATTCAGCGTAGCGCTTGTCGCCCAGCGGCCCGAACAGCTCGCCCACCATGATCTCGGAAAATCCGTTGATGGCGTTGAGCGGCGTCCGGAGCTCGTGGCTCATGTTGGCCAGGAACTCGCTCTTGGCCTTGTTGGCCCCCTCGGCGCGGAACTTCTCGGCCTCGTACTTGCGGGCCAGCTCGGCCAGTTGATCCTGGCTGTTCTGCAGGTCATGGACGGCGGCTCTGAGGGCGTCCTCGTTGCGCCGGCGGATCTCTTCCTGGTGCTTGATGGCGGTGATGTCGACGGCGGTGACCACCTGGCCGCCCTCGGCGGTCGGCCGCTCGGAGATCTGCAGCCAACGGCCGTCATTGAGCTCGAGCTCGCGTGCGCCGTTCTCGCCGTGGGGCGACGGATGCTCCTGGCGGATGGCGAGCTGGGTGAAGCGGGAGATGCTGTCGCGGGATGCCCCGGGCTTCAGCAGGCGCGGCTCCAGCGAGAAGAACGAGCGGAAATTGTTGTTGCAGAGCAGGAGCCGGCCGTGCCGGTCCCAGAGGACGAAAGCTTCGTTCAGGTTGCCGATGGCGTCGCGCAGCCGGGTCTCGGCCGCCTGGGCCCGGGCCTGTGCGATCCGCTCCTCGGTGACGTCCAGCGCGACGCCGATGATCCGCCGATAGCCGGCGGGACCAGGGTTGATCCCCTGCCCTCGCGCGTCGATCCAGGCGGTGCGGCCGTTGCGGTCCGGCACCCGGAACGAGACGTCGAAGGCGCCCTGTTCACGCGCCGCTTCCAGAGCCTGGCTGACCCGCTGGCGATGGTCAGGCGCGATGCGGTTCAGCACCTGCTCGCTTTCGACCTCGCCGCCGCCGCCCCAGCCGAGGATGGCGCCGGTCACGTCGGACATGAACACCCGGTCGGTATCCAGATCCCATTCCCAGATGCCGCAGCGTGCGGCCTCAACGGCCAGGCGGAAGCGCTGCTCGGTGTCGAAGAAGGCGCTTTGGGCGGCGCGAGCACGGCGGCTCTGCATCATCAGCAGCAGGGTGAGCAGTATGCCGATCACCAGCGGGCCGAAGGCCGTGACCAGGTCCATCGCCAGATGACTGGGCGCCGCGCCGGCGGCAAGACCCGGCGCGCCAGCCAGCACCACCAGGCTTCCGTCCCCCGCGGGACGCACGGCCAGCTGGACGGGGGCGGCGTTCGGCAGGACGCCCTGGGCGCTCCCGGCAGCGACGTCGGCCGGGGGGATCGACAGGGCCTCCTTCAGGGTCGAGGCCTGGGCCAACCCGCCGGGACCCTTCGCGGCGATCAGGACGCCCTCAGGCGTCGCCAGGACCTGGACGGGCGCCGCTGGCTCCTTGGCGAACAGCCGATCGGGATCGATCGCCGCGACGATCACGGCGGCCCCCTGAGGTCCTGAGATGGGGGACGCGACGTAGATCCATCCCCCAAGCGAGCCGACCCAGACGGCCTTGCCGGAGGCCCGCGCCGCGGCCGCGACGCGGGTCCACTGCGCGCCATTGGCCAAGCCGTTCTGGGCCAGCACCGCGGAATCTACGATGGCCGTGGCCGAAACCAACGGCCCTGCGGCCCTGGCCACCAACTCCACGGCGTCGATGGGATTGGCGGGCGAGCGGGCGGCGGTCTCCCGGCCGCCGGCCACTGCCGCGCGGACCCCGGCCAGGACTCCATCCACCTGGGCGGACGCGGAGCCGGCCTCGGCGGCCAGCTGCACCGCCGATACCTGGGGCTGAGGCGCGGGACGAAGCATCTGCCGCGTGGCGAACACGGCGTAGATTCCCAGCATCAGAAGGGCGGTCAGGACGGCGACGCGGATGTGAGTCGGCGAACGCGAGCGCGCAAAGGCTGTCGAGACGGTGAAATCCGTATCGCCATCCGAACCGCCTCTGCCGCTACGCCTGCGGTCCGCCAACCTCTCCTGCTCCCCTGCCGATTCACCCAGGGGAAGCTTACGCGGGGGCCATTCCCGTCGAAAGCGGATTGAACGTCATCCTGGGATTGATCAGCTCCAGCCCTCGACTTCGCCGACCCGGCGGGCACGAACCTGGGTGGGCTTCTGATAGGTAGGTTCTGGCGTCGGGCGTCCGAAGCGCCAGCCCTGGCCGTATTTGACGCCGACTTCGATCAGGGCGTCCACGGCCTGGACGGTCTCGACCATTTCGGCGATGGCCTGGATGCCCAGTTCGTCGCATAGCTGGACGACGTGACGCACCAGCGTGCTGTCGCGGCCCGGCTCGGCCACGTCCTTGACGTACTGACCGTCGATCTTCACGGCGTCGACCGAGAACGCCTTGAGATACGCCATCGAGGCCGCGCCGGCGCCGAAGTCGTCCAGGTGCACCGCCGCTCCGTGCTGGCGGATGCGCTGGATGCTGGTGTTGGCGAAGTCCAGGTCATCAAATGTCGCGCTCTCGGTCACCTCGAAGATCAGGCGGTTGGCGACTCCCTGATCGGCTGAGATCAGTTTCAGCAGCTGGGTCATGAACTCCGGACGCATCAGCGACCGGGCCGAGACGTTGGCCGAAAGACGCAGGCGGCCGTTGCCCTTGGCCTTCAGCTTGGCGATCACCTGCTCGGCGATGGCCAGGTCCAGCCCCTCGATCAGCTCCAGCTCTTCGGCCATGCGGATGGCCTTGGCCGGACTCTTGTTGGGCTCCAGCCGCACAAGGGTCTCGAAGTGGTCGAGCTCGAAGTCGTCCAGGCCGACCACAGGCTGATAGACTAGCTGGAAGCGACGCTCGCTCACCGCGCTCGAGAAGGCGCTGGCCTGGGTGACGGTGTTCTCCAGCACCGTCTGGAAGGTGGTCTTGGCGCTGGCCGATCCGTCCTTGATGAAACTGTCGAGGGCGAACCGGAGCGCCCGCATGGTGTGCAGGGTCTCGGTCTCCGGCATGACCGCCAGCGCGGCGGACTTGGCGTCGATCGGTATGCCCGCCGACGCCACGGCCTTCTCCAGGCGGGACAGAAGATGATCGGGCGTCTCGGCGCGGCTGCGGATGAGGGCGTACTGCTCGTCGCCCAGCTTGGCGGCGGAATCACCTCGGAAGGACTCGGCACGGACGGCGGCGGAGATGCGCCGCTGGACGTCCTGGGCTGCGGCGTCATCCATGCCCTCGGAACCGCTGTGCAGTCCCTTGAACTCCACCAGCTCCAGGTTGAGGTCGAGACCGGCGGCCCGGGCGCCGTCCAGCAATCGTTGCGTGGCCGCCATGAAGCCGGCCTGATCGTGCAGACCGTTCCCCGCCGCCGGCGCCGCGCCTTTTGCGTCGAGTTCGCCCGGCGCCAGGGCGAGGACGCAGGAGATGTTGGGAGCGAGCTGAGGCAGCCGGCACGCGGACAGCGATCCGAACCGGCGCGTCTTGCGGCCGTCCGCTGCAGGCAACTCGATGCGCAGCGGTCCTCTGCGGTCCGCGGCTCCGAGCCCGGCGATCAGGGCGTCCACCAGGTCGTGGTCGGCCTCGGCCATCAGGTCGCGCCAGGAACGGCCCATGGCCATGGCCTGATCCATTCCGAGCACCCGTTGGGTGGCGCCCATCAGGAACACGACCTTTCCATCGGGGTCGATTTCGAACAGGAGGTCCGCGCTTGCGAAGGCGAACCCGAGGAACCTGGCGGCGTTATCGGTCACGGTGACTCACGAGGTCAGTCGGTCGCCGGCATCCTTACAATTGCTCAGTTAATGAGTGGCTTCCGCCAAGGCGTTCCAACCGGTCACGCCAAAGCGCGGCTGGCGAGCTCATAGACGTTCTTGGAGAGCCCTTCAGTGGCCGCGATCCGCTCGAGCTGCGCCTTCATCAGCTCGGCCAGCGCTGGCTTGTAGCGCCGGAACCCGCCCAGAGGCTCTATCAGCCGCGCTGCGATCATCGGATTGAACGTGTCCACCGCCAGGATCTGGTCGGCCAGGAAGCGATAACCAGCGCCGCTGGCGTCATGGAAGGCCGATGGGTTGGCCTGGCTGAAACCTGCGACAAGAGCGCGCAGGCGATTGGGCGTCTTGGCGTCGAAGGCAGGATGGGCGGTCAGGCCCATCACCCGTCCCAGGGTCTGCGGCCCGGGAACGCGGGCCTGGATCGCGAACCACTTGTCGACCACCAACGGCTCGTCCTTCCATCGGGCGTAGAACGCCTCCAGGGCCAGGTCGAGCTCCTCGCCGCCGATCTGGATCAACGCCTGGAACCCGCCCATGGCGTCGGTCATGTTGGAGGCGGCGCGGACAAGTTGGACCACGCGCCCGACGGTCCCGGGCGTGGGTTCGGCCGACAGCATCTCCAGCGCGGCATTGGCCAGCGCCCGGCGTCCGGCGCTGGCGGCGTCCGGCGAGAACGGCCGGCCGTGATCCACGGCGTCGTGCATCCGCTCCAGCTGGGGGCCGAGGTCGGAGGCGATCCGTCTGCGGAGCGTCTGGCGGGCCTCGTGGATCGCCTGCGGGTCGGCCTCCGGCGCCATGGCCAGGGCGAGGTCGCCTTCCTCGGGCAACTCGAGCAGCAAGGCGGTGAACGCCGGTTCTGCGGACTGGTCTGCGATGGCCCGCCCCATGGCGGAGGCGAACTTCGCCTCGCCGGCCTCGTCGGCCTGGCCCTTTGCGCGCGCCAGGATCAGCTCCCGCGCCAGCGCCTGGCCTGCTTCCCAGCGGTTGAACAGGTCGGGATCCGACGCCAGCAGGACGTATCGGTGCTCGCCTGGCGCGTCGGTGTTCAGCAGCACCGGCGCCGAGAAGGCGCGCAGTGGTGAAAGCACCGGCCGCCGCTCCACGCCATCCAGGCGGACGTCCATCCGGGGCGCATCCAGCACGATGATCGCATCTTCGACCGCCTCGGATTCGCCGGGCATGCGGAAGGTCAGGGCCTTGCCGTCTTCGTCAATCAAGCCGATCCGCACCGGGATTGGCGCGGCGGCCTTGCCGGGCTGGCCCGGCGTCTGGGTCAGGCGCAGGTCGAGCGCCTTGGCGGCCTCGTCGTAGCGGGCGGCAATGTCCACGGAGGGCGTTCCCGCCTGGCTGTACCAGTTGAAGAAGCCGCTCAGGTCCTTGCCGGACGCTTCGGCGAAGCAGCCGACGAACTGTTCCACCGTGGCGGCGGCGCCGTCACACCGTTCGAAATAGAGGTCCATGCCTCGCCGGAAGTCCTGCGGACCCATGAGGGTCTGCAGCATCCGGATCACCTCCGAGCCCTTCTCGTAGACTGTGGCGGTGTAGAAGTTGTCGATCTTCAGATAGCTCGACGGCCGCACCGGATGGGCCAGGGGACCGGCGTCTTCGGCGAACTGACGTGCGCGCAGGGCCTTCACGTCCTTGATCCGCTGCACCGCACGACCGCGCTGGTCGCCCGAAAAGCTCTGGTCGCGGAAGACCGTGAGGCCCTCCTTGAGGCACAGCTGGAACCAGTCGCGGCAGGTGATCCGGTTGCCTGTCCAGTTGTGGAAATACTCGTGGGCGATGACGCTCTCAATCCGCTCATAGTTGCTGTCGGTGGCGGTGTCTGCGTCGGCGAGCAGGAGGCTGGAGTTGAAGATGTTCAGCCCCTTGTTCTCCATGGCCCCGAAGTTGAAGTCGCGCACGGCGACGATCATGAACAGGTCGAGGTCGTACTCGCGGCCGAACGCCTCCTCGTCCCAGCGCATGGAGCGCTTCAGGGCGTCCATGGCGTAGACCGCCCGGGATGACTGGCCGGGATCGACATAGATCCGCAGGTCGACCTTGCGACCTGACATGGTGACGAAGCTGTCTTCCAGGACGTCGAGCTCGCCGGCCACCAGGGCGAACAGGTAGCAGGGCTTGGGGAAGGGATCGTTCCAGACCGCGAAACGGCGGCCGTCAGCAAGCTCGCCCTGGTCCACCAGGTTGCCGTTGGAGAGCAGGCGGGGCCAGGCGCGGCCGTCGGCTTCGATCCGCACGGTGAAGCGCGACAGCACATCCGGACGGTCGGGCCAGTAGGTGATCTTGCGGAATCCCTCGGCCTCACACTGGCTGCAGAACCGGCCACCCGACATGTAGAGGCCTTCCAGGGCGGTGTTGGCGCCCGGATCGATCTCGACCTCGGTCTCAAGGGTGAAGGCGTCGGGGACGTCACCGACGACCAGGTGCTCGTCGGTGACCTGGTAACGGCCATCGGCCAGCGTTTGGCCATCGAGGCTGACGGACTTCAGCTTCAGCCGGACGCCGTCAAACCGCAGGGGCTCCACGTGGTCGCCGTTGCGACGGACCCTGAGCGTCGCCTTCACACGCGTGGCGGACGGATCGAGGCGGAAGTCGAGGCTCACCTCGTCGACCAGGAAGGCCGGCGGGCGATAGTCTTCAAGGCGGATCGGCTGGGGCGTGTCTGTGCGCATCCCGGCCATGTAGTCCCCCCGCCGCGCCGCGCCAACCGGGGCAGTGCGCCGCAAGACGGTGGCGCAGCGCTTCCGCCCGAATTAGGGTCCGGGGATGGACATCTGGGACATCCTCATTCTGATTTCGCTGCTGGCGGTGGTGATCACCCTGGCGGTGGGCATCTACGCCCTGTTCCGTGGCGGCGACTTCGGTCGATCCTACTCCAACAAGCTCATGCGGCTTCGCGTGCTGCTGCAGTTCGTGGCCGTGCTGATCCTGGTGGCCGCCTTCTATTTCCACCGCCGCTGACCGCGCGACGCAATGGTTCGGCTGACCCGCATCTACACCCGCACCGGCGACGGCGGCGACACCTCGCTGAGCACCGGCGAACGGACCCGAAAGTCCGATCTCAGGGTCGAGGCCTATGGCGCTGTGGACGAGACCAACGCCTGCCTCGGCCTGGCGCGACTGCATACGCGGGGCGACTCGACGCTCGACCCCATTCTGGCCCGGATCCAGAACGAGCTGTTCGACCTCGGGGCCGATCTTTCAACGCCCGCACGCGGTGTGAAGGCGGGGATCACACCGCTCAGGATCGTCGACGGTCAGGTCATCCGGCTCGAGGCGGAGATCGACCAGTTGAACGGCGCGCTCGAGCCCCTGACCTCCTTCGTGCTGCCCGGCGGATCGGAGGCCGCAGCGGCGCTGCACCAGGCGCGGACCGTCTGCCGGCGCGCCGAACGCCTGGCCGTCGCCTTGAAGGACCGGCCCGGGGAGGACGTGTCCGACCCCGCTCTGCGCTACCTGAACAGACTGTCGGACCTTCTGTTCACCGCCGCCCGCTGGGCCAACGACAAGGGCTTGGGCGACGTCCTCTGGACGCCGGGGGCGACCCGCTAGCCGGCAGCGCGAATGATGGCCAGGAAGTCCTCGGCCTTGAGCGAGGCGCCGCCGACCAGGGCCCCGCCGACTTCGCGGGCGGCCAGGATCTCCTTGGCATTGGAGGGCTTCACCGAACCGCCGTAGAGGATCGGGGTCGCCTCCCCGGATTCGCCAAGCAACCCGGCCAGCACTTCGCGGATGGTCAGATGGACGTCCTCGATTTCGGCGAGGGTGGGCGTCAGGCCGGTGCCGATGGCCCAGACCGGCTCATAGGCGACCGCAAAAGGAACCGCCGACACCTCCGCAGGGACCGAACCGCGCACCTGGCGGGTCACCACTGCCAGGGTGTCGCCTGCTTTGCGCTCATCAAGCGTCTCGCCGACGCAGATGATCGGCTCCAGCCCGGCGCGAATCGCGGCGCGGGCCTTGGCGGCGGCAGCGACGTCGGTCTCGCCATAGTAGGCTCGCCGCTCGGAGTGGCCGAGGATCACCAGCCTTGCCCCAGCGTCCGACAGCATCTCGGCTGAGATATCGCCGGTGAAGGCGCCCTGCACCTCGGCGTGGCAGTCCTGTCCGCCGACCAATACCCGCGATCCGGCCAAGGCTCCCGCCATGCTGGCCACCAGCGTCGCCGGCGGGCAAAGCGCGACCCTCGCGGAAGGCTCCTGGCGCTCCAGGGCCTCAGCCAGAGCCTTGGCTTCGGCAATGGCCGCGGCCGTGCCGTTCATCTTCCAGTTTCCGGCGATCAGGTCGCGAAGCAATGACGTCATGACCCTGGTGATAGGGCAGCGGAGACGCATCGCCAAGTCACGGGGAAGCCCGGTTCTCTGACGGCTCCCTTGCCCCGCCTCATAGGGGTCCACTATACCCCCGGGGCTTCGACCCGAAGCCCGCCAGGGAGCCGCCCCGCCATGATGGCGTTTTTCAGATCCTTCGCCAAATCCTGGGTGGCGGTCATCCTGATCGGATTCCTGATCCTCGCCTTCGGGATCTGGGGTGTTCAGGACGTCTTCAAGCGCCGGATCAGCGACAACGTGCTGCAGGCCGGCAGCCGGTCGGTCTCGTCTCGCCAGTTCAAGAGCATCTTCGAGCGCCAACTGCAGCAGCTGGAACAGCGCGCGGGCCAGGCGCTCACGGTCCAAGACGCCGTCGCTCACGGCGTCGACAGCGCCTTGCTGCAACAGCTTGCAGATGCGGAGTCGGCGCAGGAAATCATCCGCCGCGCTTCCGTGCAGCCCTCCGACACCCTGGTCGCCCAGCAGCTGCGTGACTTCCCGGTGTTCTTCAATCCGATCACCGGCGCGTTCGACAAGGCCCAATACCAGCAGCGGCTGTCGACGGCCGGCCTGACCCCGAAGGAATTCCAGGACAATCTGCGCGACCAGATCGCACGGGATCATTTCGTCACCGGCCTGGCCGCCGGCCTGCAGGTTCCACGCACCTACGCCGCCATGGTCGCCACCCTGAGGCAGCAGACCCGAACTGCGGACTATATCGTGGTCGATCCCAAGGCCGCCGGCACGCCTACCCTGCCCACCGACGCCGACCTGACCAAGCTGATGAAACAGTTCTCGGAACAGCTGCGCCGGCCGGAGTTGCGGCAGATCACGCTGGTTCGATTCAGCGCCCAGGCGCTGGCGCCGACCGTCAAGGCCGACCCGGCTGACGTGCTTCGCCTGTTCAATTTCTCCAAGTCGAAGATGGTCACGCCCGAAAAGCGCACGTTCGTGCAGATCCCGGCCAAGGACGCCGCCCAGGCGGCGCAGATCGCGGCGCGCCTGGGCAAGGGCGAGGACGCCTCGACCGTGGCCCGGGCCTATGGCGCCAAGCCGGTCAATTTCGCCGACGCCACGCGCGAATCCCTGGCCGATCCCCAGTTGGCCAACGCCGCGTTCGGATTGCAGCCCGGCAAGGCCAGCGGACCGATCCAGGGCGCCACCGGCTATTCGGTTGTCAAGCTGGTCCAGGTCACCCCGGGCGCTGTCCCCAACCTGGACGCGGTGCGGCCACAGTTCGAGCAGCAGGCCCGCGAACGCGCCGCCATGACGCTGGTGTCCGACCAGGTCCAGAAATACGACAAGGCCCATGAAAGCGGGGCGGATATCGACAAAGCCGCCGCCGCCGCGGGCGTGAAGACCTATCTGGTGGGCCCTTTCACCGCCGATGGCCGGATGCCGACCGGCCAGCCCGCGTCAGGCATGAACGAGAAAATGGTGGCCGACGCCTTCGCTCAGTCACAAGGGGGTGAGACCGAGATCGTCGACCTCGGCAGGGGCGAATATTACGCCCTGCGCGTCGACAAGGTTCAGCCGTCGGCCCTGCCGAGCCTGCAGGAGGCCCGGCCCCAGCTCACGGCCTATTTCATACGCCAGCAGCTGGTGGAACGGCTGCAGGCGCGGGCTGACGCCCTGGCGGCGCGCCTTCGTAAGGGCGAGACCCTGGCCGCCGTCGCGGCGTCCGCCGGCTACACGGTGCAACACGCTGGGGAACTGACGCTCGGCAACGCCCAGCAGGCCCAGCAGGTGCTGGGCCAGGACTTCCTGGCCAAGCTGTTCCAGGGCAAGGCCGGCGACGTGTTCACCGCCCGTGGCAACACCGGCATCGATGTGGCCAAGGTGACGGTAGTCGGCCCCGGCGCCCTGCCCGCCATCGTCCGTGACACCCAGATGCTCCGCCAGCAGCTGGACCAGGAGATGCTGCAGCAGGAACTCCCGCAATTGATCTCAACCGCCTCACGGGCCCGAGTGAAGCCGAAGATCGACACGCAGCTGGCGCGCCGCGCCATCGGAGCGGCCGACGTCGAGGTCCCCGCCGCCAGCAGCGCCAAGCCTGCCGCAAAGGCCCAATGACTCCATTTCCGGACTTCGCAGCCTTCGAGGCCGCCTATGCCGCCGGCCGCCCGCAGGTCGTTTGGACGCGGCTGATCGACGACCTGGAAACGCCGGTCTCGGCCTATCTGAAGATCGGCCTGGGCCGGCCCTACGCCTTCCTGTTCGAGTCCGTCGAGGGGGGCGCTTGGAGGGGCAGGTACTCGATCCTGACGCTGGAGCCGGACCTGGTGTGGCGCTGCCGCGGCGACCAGGCCGAGATCTGCGAGGGCGCCGCCCTGGCCGAGGGCCGCTTCCAGTCGGAATCGGGCGGCGCGCTGGACTCGCTGCGCCGGCTGATCTCGCGCTCCCGGCTCGACCTGCCCGAAGAGCTCCCCCCCATGGCGGCCGGCGTGTTCGGAGCCCTTGGCTACGACATGGTCCGGCTGGTGGAGAGCCTTCCGGGCCAGAACCCCGATCCCCTGGGCCTGCCCGACGCGGTGATGACGCGGCCCTCGATCGTTGCGGTGTTCGATTCCATCGGCCAGGAGATCGTCCTGGTGAAGACCGTGCGCCCTTCGGCGGTGACCGCGCCCCAGGCCTATGACGAGGCGGTGGCGAGCCTCTCGCGCACCGCCTCCGGACTGGCCCGCCCCCTGGATCCGAGGACCGAGCACGCCCCATGGACGCCTGATCCGTTCAAGACGCCGGTCGATCGCGCGGCCTATGCCGAGATCGTCGAGCGGGCCAAGGGCTACATCCGCGCTGGCGATATCTTCCAGGTGGTGCCTAGCCACCGGATGCGGACGCCGTTCAGCCTCGACACGTTCGCATTTTATCGAGCTCTGCGAAGGCTCAATCCATCGCCATTCATGTTCTACCTGAACTTCGGTGACTTCCAGCTGGCCGGCTCGAGCCCCGAGATCATGGTGCGGCTGAGGGACGGCAAGATCACCATCCGGCCCATCGCCGGCACCCGCCCGCGCGGCAAGACGCCTGCGGAGGACCTCAAGCTGGAACAGGAGCTTCTGGCCGACCCGAAGGAACGGGCTGAGCATCTGATGCTGCTGGACCTGGGCCGCAACGACGTCGGGCGGGTCGCCGGCATGGCCGAGCCCGGACGCAACGTCGCCCGTTCGCCGGCGGTGCGGGTGACCGAGAGCTTCACCGTGGAGCGCTACAGCCACGTCATGCACATCGTCTCCAACGTCGAGGGCGATGCGCCCAAGGATGTCGACCCCGTGGACGTGCTGATGGCCGCCCTGCCCGCCGGGACCCTCTCAGGGGCGCCCAAGGTCAGGGCCATGGAGATCATCGACGAACTGGAGATCGAGAAGCGCGGCATCGCCTACGCCGGGGCGGCTGGATACATCTCCTCCGGCGGCGCCATCGACACCTGCATCCTGCTGCGCACCGCCCTCTTCAAGGACGGCATGATGTACGTGCAGGCGGGCGGCGGCGTGGTGGCCGATTCCGATCCCGACGCCGAGTACGACGAGACCCTGCACAAGGCCCGCGCCCTGGCCCGCGCGGCAGAGGAAGCTTGGCGGTTCGCATAGCGGCGCCCTTGGCTTGGGCCCTGCCGCGTTCTACATGCGCCCCATGATCCTGGTGATCGATAACTACGACAGCTTCACCTACAACCTCGTCCACTATGTGAACGAGCTGGGGGCGGAGACGCTCGTCCGGCGCAAC
>FTHI01000753.1_pt1 | contig 15273 bp, 18 predicted proteins | sample 1640891 | NCBI WGS metagenome assembly FTHI01 (sample SAMEA3914788, study PRJEB12502) | metagenome | biome: forest; material: soil | place: Canada | collected 2011-07-03 | depth 0.1 m
GATCACCACCACCCTGCCCAAGGCCAAGGAGCTTCGCCCCTTCGTCGAGAAGCTGGTGACGCTGGCCAAGCGCGGTGACCTGCACGCCCGGCGCATCGCCATCAGCCGCGTGCGCGACCGCGACCAGGTCGGCAAGCTCTTCGAGACGCTGGGACCGCGCTACAAGGGCCGCAACGGCGGCTACATCCGCGTGCTCAAGGCTGGCTTCCGCTACGGCGACAATGCACCGGTGGCGGTGATCGAGTTCGTCGACCGCGATCCGGCCGCCAAGGGCCAGGACTCCGGCCCCGTCCAGGGCGGCGGCGGCGAAGAGTAGTCGCGGCGGTCCCCCGGCGTCTTTAGGCGCCGGACCTTTCCAACGCACCATTCCTGGGCGCCGGCGGCTGGTTCGCCGGCGTTTTTGGTTGTCTGGATTGCCGGCCTGACCATCCCCCGCCTTGATCGCTCAAGGGCTGCGGAGAAGGGACGTTGGGCGTCAGTCGGCGGCAGTTCTTCCACAGGATCGGCCTCGCCGGAGGCTATGGCGCGGCGTTCTCAGCCATGCAGGCGCTCGGCTTCGAGCGCGCCCAGGCCGCTTCAGCGCCTCTCACACTGCCTCTGAACGCCGGGAAGGGGGCGCGCGTCGCCATCCTCGGAGCGGGCGTCGCCGGGCTGGTCCTGGCCTTCGAGCTCGAGTCGGCTGGTTTCGACGTCACCGTGATCGAGGCGCGCGATCGGGTCGGCGGGCGTAACTGGACCATCCGCGGCGGAACGCGCATCGAGATGCTGGGCGAAGAGGACCAGATCGCCACCTTTTCGGACGGCCAGTACTTCAACGCCGGACCGGCGCGGCTGCCGAGCCATCACCAGGGCGTCCTGGGCTATTGCCGCAAGCTCGGCGTTGCTTTGGAAGTGGAGGTCAACGCCAGCCGCAGCGCCTTCCTCGCGCCCAGGGACACGCCGGCCATCCAGATGCGCCAGGCCATCAACGACACCCGCGGCCATGTCTCCGAACTGCTGGCTAAGGCGATCGACAGGGGGGCCCTGGACCAGGATCTGACGCCGGACGACCGCGCCCGCCTGAGGCCTTTCCTGAAGGTCTATGGCGACCTTACGGACCAGTACCTGTTCAAGGGCACCGAACGATCCGGTTACGTGTCGCCGCCTGGCGCCTGCGTCGACAAGGGAACCGTGCGCGAACCGTTCGCCTTGAAGGCCCTGCTGGACAACGATCAACTGGCGCAGATCCTGTTCGAGGATCGTTTCGACATGCAGGCCACCATGTTCCAGCCGGTGGGAGGCATGGACGCCTTCCCTCGCGCCCTCGCCAAGGCGATCCGAAGCCCGATTATCCGCCACGCCGAGGTCACCAGCATCCGTTCGACGCCGTCGGGCGTGGGGGTCGGCTGGCGCGACCGCAAGTCCGGCAAACCCAACCGGCTCGAGGCCGACTACGCCCTGGTGACCTTGCCGCTGGTGGTCTTGGCCAAGATCGACACGGATTTCGCGCCGGACGTGACGGGGGCGATCGCCGCCGTGCCATATGATCACTCCAACAAGATCGCCTTCGAGGCGCTGCGCTTCTGGGAGCGCGACCAAGTCTATGGGGGGATCTCGTTCGTTGGTGGTGAGACGTCGCTGGTCTGGTACCCGAGCGCCGCCCTGCACTCCGAGCGCGGGGTCCTGGTCGCGGCCTACACCTCGGGTTCGCTGGCCGAGCGGATGGCCAAACGGCCCCTGTCGGAGCAGATCGCCATGTCCCGGGCCGTGGTGGACCGGCTGCATCCGGGCCACGGGAAGGCGCTGGAGCGGCCCGTCGCCATAAACTGGAGCAAGGCGCCCTACAACCTTGGGCCCTGGCCCAGATGGGGCGGACTCGGCGAGGCGGTGGACACGCCGGGATTCCGCCTGCTCAACGAGCCCCATGGGCGCGTCTATTTCACCGGCGCCCATCTCAGCCAGATGCCCGGCTGGCAGGAAGGGGCGGTGCTCTCCGCTCACCGCACTATCACCATGCTGCTGCAACGCGTCGCCGCGACGGCGGTCGCGGCCTGATCCGGAGCAAAGGAGGACCTCCCATGCGTCTGAAAGGCCTATTCCTCGCAGCCACCGTTCTGGCGGCCGGCGTCGCCAACGCCGAGCCGATCACCCGGACGGGCGCGCCAGCCGCCCCGATCGCATCCACCGTGACCACGCCCGCCGGATCGACCACCGTCTACGTCAGCGGAATGACGCCGCCGACCCTGACGCCCGACGCCCCGCGTGACAGCGCCGCCTCCTACGGCGACACCCAGGCCCAGACGGTCGGGACCCTCAAGCGGATCGAGGAGGCCCTGAAAGGGCAGGGGATGTCCCTGGCCGATGTGGTCATGATGCACGTCTATCTCGTCGCAGACCCGGCCAAGGGCGGCAGGATGGACTTCGACGGGATGATGGCGGGCTATCGGCAGTTCTTCGGAACTCCCGGACAGCCAAACAAGCCCGTCCGAACCACCGTTCAGGTCGCAGCGCTCGTCAGCCCTGCGATCATGGTCGAGATCGAGGTGGTTGCGGCAAAAAGCCCGTGACATGTTCCGCCGTTCAACTAGCGGAGGCTCCTTGACCTAATGGTTTCGATATGCGTTAAATATTGCGTGATCTTGAATGAGAGAGCGCATGGCCAGCCCCTTCGTTCCCGTCGTCTTCTACAAGGACCCGATGGCGGCGCTGGAGTGGCTGAAGGCCGCATTCGGATTCGAGATTTCCCTATTGGTGACCGACAACGACGGCAACGTCGCGCATGCGGTGATGTCGTTCGGTGAAGGGGAGGTCGGCGTCGGCGGGGAGTGGGGCTCGCCCGATCTCATCGGTCCGGCGACCCTAAAGAGCCCGGCCTCGATCGGCGGCATGGGCACCCAGTTCATCCGGGTGACTCTCGACGGCAGGCTGGACGAGCACTGCTCCCGCGCAGAGGCGGCCGGCGCGCGGATCACGGACCGGCCCCGCGAACAGTTCTATGGCGACCGAACCTACCGGGCGCTCGATCTTGAAGGCCACGTCTGGAACTTCAGTCAGGCCGGCCGGGAAGTCCCCGCCGAGGAGTGGGAGCAGTCCATGGGCCTGAAGATCCAGAAGGGAGGCGAAGGTCATGGCTGACACGCCCGGGGGAGCTTACCTCGCGTCCACTGTCTGCTACAGGGACCCGAAGGCCGCACTTCGCTGGCTGGAGGACGCCTTTGGCTTCGAGCCTTCCCTGGTGGTGCTGAACGACCAGGACCAGCTGGTCCACTCGGAGATGCGTTTCGGCGCGTCGCGGATCATGGTCGGCGGAGAGGCGCCGCCTTCGGGTCAGAGCCCCGCTTCGATCGGCGGGGTCAATACCCAGAAGGTGCACGCTCAGCTGACGTCCGGGCTCGACGAACACTGTGCGAGGGCCAGAGCCGCCGGAGCCCTGATCCTGCGCGAGCCCGAGACGATGTTCTATGGCGACCGCAACTACGTCGCCGCCGATCCGGAGGGCCACATCTGGAGCTTCGGGCAGACGATCAATCCCATGACGCAGCAGGACTGGGAGACGGAAGGCGGCGTCACGGTCCGTGAGCGTCTTCAGGAGGAAGGCGCATGACCGGGTTCGACCTCGAGACCACCTTCCTTGGCCTGGACGGGAAGGGCGGCGTGGCCGAGCTTCCGGTCGGGCCCGACTTCTGGCAGACCCTCGGCGACAATCCCAAGGTCTTCGACACCCTTGTCGGGATCCATCCTGTGACGCGGGACTGGCCGAACTGGGAGGTGCATCCCAACGGCGCCGAAGTGCTGGTCCTGCTCGACGGGCGCATGGATCTCATTGTCGACGAGGGGGGCGCGGAGCGGCGCGTCGAGATGCGGCCTGGGACCACTTTCGTCGTGCCCGCCGGCGTCTGGCACACGGCAAAGGTGCTGGAGCCGGGCCGCCTGCTCGGGATGACCTTTGGGGCTGGCACGCGGCACAGGCCGGTGCAGCCGTGAGCCCCGCCGACTTTCGCCGCCTGGCGCTGGCCATGCCGCAGGCTGTCGAGAGCGCCCACGTCGGCCATCCGGACTTCCGCGTCGGCGGCAAGGTGTTCGCCACTCTCGACTATCCCGAGCCCGGCTGGGCCATGGTCAAGCTTTTGCCGGAGCAGCAGGACCTGTTCGTCATGGCCTATGGCAAGGCCTTCAGGCCGGTGAAGGGCGCCTGGGGCCTGAAGGGCGCGACCAATGTCCGGCTGGACGCTGCAGGGGAGCAGGCCGTCGGCGACGCCCTACGCGCCGCGTGGCTCAACACCGTCCCCCGCAAGATCGTGGAACAATCCGGAGCTCTCCAGACGTGAGCACTGAGCCCCTGCGTGTGATCGACCGCACCCTGGCCGCGTTGGCCGATCCACATCGGCGCCAGGTTGTAGAACTGCTCGGCCACGGACCCCGCCGCGCCGGCGAACTGGCCGAGGCGGTGGGCCTGTCTGCGCCAGCTATGAGCCGCCACCTTCGCACCCTGCGTGAAAGCCGCATCGTCCAGGAGACCCCGGCCGCATTCGACACCCGCGTCCGCATCTATCGCCTGAGGCCTCAGCCCATGGCCCATCTCAAAGCCTGGCTCGAGGAAACCGAACGGCTGTGGAGCGAGCAGCTCTCAGCCTTCAAGGACCATCTGGAGCGTTCGGATGAACCTGGGGGAGCCTGACCCAGATCTCCTCTCCCATGGGGAGAGGAAGGGGCCCGTCGCGAAGCGATGGGAAGGTGAGGGGTTACGCCCGTTCCGCCTTAACCCCTCATCCTCCCGCGCGCTGCGCGGGGCCCTCGTTTTCCCTATGGGAGAAGGGATGGACTTGTGACCTCGCGCGTCATCGTCGCGCTGAAGGTCAGGGCCGCGCCGGAGCGTGCCTTCGAGGTCTTCACCCGCGAGATCGGCCTGTGGTGGCGGCCCAATCGGCTTTTCCAGTTCACCCCAAGGAGCCCAGGTCTTCTCGCCTTCGAAGGCGGGGAGGGGGGCCGGTTCATCGAGACCCTGCCAAACGGTAAGGTCTTCGAGATCGGACGCATCACGGCCTGGGAACCGCCGGCGCGACTGGCCTTCGGCTGGCGCCAGGCGACCTTCACGCCTGATCAGCACACCGAGGTCGAGGTCCGCTTCGAGGCGGTTGGCGATGAGACCCGGGTGACGGTCGAGCACAGGGGCTGGGACACCGTCCCCGCCGAACATGTGGCGCGTCATCGCTTTCCCGACGCGTTGTTCCTTCGTCGCCACGCGGAATGGTGGCAGTCTCTGCTATCGTCGCTCGGAGGCAGCGTCTCGTGACCGAAGACCGCCCAGCAATGCGTGTCCACGGCAGGGCCGCCACGATCTTCGTGTTTGTGACCGTGACCCTCGATGTCCTGGCCATGGGGATGGCCAGTCCGGTCTGGCCCCAACTGATCCGCAGCCTGGTCGGCGGCGACAAGGCGGTGGGGGCCGAGCTGCTCGGCGTCTTCGCCACCGTGTTTGCGCTGATGCAGTTCTTCTGTTCGCCCCTGCTGGGCGCCCTGTCAGACCGCTTCGGCCGCCGGCCGGTGATCATCCTCTCGAATTTCGGCCTGGCGGTGGACTATGTGGTGATGGCCCTGGCGCCGACAATCGGTTGGCTGTTCGTCGGCAGGGTCCTCGCCGGAGCCACGTCGGCTAGCTACAGCACCGCCTACGCCTATATCGCCGACGTGACGCCCCCCGAAAAGCGGGCCGGCGCCTTCGGCCTGGTGGGCGGAGCCTTCGGTCTGGGCTTCATCCTGGGGCCGGCGGTGGGCGGGTTGCTGGGCCAGTTCGATCCGCGTTTGCCATTCTGGTCGGCCGCGGCCCTCAGCCTGATCAATGGCGTCTACGGCCTTGTCGTCTTGCCGGAATCGCTATCCAGGGCGAGCCGGTCGGCCTTCTCCCTGAAACGGGCCAACCCCGTCGGGGCGCTGCAGCTCCTGAGCTCCCATCCCCAGCTGCTGGGCTTCGCCGGTGTCAACTTCATCCTGCAGCTGGCGCACGCTGTCTTCACAACCGTCTGGATCCTCTACACGGCCGACCGCTACCATTGGGGGCCGCTCTGGATCGGACTTTCCATGGGTTTGATCGGGGTGGCGTCGGCCGTAGTCCAGGCTGCGATCGTCCGCCCGGTGGTGGCGAGGTTCGGCGAGCGGCGCTCGATGCTGACGGGTCTGGTCTGCGGCGCTGCAGGCTTCGCCATCTGCGCGGTGGCGACGGAGCCCTGGATGTTTCTGGCCGGGATTCCGGTGCTCTGTCTGTGGGGGCTTACCGGCCCGTCGGTGCAGGGCCTGATGACCCGACGGGTGAGCGCCACCGAACAGGGCCGCCTGCAGGGCGCCAACACCAGTGTGACCAGCATCGCCGGCCTGTTCGGCCCGGGGCTGTTCAGCGCCGTCTACGCCCTTACCTTCCGCAGCCTGCCCGGCGCGGCCTTCCTGCTGGCGGCGGGCCTGATGACGACGGCCTTGCTCCTTGCCTGGCGGGTGACCGCCCCCGAAGCTACTGAGCCCCATCCAGCCTGAGGCGTCTCACCGCCTTGACGGGGTAAAGCCGGACGATCATCTGTCAGGCGTTCGCCCGCCGACTGCGCAGGGCCGCCCCAGCCCTCAGCGGAAGGATAGGACGCACGATGACTCACGACGTTCCATCGCTGACCGCCATGGCGGAGCCCGGAGCGGAACAGTCGGTGAAGCCCCAGCGCCGGCAGGCGGCCCTGGTCTTCATCTTCATCACCGTCACCATCGACACCATCGCCATGGGCGTCACCGCGCCTGTGCTGCCGCAGCTGATCGAGCGCATGTCCGGCAGCGCCCAGCAGGCGGGCTGGATGAACGGCCTCTTCATGACCGTCTTCTCGTTGATGCAGTTCCTGTTCTCTCCGATCCTTGGCGCCCTTTCGGACCGCTATGGGCGCCGTCCGATCCTGCTGTTGTCCATCGCCGGACTGGGGCTGAGTTACGCCGGCATGGGCATGGCGACCAGCATCTGGCAGCTCCTGCTGATCCGCCTGTTCACCGGGGCGACTTCAGCGAACATCGCCACGGCCTTCGCCTACATCGCCGACGTGACGCCCGCTGATCGCCGGGCGGGCGCCTACGGCATGATGCAGGCGGCCATGAGTCTCGGCTTCGCCCTCGGGCCAGGGCTGGGCGGCGTGCTCGGCAAGATCGATCCGACCGCCCCCTTCTGGGCCGCAGCCGCCATCAGCCTGATCAACGCGGGCTACGGCTTCTTCGTTGTGCCGGAGTCCCTGGCGGCCGACCGCCGCGCGCCGTTCCACGTCCGGAACCTCGGGGCGTTCGGCGGGCTTTCGCTGCTGCGCTCCAAGCCCGACCTGCTTCGTCTGGCCATGATCCTGGTGATGGCCCAGTTCGCCTTCATGGTCTTCCCCACGGTTTTCGTCCTTTACGCCAGGCATCGCTACAACTGGGGCATCGACGCTGTCGGCTACTGCCTGACGGCGTTCGGGATCTGCTCAGGGCTGGTCCAGGGCGGGCTGTCGGGCCGCATCGTCAGAGCGTTGGGCGAGCGCAAGGTGATCATCTTCGGGGTCGCCTGCGGGGTGGTGGGCACGCTGGTGTTCGGCGCCGCCACGACGGCGGTGGTGTTCGCCATCGGCATCCCGATCATGACGCTGTCTGGCGTGTCGGGTCCGGCCACCCAGGCGCTGATGACGCGTCAGGTGTCCTCGTCCGAGCAGGGACGCCTGCAAGGCGCCAACACCAGCCTGCAGAGTATCGCCGGCATCATCGCACCCCTGTTGTTCGGCGGGGTTTGGTCGGTGGTGGCCGTCCACGACAAGGGGATCGATCTGCGCGGGACGCCCTTCTTCCTGGCCAGCACGATCCTGCTCCTGGCCGTGATCCTCGCCAGCCGTCCGCTCAGGGCCGCGCCTGCCCGCGTGTAGTGTCCCGATTCCGAAGTTCGAAAGCGCAGAGCGCAGGCCCCGACGAACTTCGGAATCGATAAGGACACTAGGAAGTATATGTTTCTAGTGTGCTTTTTGGATTTGAAGTTCGCTCAAAGTTGATCGAACGAACTGACGAACTTCAAATCCAGCACACGAGCGACGCCTTGATAGGGTCCCAAATCTGACGTCTGGTCCCGGCCACAAGCCTTGCCTGGAGCGAACCCCAGCATGATCCTGCGCCGCCTTCTGATCCCCGCCCTGGCCCTTCTGGCCGCCTGCTCGGGGCAGCCCCGGCAGACCAGCGCCCAGACCCTGCAGGGCGGATTCGGAGCGCCTGACCGGCGCATCCCTGGCGACGCCGCCTCGATGCGGCTGTCTTTCGCGCCGGTGGTCAAGAAGGCCGCGCCGGCCGTGGTCAACGTCTTCAGCCGTCGCGTCGTGCGCCAGCAGGTCGATCCGTTCTGGCAGATGTTCGGGGCCACGCCTCGCCAGGGGGTGGAACAGTCGCTGGGTTCCGGCGTGATCGTGGGCGCGGACGGGATCGTGGTGACCAACCACCACGTCATCGAGGGCGGCACCGAGATCGAGGTGATCCTCAGCGACCGTCGTCAATTCCCCGCCAAGGTGCTGCTCGACGACGCCCGCGCGGACCTGGCGGTGCTCAAGGTGGACCCGCACGGCCAGCCACTGCCGGTCATCGCCATCGACGACAGCAACAACGTCCAGGTCGGCGACCTGGTGCTGGCCATCGGCAATCCATTCGGCGTCGGCCAGACGGTGACCAACGGCATCGTCTCGGCTCTGGCGCGGACGGAAGTTGGGGTGACCGACTATTCCTACTTCATCCAGACCGACGCCGCGATCAATCCGGGCAATTCGGGCGGACCGCTGGTCGACATGGACGGGGACCTGATCGGCCTGAACACCTCAATCCTGTCTCGCACAGGCACCTCTACCGGCGTGGGCTTCGCGATCCCCGCGGCCATGGTCAAGCAGGTGGTAGACGCCGCTCTGGGCGGCCGCCACGATGTGGTCCGGCCCTGGTTGGGCGTGCGCGGCCAGGAAGTCACCGGCGAGATCGCCTCGAGCATTGGGCTGGACCGGCCCCAGGGCGTCCTGATCGGCGACGTCTATCCGGGCAGCGCCGCCGACCGCGCCGGCGTGCATACCGGCGACGTTATCCTCGCTGTGGACGGCCAATCGGTGAATGACCCGTCAGCCCTGGATTACCGCGTGGTGACGAAACACGCCGGCGACCAGGTGGCCCTGCTGGTCCGCCACGCCGGCGCTGCGCGCACGGTTTCGGTTCGTGTCGAGCCTGCCCCCGCCACGCCCGCGCGCGACGAACGCACCATTGCTGGCCGCAATCCGCTGGGCGGCGCGACGGTGATCAACCTTTCCCCCGCCGCGGCCATCGAGTTGGGCGCCGATCCTTTCGCCGCCCGCGGGGTTCTGGTCACCAAGCTGACTGACGACAGTCTCGCCGCCAGCGTCGGCGTCCGACCCGGCGACATGATCCGCCAGATCAACGGCCGCGAGATCCGCACGACCGCCGATCTGCAGGACGCCCTGACCGCCGGCGGCCGGGCCTGGCGCATCACGCTCTACCGCGGGGGCCAGCAGATCACCGGCGACTTCAGGCTTTAGACGGGCGGGTCAGACCACCTTATCGAGCACCAGGATGGTCGGTGGGCCGGCGAGGACGTCGGCTCCGCCTTTGCGTGCCTGGAAGTTCTGCATGTGGGCCTGCACCGCCGCCTCGTCCGTGTAGAGCTCGATGGCGTAATAGACGTCCGTGTCCTCGCGGCTCCGGTGAAGGGTGTACTGCAATGTGCCCGGCTCGTTGGCTTTCACAACTTCGGCCCAGGCCTTGAAGTCGGCCTCGACCTCGGCGCCCTTGCCGGGTTTGGCGCGAACGGTGGCGATGACGCTGATCATGTCCTGGTTCCCTCAAAGGTGACGTTGTGCTGAAGCTGGTCCCTGGCAAATCAGGCCTGCCCGCGGGAATCAAGCTCGAAGGCGAACGCGGCTGCACCTAAGGTTTGCCCTCCAGGGAGGACGCTTGACATGTCGTCAGCAAGCGAGGCGCTGGCAGAGACCTGCGTTGTGAGCCGGATGCTGGATCGGCGCGCCCGGGAAACGCCGGAAGCGACGGCGATCATCTTCCCCGGCGTCAGTCAGTGGAGCTGGCGAGAGTTCAAGGAAAAGGTCAGGGCGCGCGCTGCGGGGCTTCAAACGCTGGGCGTAGCGCGGGGCGAATTCGTGCTCAGCTGGCAGCCGAATGGACCCCAGGCGGTCCTGACTTTCCTGGCTCTGAACGAGTTGGGGGCGGTCTACACCCCCATCAATATCGCCTACCGCGGGGGAGTGCTGGAGCACGTCATCGCCAACTCCGGCGCCCGGTTGATGGTCGCGCACGGCGCATTGGTCGAGCGTCTAGGCGAGGTCGGTCGAGCCGGGCTTCGTCAGGTGGCGGTCATCGGCGGCGAGCGGCCGACGATTGCGGGGATAGAGCTGATCTCCAGCGACAGGCTCGATGCGGACCCGTCCCGCCTGGTCGCGCCCGAACCGCCGGTCGCCCCTTGGGACACCCAGATGGTGATCTACACGTCCGGAACCACCGGGCCGTCCAAGGGCGTGCTGTCGAGCTATCGGCACAGCTACACGGCCGCGTTGGAATTCCGGAACATCGGCCCCGGCGATCGCAACCTGACGGCCCTGCCCATGCACCATGTGGGCGGAGTCTATGGGATCCTGTGGGCCCTGATCCACGCCGGCTCGGTGGTTCTGGCCGAGTCCTTCCGCACCCAGGACTTCTGGGAAATCGTGCGCCGCCACGAAGTCACCGCCACGGGCCTTCTGGGCGCCATGGCCCACTTCCTCCTCGGCCAGCCGCCATCGCCCGACGACAGGAGCCACCCCCTGAGGTCGGTGCTGATCGCCCCCTATGACGAGGTGGGCCCAAGGTTCGCCGAGCGGTTCGGCGTCGACGTCTATACCGAGTTCAACATGACCGAGATTTCCGTGCCCCTGTTCGGCGGCCCCGAGGCCGGTCCTCCCGGGACTTGCGGCAAGCCGCGCCCCGGCATGGAGATCCGCCTCGTCGACGAACACGATATGGAGGTCGAGCCCGGCGCGCCTGGCGAGCTGGTGATTCGCGCAGACGATCCATGGACCATCAGCCACGGCTATCACCGCAACCCCGAAGCCACGGCCCGGGCATGGCGCAACGGCTGGTTCCACACCGGAGACCTGTTCCGGCGGAACGGGGAGGGGCACTACTTCTTCGTCGACCGCGCCAAGGACGCGCTGCGGCGGCGGGGCGAGAACATCTCGTCGTTCGAGGTCGAGAGCGCCATCCTGCAGCATCCTGCGGTGCGCGAGGCCGCGGTGGTGGCCGCCCGCGCGGACGGGCCGGAGGATGAGGTCCTGGCGGTGATCGCGCCCGCGCCCGGGGAACACCTCGACCCGACGGAGCTCCTGGAATTCCTCGAGCCGCGCCTGGCCCACTTCATGTTGCCCCGCTACGTCCGTCAGCTGGCCGAGTTGCCGAAGACCGCGACGCTGAAGGTGGAGAAGCATCTGCTGCGCGCCGAAGGCGTGACCGCCGACACCTGGGATCGTGAGGCGGCCGGGATCCGGGTCCGCCGCGAGCGCCTGGAGCGGCGCCCGTGAGCGGGGCTTCCGGGCCGCTGAAGGGCCTTCGGATCGTCGAATTCGGGGCGATCGGCCCGGTCCCGTTCTGCGGCATGCTCCTGTCGGATCTGGGGGCGGACGTGGTCCGCATCGACCGGCCGGACGCCCCGCCCAACGACCGCTTCACCATCGAGGCCCGCGGGCGCCGTTCCGTAGAACTCGACCTCAAGTCGGACGCCGGGCGGGAAGCGGCGTTCGGCCTGATCGGCGCGGCGGACGCCCTGATCGAGGGCTTCAGGCCAGGAGTGATGGAGCGGCTGGGGCTCGGGCCCGACGTCGTGCTCGCCCGCAATCCAAAGGTCGTGATTGGCCGGATGACCGGATGGGGCCAGGACGGACCCTATGCCCAGGCTGCCGGCCACGACATCAACTACGTCGCGCTGAGCGGCGCGCTTCACGCCATGGGGCCGGCCGAAAAGCCTGCCATCCCGCTGAACCTGATCGGCGACTTCGGCGGCGGGGCCATGGTCCTCGCCTTCGGCCTGCTGGCGGCGGTGTTGCACGCGCACGAGACGGGCGAGGGCCAGGTGATCGACTGCGCCATGGCCGAGGGGACCCTCTCCCTGATGGGGATGCTATACGGCCACCTGCAGCGGGGGACCTGGAAGGATGAGCGCCAGTCGAACATCATCGACGGCGGCTCGCACTTCTACAACGCCTACCAGTGTGCAGACGGGGAATGGATCTCCCTGGCCTCGATCGAACCGCAGTTCTATGCGCGCCTGCTGAAGGCGGCAGGATTGGACGAGGCGGAATTCGGCGATCAGCACGATCAGGCGAAGTGGCCCAGCCTCACCGAGCGCATGGCCGCGGTGTTCCGTGGAAAGACCCGCGAGGAGTGGCGAGGGATCCTGGAAGGGGCGGACCTCTGCTACGCACCGGTGCCCAGCATGACCGATGCCCCGCACCACCCGCACAATGCGGCGCGCAAGGCGTTCGTCGAGTTGGACGGCGTGCTGCAGCCGGCGCCGGTCCCGCGGTTTTCGCGCACGCCGGGCGCCATCCAGAGCGGTCCGGCCCAGCCCGGGGCGCACAATGGCTCCGTGTTTCGGGACTGGGGCGTTGACGCCCCAGGGCTCTGACCGGCGCTATTTCGCCGGCGTCACGCGGAAGATCGTACCGTTGGCGTCTTCCCCGACCAGCAGGGAGCCATCGGGCGCCACCGCCAGGCCATAGGGCCGGCCCCAGACATCCGTGTCATTGGCGACGAAACCGGTCATGAAATCCAAGTATTCGCCCGTGGAGACGCCGTCCTTCATGGGGGCGCGCACCACCTTGTAGCCGGTGCGGATCGAGCGGTTCCACGAGCCGTGCAGGGCGATGAAAGCGTCGCCGCGGTAGTCAGCCGGGAAGGCCGCCGCGCCGGATGCGGCGTCATAGAACATAACCTGAACGGCCGCCGAGTGCGCCTGAAGCATCAGGTCGGGCACGGTCACCTTGCCCTTCAGATCCGGCCGCTGACCCACCAGCCGCTGATCCTCGTGGTCGCCCATGTAGTACCAGGGCCAACCGTAGAAGGCGCCTTCCTTCACATGGGTGATGTAGTCCGGGACCAGGTTGTCGCCCGACATGTCGCGTTCGTTGACCGAGCACCAGATCTCGCCTGTGGCCGGCTGGGTGGTCAGGCCCGAGCAATTGCGTATGCCGGCGGCGAACAGGTGCAGGTCGCTGCCGTCCGGATTGGCGACCAGGACATCGGCCCGGTTGGCGTTGTTGGCCCAGGCGGCGCCCAGGCCGTGCTGTGCTTCCCAGGCCTGGGCCTCGGCGACGGTCTTGCTGGCCATGCCTTCGTTCAGATTGCCGTCCGATCCCACCGACACGAACAGGCGTTTGCCGTCCTTGGAGAAGGTAAGGTCGCGGGTCCAGTGTCCGCTGGTGGTGTCCGTGAGCTTGGGGATCACCACCTGGCCGGCGCCGCGGACCTTCAGGTCGCCGTTGGCGTAGGGATAGCGGAGCACTCGGTTGTTCTCGGCGATGTAGACCCACTGCGGATTGGGTCCGAGCGGGTAGAAGGCGACGCCGAACGGCTGGTCGAGGCCCTCGATGAAGGCGGAATTGGCCGTGGGCTGCGCGGAGCCGGCAGGCGCGCGCAGCACCCGCACCCGGCCAGCCGGTTGCTCGGAGACGAAGATGTCGCCGTTGGGGGCCACAGTCATGGCGCGGGGGCCCTCGAGACCGGTTGCGAACACCGCCACCTTGAAGCCGTCCGGGACCTTGGGCAGGGCGCCCGGCGGCGGCGAAACCACGGTGGACCCTGCAAACGTTCCAGACGTGGGCGCAGGCAGGTCAGCCAGGGTGATCTTGTGTCTGACCCCTGGCGCGTCGGCGTGCCAATCCCCAAACACCACGACATCGCCCGAGCGCACGATCGGGCTCGGGGCGGGTTGGGAGCAGGCGGAGGTGGCGAAGGCCAGGCCCATCACGGCTCCGGCCGTGACAAGTAGCGATGAACCAAGACGTGAGGGCATGGCGGGCGGGTCCGATCCGATGGCGAAGGCTGGATAGCTAGCTAACCTTAGTGCGTAGCCTTCAGGCTGGCGAGATAGCTGATCACATTGGCCCGGTCCTCGGGCCTGGCCAGGGTGATGGGCATGTTGGTGCCGGGAACCAGTTTCGCTGGGCCGCTGAGGAACTTGTCGAGATTGGGCGGGGTCCAGGTCAGGCCGGAGGCCTTGAGCGCGCGGCTGTAAGCGGGGAAACCGACCTCCGCCGCCGCCTTTCGCCCGACAATGCCGTTCAGGCTAGGCGCGGCGCCTTCCTGCCCGGCGACGGTCGAGTGGCACAGCATGCACTGCTGGCTGAACAGGATCTTTCCCTTGCCGGCGTCGCCCTTCGGGGCGGTGGCGGCGGCAGCGGCCGATCCGGCGACAGCCAGCGCCGCCAGGGACAGAAGGGTCGTTCTCATCATCATGCCTTGGCTCCTCGCCAGAACGCTCCGGTTACCGGATGGGGATAGTGGAAGGGGACCACGCGGGTCTGCGGCCAGGCCACAGGCGTGATCGAGGTGAGTTCGTCCGGACCCTTGGGATCGTCCGGGAAGGTCTGTGTCAACGGCTTCAGGTGGACTCCGGAGCGGGACCAGCCCTCTTCATAGTTCGCCTGCCACAGCATGTTGTAGTCGAACAGCCGGAACTTCCAGACGCCGTCCTCCTTGACGTACTCGTTCTCGTAGATTCCGGCCTCCCAGAGTTGGGAGGGGACCGGCGGAGGCGAGGGGTGGCTTTCGTGCCAGCCGCCCTGCATCAGGCAGCGGAACCGGCCCTTGGCCGTCATCCCGTCGGGCGCCACGTCGACGATGTCCTGCAACAGCAGGTGATCATACATCAGCCCGGTCACTGGCCCGTCGCGGCCCTGGGCCCAAAGCGTGCGCAGCCAGTCGCAATAGAGCCGCCGCACACCGGTCTTGCCCCGGTAGATTCCGTTCAGGAACCGCAACTCCGCCTGCTCGCTGAACAGGTCGATCACCTGCTCATAGAGGCAGGCGTCCAGATAGTATCCGTATTTAAAATGCAGGCTTCGCACGGCCTGGACGTCCTCCAGGCGCGCCACGTGGGCGGTCAGCGCCGCCACCTGCGCTTTCAGCGCCTCGAGCTCCGGGTCGTCAGCCAATCGAAGTCCTCCGCGGAGTGGTTGTGCCGGCCAATCGATGAATGGGGGCTGAGTTCAGCTGGTCCTGGCCAGTAGC
>FTHI01001493.1_pt1 | contig 14954 bp, 13 predicted proteins | sample 1640891 | NCBI WGS metagenome assembly FTHI01 (sample SAMEA3914788, study PRJEB12502) | metagenome | biome: forest; material: soil | place: Canada | collected 2011-07-03 | depth 0.1 m
GGGCTGCTCGACCTTCTCGAACTTCTCGGTGATGCCCGAGATCGCGGTGGCCAAGGTCCGCGAGGACGCCCCCTTCGACAAGATCTGCTACATCGGCTGTGGCGTGACCACTGGCGTGGGCGCGGTGCTCTACACCGCCAAGGTCTGGCCCGGCGCAAACGTTGTGGTGTTCGGCCTGGGCGGCATCGGCCTGAATGTGATCCAGGGCGCGCGCATCGCCGGCGCAGACAAGATCATCGGCGTCGATCTCAATCCCTCTAAGGTCGAGATGGCGCGCAAGTTCGGCATGACCGACTTCGTCAATCCCGACGAGGTCGGCCGCGACAAGGTGGTCCAGGCGATCGTCGACCTGACCGGCGGCGGCGCGGACTTCTCGTTCGAGTGCATCGGCAACATCCACACCATGCGCCAGGCGCTGGAGTGCTGCCATCGCGGCTGGGGCGAGAGCATCATCATCGGCGTCGCGCCCTCGGGGACGGAGATCTCGACCCGTCCGTTCCAGCTGGTGACCGGCCGGGTCTGGAAGGGCTCGGCCTTCGGCGGCGCCCGCGGCCGAACCGACGTGCCCAGGATCGTCGACTGGTACATGGACAAGAAGATCAACATCGACGACCTGATCACCCACACCATGCCGCTGGAGAAGATCAACGACGCCTTCGATCTGATGCACGAGGGCAAATCGATCCGGAGTGTGGTGATCTACTGACTGCGCTGAAAGGAGAGGGGCGATCGATGCGTCGAACCACATCAGGACTGCAACGTGTGGCCTGCGCCGCCATGGCGGCCGGGCTTTGGCTGCTCGGCCAGGCCAGCGCGCGCGCCGCGGACCCCCCTCTGACGCTGAAGGTGATCACCTCGTCGGAGGGCAGCCTCTATGCCGATTTCACCCTGGTCATGGGCAAGACTGATGCGGTCCTGATCGACGCCCCCTTCACCAAGGCCGACGCCCATCGCCTGGTCGCCGACATCCTCGAAAGCGGCAAGACGCTCAAGTTCATCTACATCACCCACGATCACCCTGATCACTTCTTCAGCGTCGACGTCCTGGCCGAGGCCTTCCCGGACGCCCAGATCGTCTCGGCGCCGGGCGTGGTCGAGGACATCTGGCGCTCCATCCCGATCAAGATGAAGCGGTGGGGGCCGATGCTCGGGGCCAACGGTCCAAAGCACCCGATCGCACCGGTCGCACTCGCGGCCGACCATTTCGAGCTGGAGGGCCAGACCCTTCAGGTGCTGGGTCCGATGCAGGGAGATCACGTCCACGCCACCGCGATCTGGATCCCATCCATCCAGGCCCTGGTGGCCGGCGATCTGGTGTTCAACAAGATCCACCCCTGGTTGGGCGAGGCCCTGCCGGCGGACCGCACCGCATGGCTCGCCTCCCTCGACAAGCTGGCCGCGCTCAAGCCCAGGATCGTGGTCGCCGGCCACAAGCTCCCCGGTCTCGCCGACGGAGCGGAAGCGATCGATTTCACCCGCACCTACATCCTCGCCTTCAACCAGGCCGTCGCCGACTCCAAGACCTCCAAGGAATTGATGGCCAGGATGCAGACGCGCTTTCCCGACACGCAGGACGTGCTGGGCGGGTTCATCCTGACCAACTCCGCCCAGGTGGGGATGGGCGAAGCGCCGCCCTGGCATGAATAGCTGCAGGCCGACCACTGGCGCACGAGCGGCCAATGGGGCGACTTCGCCCTGCCGGTGGGGGACGACGCCTTCGAGGGTCTTCCGGTGAAATCTAGTCAGTGGCGCGCTCGCTGATGACCGGCCACACGCCGCCCCGCGCCAGGCTCGCGTTCCGCGTGGGAGTCGTCGGGCATCGGCCGAACCGGCTTTCGGACGATGCGGCGGTGCTCGCCGCGATGAGGAGACGGATCGCCGAGGTCCTGCGGGCCGTCAAGGAGGGTGTTGCGGGGTTCCAGACCGAGGGGGGCGACAGCGCCCTATATGCGTCTGACCCTCCGCTTCTGACCGCTGTCTCGCCGCTGGCGGAAGGGACCGACCGCATCTTCGCCGAGGAGGCTCTGGCGCTGGGGTACGCCCTCTGTTGCCCGATGCCGTTCGCCCAAGGGGAGTTCGAGGCCGACTTCACTGGCGAGCACGCACAGGAGCCTGACTCCCTTGCGACCTTCCGCGCCCTGCTCGCCCGGGCGGAGACCGGCGCCGGGCTCGTCCGGTTCGAACTGGACGGCCGGCGCGCGGACCTGGGCGCGGCCTACGGCGCTGCAGGGAGGGTGGTGCTCAACCAGTCTGACCTGCTGGTTGTCGTCTGGGACGGTCAGGAGAAGGCCGGACCCGGCGGGACGGTGGACACGGTGAAGGATGCGATCCGTTTCCACGTGCCCGTGCTGTGGATCGACGCCCACGTCCCTGCCAGCTGGGCCGTGCTTCAAACCGCCGAAGACCTCGGTCGCCTGCAAAGCCAGCGGGGTCTTGCCCCGGACCGCGCGCCAAAGACTGTCGCAGAGGCCGTCGCCGAGATCATCCGACTGGAGGTTGGCCTTCCCCAGGCCGATACCGACGTGGCGCGCGCCCATGTCCGGGACTTCCTGGCCGAGCGCCGTCCGCCCTTGAACCTCGCGTTCGTGTGGAAGCTGTTCCGCAACATCGTCGCCAGGACCAGGCTGTCGATGCCGGCGATCTTCACCAAGGATTTCGTCGTCGAGGTCCTCACAGCCTGGCCGACCGGGCCGACCGGGCCGGGAGGAGGGGACATCGTCTTCGCCCCGCGATCCGCGGATCAGCCTGCGCCCGCGGCATTCTGGGTCAATGCCCGGCTACGCGGGCATTTCGCCTGGGCCGACAAGCTGGCGGACCTCAAGGCCGACGCCTACCGCAGCGCCTACATCCTGGGCTATCTGCTGTCCGCCGCCGCCGTCTTCGTTGCAACCCTGCCTTCCGCCATGGGCTGGAGCGCCGGCGACTCCGCCGAGACCCTCTGCATCGAGGCCGAGCTGGTGATCCTCCTGGCCATTGTCTCGCTGCTGATCTGGGGGCGCGGGCGGCGCTGGCACGAAAGGTGGATGGAATACCGCCTTCTGGCCGAGTTGATCCGGCAACTGAAGGTGCTGCTGCCTCTGGGCGGCGGCCGGCCGCTGCCGCGCACCCCGATCTACCTGGCCGGCCACGGCGACCTGGCCCAGTCCTGGATGGCCTGGCATGTCCGCGCCATCGCCCGCGCGGCCGGGCTTCCCTCGGCCAATGTGACGCCCGCCTACATGGACGACTGCCTGACCGACCTGACCGACATCGTCAGCGGCGAGGCCAACGGCCAGGTAGGGTACAACATCGCCAACGCCGAACGCGCCCACCGCATCCACCACCGCCTCCACCGCGCCACGGTCGGGCTGTTCTGCCTAACCATCCTGGGCATCTGCCTGCACCTGGCGCCCCACCTCATCGGAGACGCCCTTGGCCCCGTGCGGCCCTGGCTTGAAGGCGCCGGTGATTGGCTGGTCCTCGCTTCCGCCGTCCTGCCCGCGCTGGGCGCGTCCTTGGCCGGAATCAACAACCACGGCGAATTCGCCCGCATGTCCAAGCGCTCCCAGGCCATGGCCGACGGCTTCGCCCAGTTCTCGGGCAGGATCGCGGGCATGCAGGAACGACTGAGCCGAGACGAACACGTCGCATTGGCGGAAGTCATCCCCCTGGCCAGCACGATCGCCCAGACCATGGTCGACGAGGTGATCGACTGGCGCGTGGTGGTGCTGCACCGGCCGCAGACAGCGTAGCTATGACAGCGCTCGGCTAGAGCTTGCCCGGCTCTTGCGGAACTGGCGCCGCGCCGCCGGAGACATAAGCCCAGAGCAGCTCAATCTCCTCGGGGGTGACCGAGTCCTCCCAGGCGGGCATGGCGTTCTTGCCCTTGTTGACGCTCTGGACGAAGCGGTCGTGGCCGTCGGGCGGGAAGGTGCGCAGGTCGAAGGCGGTGGTGCCGGTGTTGACCATCTCGGCCCCGTGGCAGCGGGCGCAGAGCTGGCCATAGAGGCGCTTGCCCTTTGCGGCGAGGGCGGGATCTGGGGCAGGCGTGGCGGCGAGGGCCAGGGCGAAGAGGGCGATCATCACGGGAGAAGTGCGAAGGTCCAGAGGGAGTCACCCAGTGGCACGGACGCCAGCTTCTCGCTGCCCATGGACGCGGGATAGACGCCGCCGAGGCCGCTGGGGACGGTGATGTATTGCTTGCCGTTCCGCGACCAGGCGATGGGCTGGCCGACGATCCCCGAGCCGGTCTGGAACTTCCACAGCACCTTGCCGGTGCGGTCGTCCAGAGCCAGGAATTCCCCGGTCATCGAACCGGTGAACACCAGTCCCCCGGCCGTGGTCATCACGCCCGACATGCTCACCAGGTCCCAGGGGTGCGCCCAGCGCGCCTTGCCCGTCAGCGGGTCGATGGCCTTCAGATAGCCCTCGGGACCGTCATGCTTCATCTCCGCGGGGAACCTGATGCCGAGATAGACCGCGCGCTTGCGGAACTCCGGCTCCTCCTCGAGCTTGTAGATCCAGCCGAGGTTGATGGTGTTGGCGTAGGCCAGGCCCGTGCTCTTGCTGAACGACATGGGCTGCCAGTTCTTGCCGCCGAACAGCGAGGGCCACAGCTCCACTCCGTCGCTTTGCGCGCGGGCCTTGAGGCTGGCGGCCGACAGGACCGGCCGGCCGGTCTTGGGATCCAGCCGGTCAGCCCAGGTCACCTTCACGAAGGGGTTGGCGGCCAGCAGGCTGCCGTCGGCGCGGTCGATCACATAGAAGAAGCCGTTGCGGTTGGCCTGCATGATCACCTTGTGGGTGACGCCGCGCACCTTCAGCTCGGTCTGCACCAGCTCATTGACCCCGTCGTAGTCGTAGCCGTCGTTGGGGGTGAACTGGTAGTGCCAGACCAGCTCGCCGGTCTTCGGGCGCAGCGCCAGAACGCTGTCGGTATAGAGGTTGTCGCCCGGTCGCGAGGTGGGGTTCCACGGCCCGCCGTTGCCGACCCCCCAGTAGACCAGGCCCAGGCCCGGATCGTAGGAGCCTGTCACCCAGGTCGGTCCGCCGCCCCGCTCCCAGGCGCCCGGCTTGGTCCAGGACTCGCTGCCCGGCTCACCAGGCGCAGGGATGGTGTAGGTGCGCCAGAGCTTCTTGCCGGTGGCCGCGTCCCAGCCGTCGAGGAAGCCGCGGACTCCGAACTCTCCGCCCGCCATCCCGGTGATCACAACCCCGTCGGCGATCAGGGGCGCGCCGGTCATGGCGACGCCCTCCTTGTAGTCGGCCGCCTTGCTTTCCCAGGCGATCTTGCCGGTCTTCAGGTCCAGCGCCTGCACCCGGTCGTCCAGCGTGGTGCGGTAGAGCCGGCCCTGGAAGATCGCGCCCCCACGATTGACCTGGCCGCAGCAGATCGACTGGCCGACGTCGGCCGCGAAACTGATCGGCGTCTTCCACAGCTGCCGGCCGCTCAGGGCGTCCACGGCCACGGTGGCGTGGGCCGTGGTGAAATAGATCACCCCATCCTGCAGCAGCGGCTGGCCCTCCTGGCCGTTGCTGTCGTTCAGGCTGTAGTTCCACACCGGAACCAAGCGGCGGACCGTGGCGCGGTTGATCTGGGTCAGGGGGCTGAACCGGTTCTGATCCTGGCTCATGCCGTAGGTCAGCACCTGGTCGGTGCGGGCGCCTGGTGCAGGTCTGGCCGTCGCCGCCATCGCGTGGCCGGCGCCAAGCGCCAGCAAGGCAGCGAAGGTCGCCGCCAGCCCGATCCCAAAATGCTTCATCGCCCCTCCCGGGGGCCGGTCTGCGCCGGCCGGTGAACCGGGACGCCAGATACCACGAAGCGGCGCGATGGATAGGGGGCGACTGCTCCTTAACTTGACAAGCATACGGCCGGCGTCGCCTCCTGCGGGGATAGCGGGAGAGACGCCATGTCCAGGTTCAGGGCCGACCACATCGGCAGTCTGTTGCGTCCCAGGTCGCTGCTCGATGCGCGAGAGGCGCATGGGCGAGGGGAGATCGACGCCGACGCCCTGTGCGCCATCGAAGACCAGGCGATTATGGACGTCTTGCAGTTGCAGAGAGATGCGGGGATCGACGTCTACAGCGACGGGGAGTTCCGGCGGACCAGCTGGGTCGGCCCCCTCTATGAGCACGCCACGGCCGGCCTGGAGACGCGCGAACGCAACCAGGGCTACCGGCCCGACTGGAAGGGCCCCGGCGCGGAGGAGGCCAATTCGGAGCTGCCGATTCCTGTGGTCGTGGTCGCCGACAGGCTGCGGGTGAATGGGCGCATGACCGGCGACGAGTCCGCCTTCCTAGGCAAGCACGCCCCGGGGCCATTCAAGGTCACCATGCCGGGACCGACCATCTACATGAACGTCTACGACGACGAGGCATCCAAAGCGGCCTATCCCACCAGGGACGACTACCTCGACGAGTTGATCGGCCTCTACAAGATCGAGGTCGACGGCCAGATCGATGATGGGGCCGCCTACGTCCAGCTCGACTCCCTGCGTTACATGCAGGTCTTCACCGGCCAGGCGGGGATGACGCCCGGCGTTCCACCCAGCATGGTGTTCGAGGAGACCTTGCGCGCCGACAATGCGGTGTTGACCCACGCCAAGGCCCGGGGCGCCACCACGGCCATCCACATCTGCCGCGGTAACCACCGCAGCGCCTGGGCCGCCAGCGGCGGATACGAGCCGGTGGCGGAGCGGCTGTTCGGTGAGCTTGTGACCGACCGGTTCCTGCTGGAATTCGACGACGATCGCTCCGGCGGCTTCGAGCCCCTCCGCTTCGTCCCTAAGGGCAAGACCGTGGTGCTCGGCCTGATCACCACCAAGACGCCCCAGCTGGAGAGCCGGGACGACCTGCGTCGGCGGGTCGACGAGGCGGCGAAGTTCGTCGACCTGGACGACCTGGCGCTCAGCCCCCAGTGCGGCTTCGCCTCCACCTATCTCGGCAACCTGCTCACCGAGGACGATGAGAAGCGCAAACTGGAACTGGTGGCTGACACGGCGCGTGCGATCTGGGGCTGATCCAGGCGGGTTGCGCCCTGGACGGCCAGGCCCGAAGGTGGTGGCTCAATCGCCTCGGGGACCTGCATGGATCTGAACCTGACCGGCAAGCGCGCCCTGGTGACGGGCGCGTCCAAGGGCATTGGCCGCGCCAGCGCGCTGCAGCTGGCGAAGGAGGGCTGCGACGTCGTCCTGGTGGCCCGCACCGCTGAGGCGCTGGAGGCCGCGGCCGCCGACATCCGCTCCCGCTGCCAGGTCTCGGCGATTGCACTCCCGGCCGACCTGTCCCGCCAGAGCGAGGTCGAGCGGGTGGCCGCCGAGGTCGGGGAGATCGACATCCTGGTTAACAACGCCGGGGCGATCCCGGCGGGCGACCTGCAGGCCGTGGACGACGCCATGCTCCGGGCCGCCTGGGACCTGAAGGTGTTCGGCTACATCAGCATGAGCCGGGCCTACTATCCGCTGATGAAGCCGCGGGGCGGGGTGATCATCAATGTGATCGGGGCCGCGGCCGAGTGGCTGGACCCCGGCTACATCGCCGGCAGCGTGGGCAACGCAGCGCTGGTGGCCTTCACCAAAGCCCTGGGCAAGGGCGCCAAGGCCGACGGCATGCGCGTCGTCGGCATCAATCCGGGCCCCACCGCTACCGAGCGGATGGAAACGCGCCTCCGCGGCCAGGCGCGCGAACAGCTCGGCGATGAGAATCGTTGGCGCGAACTCACCGCCTCCATGCCCTACGGCCGCCCCGGAACCCCGGAAGAAGTCGCCGCCGCCGTCGCCTTCCTGGCCTCGCCGCTCTCGGGCTACACGACGGGAAGCGTACTCACGATGGACGGTGGGATTCGGTAGTCACCAAAACGTTCGTCATCCTCGGGCTTGTTCCGAGGACCCATGAACACAAAAGGTCGAGATTTTCCGCGGGGGGACGAGGTCTTCCAAGTGTCTTCTGGCGCGGACTTCCTGTGACGATATTGTTCATGGGTCCTCGGAAGTGCCCGCGGATGACGGAGTTATTAATGCTGGACTGAATGCATCCGCCCCCTATTCGAAGAACGCCACGCTTCTGCACTCGATGCTGGCGCGGACCTTCCGGTCGGGGAAGCTGGAGTCCCAGAAGGCGGTGTGGGGGGTGCGCCAGGCGACCGAATGGTCGGAGTCGTGGAACTTCAGGAGCAGTGACTCGTCCCGGTTCATGTTCGAGAAGTACCACCAGCGATGGTTGGGGTTGTACTTGAAGATCGCCGCGGCCGGATTTTCCGCGTCGGGCATGGGGGCGAACATCGCCTCGCCTTCGGGGATCTTGTCGACGATGTAGAGCACGTTGGGCACGCCCTCGTCGTCGCCGACGCTGCGGTGGTCGCAGACCGCCAGCGGACAGTCCTGCGGCGGATCGGAGAAGGTCCGCCAGAAGCTGGAATAGATGAAGCGCTTGAAGCCCGGCCCGTCCGGACGCGCGCGCTTGTAGACAGCCTGCGCCTGGCGGTCGGCGCGGCTTGGCTCGGTGTCGATGTGGGCTTCGCCGGCCGGGGGCTGCACCCCGCCGTGGTGGGTGTATGGGCCCTCGGCGCGCTTGAATTTCGAGATGTCGCCGGAGTTGCGGATCATCCAGCCGCCCGGGACGACGAAGCTCGCGCCGGTCAGGGCCTTCACCGCCTCGGCCACTTCGTCGGAGTAGAGCCGGTCCACCTCGTCCTTGTCGTAGAAGTCCTTCACCGCGCTCGTCTGGTCGGACAGGACGAAGCCCTGGGTGTCCAGGGTGAAGTGCTTCTTGATCGAGCGGCCATCGCGCACCCGCACCTTGAACGGGCCATAGCTGCCGGTGTTGACCTCCCCCCCCGCCGAGACGAAACGGCGGTTGATGTCCGGTCCGGGCAGCAGATAGTTGATCTCGGCCTCGACGGAGCAGACGCTTTCCTCAATGTCGGCTTCCAGAACGCTCATGTCTCTGACTCCAGTGCCTATTTCACGTGGCCGGTGAAGGTGCGCAGGGCCGGATTGGTGTGGTCCGGCATCTCAAGGGCGGCCTTCACGCCTGGCCGCGCCCGCATCCGTTCGGCCCAATCCAGCAGGCGCGGGCAGGTCTTATCGTTGCCGATCTCGGGGAACATGCGGGCGATCATCATGCCGCAGTGAGCGAAGAAGTTGATGTCGGCCAGGGTGAACATCTCCCCGGCCAGCCAGGGCGACTTGCCGAGCTGATCCTCGACCTTGGCCACCGCCACCTCGATCTTGCGGGTAGCGTTGGCGAGGTCGGCTTCCGAGAAGCCCGAGCGCGCCGTCTTCCACTTCTCGCGCTGCTCGTGCAGCGGGATGCGGTCCACCAGCTTCTCGAAGTCGCCGCTGTCGATGCCGCGGGCGATCACGCCGACCATGCGATGCCAGCCATGCATGGAGACGTAGTTCATCACGTGCTCGTCGACGAACTTGTTCCAATACCGCATCCGCGAATTGCCCCTGGGCTCGTTGGGCCTGAGCGGCGGGGCGTCGGGGAAGGCGTCCTCCAGGTATTCGTTGATCACGGTGGTGTGGGTGACGATGAAGCCGTCATGGTCCAGCACTGGCACCTGGCCCTCGGGATTGATCGCCACGAACCACTCCGAGTGCTGCTCGAACTTGTGTAGGTCGACATAGCGGCTCTCGAACTCCAGGCCCTTTTCCTTTAGCGGGATCAATGACTTGAGCGAATTGGCGACGGGTTCGGCGTGATACAGCTTCAGCATCTCGGGTCCTGGGCTTCCTCGGCAGGCTTGTTGTCACGGCATTAAACACGGGCCGCCCGCGCTCGCCAGGGGCGCCGTCGAACTCCCAATTGTTATGGTCTGGGCTCCGTATCCGCCGCCATCGCCACGGCTGTGGGAAGGGCCTTTGCCGGAACTCGCCTTGTGTCGGCGAAGGTGAACCAGGCCACCCCCGCCATCACCAGGGCGGTGGAGACGGCGTCGATGACGGTGATCGCCTCGCCGAGCACCGCCACGGCCAAAAGCAGGGTGATCACCGGGCTCAGGGTCGCAATGGCGCTGTTTGCCTGGGCCGAGATCCGCTCCAGGGCCGCGTTGAGGAAGAATGACGGCAGGATCGTCGCCCCTATGGCCAGGGCGACGGCGTAACCGAGGGCCTCCGGGTTGGGCGCGAGACTGGCCAGGGGCTGGGTCAGCACGAACTGCAGGATCGTGGCCGCCGCCGCGCCCAGCATGGCGACGCAGGTGAACAGGCGCGAGCCCATGGCTGCGATCAGGTCCTTGGCCAGCAGCTGGTAGAAGGCGAAGGCGATGGCGGCCGCCAGCACCAGGCCGGCGCCCTTGGCCGCGCTGTCTCCGAACGACTGCAGCTTGCTGGAGAACATCAGCGCCAGCCCGGCATAGCTGACCGCGATGCCGATCAGGGCGGCCGGGCGGACCTTCTGGCGGAACAGCACCGCCCCGAACAGCACCACGAAGGCCGGATAGGTGAAGAGGATCAGCCGCTCGAACTGGACCGAGATGAAGGTCAGCCCCAGGAAGTCGGCGTAGCTGGCGAACCAGTAGCCGAGCACCCCGACCAGAGCCGTCTTGATCAGCATGGGCGTTGACGGCACAGCGCGGCCGCGCTGGATCGCGTGGGCCCCGATGGCCAGGTAGACCGGGGCGGACAGGCCGAGCCGCAGGGTCAACAGGGCCTCCGTGCTGATCCCGGTCATGTAGGCGAGCTTGATCAGCACGCCCTTGGTCGCGAACAGGCTGGCGCCGGCGGCGGCCAGCAGATAGCCGGTGATCGGGGCTCTGCGCATGCGGTCACTCCAGGGAGGACGGCCGGCGATCACGGAAGGGCAGGGGACCGGACCGCGTCGCCGACGCGTCCGGAAAAAGGCGTGTCAGACGCCGTCCCGGACGCGCGGAGCGTCAGGAATCACGAGCCAAAGCTTGCGAGCGGCGGTGGACACGGCCGGCCCAATATCAGTCTGGCCTGGCGATGAACAGGGGGAGGCGCTTGCCTGCGCGGCGGGAGCGCGGCATGAGCGGGCCCCCGAGGAGCCGTCCAATGTCGCTCGAAACCGTCTCCACCAGCCGCTGCTTCGGCGGGACCCAGGCGTTCCACAGGCATGACTCCAGCGAGACTGGCGCGCCCATGCGGTTCGCCGTCTACAGCCCGCCAGCGGCCAAGCGCGGCAAGGTCCCGGTGGTCTGGTTCCTGGCCGGGCTGACCTGCACCGAGGAGAACTTCACGGTGAAGGCGGGCGCCCAGCGCATCGCCTCCGAGCTGGGCGTGATGCTGATCGCGCCCGACACCTCGCCGCGCGGCGAAGGCGTGCCAGATGACCCGGACGGGGCCTATGACTTCGGCCTCGGCGCCGGCTTCTACGTCGACGCCACCCAGGCGCCCTGGTCGGCAAATTACCGCATGAGGAGCTGGATCGAGCGCGAGCTGCCTGCGCTCGTCGGCGCCGAGCTGCCTGCCGCGGACCTGGGTCGCCAGTCGATCATGGGCCACTCCATGGGCGGGCACGGCGCGCTCACCATCGGCCTGCGCAACCCCGGTCGGTTCCACGCCATCTCGGCCTTCGCCCCCATCGTCTCGCCGATGAACTGTCCCTGGGGCGAAAAGGCGCTGGGCGGCTACCTGGGCCCCGACCGCGCAGCTTGGCGGGAGTACGACGCCTGCGCCCTGATCGAGGACGGCGCGCGCGCTCCCGAGCTCCTCGTGGACCAGGGAGCGGCCGACAGCTTCCTGGATGGCCAGCTGAAGCCGCACCTGCTGCAGGACGCCTGCGCCAAGGCCGGCGTGCCCCTGACGCTGAGGATGCAGCCGGGCTACGACCACTCCTACTACTTCATCTCGACCTTCATCGAAGACCACCTCCGCTGGCACGCGGAGCGGCTGGCTCGCTGAGCTTTCGCCCGGCGAGCCAGGCTGCACGTCAGGCCTCCGGTTCGCCCTCGGCCGCTGCGGCGGTCTCGGGTTCTTCGGCGGCGGGTTCCGGCTCGGCCGGGACCTCGACCGGAGCGGCCTCTTCGGCCTGAGCCTCTTCAACGGCCGGCTCCTCGGCGGGCGGGGCCTCTTCTGCGACGGTCTCGACCACGGCGGGCTCTTCGGCGGGCGCTGCAGTCTCGACCTCGGCGGCGGCGGCGACAACCTCTTCAGCAGGCGCCTCGGCGACGGCTTCGACCGGCGCTTCCGCGACGACTTCCACCGGTTCTTCCGGCGCCGGCGGCGGCGCGGCGGCGAGGGCGGCGGCGCGTTCGGCCTTTTCGGTGGCGCGCTCTTCAGCCTTCTTGCCGGGCTTGCCCTTGTTGGGGTTGTTCCCGTGCTGCCACTTCACCAGGCCTTCGGCGGCCAGGAAGCGGGCGACACGTTCGGTGGGTTGGGCGCCCTTCTTCAGCCAGGCTTCCAGCTGCTCCAGCTTCAGGTTCACCCGCTTGGGGTCGTCCTTCTTGAGCAGGGGATTGTAGGTGCCCACCCGCTCAATGAAGCGGCCATCGCGGGGCGAATGGCTGTCGGCGACGACGATGGCGTAGTAGGGCCGCTTCTTGGCGCCCCCACGGGTCAGACGGATCTTGAGCATTGGAAGGTGGTCCTTTCGGGGATCTGGTCTGTGTTCAGGATTTGGGTTCAGGATTTGGGTTTGCCGAAGGGCAGGCCGGGCAGGCCGCCTCCGCCGAGGCCGGGAAGGCCTCCGCCCGGGGAGGGGAGCTTGCCCCCGCCCAGGGCCTTCAGTCGTTCGAGGTCGGGCCCGGCCATGCCGCCGCCGCCGCCCATGCCGCCGCCGGGGGGGCCGCCCATGCCCAGCATGCCGGCCATGCGCGAGAAGCCCTTGCCGCCGTCGCGGCTCATCATCTTGAAGGCGTCCGACATCTGCCGGTGCGACTTCAGCAGTCGGTTGATCTCCGAGACCTCCACGCCCGAGCCCGCGGCTATGCGGCGCTTGCGCGACGCGGCCAGGATGTCGGGCTTTTTCCGCTCCAGCGGCGTCATCGACGAGATGATCGCTTCCTGGCGCTTGAGCATCCGGTCCGACATGTCGGCTTCGGACAGCTGCTTCTTGATCTTCTGCACCCCGGGCAGCATGCCCATCAGGCCTTCCATGCCGCCCATCCGGCGCATCTGGCGGAACTGTTCGGCCATGTCCTCCAGGTCGAACTTCCCCTTGGCCAGCTTCTTGGCCATGGCCTCGGCCTTGGCCTGGTCCACGTCCTGGATGGCCCGCTCAACCAGGGAGACGACGTCGCCCTGGCCCAGGATCTTGCCCGCCACCCGCCGCGCGTCGAAGCTCTCCAGCGCCTCGATCCGCTCGCCCGAGCCGGTGAACTTGATCGGCAGGCCGGTGACCGCGCGCATTGATAGGGCCGCGCCGCCGCGGGCGTCGCCGTCGGTCCGCGTCAGGATCAGGCCGGTCAGCGGCAGACGCTCGTGGAAGGCCTTGGCCGTGCGCACCGCGTCCTGGCCGGTCAGGGCGTCGGCCACCAGCAGCGTCTCGGCGGGCGACGAGATCCGGGCGATGTCGGCGGCTTCCGCCATCATCACCTCGTCCAGCGTGGTACGGCCGGCGGTGTCCAGGATCAGGACGTCAAAGCCGCCCAGACGCGCCGCCGACAGGGCGCGGCGGGCGATGTCCTGCGCCGACTGGCCGGCGATGATCGGCAGGCAGTCGACCCCCGCCTGCGTGGCCAGCACCGCCAGCTGCTCCATCGCGGCCGGCCGGCGGGTGTCCAGCGAGGCGACCATCACCTTCTTGCGGTCGGTCTTGGTCAGGCGCAGCGCCAGCTTGGCCGCGGTGGTGGTCTTGCCCGAGCCCTGCAGGCCCGCCATCAGGATCACCGCCGGGGGCGCGACCTGCAGGTTCAGGTCCTCCGGCGCATCGCCGCCCAGCATCTCGACCAGGCCGTCGTAGACGATCTTGACCACCTGGTCGGCGGGCTTGATCGAGCGGATCACGTCTTCGCCCGTCGCCCGCTCCTTGGCCTTGGCGACGAAATCACGCACCACGGGCAGGGCGACGTCGGCCTCGAGCAGGGCCAGGCGCACTTCGCGCAGGGCCTCGTCGACGTCCTTTTCGGACAGCACGCCGCGACCGGTCAGCCGGTCGAAGACGCCTGTCAGCCGATCACCGAGACTCTCGAACATCCCAAGCTCCACCACCGGCGCAACGCAGCAAGCCCCCGTGCGCGATCACGCGGACGGGGGTCCTCTCCGCCCTCGTCCGGCTGCTCCCCAAAGATGGGGCCGGGGTCGTGGCGGTGAAGGGCGCAAGACGAGCTGACGCCGGAAGGCAGGGCTTATGCCTCCCGGCGTCGCAACAATCAAGCTGGAGCGGTTTGAGACCGCGCCCGCGGCCGGCTCAGGCCGGATCAAGCCCGCGCTTGCGGCTGAAGATGGCGTCCAGGGCGATGGAGCCTCCGCCGGCGGCGGCCAGGTAGAGGAAGATCACCGCATAGAGGGCGGCGACTTCGCCGTGGTTCACCTGCGGGTCGTAGGAGACCGGCGTGTTGGGCGGCATCATGTGGAACGCGTTGAAGACGTGGAAGCCCCAGTAGGCCACCGCCGTCTCGCCCGACGCGATGAACGCGGCCAGCTTGGTGAACAGGCCGAGCACGATCAGCCCCCCGCCCACCAGCTCGATCACGCCGGCCGCCATCAACGCCGGCGGCAGCGGACCCGGCATCATCGCGGCGGGAAAATGCAGCAGTTTCATCGCGCCGTGCTCCATGAAGCAGAGCCCGGCGATGATCCGCAGCACGCTCAGCAGCTGCGGCCTCCATCCATCCAGGAACATGTCTAACCCTCCCCATACGCCGCCGTCAGGGCGGCGGGGGGAAGCTTTGCCTCTTTTCTGGGCGCTGTCGAGGAAGAGTCAGGCTCGGCCCTGGCGGGCGCGCACGCGGGCAAGCATGGCGCGCGCCTCCTGCCTGGGCATGCCCAGGCCAACCATGACCAGGATCATCGTCTCGGCGCCGAGATCCGGCGGGGTCTCGAGATCGGTGGTCAGGGCGAGCCTGACCGCCA
>FTHI01000101.1_pt1 | contig 14848 bp, 13 predicted proteins | sample 1640891 | NCBI WGS metagenome assembly FTHI01 (sample SAMEA3914788, study PRJEB12502) | metagenome | biome: forest; material: soil | place: Canada | collected 2011-07-03 | depth 0.1 m
CGGCCGCAGAAGGTGAAGCCGTCGCTGGCGGGATCGCCGATCGGCCACTTGCACATGTGGGCGCCCAGGGTCAGCACGGTGGCCGAGCCCGGCTCCTCCACGTAATAGACCGTGTGGGGTTCGGGCAGCGATGGAACCACGCGGCGGGGGGCCAGCGAGGGGTTCGGCGCCGGACGGGCCGGCCTCGGGGCCTTGAACACCGGCCGTGCGGGCTGCGACGGCGTGGCGCGTCCCGAAAGGCCGAGACGGTGCACCTTGCCGATCACGGCGTTACGGGTGACCCCGCCTAATTGCTTGGCGATCTGGCTCGCGCTCAGGCCTTCCAGCCAAAGCTTCTTCAGGATCGCCACTCGTTCCTCGGTCCAGCCCATGACCTTTCTCCACCGCAAGGGCGCCGCCGGAAGGGGCAAGGCGCCATATGTTGTGTCCAACCGCGATCTCGCGGTTAACCACCCACTAGATATCGTAAACAAACTGTAAACGACCACAATGGGTGGGAGGGCGTCTGTCCACAGGAACTAGATGTAGATGTTGTCGCAGGCAGATCGAGGGGCGCCCTTGCGCGATCCGCACTCCCGGCGCACATCAGGCTCCATGAGAGATATGGTCTCCGATCAGGTCCTTCCGCCGCTGCCGCGCAACTACGCCGGGGTCAACTGGCTCGGGTTTTGGACGCTGTACATGCGCGAGGTGCGCCGCTTCGCGAAGATCTCGATGCAGACGATCATCGCGCCGGTGATGACGAGCCTGCTCTACATGCTGATCTTCAGCGTCGCCACCAACGGCGCACGGCCGCCGGTGCACGGCATCGCCTTCGTGGAGTTCGTGGCGCCGGGCCTGGTCATGATGACCATCCTGAACAACGCCTTCGCCAATTCCTCGTCCTCGATCCTGCAGGCCAAGATGATGGGGCTGTCGGGCGACTTCCTGACCCCGCCCCTGACCTCGATCGAGCAGACCCTGGGCTTCATCCTGGGCGCGGCGACGCGCGGCGTGGTGGTGGGGGTGGTGACCGCGGTCTGCGTCTGGCCCTTCGCCCACGCCCACGTGGCCCACTTCTGGGCCATCGCCTACTTCATGGTCATGGCCTCGATGCTGATGGCCGAGATCGGCGTGCTGGGCGGGCTGTGGTCCGAGAAGTTCGACCACCTGGCCATGGTGACCAACTTCGTGGTCATGCCGCTGACGTTCCTGTCGGGCACCTTCTACATGGTCAACCGGCTGCCCCAGCCGTTCAGCACGATCTCGCAGTTCAACCCGTTCTTCTATCTGATCGACGGCTTCCGCTACGGCTTCATCGGGGTGGCGGATGGCAACCTGATGATCGGGGTGGCCTGGACCTTCGTCCTGGTCACCACCCTGCTGGCCTGGTGCTGGTGGCTGTTCTGGAAGGGCTATCGGCTCAAGACCTGAGGCCGGAACCCAGGCGTCGCGCCCTCCGTTTACGCGGCTCATCGCAGAACGGAGTGACCATCATGACGGACCTGGACCGGAAGGACCTCGAAGAACAGCTCTGGAAGACCATCGACCATGAGCGGGTCGGCATGCTCGGCTACATGGGCGATCCAAAGCGTCACCTGCAACCGATGACCGGATTCGCCGAACCCCAGACCCGGACGATCTGGTTCTTTTGCCAGCGCGACAATGACCTCATCCAGAACCCCGGCCGCGACGGCATGGCGATGTTCTGCATCAACGCCAAGGACCACGACCTGTGGGCCTGCCTCGGCGGGGAGCTCAGTGAATCCCATGACAGCGACCGCATCGACCGGTTCTGGGGGCCTGTGACTGCGGCTTGGTTCCCGGACGGAAAGGACGATCCGAAACTGACCCTGCTCCGGTTTAGCGTCAACGACGCCCAGGTGTGGTCGGTGAAGAAGGGCCCGTTCCGCTTCGCCTACGAGATCGCCAAGGCGAACCTGACGAAAGACGAGCCGGACGTGGGCGGAACCGTCCATCTCCGCTTCAACTGACGCGCCGACCTCGGCTGGCCGGCGGCCCGCCTCAGTCAGGCGGGTCGCTGCCGGCCGGCTTGGCAAGTCCGCGCCGGTTGAGGCCCTCGCGCAGCAGGACCTCGATCTGAGCGTTGACGCTTCGCAACTCCGCCGCAGCCAGCCGCTCGAGCGCGGCCAGCACGTCTGGCTGGACCCGTATGAGAAAGGCGCGTTTGCCGGGGGAAGCCACGCCTAACCGTACAGCGTGCCGGTGTTGACGACGGGCTGGGCTTCGCGGTCGCCGCACAGCACGACCAGCAGGTTCGACACCATGGCGGCCTTCCGCTCCTCGTCCAGCACCACCACGCCGCGGGCGCTGAGCTGTTCAAGCGCGCTCTCGACCATGCTGACGGCGCCCAGCACGATGGTCTGCCGCGCCGAGACGACGGCTTCGGCCTGCTGGCGCTTCAGCATGGATCCTGCAATTTCAGGGGCATAGGCGAGGTGCATCAGGTGCGCCTCGTCGATTGCGACCCCGGCCACGGAAACCCGTTCGGAGAGGTCGGCCTTGAGCTGCTCCCCGACCCGCTCGGCGTCTTCGCGCAGCGTTGGCTCTCCCGCGGGGGCGTGGTCATAGGGGTACTGCCGGGCGACCTCCCGCAGGCCGGTCTCGATCTGGATGGTCACGAATTTCACGTAATCGTCGACGTCGAACAGGGCCTGGGCCGAGTCGGCCACACGCCAGACGATGTTGGCCGCGATCTCGATCGGATTCCCCCGCTGGTCGTTCACCTTCAGCATCTCGCTGGTCACATTGCGCACCCGCAGGCTGATCTTGCGCCGCACGTACCAGGGCAGGACCCAGCGCAGGCCGGTGCGGCGATCGGTGCCGCGGTAGCCGCCAAACACGGTGATCGCGACGCACTGGTTGGGCTGGACCGTGTAGAACCCGGCCAGGATCAGCGGGCAGAGCGCGATCAGCAGGATGAACAGCGGCACGCCGGCCGATCCCCTGTGGGCCATGCCGGATGCGACCGTGGCGATGATCGCGACGATCAGGCCCAGCAGCACGAGCAGCATCACCCCGCCGTTTATCCCGCCGCCCCGGGTCTCTGACGTCCGGTTGATCGTCTTTGTGTCCGTCATCGTGCGTCCTCGGTTCTCGACGGCCAGTCACAAGGCCGATATCAAAGTGATATCACTTTTCGATGAGCGGTCAAGGTTCGGCAGCGCAGCGTCCATGCATTGACTTCAAGCCCTCTCGCTCCGATAAGTCGCCGCCTTCCAGTCCCCGTCGCCCCGCGGCGGGGACCTAATGCTTTTGGGAGGCCGAATTGTCCGCTCCGCTCAAAGCCGCCACGCCGTCCGCCGACACGCACATCATGGGCGTCTATCAGCGCGCCCCGCTGGCGTTCGAGCGAGGACAAGGTGTGCGCCTCTGGGGCGACGACGGGCGCCAGTATCTCGACTGCGTCGCCGGCATCGCGGTCAATGGCCTGGGCCACTGCCATCCCCGACTGGTCCAGACGCTGAAGGACCAGGCCGAGACGCTCTGGCACGTCTCCAACATCTACCGCATCCCCGACCAGGAGCGCCTGGCCGACCGGCTGTGCGCGGCCACCTTCGCCGAGGAGGTGTTCTTCACCAACTCCGGCACGGAGGCGATCGAGCTCGCCCTGAAGATCGCGCGGCGCCACCAGGCCGCCAAAGGGCATCCCGAGCGCATCGACGTGATCACCTTCGAGGGCGCCTTTCACGGCCGGACCTACGCCGCGGTCACCGCCGGCGGCAACGAGCACTATCTCGAAGGCTTCGGGCCCCGCCTGCCGGGCTACATCAACCTGCCGTTCGGCGACATGGACGCATTGAAGGCCGCCGTCGGTCCGACCACGGCCGCCATCCTGGTGGAGCCGGTGCAGGGGGAGGGCGGCGCCCGCGCCTTCACCGACGCCCAGCTGCGCCTGATGCGCGAGCTCTGCGACGAGCAGGGCGCGCTCTTGATGTACGACGAGATTCAGTGCGGCATGGGCCGGACCGGCAAGCTCTTCGCCTATGAGTGGTCCGGCGTCGTCCCCGATGTGATGGCCGTGGCCAAGGCGCTGGGCGGCGGCTTTCCCGTGGGCGCTTGCCTCGCCAGCCACTACGCCGCCGGGGCCATGAACGTGGGCAGCCACGGCTCGACCTATGGCGGCAATCCCCTGGCCATGGCCGTGGCGCTGGCCGCTTTCGACGAGATCGACCAGCCTCGGATGATGGAGCACGTCACCGCGGTAGCCGGCTACTTCAACCAGCAGCTTGCCGGCCTGATGGACCGCTTTCCTGACATCATCGAGGAGATCCGCGGCAAGGGCCTGCTGATCGGGCTGAAGCTCACGCCCAACAACCGCGACTTCATGGTGTTGGCCCGCGACAATCAGCTGCTCATCGCCGGCGGCGGCGAGAACTGCGTGCGCCTGCTGCCGCCCCTGGTGATCACCCAGGACGAGGCGCGCGAGGCGGTCGAAAAGCTGGAACGGACCTGCGAGGCAGCGCGGGCGAAGGCTGCGGCATGAGCACGTTCGCACCAGATCTCCTCTCCCTGAGGGAGAGGAAGGGGCGCGTTCGCAGGGCGAACGGGAAGGTGAGGGGTTACGCCCTCGACGCCCTAACCCCTCATCCTCCCACGCTAAGCCCCCAGCCCCCGGCGAGCCGCGGGCGTTCCTTGCGGCAATCGATCCACCGGATCGATTGCATCCGCGGCCCCGAACGGGCCGCGGCGCGCGTCACCCCCTCCCTCTCCCTATGGGAGAACGGAATATGAGCACGCCCCGGCATTTCATCGACCTCTGGCGGCATGACGCGGCCACGGTCCGCGACATCCTGGAGGACGCCAAGCGGCGCAAGGCCGCTCGCAAGGGCTGGCCGCAGGGCGAGCAGGATCCCGACGCGCCGGCGCGGGGCCGGACCCTGGCCATGATTTTCGAGAAGAACTCCACCCGTACGCGGTTCTCCTTCGACGCGGCCATGCGCCAGCTGGGCGGCTCCAGCATCATCGCCACCGCCCAGGACATGCAGCTGGGCCGCCAGGAGACGGTGGACGACACCGCTCGCGTGCTCTCGCGCATGGTCGATGCGGTGATGATCCGCGCGCGCAACCACGACGACGTGGAACGGTTCGCCCAGGCCGCCACCGTGCCGGTGATCAACGGGCTTACCGACAAGGGCCACCCCTGCCAGATCCTGGCCGACATCCAGACCTTCGAAGAGCACCGCGGCCCGATCAAGGGCCGCACGGTGGCCTGGGTCGGCGACGGCAACAACGTCTGCGCCAGCTTCATCCACGCCGCGGCCCTGCTGGGCTTCCGCCTGAACATCGCCTGTCCGACGATCTATCACCCCGACCTGGTCGACCTGGCCCGCGCCAGCCAGGCGGGGGCGTCGATCGAGATGACCGAGGATCCCCGCGCGGCGGTCCGCGGCGCCGACTGCGTGGTCACCGACACCTGGGTCTCCATGGGCGACAAGGACGGCGAGGCCAGGCTGGACGCTTTCGAGCCCTTCCAGGTCGACGCCCGGCTCATGGCCATGGCGGCCCCGGACGCGGTGTTCCTCCACTGCCTCCCCGCCCACCGCGGCGAGGAAGTTACCGACGAGGTGCTGGACGGTCCCCAATCCCTGGTCTGGGACGAAGCCGAGAACCGCATCCACGCCCAGAAGGCCGTCCTCGCCTGGTGCTTCGGCGGCAACGCCTGAGGGGCGTCTTCGGGACGAGCCCACTCCCCCATTCCGTCATCCCAGGCCTTGTGCCTGGGATCCAGACACGCGCGCCTCTCCGGAGAGGGCGGTGCTTCTGGATCCTCGCCACAAGGGCGAGGAAGACGGGAGAGTAGGAACACAAGCCCAGGGAAACGGAAGAATAGAAATCACCGTGTCACCGTCTCCGCCGCGCGCACGCGCTTGACCTCATGGGCCTGGAGGCGGGGGACGACGGTGGCGCCCAGGCGGCGGATCTGTTCGATGAACTGGTCGTTGGGCATGGCGCCGCGGTTGCACATCAGGAGCGCCGTGTTGGCCCCGGCGTCCTCGGCCTCGTCGATGATCCGCTCGACCACTTCGTCGGGCGAGCCGAAGGCCATGTGCTCGGCCTGGGCCTTGAACGCTTCCTCGGTCATCACGGTGGTGAAGGCGGCGGTGTCGGCCAGGGTGCCCTTGGTCCCGGACCTCAGGTGCTCGTGAGCGGTCTTGCTGTAGTAGCCGGTCTGCCCGAAGTCCTGCAGCGGGTGGTCGTACTTCATCAGCGTGTTGAAGCAGTAGAGGTAGTGCGGCGCGTACTCCTGGATCGCCTTGGCCTTGGACTCGGCCACATAGCAGTCGACCATGAAGCTCAGCCGGTCGGGGGTGACCTTGCGGCCAAACTGCGCCTGGCACTTGGCGTAGTAGCGGATCATGTCCTCCCGCGCCGTGCCCATGCGTGTGATGCCCGGCGTGATCGAGGCGTCGTTGGCCGCGGCCCACTCGATGGAGTCCTTGCTGCCGGTCACCGGCAGCCAGATCGGTGGGTGCGGCTGCTGCACCGGCCGCGGCCAGAGCGCCACGTCGTGATAGGTGTGGAACTGGCCCTCGTAGGAGAAGGACTCCTCGGTCCAGGCCCGGCGCATCACCTCGAAGCACTCGTCGAACCGCGCCCGCGATTCCGACATGGGGATGTTGTAGGCGCGGTATTCGCGCTGGGCCCCGCGCGCCACACCCGCGATCAACCGGCCGTTCGATAGGCAGTCGAGCATGGCCAGTTCCTCGGCCAGGCGCAGGGGATCGTGCAGGGGAAGCAGGTTCCCGTAGATCAGGATCTGCATCCGCCTGGTCCGCTGGGCCGCGGCAGCGGCCAGCAGGTTCGGCGAGTTCATCAGGCCGAAGGGCGTGGAGTGGTGCTCATTGATGCCGATCCCGTCGAAGCCGACCTTCTCCATCTCTTCCCAGGCAGCGAGGTGCTCGGCGTAGGTCTCGGCGGCGGCAGCCCCGTCGAAATAGCTGCGGCCTAGCTGCGGCGGCAGCGCGCCGTCCACCCGGAAGCGGTCCAGGTCGGACTTGTAGTGCATCAGATCGAACAGGAAGACCTTCATCGCATCCTCTAAAGGCAGGGCGGGACCTTATGCCGTGGCGCGGCGGACGGACGCAACGCCGCGGTGCTCGCGCCGTGGGCGTCGGGCGCCTATATCCCGGCGCTGAACAGCCCGGATTTCCAGTGACAACCCAGGACCGCCCCCTTTCCGACGACCTCGTCGCTCCCTTCCAGATCGAGGACGCCCCCGTGCGCGGCCGCGTCGCCCGCCTCGGCGGCCTGGTCCATGAGGTGCTGACGCGCCATGACTATCCCGAGCCCGTGGCCAACCTCCTCGGCGAAGCCTGCGCCCTGGCGGCCCTGGTCGGCGCCAGCCTGAAGTTCGAGGGCCGGCTGATCGTCCAGGCCCAGGGCGACGGGCCGGTGACGCTTGCGGTGGCGGATTACGACACCTCCGGCGCTATTCGTGGCTATTGCCGGTTCGATCCGGAAAAGGTGGGCGAGGCGTCGAGCGGTTTTGTCCGGCCGGGCGCCCGGACGCTCCTCGGCAAGGGCGTGTTCACAATGACCATCGACCAGGGCCCGGACATGGAGCGTTATCAGGGCATCACCCCGATCGAGGGCGAGACCCTGGCCCTCTGCGCCGAGACCTATTTCGCCCAATCCGAGCAAACCCCCACCCGCGTTCGGCTGGCGGTGGGCCAGCTGGCGACCGACGAGGGCTTCGTCTGGCGCGCTGGGGGCTTGCTGATCCAGAACATCGCCGGCGATGAGGACGCCCGTGAGACGTCCGAGGAGCCCTGGACCCGCGCCCAGGCCCTGTTCGAGACAGTCGGTGAGGATGAGCTGATCGACCCCACCATCACCGCCGACCGGCTGCTGTGGCGGCTGTTCCACGAGGATGGCGTCCGGCTGTTCCGCGCCAAGCCTCTGCGCGCCTTCTGTCGCTGCTCGCCCGAGCGGATCCTCGGTGTGCTGCAGTCGTTCCCTGCCGAGGAGCGTGTCGACATGATCGAGGCCGACGGCAAGATCCGCGTCACCTGCGAGTACTGCTCGCGGGTCTATGACATCGAGCCGGGGGAAGTGGACGGATGAGGTCCCCACATCCTCCCCCGCGTAGCGGGGGAGGGGGACCACGAAGTGGTGGAGGGGGCGCGGTTCAAGCTCGGCGCACGTCCCCGCGCCCCCTCCGGCCCTCCGGGCCACCTCCCCCGCAAGCGATGGAGGATGGTTCCCTCGAGGCCGTCCTCGCAGAGATCAGGGCCTGCCGGGCCTGCGCTCCTGAGCTTCCGCACGAGCCGCGGCCGGTGGTGCGCGTGTCGGCCTCCACGCGACTGTTGATCTGCGGCCAGGCGCCGGGGCGTCGGGTGCACGAGAGCGGGCTCCCGTTCGACGATCCGTCCGGCGACCGCCTGCGTCGATGGCTGGGGGTGGATCGCGAGACCTTCTACGGCCATCCGGCGATCGGCGTGGCGGCCATGGCCTTCTGCTTTCCAGGCACCAATCCCAAGGGCGGCGACTATCCGCCACCAGCGCGATGCGCCGCCCTGTGGCGGTCGCGGCTGCTGGAGGAACTGCCGAAAGTGGAGCTGACCCTGCTGGTCGGCTGGCACGCCATCATCTGGTCACTTGGCGAGCGCGCCAAAGGTTCGATGACGGAGACGGTGGCGGCCTGGCGCGGCTACGCGCCGGACACATTGCCCATGCCGCATCCCTCATGGCGCAACACAGGCTGGCTCAAACGCAATCCCTGGTTCGAGGAGGACGTGACGCCCTATCTGCAGGCCCGGGTCCAGGGCATGCTGGGCGCATGAGACGCGCCGTCCTCGCCTTGCTGACCCTGCTGACCCTGGCGGCCTGCGCTCCCCTGGTGCAGCGGGCTGGGCGGCCGGAACTGGGATTCCAGGGGCCGCGGCTGGAATCCTCGGCCTTCGTCAGCGTCGATGGCTCCCGGCTCGGCCTGCAGCATTGGGAGCCGGCCGGTGAGCCTTGGGCGGTGATCGTCGGCGTCCATGGGATGAACGACTATTCCAACGCCTTCCATCTGGCGGCGCCGTGGTGGGCCGGGCAGGGGATCGCCACCTACGCCTACGATCAGCGCGGCTTCGGCCGCTCGCCGGGGCGCGGGATCTGGGCCGGCCAGGCGCTAATGGACGAGGACCTGCGCACCATCGTCGCCCTGGTGCGCCAGCGCTATCCGCACACGGTGATCGTCGTGGCCGGGGTCAGCATGGGCGGCGCGGTGGCCATCGACACGTTCGCCTCCGACCGGCCGCCGGCCGCAGACCTGCTGGTGCTGCTGTCGCCAGCGGTGTGGGGATGGTCGACCCAGCCGTTTCCCAACAAGGCCGCGCTCTGGCTGACCGCCCACACCATCCGCGGCGTCGTGATCAAGCCACCCGACTTCCTGCTCGAGAAGATCCACGTCTCCGACAACGTCGAGGAGCTGCAACGGATGGGCGCCGACCCGCTGATGGTCTGGGGCGCCCGGCCGGACGCGCTCTATGGCCTGATGAACATGATGCAGCGCGGCCTGCGTGAGACCGCCCAGGTCGCCGTCCCGACCCTCTATCTCTACGGGGCTCACGACGACGTCATCCCGCCGCGCCCGGCGCTGGAGGCCGCCTCCCATTTGAAGCCCTCGGACCGCACCGCCTTCTACGCCAACGGCTACCACCTGCTTCTGGTGGACGTGCAGAACCCCAAGGTTTGGGCCGACGTGGCGAGCTTCATCCGCGATCCCTCGGCGCCGCTTCCGTCGGGAGCGCCGCCGATGCCGGCGCCCCATAAGCCATGATTGGCGGGACCGGCCTGGGGGCGTAGGCTGCCTTCGGGTCGGTTGGGGGCGGACCAATGACGACGCCATGGGTGCGCGCGGCGATCCGGCTTGGCCTGGCCAGCGCTTCGGCCGTGCTGCTCTCGGCCTGCGCCTCGGCCTCGCTGGCGCCGCCGCTTCCCACGCCGGGGCTCGAAGCCCAGCTGCCGTCCATCGGCGAGTCCGCGATCAGCGTGCGGACCAGCGCGAGCTACTCGGCCTTGGGCGCGGCGGCCAACGCCGCGGTCCCCGCCTCCATCTTCGACATCTCGGGCGCGAGCCTCGGCCATGGCTTGACGTTCCGGCTGACCGGACGCAGGTCGGACATCCTGGTCTCGCCCGCTGCGGACAGGATCGAGGTCGCCACCTCGGTCCACGTCGACGGCGCGCTCGACAGCCGCTGCGTGGTGCTGACCCACTGCGTCGGGACCCTCACCGTCGATGGGCGGGTGTGGGGAACGGCCAAGCCGACGATCAATCCCGACTGGACCCTTTCACTGGCGCCTGAGGCGCAGTTCTTCATCAATGAGGCCGAGGTCAACGCGCCGCTGTTCCCTAGGGCGGTGTCGATCAAGGGGCCGCTGACCCGGGTGCTGCAGGGTCCCTTCAACGACCTCGTGGGCCGCCTGGACGCCGAGGTCGGGACATCCACGGTCCTGAGGTCCGCCGCCGCGACGGCTTGGTCCGAGATGGCGCGGCCGATCCCGATCAGCACCTCGCCTCCCGTCTGGCTGACGATCCACCCGACCCGGATCCTGACCGAACAGCCCGCCGTGACCGACCACGGAGTCGAACTAGGGACCGCCCTGATCGCCGAGCCTGAGATCGTCATCGGCGACACGCCGACCGTCCGGGACCTTGGCCCGCTGCCCGACCTGACCCTGGTGGACAGGGTCCCCGACCAGTTCAGCCTCTATCTGCCCGTGCGGTTGAGCTGGGACGAAGCCACCGCGCTTGCGGAGCAGAGCCTGACCGGCAAGTCGATCCAGGCCGGCGGCGGCGTCAGCGTGCTGATCGACCACGTCTCGATCTTCAACAATGGCGACGAGGTCGGCGTGAAGCTGGTGTTCCACGCCCGCGCCAAATCCGGCGGATGGAAGCCGGCCGGGACCATCTATCTGGTGGGAAAGCCGGTCTACAATCTGGGCGACGGCTACATCGCCATCGAGAACCTGCACTTCGACGTGAAGACGCAGGACGCCATCCTGCGCCTGGCCGCCTGGCTGGCGCACAAGGCGATGATCGACGACCTGCAGACGCGCCTGCACTTCGACGTCCGGGCCAGGGTCCAGGCTCGCCGCCAGGACCTGGAGCGGACCATCAACAACACCAGGCTCGGCTCCCGGATCACCCTCGTCGGCGAGATCTCCACCCTGGCTCCGTCAGCGGTCTACCTGACGCGCGAGGCCCTGCAGGTGAACGTCGTGGCGCTGGGGACCCTGAAGGTGATCGTCCAGTGACGGGCCGCGCCCGTGACGCCTACGGAGGTCGTTGCTCAGCAGATCGAAGTGCGTAACGCTATTCCCATGAAGGGCTGACCGAAGCGGAAGCGGGGCTCAGGGGGCTGATCATGTGGTGGCGACTTGGCGTCCTAGGGGGGATTACGGCAGCGCTCCTGTTGCTCATGTTTGTTCCCTATCCGGGAACCCTAACGATCAAGGTGGACCTGCCACCCAGTGCTCACCCGCCTTCCGGGAGCCAAGTTCAATCGGTCGTTGAGAACGGGATTTGGATTGTGAATACCGCCGTCGTCGCGATCATCCTGGGTGTATCAGGGTGGGTCGCCTGGCGGATCGTTCGTCATCATCGAATTTCGAACGCGGACACTACCCGAGACTCGGCCAACTTGTGACCTCGCCTCGCACGGCGTAAGCCTGCCGCCCTTCGCCGACTCTCCCAGCGCGCCCATGACCCTGTTCGATTCGCCCGCCTTCGAAGGGCATGAAGCCGTTCACGCCTTCCACGATGCGGGGAGCGGCCTGAAGTGCGTCATCGCCGTCCACTCCACGGCCAGGGGGCCTTCGGCTGGGGGGTGCCGGATGTGGGCCTATCCCACGGCCGAGGCGGCCATGGTCGATGCACTCCGGCTCTCGCGCGCCATGTCCTACAAGAACGCCGTGGCGGACCTGGAGCTCGGCGGCGGCAAGGCCGTGATAATCGGCGACAGCAAGACCCAGAAGACCCCGGCCCTGTTCGAGGCGTTCGGCCGGGCTGTGGAGCAGGTGGGTGGGCGCTACTGGGCGGCCGAGGACGTGGGCGTCTCGCCCACCGATCTGGCCCACGCCCGCAAGCACACCCGTTACGTCGCCGGCCTGGATGGCCATCCCGCCGCCTCGGGCGATCCCAGCCCGGTCACGGCCGAGGGCGTGTTCCGCGGGATCGGGCACTGCGTCCGCCGAGCCTATGGCTCGGGCCTGAACGGGGTGACGGTGGCCATCCAGGGCGTCGGCCACGTTGGCGGGTTCCTCGCCGACAAGCTCAAGGCCGCCGGCGCCCGTCTCATCGTCACCGACGTCAACGAGGCGGTGCTGCGCGAGGTGGCGGACCGCACCGGAGCCCAGGTCGTCAGGCCCGACGCCATCTTCGACGCCCAGGCCCAGGTGTTCGCCCCCTGCGCCCTGGGGGGGGCGATCACGCTGGAAACCTTGGCGCGGCTGAAGTCCAAGGTGATCGCCGGCGGCGCCAACAATCCCCTGGCCTCGCCCGAGGCCGGCCGGGCCCTCTACGAGAAGGGCCTGATTTTCGCCCCCGACTACGTGATCAACGGCGGCGGCATCATCAATGTGGCGGCCGAGATCCGCGCGCTGGACCGCAACGAGGCCTATGAGCCCGCCTGGGTGGAGGCCAAGCTCAGCCGGCTGATGGCCACGCTCGACGAGATCCTGCAGCGTTCCACCGATGAGCGCCGGCCCACCCACGAGATCGCCGGGGAAATCGCCCGCGTGCGCATCGCGGAGGCCCGCCGCTGAGCGGGCCGTCCGGCATCCTGGCCTGCCAGGCGATCGAGGCCCTGGCGGCGGATGGCGCGATCGGCGTCGCCTCGCCGCTTGTCGAAGGGCAGGTCCAGCCCGCTACGTTGGATCTCAGGCTGGGCGCCCGTTGCTGGCGGGTGCGCGCCTCCTTCCTGCCGGGTCCCGGCCGCACCGTCGCCGACCGGATCAAGGCGGTGGCCATGCACGAGCTCGACCTTGAGCGCGGCGCGGTGCTGGAGCGGGGGTGCGTCTACATCGCCGAGCTGCAGGAGAGCCTCGCCCTGCCGGCGGACGTGGTCGGCCGCGGCAATCCCAAGAGCTCCACCGGCCGCCTGGACATCTTCGTGCGGCTGCTCACCGACGGCGGCGTGTTCGACGACGTGGCCCCGGGCTATCGCGGGCCGATGTACCTGGAGATCGCGCCCCAGACCTTCTCGGTGCTGGCGCGGGCGGGCACCCGGCTCAGCCAGCTACGGTTCAAGCGGGAAGGGACGGCGGCGAAATCCAGCCACCATACCCTGAACGTCAGCGTCGACCTGACCCAGCCGCTCGCCGGCTTCCGCGCCCGCCGCCACGCCGGCGTGATCGACCTGGACAATGTCGGCGGCCACGACCCGCGCGACTTCTTCGAGGCCCTGGAGGCGCGCCGCGGCGAACTGCTGCTGGACCCCGGTGAGTTCTACATCCTGGCGTCCAAGGAGGCGGTGGAGATCCCGGTGATGGAGTTCGCCGAGATGACCCCCATCGACCCGGCAGTGGGGGAGTTCCGCGCCCACTATGCCGGCTTCTTCGACCCCGGCTTCGGCCTGAAGGAGACGGGCGGGGAGGGCAGCCGCGCGGTCCTTGAGGTGCGCAGCCGCGAGGCCCCGTTCCTGCTGGAAGACGGCCAGATGGTCGCCCGCCTGGTGTTCGAGCCCATGGCCGAGCGCCCCGCCCGCATCTACGGCCAGGGCGGCTCGCACTACCAGCGCCAGGGCCTGAAGCTGAGCAAGCATTTTAGGGCGTGGGCCTGACAAGGTCGCTGGACAATATGCACTTTACATACCAATGAGGGGACGCCTCCTGCATCTCTCTGTATGAAAACCCCCAATCTTACTTGTTGAGGCCCCCAAGGCGAAGTGTTAGATGTTCGGCATGAGTTCCGACTCTCCCTCTTCGGCCTTGCTCACGGATGAAGGCGCCAGACGCATCATCCAAGACGTGACGGAAGCCCAACAACGCCTTGCGGAAGCACAACGGCGGGCTGACGCGCTGCGTCTTGTGATTGGGGATGCCCGCTATCAGGCCCTGCTCACGCCCGTCGCCGGCAGTGCTGACGGCGAGGAAGCGACGACGTGGCCGAAGCTGATCTTGGACATTCTTGCCCGTGACGAGTCCGGCATGACGTATGTGGATATCCGAGAGGCTATCATGCAGACGTCCATGGCTGAGAACTTGCAGCGTTCTCCGAACAGCTTCTTCAACACCGTGAAGCGCCTGGAGCGGACGAAGAAGATTGAACGGCGCGGCAAGCGGTTGTTCCTGACCCACGCATCCGCGCCCATCCAGCCCCGCCAGGAGCGCCCCAAGAACGGCGCGCCCCTGTTTGTCATGAAGGTCCTCAAGAACACGGGAAGGCCGATGTCCGCCGGCCAGATGATCCAGGCCATCAAGGATCACCCTGATTGTCCCGGGCATCTCATCAGCAAGGTCCAGCCGATCTACACCGCGATCAGCCGTCTCTACACGGACGGGGAGATCAAGCGGACCAATGACAAGCGGTACTATCTCCCGGGTGACGGTGTTCCTGAGCCCGAATCGCAATCTCTCCCGCTCACCGGCGGCCATGTGAGGCTGGTGTCATGAGCGAGGCACAACGTTCCGTCCAAACGGAAACGGGGGCCGTGAGGCCCCCGTCCACCAGCAAGTTCCCTCCAGGGAATTACCCTCTCGGGCGGGGGCGTTGGCGCGCCCTCGGAGGCGGGTGGTACATGAAAAAATAGATCCATGACCTAGGCCTCTGCGCTCGCGTCTTACGGCGCGGGCGTACGTCTATGATAGCATGGCATCTATGAAGATGGAATCCGCACCCGGTCCAGGCGACCAATAC
>FTHI01000891.1_pt1 | contig 14831 bp, 13 predicted proteins | sample 1640891 | NCBI WGS metagenome assembly FTHI01 (sample SAMEA3914788, study PRJEB12502) | metagenome | biome: forest; material: soil | place: Canada | collected 2011-07-03 | depth 0.1 m
CCACCGCTGGCTGAACTCGGCCATCGCCACCGCCCAGAAGAAGGTGGAGGCGCGCAACTACGACATCCGCAAGAACGTCCTGAAGTACGACGACGTCGTCAACGACCAGCGCAAGGCCTGCTTCGAGCAGCGCCAGGAATTCATGGAGGCCGAGGACCTGTCCCAGGTCATCACCGAGATGCGCCGCGACACCATCGAGGACATCGTCAATCGCCACCTGCCGCCCAAGGCCTATGCCGAGCAGTGGGACGTCGAGGGTCTCGATGAGCGGGTCCGTACACTGCTGGGCCTGGAGCTGCCGATCAAGGACTGGGCGGCCGAAGAAGGCATCGCCAACGAAGAGATCGAGCAGCGCATCGTCCAGGCCGCCGACGAGCGGGCGGCCGAGCGCGAGGCCGTGATCGGCGCCGCCCACATGCGTGGCGTCGAGAAGAACTTCCTGCTGCAGATGATCGACATGCAGTGGCGCGAGCACCTGATGCACCTGGATCACCTCAGGAACGTCATCGGCCTTCGCGGCTATGGCCAGCGCGATCCGCTGAACGAGTACAAGACGGAAGCCTTCACCCTGTTCGAGAAGCTGCTGCTCGACCTGCGCCACAACGTCACCAGCTGGGTGATGACCGTGGAGTTCCGCTTCGAGGAGCCCCAGACCTTCCAGCCGACGCCGCTGGGCAACCTGCATGAGATCCACATGGATCCCCTGACCGGCGAGAACGAAGCCGGCTTTGCGGGCGCCGGACTTGGCGTCGACACCCTTAACCCGCAGCAACGCGAAGCCCTGCCCCTGACCGCCCTGCCCGACGGCTGGGACCGCACCGGCCGCAACGCCCCCTGCCCCTGCGGCTCAGGCAAGAAGTTCAAGCACTGCCATGGGATGCTGGTCTAGCGGTCGATAGCGTTCGACCGCCAGTTGCGTCCGCGACGACCGGCATGATCTAATTCCGTCCGGGGATTGGTTCCGGGGGAAGGCATGACGGCAAGCGACATTGTGCGGCGGACTCTTGTCGTTGGCGGACTGCTGCTGACAATTGGCGCAACCGCGGCGCGCGCCGAAGAACCCATCGTAGCGAACCAAGCCTATTGCGATGGATGGCCAGGGATTGACGACGAGCGCAAGGCCCGACGGAAGGCCGGCGTAGAAGAGGGCGTCAGAGGGGACGTCGCCCTGCGGTGCCAGCTCAACGGTCATGCCTTGCGTTACTGCAAGGTGACGTCAGAGGCTCCGATCAACCGCCATTTCGCCGAAGCGGCCCTACTGCTCGTACCTGAATACTATTGCTCCATTACTCATATTCAAGGTCGTCCAGTCGTCGTTGACTTGACGTATGTGTTCGATCGTGTGCTGCCAGACCATCCTGCCGGGCGCGTGGTTCCCAACGTCGATCAGCTGAAGGCCGCCTTTCCGCCTGCGGCGGCCAAGGCCGGCACAACCGGTTCTGCGGTCATCGAGTGCAATCTGACCATCGAGGGGCTCCTGCAGAGATGCAAGGTGGTCGCCGACGCGCCGCCAAACTGGGGCTTTGGACTTGCGGCCCTTCTGTTGGCTCCTGGCTTCAGGCTGGCGAGGCCTGCGAAAGATGGAGTCCCCATTCCGGATGGCACTGTGAGATTCAGTATCCTGTTTCCAAACATCCGCGGGGGAGGAGCAAGCACCCCCTATATCCAGACCGTCGCGCCGAAGGTTTATTGGGATGTGGCGCCGACACGCGCGGACGTGAACGCCATATTTGCCCAGGAGCCTCACGCTCCCCAAAGTCTCTCACGCATCGTCTTCCGGTGCGGATTCATGTCGGACGGCTTGCTCGGCCAGTGCGACCTGCTCAACGCGACCACGAATGATCCACGCTTCGTCCAGGCTACCCGCACCCTGCTTCCCAAGTTCAGGATGGCGGTGGGCAGTGTCGATCCGACTGTCCTGAAGGATCTCAAGGCCAATGTGATGATCAGCTACCAGGCCGTCGCGAACGGAGGCGCGCCGACCAATATCGCGAATCCGGAATGGATCAGGACACCCGGTGGCCAAATGCCGTTCCCCGGAAAGGCGGTGGACGCCGGCGTAAAGACGGGGCGCGCCCAGCTAGATTGCGTAACGGACGCCCACGGCATGATGACGGGATGTCAGGTCGTGGCCGAGGACCCGACCGGCTTGGACTTCGGCGCCGCCGCCAAGGACGTCGCCTCCGTGATGGGGATCAACCCCTGGGATGACGACGGCTATCCCGTGGAAGGGGCGCACGTGAAGTTCGCCCTGCGGCTGAACGCTGGCGACAACGGCGATGCGCCCGCTGCTGCCCCGCATTGAGATGCAGCCAGACGCGCCGGCATCCCCGTCCGAACCTCGCCATCCGGGTCAACACCGATGATCACGGCCTCGCGTGCGACGTCAGTTCTGGCCCTCTGTGGCATTGCAGCGGCGTGGATGGGCCCGGACTCAGTGACGGCCCAGGCGGCGAATGCAAAGAAGACCACGGAGCCGCCAGCGTATCGCCTGGTCACCAATCTGCCGTGGGTGCGCGCGCCGACGAGGGCCGAGGTGAAGATGGCCTATCCCGACGACGCGTCGGATGTGAAGGCTTCTGGCCTCATCGTGCTGCGATGCGCCCTTGGCGACAATGGACGCCTTTCGCGATGCGAGACCAAGTCTGATGATGCCGGGAGATGGGGACTGGCCGAAGCGGCGAAGGTGCTGTCGAGGACGTTTGTGGCTCGCATCGACGCGGCCGACCATGATCTGCTGGCGAGCGTTCGGGTTGACCTGCCGATCCGGTTCGGACCGCCCCCATCCAGTTCAAAGCCCCGCTACCTGGACACGGTCGAGTGGCTCAAGGCGCCGCGGGCCGACGCCGTCATGGAGGCCTTTCCGGCCAAGGCCGCAGATGCCGGCGTGACCGAAGGCCGGGCCAGCATCGATTGCGCCGTCCACGCAAACGGTCAGCTTGGGGAATGCGTCACCAGAACCGAAGAGCCGCAGGCGATGGAATTCGGCGCCGCCGCGGTCCAGATCGGGAATCTGCTGGTGGTCAATCCCTGGACCGACGACGGCATGCCAGCAGAAGGCGCCAGGGTCCGCTTTTCCATCAAGTTCGTGAAGGCGCCCGATCCGGCGCCCTCACCGCCCGCCAAGCCTCAGTGAGCCGCCGGCGCCGGGTTCAGCAGCTTTTCCACCTCGGTCGCCTCATCCGGCGTCAACTTCCAGTCGGCGGCTGAAACGTTGGCCGCGACCTGGTTGGCGCTGGTGGCGCCGGCGATGACGCTGGGCAGGTTGTGGTGCGACAGCAGCCAGGCGAAGGCCAGCTCCAGCAGCGAGCGGTTACGTTCCCGGGCGAAGGGCTCCAGCCGCTCGACCACATCGAAGTTCCCTGGCGTCAGATAGCGGTTGCCCATCCAGGCGTTGGCGAGACGCGTACCCTCCGGCGGCGTTTCGCTGCGCTGGTACTTGCCGGTCAGGAGGCCGCTGGCCAGGGGGAAGAAGGGCAAGAGCCCCAGTCCGTGCGCCTTGCCCGCGGGGATGACCTCGGTCTCGATGTCGCGCACCACCAGGCTGTACTCGTCCTGGTGCGAGATGAAGTGGTTCATGCCCAGGGTCTTGGCGGTCCACTGGGCGTCGGCGATCTGCCAGCCGGCGAAGTTGGAGCAGCCTATGTAGCGGACCTTGCCGGCGGTCACGAGGTCGTCCAGCGCGCGCATCGTCTCTTCGATCGGTGTGCCCGGATCGGGCCGGTGCACCTGGTAGAGGTCGATCCAGTCGGTCTTCAGCCGCTTCAGGCTGGCCTCGCAGGCCTCGACCACATAGCGGCGGTCGACGCGGACCGGCGAGGTGAAGCCGGTCATGCCGAACTTGGTGGCCAGCACGATGTCCTTGCGCCGGGCGCCCAGCACCTCCCCGATGACCTCCTCGGACTTGCCGAACGGACTGCCATAGACGTCCGCCGTGTCGAACAGGGTGATCCCCTGCTCGATCGCCTTGTCGATCACCAGGCGCGACGCCTCCAGATCGCACCGCATGCCGAAGTTGTTGCAGCCCAGGCCGACGACCGAGACCTTCAGTCCGGAGGCGCCGACGTTTCTCGTTTCCATGGGTTTCCCCTCAATGCGCGGCCCGCATCCGCAATAGGCGCGGCGTGGCGCGTCATCAACCTCGGGTCCGGCAATCCCTCAACCAGCGAGGGCGCGCAGTTGCCGCAAGCCTCGCAACGCGCAAGGATGAATCCTGCTGGGGAGGGCACGCGATGCGTTCGCACGGCTGGGTGCTTCTGACTCTGGCGACCGCGGCCACGGCGCTTGCGCTGTCGGCCTCCGCCCAGCAGCGGTCTCGCGCACTGCCCGGCCGAGCCTTAGCGCAGCAGCCGACCGTCGCCGCCGGAGCCGCGGGCGTGAACGTCCCGGCGAACCCTGCCCAATCCCGGCCGCTCAAGATCGACATGGCGGCCGCCAGCCGCCAGGCCCAGACGCCCGTCAGCCGGATCGGCGGGCTGGTGAATCTCGGCTTCGTCACCGCCAACCGGGCGGCAATCAACACGGTCACGATCCCGGTGCTGCTTCCGGTGGACCCAGATCTCTCGCTGGGGATGAAGCTGTTCCCCAACGGCGCCTTCTACACCGTCTCGGCCACCAGCCGCGGGATGGCCTTCACCCTCTCTGGCGCCGGGCGCGCCTTCCCCCTGCCGCCGGCCATCGTCAGGCCCATGCCCAAAGCCAGCCTCGCCTCGCGGATCCCCGCGGACGGCGTCGTCATCGAACAGACTGAAGCCGGGATCGACGCCAGCTTTACCCGCTTCGGCGCCGCCTATTCCATCTCGCTCGAATGCGCCAAGGCTCGCGCGGACGAGCGCTGCAAGGACGACGTCTACGTCCGCGGCGTCATCTCCCGCCTGATGGTGGCTGTACCGGGAGCGGCGGGATGAGCCGGCGTCTTCCCCTCTGGCCCTGCGCCATCGTCTTCATCGCCGGGCTGACGGCGTGTTCGCCCACGGGGCCTGCCGCGCCCCCGGCCTCGGGGGTCCCGGCCAGCTCCACCACCACCTACGAGCCCCCCGCCTCGTCCGCCGCCCCGCCGGCCTCTGAAGCGCCCCCAGCCTCGGGTCTGCCGGCGTCTGACGCCCTGCCCGCCTCGGAGGCTCCGCCGGCGTCCTCATCGGCGCCGCCTGTGGACTTCAGCTTCAACCCGCCCGGCCAGCTGCACGCCGGATCGGGCCAGGGGATCACCGACCCCACCGTCTATGTCCCGGGGATGCGTTTCCCGATCCAGGCGTCAAACGCCTACGCCAATTCCCAGGTCTACGGTCACGGCGGGACCAGCGGCCCGGGCGGCGGCCAGTGCGACGCCGCCAACTACGCCTATCCCTGGAACGACAATTTCTGCGAGACCCGCGCCTACACGACCCCGCTCTGCCCCTCTGGGACCGGGCACCAGGGCCAGGACATCCGGCCGAACACCTGCAAGGCCGCCAACTACACCGCCGTCGCCGCCGAAGACGGGACGATCACTCAGATCGGCAGCTACACCGTCTACCTCAGCTCCAGCACCGGGCGGACCTACCTCTACCTGCACATGCAGATGGACAAGCTGAAGGTGAAAGTCGGCGACCACGTCACCCGCGGTCAGGCCCTTGGGCTGGTGTCCAACAACTTCGGCGCCACCGCCACCACCATCCACCTGCATTTCGAGATCAAGCAGCCGGTCAGCCTGAACGGCTCGACCCTGGTCACCCGCGTGCCGCCCTACTCGAGCCTGGTGGACGCCTACCAGCGCCTGCTGGCCGGCACGCCCTGAGGCTTCCGCCCGGCGGCGGAGTGGGCTAGCTGCACGGCATGGCCCGATACGACTTCGCTTCCGACAACACCGCCGGCGCCGCGCCCGAGGCGCTGCAGGCCCTGACACTGCACAACGCCGGCTTCACCTCCGGCTATGGGACCGACACGGTCACCGCCAAGGCCGCAGATGCGGTGCGCGCGCTGCTCGACGCGGACGCGGACGTGCGCTTCATCGCCTCGGGCACAGCCGCCAACGCCGTGTCCCTGGCCGCCCTCTGCCGGCCGTTCGAAGCCGTCGTCGCCCACGAACACGCCCACGTCTGCACCGACGAGACCGGCGCGCCGGGCCTGTTCGGCCACGGGCTGGGCCTGATCGGCCTGGCCGGCGCTTCGGGCAAGCTTGCGCCAGGCACGCTGGAAGAGGCGCTGGCGGCCCCTGACGTCTCCTATCGCCAGTCGCCGGCCGCTCTGTCGCTCACCAACGCCACGGAATACGGCACGCTCTACACGGCCCAGGAGATCGCGGCGCTGACCGGTGTCGCAAAGGCCAAGGGCCTTGGCGTGCACCTGGACGGCGCGCGGCTGGCCAACGCCGCGGCCTCGGGCTTCGACGTGAAGTCCCTGGCGCGCAGCGGCGTCAGCATCCTGATCATCGGCGGGACCAAGGCCGGCATGCCGCCCACCGAGGCGGTGGTGCTGTTCGACCCCGCCCTCTCGCGCCGTTTCGATGCGCGCCTGAAGCAGGCCGGCCAGCTGCCTTCAAAGGGCCGGTTCTTCTCGGCGCCCTGGATCGGCATGCTGGAGAGCGGCGCCTGGCTGGACCGCGCCCGCCACGCCAACGCCATGGCCCAGCGGCTCGCCGCCCTCATGCCCTTCCCCATCCGCCATCCGGTCGAGGCCAACGCCCTGTTCGTGGAGATGGACGAGCCGACCCTCAAGCGGCTGCATGAGACGGGCTGGTTCGTCTACCGCTTCACTGACGGCACGGTCCGCTTCATGTGCTCCTGGGCGATCGCACCCGCCGCAGTGGATGAGCTGGGCGAGGCGTTGAAGGGGATCGCATAGCTCATCCTCCCCCGCTACGCGGGGGAGGTGGCGCGGAGCGCCGGAGGGGGCGCGGTGAGGTGCGGCGGAATCCGTGCAGGCGTCTTCCCGCGAAGCGGGCTCATTGGACATCCGAGCCCAGTCCGCGCCCCCTCCACCACTTCGTGGTCCCCCTCCCCCGCGACGCGGGGGAGGATGAGATCAGGTCAGCGACCGGCCGATGTCGTAGAAGCGATCAGCGCGCTGGCGGCGGAGTTCGTCGGGGGAGAGGTTGGAGAGGGAGCGCAGCTCGGCCTCGACCGCGTCGCCCACTGCCCTGATGGTCGCTTCGGTGTCGGAGTGGGCGCCACCGACCGGCTCCTCGATGACCTTGTCGACGATCTTCAGGCCGATCAGGTCCTCGGCCGTGATCTTCATCGCCTCGGCCGCGTCCTTCTTGCGGTCGCGGTCGCGCCACAGGATCGAGGCGCAGCCCTCCGGCGAGATCACCGAATAGATCGAATACTCCAGGATCAGCACGCGGTTAGCCGCGGCTAACGCGATGGCGCCGCCCGAGCCGCCCTCCCCCGTGATGGTCGCCACCATGGGCGAACCCAGCGTCAGGCAGCGCTCGGTGGAGCGGGCGATCGCCTCGGCCTGGCCGCGCTCTTCGGCTTCCACGCCGGGATAGGCGCCGGCGGTGTCCACGAAGGTGATCACCGGCAGGCCGAACTGCTCAGCCATGTCCATCAGGCGCACCGCCTTGCGGTAGCCCTCCGGATGGGCCGAGCCGAAATTGTGCTTCAGACGGGTGGTGGTGTCGCGGCCCTTCTCGTGGCCCATGACCACCACCGGCAGGCCGCGGAACCGGCCGAGCCCGCCCACGATGGCCTGGTCGTCGGCGAACTTGCGGTCCCCTCTCAGCTCGACGAACTCGTCGATCAGGCCGCGGGCGTAATCCAGGAAGTGCGGCCGCTCGGGATGGCGAGCGACCTCGGTCTTCTGCCAGGCGTTCAGCCGCGAATAGACCGCCCGACGCTCCTCCTCCAGCCGCGTGCGCAGGGCCACGATCTCCGGATCGAACGCGCCCGGCGTGGCCGTGTCCGTTCGCTTCTCCAGCTCTTCGATGGTGGCTTCGATTTCGGCGATGGGACGCTCGAAGTCGAGATAATGGCGCGGCGTTTCGGGCATGCGTCCAGGATGGGCGTTCGAGGGCCACGAGACTTAGGCGTGATCGTCGCCGGGAACAAGCACGGGTGCGGCGGGCATGAACTTAGGCCTTGCGGCCGAGCGGATGCTTGGTCTGCACCACCTCGCGCAGCCGGTCCTCGGCCACGTGGGTGTAGATCTGGGTGGTCGAGATGTCCGCGTGGCCGAGCAGGGTCTGGACGACCCTGAGGTCCGCGCCGCCTTCCAGAAGATGCGTGGCGAAGGCGTGGCGCAGCACGTGCGGACTCACCCTCGCCGGATCGATGCCGGCCGCGAGGGCGGCTTCGTCCAGCAGCTGGGCGACGCGGCGGGCGGTCAGGCGACCCCCTGCGCCTCGGGAGGGGAACAGCCAGGGGCTCTCCTTGACTCCTTTGGGCAGGAAACCCGCGCGGATCTCCAGATAGGCCTTCACCGTCGTGCGGGCGGCGGCGTTGAGGGGGGCCAGCCGCTCCTTACCGCCCTTGCCCTTGACCATCAGGTAAGCAGGGTCGCGCGCCAGCGCCGCAAGGGACAGGGCGACCAGCTCCGAGACCCTCAGGCCGGAGGCGTAGATCAGTTCCAGCATGCAGCCCAGCCGCACGCCCTGGGCCCCGTCCCGGGCGCCGGCTGCGGCGATCAGCCGCTCCACTTCCTCGCGGCTCAGCACCTTGGGCAGCGGCCGGCCCTTCTTCGGCGCATCCACCCGCCGCGAGGGGTCATCCTTGCGCCAGCCCTCGCCGAGCGCGAACCGGTAGAACTGCCGCACCGCCGCCCGCCGGCGCGACGCCGTCGCCGGCGAGAGCAGGCGCGCACCCAGGGCCGCGAAATAGGCTTCCACGTCTTCCATCGAAGCGGTCGCCAGGTCGCGGCCCTTGCCCGCCAGGAAACTCTCGGCGTCCGCCAGGTCCTTGCCGTAGGCGACCAGGGTGTTGTGCGCGGCCGCCCGCTCCACCGCCATCATCTCCAGGAACGCCTCCACCCAGTCCGCGCCGCTCATGACGCAGCCGCGGTCACGGGTGTGCCTGGAGCGGGAGCAGGCCCTCCACCGCCAGGGCGCGGGCGTCGGCCTTGAGCCCGACCTGATCGAGGGCGCGCACCAGGGAGACCCGATCGACGGGCGCCGGTCCGCCTGGACCCGCGTCCAGGGCGGCCGCGAGGACGTAGAGGGCGACATCGCCCATCCGGCCGGCGCGGGCGGCTGAGTCGAGCGCGAGGCGGCGGCCGGCGCTCAGATGGCCGGCGCCGATGTCGGCGTTAGCGAGATCGAAGCGGGCCTGGGCGTTCAGCGGAGCGCCGAGCGCGGCCAGCAGGGCGGCCCCCGCTTCAGCCCGCGAGACTCCGGCGGCGCCCTCGGAACCGGCGGCCGCAGAGACGGCGTCGATCGTCTCTGCCACCGGCTGGCCGGACGCGGCGGCGATCAGGGCGTCGAGCAGGGCGAGGTCCAGGGGCGATGGCGGCGGTCCGGCGCTGCCGACCTCGGCCCGGGCGGCCCGGGCGGAAGCTGCGTCACCCGCCGCTGCGGCGGCCTGGGCGATCAGGGCCGGCTCCCGGAGCGGCGCCCGCGCGGCGATCAGCTGCGCGATGGCCGGAGCCGTCAGTCTTGCGAGCGTCTCGAATTCGGCGGCGCCGCCCGCGCGGCGAAGCAGCGCCGTTACTGCAGCCTCCTTCACCGCCGGATCGGAGGCTGAATTGGCCAGGGCCACGAGGGCCGCTTCACCGGCCGGGCCCGGCTGGTTGGCGCCGGCTACATCGGTGGGCGGGGGCGAGACGGCCGCATAGACGTCCGGAGCCGGGAAGCCAGCGCGCGCGGCGCGGGCCGCCGCTTCGAACCGCGCGTCGGGCGTTACGGCCGGATCGTGCGCCACGATCACCGCGACAGGGGTCGAGGCCGTGGGCAGCGCCGCGGGCCACGCGGAGGCCGCGTGGCGGGACAGGGCGTAGTCGAGCCCGTCGCCGAGCGAACCCGCACCCGCATCGGTCGCGGCCAGCATGGCGGCCATCAGCCGGGCGTAGTCAGGGCTCTCGCCCTGCTGCAGGGCGAGGTCGAGGGTCAGCTGCGCCGCTGCGGTGTCGCCCGCCCGGGCCTGGCAGAAGGCGCGCAGCCGCATCCAGAAGGCTGCATCACGGCCGGCGGTCAGGGCGTCGCCGACGGTGCAGGCCTTGTCCTCCTGGCCGCGGATCAGCGCGGCCTCGGCGGCGACCTGAGACAGCGCCGGCTTCTGGGCGAGACTCGGGGTCCGTTCCGCGATCACCTGGGCCCCCAGGGCGTCCCCTAGCTGGAGCACCGCCCGGGCGCGCGCGGCGGCGAGCTCCAGGTCGTCCCCGGCGCCGTCGGGGGCGTTGGCGCCGGCCGAAAGCACATGGCGGGCCAGCGCCGCGGCGGCGGGGGACAGTGGCTTGACGCCCAATTGCGGGATCACCGCACGGGCCAGGGCTGCGGACGAACCGCGCCAGAGGTCGGAGGCCAGGTCGGAAGGCCCGGTTCCCACCGAGAACAGGTCCGGCGCCGCCAGGGTCTGCACCTGCACCTGGGCGCTCGCGGACGGCGCCTCCAGCAGACAAATACCGGCCATCGCAAACGCGCACGCGCCCACAAGCGGGTTTGGCGCTTGCCGGCCCGATCGTGTAAAGGCGGGACCAAGCATGAACGGGCTCCCTACAGACGCGAGCGCCGCGTCCCTTCAGATCGGCGGACGGCGGCGCGTTCACCACCGCAAAGTCCGAAAGGCGCGGCCGTGAGCCCTGATCCGGCCTTGCGCCCCGAAACTGCCTTGCGCCAGCGCACAATAGCGCTTGTCGGCCTCATGGGCGTAGGGAAATCCACCATCGGACGGAAGCTTGCGCAAGTATTGGAACTGCCGTTCCACGATGCCGACCAGGAGATCGAAAGGGCCGCGGGGCGCTCGATCTCCGAGATCTTCGCAGAGCGGGGCGAGGCGGAATTCCGCGCCGGAGAGCGCCGGGTGATCGCCCGGCTGCTCGAATCAGGGCCGCATATCCTGGCCACCGGCGGCGGCGCGTTCATGAACAGCGAGACCCGCACCCTGATCAAGGAACGGGCGGTTTCGGTCTGGCTGAAGGCCGACCTCGACGTGATGGTCCGCCGGGTCGGCCGCAAGGACACCCGTCCGTTGCTGGTGGGCCGCGACCCGCGCGAGGTGCTGAGATCCCTGATGACTGAACGCTATCCGATCTACGCCGAAGCCGACATCGTGGTGGAGACCGACGACCGTCCCGCCAACGCCGCGGTGGCCGCGATCGTGGCCGAGCTCGAGCACCGCATGCAGGCCGCAGGATGATGGGATCGCGACACCTTCTCTCCCCCTGCGAAGCGGGGGGAGGGGACCACGTAGTGGTGAGGGGGGCGAGCGGCCGCACTGGGGCCCATCACGCGCCCCCTCCACCGCTTCGCGGTCCTCCTCCCCCGCTCGCGGGGGAGGAGCAAAACTCATGACCCCGCGGCGCATTGAAGTGGGCCTCGGCGAGCGCAGCTATGACGTGCTGGTGGGCCCCGGGCTGATCGCGCGGGCGGGCGAGCTGGTGGCGCCGCATGCGCCGCGGCGGCGGACGGCCGTGGTGACGGACGAGACGGTGGCGGCCCTGCACGGTCAGGCGCTGGCCGCCAGCCTGGCCGGCGCGGGCCTGGACGCGCCCATGATCGTGGTGACGCCGGGCGAGCAGACCAAGAGCTTCGAGGGTCTGGCCGACCTCAGCGACCGCCTGCTGGCGCTCGGCCTGGACCGCGGCGACCGGATCGTCGCCTTTGGCGGCGGCGTGGTGGGCGACCTCGCCGGCTTTGCGGCGGCCATCTACAAGCGGGGGATCGATTTCATCCAGGTCCCGACCACCCTTCTGGCCCAGGTGGACTCCTCGGTGGGCGGCAAGACCGCCATCGACACGCCGCGGGGCAAGAACCTGATCGGCGCCTTCCACCAGCCGCGGCTGGTGCTGGCCGACCTGGACGTCCTCGCAACCCTGCCGGACCGGCAGATGCGGGCGGGCTACGCCGAGGTGATCAAGTACGGCCTGCTCGGCGACTTCGCCTTCTTCGAATGGCTGGAGGCCCACGGCCAGGCTGTGCTTCAGCGCCAGGCCGACCCGCTGGGCCAAGCCGTCGCCCGGTCGGTGGAGATGAAGGCCCTGATCGTCGGCGAGGACGAGCGCGAGACCGGCGGACGCCGCGCTCTGCTCAACCTCGGCCACACCTTCGGCCATGCCCTGGAGGCCGAGACCGGCTTCGGCGAGGACCTGCTCCACGGCGAGGCGGTGGCCATCGGCTGCGCCCTCGCCTTCCGCTTCTCCGCCCGCCAGGGGCTCTGCAGCGGCCAGGACGCCGACCGCGCCGGCGCCGCCATCGCCGCGGCCAGGCTTCCGGTGCGTCTGGACCAGCTTTCGGGCGGGCCGTTCTCCGCCGATCGCCTGTTGGCCCATATGGCCCAGGACAAGAAGGCCGAGGGCGGCAAACTGAACTTCATCCTGGCGCGCGCCATCGGCGAGGCGTTCGTCGCCAGGGACGTGGACGCCGAGGATGTGAGAATATTCCTGAGGGACGAGGGCTGCCGGCCATGATCGCCACACTGGGAATTGTGTTCCTGATCATCCTGGCGTTGCTGATGGTGTCGGCGTTGTTCTCCGCCGCCGAGACGGCCCTCACCGCCTCCAGCCGCGGTCGCATGCACCAGCTGGAGAAGGACGGCGACAAGGCCGCCAAGCGGGTCAACAAGCTCACCGCCGATCGCGAGAGCATGATCGGCGCGGTGCTGCTCGGCTACAACGCCATCAACATCCTGACTTCGGCCCTGGCCACGGAGTTCATCACCAAGGTGGTGCCTGGCGCCTGGGGCGTGGCCCTGGCGACCCTCGTGATGACCGTGCTAGTGCTGGTGTTCGTCGAAGTGCTGCCCAAAACCCTGGCCATCACCCGGCCCGACGACATGGCCCGCGCCCTGTCGGCCTTCATCCTGTTCTTCGTGCGGGTCCTGGATCCGGTGGTCGACGCCATCTCCTGGATCGTGCGCCGGACGCTGAAGCTGTTTGGCGTCGACATCGACATGAAGGCCGACGTCTTCGCCGCCCATGAGGAGATCCGCGGCGCCATCGAGTTCCATCACGAGGAAGGCGCGGTCGAGAGCAAGGACCGCCGCATGCTGGGCGCGGTGCTCGACCTGTCGGACATCGACGTCTCCGAGATCATGGTCCACCGCAAGGCGATCTCCATGCTCGACGCCGACCTGACGCCCCGCGAGCTGGTGGCCGAAGCGCTGGAGTCGCCGCACACGCGCCTGCCGCTCTATAAGGACGATCCGGAGAACATCGTCGGCGTGGTCCACGCCAAGGACCTGCTGCGCGCAGTCGCGGCCACCGACGGCAAGGTCGACGCCGTGGACATCATGGAGGTCGCCCGCGATCCCTGGTTCATCCCCGAGACCACCAACCTCAAGGACCAGCTCAACGCCTTCCTGCGCGCCAAGAGCCACTTCGCCCTGGTGGTGGACGAGTACGGCGCCCTGAAGGGCCTGGTCACCCTGGAGGACATCCTCGAGGAGATTGTCGGCGAGATCGAGGACGAGCACGACACCCCGGTCCAGGGCGTCCGCCGCCAGCCGGACGGATCGGTCATCGTCGACGGCTGGGTCACCATCCGCGACCTGAACCGCGCCATGGACTGGGAGCTTCCGGACCACGACTGGGTCACCGTCGCGGGCCTGGTGATCCACGAGGCCCAGACCATTCCCGAGCCCGGCCAGACCTTCATCTTCCACGGCCACCGCTTCCAGATCCTGCGCCGCGAACGCAACCAGATCACCGCCCTCCGCGTCAGCCCGCCCCTGGAAGTGGCCGAGGAAGCGGCGTGAGGACGACGCACCTTCTCTCCCCCCGTGCAACGGGGGGAGAGGACCGCCGAACGGCGGTGAGGGGGGCGAGCCGCCGCACGGAGCCTGGGACTCGCCCCCTCCACCATCCTTCGGATGGTCCCCCTCCCCCGCTTCGCAGGGGGGGAGCGGTGGCCCTGGCCCTCGCGCTCGGACTGACGACCGCCACAGCCCACGCCCAGGACAGCGGCCTGCGCCCTCTCTGCCCCGATCGGCCGAGCAAAGGGACCTCGGCCTGCACCGTGGACGCCGGGCATCTGCAGCTGGAAGCCGACGCCGCCAACTACACCCACGACTCTTCCGGCGGCTTCACCACCGACCCCTGGGCCGTGGCCAGCCCCACCCTCAAGCTGGGCGTCGCCGGCGCCCTCGACCTGGAAGCCAGCCTCGCCCCCTACGTCAATATCCGAACCCGCGACCAGGCGACCGGCGCCCGCGCGACGGCGTCCGGTGTTGGGGACCTTTACCTCAGGGGAAAGCTCAACCTGGCCGGAAACGCCGGGGGGGACTTCGGGCTCGCGCTGGAGCCGTTCGTGAAGGCCCCGACGGCCGCGGCGGGCGTCGGGAACGGAGCCTGGGAAGGCGGCCTCCTGGCGCCCGTCTCCTACAACCTTCCCAAGGGCTGGTCCCTCGGGGTGACTCCGGAAGCGGACCTGCTGGCCGACGCCTCAGGTTCGGGCCGCCACGTCGCCCTGGCGCTCCCGGTGGGTCTCGGCCATGCGGTGGGGCCTGTGGCGGCGACAGTGGAGGTCTGGACCAGCCAGGACTTCGATCCGACCGGGACCGTGCGCCAATACTCCCTCGACCTCGCCGCCGCCTGGCAGCCCCACAGCCAGCCGAACCTCCAGCTCGACGGCGGCGTCAACCTCGGCCTCAACCACGCCACCCCCGACGTCCAGCTCTACGTCGGCCTGGCCCGGCGGTTCTGAGGTTAGAGGGCCGCACTACCGGCATCGGCCGCCTCGCCAGCCCCCGCCTCTTGTTCTCCCC
>FTHI01001570.1_pt1 | contig 14827 bp, 10 predicted proteins | sample 1640891 | NCBI WGS metagenome assembly FTHI01 (sample SAMEA3914788, study PRJEB12502) | metagenome | biome: forest; material: soil | place: Canada | collected 2011-07-03 | depth 0.1 m
GATCAGGGCCGGTCCTTCACGGGGCCGGCCCTTTTCTTGTCCGGCAGGCTCGCGGCGGCCGCGCCTTCGCCGACGAGCGGCCGAGCTGGGTGCACATCTCCCAGCCGCCCGCACCCTGATCCCCGTTCGAGGCCGCGGCGTCAGCCCCCGGCGCCGCCGGAAGCCCGCTTCGCCGCCGCGTCGATCTCCGCTTTCTTCGCCGCGCGGTAGGCGGCGAAGCGCGGGCTGGTGCCGCGGATGTAGCCGGCCACCTGAACATTGCCCTCGTGGCAGGCGTATTCGTAGAGCTTGTAGCTGTCGTTGCGGGTCCACGGGAACGCCATCTTCCAGGGCGCGGTGAGCACCTCGGGATCCTCGACGCGGGCCTCGTATTGGATGGTGTCGGGGCCGGTCGGAGTCAGCCGCTCGACGATGCGCATCGACTTGCTGGTCGGCACCGGCTGGTTGGTCGGCCCGACGATCACCATTGGCGCCTGGCCGTTGAAGTTGCGGGTCTCGATGACCAGGGTGTTTCCTTCGAAGTGGCCGCGCGAGCTGCCGAGCCAGGTGCTCATCTTCGCCGGAAGCGCGCTCCGCCCATCGAGCGGGATGATCCGCAGCTCGTGGACGATCTCCAGCTGGATCGCCACGTAGCCAGGCCCCTGGAAGATGCGAACGCCGTTGTTGTAGGGGAACGGCAGCATCGAGGCCGGCAGCCCGCGGGTGATGCAGAGGTCCAGGCTGTTGAAGTCCGACAGGTCGTCGAACACGGCGTGGGACCAGCTGCTCTTCATGTTCGCCGCGCGCGCCTTGCCCTCGGCGGTCATCGGCGGCAGCCGCCCGTTGGCCGGCTCGACGATGAGCGAAGTCTGGCGCAGCGGCTTGCCGTATTCGGTCCAGTGGCCGACGCTGAGCTTGCCGACCTTTTCCTCCTTGTCGAACAGGCTCCTCTGCCGGGCCGCGGACTGATCGGCGGCGGCGAACTCCTGGTCGGTCAGATAGAGGCGGTCGCCGTATCGCTCTGGACGCTGGAACGGCGTGCGGGCCAGGGAATCCAGCGGCCAGGTCCCGGTGAGGTCCGGATCGCCCCACGCCGTCCGCCTTGGCGTCCAGGCTTTTGATGCCGGTGCGTGGCCCCCGGCCGGCTCGGCGGCGGCCATGCCCGCGCCCGCCGCCAGCACCGTCAGCGCCGCCATCGCCGCAGCGAAGAAGCAGTTGCGCACGCCCATGCCCTGGTCTCCCCGGTCTTCGGCGCAGGTTCGACCTGCACGGGCCGGTTTGTCCAGCAGGGCTTGACACAAGACTACGGGCGTAGTTTCTGGAGATTACAAACGTAGCCCAGGAAACCCCCATGCACCCCCACCTCACGCCCGTCGACGTCTTCGCCTTCGGAACGCCCCTGCAGAAGGTGGTCGTCCTGGTCCTGCTGGGCTCGATCGTCGCCGCCCTGATCGTGTTGGGCGCGAAGCTGGCCGGCGGCAAGCGGCTGAACGGCGGATCGGCCTTCCTGTCTGGCTTACGCCTCGGCGGGCCGGTGATCGGCGGCCTCGGCGCCTGCTCCTCCATGCTGATGATGACGCTGGGCGTCGCCAACACCCCGGTCGAGGTGACCCTGAAGATGATGGCGCCGGGCTTCGCGGAAGCCTTCCTGCAGATCAGCCTGGGCTTCCTGGCCGGGGCCGTGGCGGTGTTCGCCAACTGGGCCGTGGAGTCGCGGATCGACCGGCAGGTGCTGGGCGTCTGATGCCGCCGGAACCCATTGCGAAGTCCGTCCATGTGACCGAGGCCGAGAGCGAGGTGCTCTCGGCCCTCTGGCGGCTGGGCCCCCTCACCCCGGCCCGGCTGATCGAGGCGGTGAAGGCGCGCCGCGACTGGGGCGACGCCACGGTCAAGACCCTGCTGGGCCGGCTGATGCAGAAGAAGGCCATCCGCTCCGAGCGCGAGGACGGCCGGCTGCTGTATCACCCGCTGGTGACGCGCGAGATGTACGTCACCAGCGAAGTGAAGGCCCTGATGGACCGGCTGTTCGATGGCGACCCCCGGCGGCTCGCGGCCTTCGTCCGCGACAGATGGTGGGGGTAAGGGCGTGATTCTAGGTGCGGACGCCCGACTGAAGTAGTCGGCCGGCGTCAACGTCGGCGATCAATCCAAGCCTTGGCCACCTCGATTGCTGTACTTACCGACCGGGGCCGCTCGTAAAAATCATGGGTATCATTGAAAATGATGCCCCTCCACCGGACAAACAACTTACCGCTTCCCCGATTCCACACGATCTCCCAGCCTCTATATTCGGCGACAACCTCAAATTCGGCCATTTTACGCCGCCCGCTTAGGCACCCACGCCGCGTTGCATGACCGCGACGAAATCCATGAGAGCTCTCGCCCGCTCTTCCGCGATCTGAAGCCAAGTCGCGAGCTGAAGCATCTAAGCAGCATCGAGTCCGTGAAACCCCCGTTCTTCGAGCGTCGCGCCGCGCGCTCTGAGCACTCAATGGCTAACCCTTTTCGCGAACGTCGGCGAGAGCTGCTGCGTACTCGGTCTGAGCCACAATTGCCCGTCGATCGACCTTCTTGTAGTCCGGATATCGATCTGCGATGTCTTCCCAGCCCTTTTTCGCCGCATAGAAGTGAATGGCCAGACCGATCAAGAATAGAGCCCACGCCTGTACTGACGTTAGTCCAAAAATGCCGTTGGCGGTCAAATGATTAATCGTAGCTTTGCTCAGTTCGCTTAACCATGACGCCCTCCCGACCGCACGTTCGCGCAGGAGACGCTAGAATGCAATAAGGTATATCTCCGCGTGCAGAGCGGGGGGTCAGGCTAAGAGCTTCGGATATTAAATCGGGGTAACCAACTCTCTTAGATCCCCCCGACCTACCAAATGCGGACGCGCTGGTCGGGCGGCAGGTAGAGCTTGTCGCCGGGCTTGATGTTCCAGGCCTGGTACCAGCCGTCGACGTTGGGCAGCACCACGTCCACCCGGGCCTTGTCCGGCGAATGCGGGTCGGAGGCCATGAGCTGGCGGGCCATGTCGTCGCGCCACTTGTTCCGATAGTACTGGGCGTAGGCCAGGAAGAACCTCTGGTCGCCGGTAAGCCCATCGATCACCGGCGCGGGCCTGCCGTGCAGGCTGGCGTGATAGGCGTCCAGCGCCGCCAGCACCCCCGCCAGGTCGGCGATGTTCTCGCCCATGGTCAGGGCGCCGTTGATGTGCGAGCCCTCCAGGATCGGGAACCGCTCGTACTCCGCGCCGTAGGTCTTGGAAGCGGCGACGAAGCGCTCGGCGTCCGCGGGGGCCCACCAGTCGGTGAGCTTGCCGTGCGAGTCGTAGCGGCGGCCCTGGTCGTCGAAGCCGTGCGACATCTCGTGGCCGATGACCGCGCCGATGGCGCCGTAGTTCACCGCCGGATCGGCGTGGGGGTCGAACACCGGCGGCTGCAGGATGGCCGCGGGGAACACCACCTCGTTGAAGGTCGGCTGGTTGTAGGCGTTCACCGTCTGGGGGGTCATGCCCCACTCGTCCCGGTCGACCGGCAGGTTCAGCCGCGAAACGTCATAGTTCCAGGCCCAGGCGATGCCACGGGACACGTCGCCATAGAGGTCGTCGGCGCGCACCTCGAGGTTGGAATAGTCCTTCCACTTCTTGGGATAGCCGATCTGCACGTCGAAGGCGGCGAGCTTCTCCAGGGCCTTGGCCTTGGTCTCCGGGCTCATCCACTCCAGGTGCTCGATGCGGCCGCGGTAGGCCGCCTTCAGATTGTCGACCAGGTCCTGCATCTGGGCCTTGGCCTCGGGCGTGAAGTAGCGGGCGACATAGACCTGGCCGATGGCCTCGCCGAGGGCTCCAGAGGTCATGCGGACGCCCCGCTTCCATCGGACCGGCAGCTCGGGCTGCCCCGAGAGGGCGCGACCCTCGAACTCGAACTTGGCCTGGACGAAGCGGTCGGACAGGGAATCGGCCGCGTTGTCGGCGAGGTGGAAGGCCATGTAGGCCTTCAGGACGTCGAGCGGGGTGGAGGCGTAGAGGGCGGCGATCTTCGGCACGGCGGTGTTGGCGCCGACGATCACGCGGTCGGTGGATCCGAGGTCCGCATTCGCCAGCCATCCGACCCAGTCGAAGCCCGGCGCCAGGGCCGCGAGCTCGGCCTTGGTCATCGCGTTATAGGTTTTCACCGGATCGCGGTGCTCGGCCTTGGTCCACCGGGCGGCGGCCACCTTGGTCTCGAAGTCGACGACGGCCGCGGCGCTGGCCTCGGGCGCGGCCCAGCCGATCATGCCCAGCATCTTGGCCACGTAAGCCTGGTAGGCCTGCTTCTTCGCGGCGAACTGGGCGTCCAGATAGTAGTCGCGGTCGGGCATGCCCAGGCCGCCCTGGTCGACGTAGACGGCGTACTTGTAGGAGTCCTTCCTGTCCGCATCGATGCCGACGTTGAACAGCGAGAACTGGTACGTTTTCGGCGCCGTGCCCATCAGGTCGGCGAGCTGGGTGCGGTCCTGCACGGACTCGATCGTCCGCAAGTCGGCCGCCATCGGCCGGGCGTCCAGCGCCTCGACGGCCGCCTGGTCCATGAAGGCCTTGTAGAAGGCGCCGATCTTGCCCTGGACGTCGCCCGGCGCGGGCCGCAGGGGCGCCCTGGCGGCCGCCTCCTCGAGGATGGCGTGCACCCGCGCTTCGGAGAGGTCGCGCAACAGGTTGACGGTGCCGTACCAGCTGCGGTCGGCGGGGATCTCGGTGGCCCTGATATAGCCGCCGTTGGCGTAGCCGAAGAAGTCGTCGCCGGGCCTCACCGTCGTGTCGCGCCCGGCGAGGTCGAAGCCCCAGGCGCCATAGCTGTGGGCGCCGAGGTCCGCTTTCACGGGGGCGGAGGCCTGCGCGGCGGAGGCGGCCGGAGAAAAGCCGGTGAGAGCGGCGGCCAGGGCGATGAGGCTGGCGCCGGCGCGAAGTCGCAAGGTCAAATCAGGTCTCCCAACTGAGACAGTGTGGAATGGCGAAGGGCCTTCCCCATCGCCTCTGGGGCGAATTTAACCCCGATCGGGCGATCTGTCGCGAGATCTGCAGCCGCAGGGTGGCTCTTGCGGCGAAGCTGGCATCATTGGAGGTGGCGGGGCCGTCCCGTTCAGGCTTGCTGGGGCCAGGAGTTCAAGGACCAGCGTTGCAACGGCCACTTTTCGCCCAGGCGGTGTTCGGCGCCAACTGCTTCGTCGCCGCCATGCTGGCCCTCTACATAGGGCTGAGCATCGGCCTGCCGCGTCCGTACTGGGCGATGACCACCGTCTATATCGTGAGCCAGCCGCTCTCCGGAGCGCTACGCTCGAAGGCCGTCTACCGGACGCTCGGGACCCTGCTGGGGGCCACGGCGGCGGTGACCATGGTCCCGCGCTTGGCCGATGCGCCGGAACTTCTCTCCTTGGCCCTCGCCCTCTGGGTCGGGCTTTGCCTGTTCGTGGCCCTGCTGGACCGCACGCCGCGCAGCTATGTGCTGATGCTCGCCGGCTACACCGCCGCAATCATTGGCTTCCCCGCCGTAGCGGCCCCGGCCGGCGTGTTCGACATCGCCCTGGCGCGCGTCGAAGAGATCCTGCTCGGCATCGCCTGCGCGACGGCGGTGCACATGGTGATCTTCCCGCGCTCGGTGGCGGCGGCGCTGGCCGCCCGGGTCGACCTCTGGATGGCGGACGCACGGGCCTGGACCCTCGACATGCTGGCAGGGACCTCCACGCGCCAGGCAGACCGCGACCGCCAGCGCCTGGCCGCCGACGCCACGGACGTACACCTGCTCTCCACCCACCTGCCGTTCGACACGTCCGACCTTCAGGGCGTCGCAGCCGTGGTGCGGGCCCTGCAGGACCGGATGGTGATGCTGCTGCCCCTGGCGACGGCAGTCGGCGACCGGCTGGCCGCTGCGCGGCGCCTGGGTCCGCTGGGACCCGAATGGGAGCGTCTTCTGGAAGAGGTCTCCGCCTGGCTGCGCGCCGGGCCGGACACGACCACCCAGCAGGCGCGAGAGGTGCGGCGGCGCATCGCAGAGACGGCCGGGGCGCGCGCCGGCGAAGGCTGGCGCCAGATGCTGCTCGACAACCTCGCCGACCGGCTGGGCGCGCTGGTCGACCATCACCAGGATTGCCGCGAGCTCAGGCGGGCTTTCCGCGGCGGCGCGACCCGGCCGCCGCCGGGCCTGGCCAGCGCGGCCGCGCCGCGCGCCGACCGACCGCTGCACCGGGACGTCCTGCTGGCCCTGCTCTCCGGAGCGGCCGCGGCCATCGCCACCCTGATCTGCTGCGGGATCTGGATCGACCTGGCCTGGCCGGAGGGCGCCGTCGCGGCCCTGACCGCGGCGGTGTTCTGCTCCTTCTTCGCCACCCGCGACGACCCCGCGCCGGGAATCGTCAACTTCATGGTCTTCACCCTGGCCTCGATGCCGCTGGTGGGGATCTATCTCTTCGTGATCCTGCCCTGGCTGCAGGACTTCCCCGGCCTGGTGCTGGTGCTCGCCCCTGCCCTGCTGCCGCTGGGCGCGGCCATCGCGCGGCCGGACTGGTATCCCTGGGCCATGCCGCTGACGCTCGGTATCGGCAATGGCCTTGCCTTGCAGGAGACCTTCCAGCCCGACCTCGCCAGCTTCCTGAACAGCGACGTCGCCCAGATGATCGGCCTCGCCGTCGCCATCATCGCCACCCGCCTGTTCCGTTCGGTTGGAGCCGAGTGGAGCGCGCGGCGCATCCTGCGCGCGGCCTGGCGCGAACTCGCCGACCTCGCCCGCAGCCAGGGGCAGGTGGATCGCACCCAGTTCGTCGGACGGATGCTGGACCGGCTGGGCCTGCTCACCGTGCGCCTGGCCCTCGCCTCGCCCGACGACCGGATCCACGCCTTTGACGCCCTGGCCGACATGCGCGCGGGCCTCAACATCCGCGAGCTGAACGCCGTCCGCGCCCAGCTGGGCAGCGAGGCAGCCTCGGCCGTAGGACAGGTGCTGGAGGAACTCGATCGCCACTTCCGGCGCCGCGCGCCCGAAGATCCTGCGCCGCCACCGCGCGAGCTGCTGCCGGCCGTGGACGCCGCCATCGGCGCGTCCGCTCAGGAGGAGGACCGGAACCCCGCCGCGCGTCGCTCGGTGATCGCCCTGGTGGGCCTGCGCCGGAACCTGTTCCCCGCCGTCGACGCCTTCCCCGCGGCGGCCGCATGACGGGCGAGGCCGACCTGCAGGGCGTATTCGTCGCCTGGCCACTGATCTGGGCGGTGGTCGCCCTGGCCATCGGCGCCGTGCTGCGACGGATCCTGAGCTTCGCGCGCCTCTATCGCTTCGTCTGGCACCCGGCGCTGTTCGACTTGGCGGGCTTCGTCATCCTCTGGGGCGGCGTGTGCGCCCTGGCCGAGCGCCTGCAGGGCGTCGCTTGAACCCGCTGCTGCGCACCAGCGGCCGGATCCTGGTGACCACCCTCCTGGTGGTGGTCGCCGCCGTCGTCGGATGGCGCATGTGGGTGCACTATGAGCGCGATCCCTGGACCCGCGACGGCCGTCTGCGCGCGGACGTGATCGCTATCTCGCCCGACGTCTCCGGCCTCGTCACCGAGGTCGCCGTCCACGACAACCAGCCGGTCCGCCGCGGACAGCTGCTGTTCGTCCTAGACCGTCCCCGCTACCAGATCGCCGTCCGCCAGGCCGAGGCGGTTGTGGCGAGCCAGAGGGCCGTGCTCACCGAGGCGCGGCGCGAGGCGGCCCGCAGTGCGGTGCTGGGCGAGCTGGTCTCCCAGGAGGCCCGCGAGCAGGCGCTGGAGCGTGTCTCCCAGGCTGAAGCGACGCTGGAGCAGAGCCAGACGAACGTCAGCCAGGCGAAGCTGAACCTGCAGCGCACCAGCGTCTTCGCCCCCGCCGATGGGGTGGTCTCGCCCAACGAGCTTCGTCCCGGCGGCTATCTCGCCGCCGGTCATCCTGCCCTTGCGCTGATCGATTCCGCCTCGCTGCACGTGGACGGCTATTTCGAGGAAACCAAGCTTCGGCGGATCCACACCGGGGACCACGCCCGCATCAGGATCATGGGCGAGCCGGAGCCCCTGTTCGGCCATGTCCAGAGCATCGCGTCGGCGGTGGCCGACCGCGACCGCGCGGAGGCGCCAAACCTGCTGCCCAACATCAATCCGACCTTCAGCTGGGTCCGATTGGCTCAGCGGATCCCCGTGCGCATCGTGCTCGACCACACGCCGAAGGACGTGCGGCTGATCGCCGGCCGCACCGCGACGGTGACCATCCTCCCTTCGGGTCCGGAGCGATGAGGCAAGGGGTGGCCATCGGCGCCGGCCTGCTCCTGTTGGCTGGCTGCAAGACCGTCGGCCCGGACTACCGCGGGCCGCCGCCGAGCGCGGTTGTTCACACGCCCTCCGCCACCGGCGCCTTCGTGGGCGCGTCAGGCGCCGGGATCTCGCAGGCCGAGCCGCCTGGCCGCTGGTGGCGGCTCTACGCGGATGCAAGGCTGGACGCCCTCGTCCAGCAGGCCCTCGCCGCCAACACCGATATCCGCGTCGCGGCCGCGAACCTCGAGCAGAGCCAAGCGCTATTGGCCCAGACACGCTCCGAGCGGACCATCGCCACCACCCTCTCCGGGGGGGTTCAGTACGGCGCGCCCTCGGCCGAGGAGTACCTTCAGAGCCAGCCGATCCCGCCGGCGCTCGAATACAGCGCCAACCTCAGCGCCGCCTATCAGCTGGACCTGTTCGGCCGACTGCGTCGGGCGGAGGAGGCGGCGAGCGCCGACGTGGAGGCGGCGATGGCGGCAAGGGACGCCGCCCGGGTGACGGTCGCGGCCGAGACCGCCCGGGCCTATGCCGATGCCTGCGGCGCAGGGCTGAGGCTGGCGGTCGCGCGGCGCTCCGTCGCCCTCCAGCAGGAGGCGCGGACCCTGACTGTGCGCCTGATCCGCGCGGGCCGGGGGTCCGTCCAGGACCTCACCCGCGCCACGGGCCAGGTGGCGCAATCCCAATCCGGGGTCCCCGCGCTGCAGACGCAGCAGCGTAGCGCGCTTTTCCGCCTGGCGGTGCTCACCGGCCGGCCGCCGGCCGAATACCGCCAGGACCTGGAGACCTGCACCCAGCCGCCCCGCCTGACCACGCCCCTGCCGGCCGGCGATGGCGCGGCCCTCCTCCGCCGCCGGCCCGACATCCGCCAGGCCGAGCGCCAGCTCGCGGCGGCCACGGCCCGCATCGGCGTGGCGACCGCGGACCTCTATCCGACCATCAGCCTCGGCGGCTCGCTGGGCTCCATAGGCCTGGTCTCCGACTTCCTGGCCCCCGCGACGCGCAGCTTCGGCATCGGCCCGCTGATCTCCTGGACCTTCCCCAACCGCAGCGCCGCCCGCGCCCGCATAGCCGCCGCCTCCGCGGTGAGCGGCGCCGCCCTCGCCCGTTTCGACGGCGTGGTGCTGACCGCGCTGCGCGAGGCCGAAACCGCCCTCACCACCTATTCGCACGACCTGCAGCAGGAAGCGGCCCTGTCGGCGGCGCGCGACCAGGCGGCGCTCGCCCTCAGCCAGACGGAGAGGCTCTACCGGGCCGGCCGCGAGAGCTTCCTTCCGGTGCTCGACGCCGAACGCACCCTGGCGACTGCGGAGGCGGCGGTGGCGAGCTCGGAGGCGCAGCTTTCGGGCGACCAGATCGCGGTCTTTCTGGCCCTGGGCGGCGGCTGGGAAGCCTAATCCACTTCGGTCTCGGCCGACGGCTCCAGGGCGATGAGGCCCGCCAGCGCCGCCGTCAGCTCCTCCGGCTTGTAGGGCTTGACCAGCAGCCGGGCGCCGAGCCTCGCCGCATCCGCCGAGGCGGCGTCATCGCCGGTGGCGAAGACGATCTGCAGCTCGGGCCGCCGCGCCCGCGCCTGGTCCGCCAGCTCGACGCCGGAGACCCGGGGCAGGCCGACATCGGCCAGCAGGACATCCACAGGACAGGCGGTCAGCGCCTGCATCGCCGTTTCGGCGTCGTGCGCTTCGACCACGACGTGGCCGGCATCTGTGAGGATCTCGGCGGTGCTCGAGCGGATCAGATCGTCATCCTCGACCAGCAGGATCGTCAGGCCGGAAGCCTGTGGCGGCGGCGAAGGCCTGGGTCGATCGTGGCTCTCGGCCAGCCGCGAGGCGGCGATGCGCTGCTGGGCCTGGTTGCCGAGCACGTGGCGCACCTTCCGGGCCAGCTGCTCGCGCGTATAGGGCTTGCCGAGCAGCTCCACGCCCGGATCGAGCCGGCCGCCGTGCACGATGGCGTTCTCGGTGTAGCCGGAGGTGAAGAGCACCGCGAGGTTGGGGAGCCGCTCCTTGGCCTTGCGCGCGAGCTCGGGGCTGCGCAGCGGTCCCGGCATGACCACGTCGGTGAACAAGAGGTCGATGGGAACCCCGCTCTCGATCACGCTGAGGGCGCTGGCGGCGTCGCGCGCCTTGAGCACGCGGTAGCCGAGCTCCGAAAGCAGGGCCACCGCGGTCTCGCGCACCTCGTCATCATCTTCGGCGACCAGCACCGTCTCGGTCCCGCCCCGCACCGGCAGCTTGGTGGTGTCGGTGAGCACATCTTCGCTCTGCAACACCCGCGGCAGGTAGAGCTTCACGGTCGTGCCGTCGCCGACCTCGCTGTACACCTTGATGTGCCCGCCCGACTGCTTGACCAGGCCGTAGACCATCGAGAGCCCGAGCCCGGTGCCCTTGCCTTCGGGCTTGGTCGAGAAGAAGGGCTCGAACACCCGCTCGATGAGGTCCGCGCTCATGCCGCAGCCGGTGTCGGTCACGGCGACCATGACATATTGGCCGGGAACGACGTCCTCGTTCACGGTCGCGTAGTCGTCGCTCAGAAAGGCGTTGCCCGCTTCGATGGTGAGCTTGCCGCGGCCGTCCATCGCGTCGCGCGCGTTGATGGCCAGGTTCAGGATGGCGTTCTCGATCTGGCCGGGATCGACGAGCGTGTTCCAAAGCCCGCCCGACACCACCGTCTCGATCTCGATCTCCTCGCCGAGCGCCCGGCGCAGCATGTCGTCCATGCCCTTGATGAAGCGCCCGATGTTCACGACCTTGGGCTCGAGCGGCTGACGCCGTCCGAAGGCGAGCAGCTGGGACGCCAGCTTGGAGCCGCGCGTCACCCCGGCCAGGGCGTTCTGGATCCGTCGCTCGGCCCGCTCGCTGCCGGCGACGTCGTTCGAAAGCAGCTGCAGGTTGCCGCTGATCACCTGCAGCAGGTTGTTGAAGTCGTGGGCGACGCCGCCGGTGAGCTTGCCCAGCGCCTCCATCTTCTGCGCCTGACGCAGGGCGTTTTCGGCCGCTTCCCGCTCGGCGGTTTCTCGCCTCAGTCGCCCGAGCGCCTCCCCCAGGGCTTCGGTGCGCTCGGCCACCCGCTGCTCCAGGGTGGCGTTCAGCTGCTGCAGCTGGTCCTCCGCCCGCTTCTGGTGGGTGACGTCGAAGCCGTTGACGAAGATGCCTGAGGCCGCGCCGTCGTCCTCCAGGATGGGCTGGTAGATCAGGTTGACGAACCGCTCCTCCTGCGGCCCGCCTTCGGTGCGATGGATCTGGACGGGGAGATTGCGCCCGACAAAGGCCTCGCCCTTGGAGAGCACTCCGTCGAGCAGCTCGAAATAGCCCTGCCCTTCCACCTCCGGCAGCGCCTCGCGCACCGGGCGGCCGATGAGGTCGCGGCGCCCGACCATCTGGGTGTAGCTGTCGTTGACCAGCTCGAAGACGTGATCCTTGCCGCGCAGGATGGCCATGAAGCTCGGCGCCTGCTGGAACAGCTGGTGCAAGCGGTCGCGTTCGGCGGTGCGCTGCTCCACCTCGGTGGCGAGCCTGGCGTTGACGCGCGCCAAGGCGTCGGCGGCCTGCTGGCGCAGCTGGACGGCTTCGGCCAGGGCGGCGGCGCGCTCGCGCTCGGCGTCATAGGCGCGGGCGCTGGCCAGGCCCGAGGCGATCTGGCCGGCGAGCAGGGTCAGGAACGGAACATAGCCGTCATCCTTGGGGCGGAAGGGATTGAGGCCGACGATCAGGGCGCCGAACGGCTTCTCCCCGCCCTGGCCGGCGAGGGGCACCAGCGCGGCGCGGCTCGGCGGGCGGCTCCACGCCCCCGAGGGAAGCGGCTCGTCACTGCAGAGGTCGATCAGGCGGACTCCTTCACCATCCCAGACCCCGCTGAGCTCCCAGGCGCCGCCCGTGGATTCCAGGACCGCCGGCGCGCAGGCATGCTCCGGCGGCAGCCCCGTCGCGCAGGCGAGACGAGCGCGGCCGTCCTCTCCGAAGAGGTAGGTCAGGCTGAAGGGCAGGTCGTGCAGGTTGGCGCCCAGCTTCTCGCCGATGGCGCCGATCACGGCCGCCTCGCTGTCGGCGCCGGCCAGACCCGACGCCAGCTCCCGCAGCGACTCCAGCCGCCGCTCGCTGATCACCCGGTCGGTTTCTTCGCTGACCGCGCAGAACACCCCCTCGACCTTGCCGCCCTCCCCGATCAGAGGGCTGTAGGAGAAGGTGTGGTAGGTCTCCTCGGGATAGCCGTTCCGCTCCAGGAACAGCAGGAGCGCGCGGTCCCAGGTCGCCTCGCCCTTTTCGTAGACGGTCTGCAGCCGGCCCCGGATGTCGTCCCAGATTTCCGCCCAGAGCTCGCGCGTGGGCATGGCCAGCGAACGTGGATGCTTGATGCCGAGCGTGGGCCGATAGGCGTCGTTGTAGAAGAAGTTGATGTCCGGGCCCCAGCCCAGCCACATCTCGAAGCGAGAGGTGAGCAGGAGCCGGAGGGCCACCTTCAGGGCGTTCGGCCAGGTCTCCGGGGGCCCTAGGGATGTGGAGGCCCAATCGTGGGCTCGCATCAGGCGCGCCATCTCGCCGTCGCCGACGAAGATGTCGCTGTAACGCTCGGATCCCCCGGACTTTTCGACAGACAATACACGCCCTCGCGACAAGAACTTCCGCGATTTACGGAAACAACGCTGGAGCTTCCAGAGGGAAAAACGAGCTTTGCCGCAGATAGTCGGGCTCTGTCGGAGCGGTCACGCGGCCGGCTGACGCACCTGCCGCAAACGATCCACAGTTGCTATAATGTTCCTGTGAGGAGGCGTCGGCGCCGCATCACACCCGACGCTCGCCATAAGTTAGTTTCTCGACATGTCCGCTGTACCCGCTCTCGACCTCCGATCGGTCGAACCCAACCTCGCCCGACCGCCCTCGAACCTGGAAGCCGAGCAGGCGCTCCTGGGGGCGATCCTGTTCGACAACGCCGCCTATGAGCGGATCGGCGATGCGCTGAAGGCGCCGCATTTCTACGAGCCGTTCCATCAGCGCCTGTTCCAGGCGATGGAGGAGCACATCCGGAAAGGCCAGTTGGCCGAGCCGATCGTGCTGGTCGAACGCTTCCGCCGCGATCCCGGCTTCGAGGAGCTGGGCGGCCTGCGCTACCTGGCCGACCTCGTGGACCGCGCCCCGCCGGCGGCCAATGCGGCCGACTACGCCCGGGTGATCCACGACCTGGCGCTGCGGCGGGAGCTGATCCGCCTGGGCGGCGACATCGCGGTCCAGGCCAACAACGACGCGGACTCCACCGCCAAGGACCAGATCGAGCAGGCCGAGCAGCAGCTCTACGCCCTGGCCGAGACGGGAGCTTCGTCGACCGGCTTCGTCAACTTCGCCGACGCCCTGCGCGGCGCCGTCGAAATGGCCGCGGAGGCCTATTCCCGCGATGGCGGCCTGGCGGGCGTGTCCACCGGCCTGATCGACCTGGACAAGATGCTGGGCGGGCTGCACCCCTCGGACCTGATCATCCTGGCCGCCCGCCCCTCGATGGGTAAGTCGTCGCTGGCCATGAACATCGCCTTCCACGCGGCCCGAAACTACGCCTGGGAGCCGCAGGTCGACGGCTCCAAGAAGACCGTCAACGGCGGCGTGGTGGCCTTCTTCTCGCTGGAAATGTCCGCCGAGCAGCTGGCCATGCGCCTGCTGGCCGAGGTCTCCGGCGTACCCTCCGACCGGGTGCGCAAGGGCGAGATCGACGCTTCGGAATTCGGCCTGGTCCGGGAGGCCGCCATCGAGATCCAGGATGCGCCGCTCTACATCGACGACACCGGCGGCATCCCGATGGCCCAGCTCGCCGCCCGCGCCCGGCGCCTGAAGCGGACGGTGGGCCTGGACCTCCTGGTGGTCGACTACCTGCAGCTGATCACCGCCGGCTCGGGAAAGAGCGACAACCGGGTGCAGGAGGTGTCGGAGATCACCCAGAGCCTGAAGGCCCTGGCCAAGGAACTGTCGGTGCCGGTGATCGCGCTGTCGCAGCTGTCGCGTCAGGTCGAGAACCGCGAAGACAAGAAGCCCCAGCTCTCCGACCTTCGCGAGTCCGGCTCGATCGAGCAGGACGCCGACGTGGTGATGTTCATCTACCGGGAGGCCTACTACAAGAGCCGCACCGAGCCCCGCGAGGGCACGCCCGAGCACCTGGCCTGGCAGGAGGAGATGGATCAGATCCGCCACATCGCCGAGGTGATCATCGGCAAGCAGCGCCACGGGCCGATCGGCACCCTGAAGCTGCACTTCAACGAGAACATCACCAAGTTCGGCAACCTGGCCCGCGAAGGCCGGTTCGACCCGCATTGAGCGCGGGCGAGGCGCGGCTCGAGGTCGATCTCGACGCCCTGGCCGCCAATTTCCAGACCCTGCGGGAGCAGGCCCCGGCCGCGGAGGTCGCGCCCGTGGTCAAGGCCGAAGCCTACGGCCTGGGCGCCGCCCCCGTGGCGCTGCGGCTCTGGGCGGAGGGCGCCCGGACGTTCTTCGTCGCGCGGGTCGGCGAAGGCGAGCGGCTGCGGCAGGCGCTGGGTCCGGGGCGAGCTGCGGACATCTATGTGCTCGATGGGGCTCC
>FTHI01001241.1_pt1 | contig 14726 bp, 13 predicted proteins | sample 1640891 | NCBI WGS metagenome assembly FTHI01 (sample SAMEA3914788, study PRJEB12502) | metagenome | biome: forest; material: soil | place: Canada | collected 2011-07-03 | depth 0.1 m
AGGAAGAAGATGGCGGTGATCTGGCCGCGCATCCGGTTGGGCGAGACGATCTGCAGGATCGAGTTGGTGGAGGCGCCCGTGGCGCCCAGCATCATCAGGGTGATCGCCGAGAACACCAGCGCCAGTTCGCCCGTCGGCATGAGCGGCATGAGCACCGCCGCCGGGAAAGAAATCAGCCGACCGATCACGACCACGCGCATCGCCGCGTCGCGGCGACCGGCCTTGACCAGCCGCTCGTAGAACCAGGTTCCCAGGAAGAGGCCGATCGGGGTCGCCACCAGCGAAAGGAGGCCGGTCCGGATGCCGACATCCGCCGCGCTCCAATGATAGGTCCTCTGGTAGAACGCCGCGTTCCAGGCGATGACGCCGAAGCCAAGGCCGCCGATGGCGGAGCTGCCCATGAACGGACCGAAGATCTTCCAGTTGCGGCCCATGTAGCCCAGCACCTCGGTCATCTTGACCTTGTTGGAGACCCCTCGGTCATGCCGGACCGGCTCCTTGACCGTGAGCGCCAACACGGCTCCGGCGAGCAGACCAGGCAAGCCGATGACGATGAACACGAGCTGCCACCAGCGGAGCACGCCCAGTCCCGCAATGTGCTGGTCCGGCAGCTTGGACAGGGTCGCGATCAGCAACCCGGTCATGATCAGCGAAAAGGCTCCGCCGACGGTGACGCCCAGCTGCATCAGGGCGATGCCGCGGGTGATCCGGCTCCGAGGGAAGCTGTCAGCGATGATCGAGAAGATCGCCGGCCCGTTCGGCGACTCTGCGGCCCCCAGGAACAGCCGCGCCGCAGCCAGTTGGACATAGCTCTGCGCCAGGCCGCAGAAGACCGCGGCGGCGCTCCACAGCGCCAGCGCGCCGGCGAGGATGTTCTTGCGGTTATACCTGTCGATGAATCGCGAGGTCGGGACGCCGCAGGCCGCGTAGAACAGGGCGAAGTAGGGCCCCAGAAGGGCGCCCATCCAGATGTCCGACAGGTGGAACACCGCCTTGATCGGCTGGATCAACAGCGACATGGCGTTCCGATCGATTTCGGCGAACATCACCGCCACGCCCATCATGAAGACTGTGTAGTAGGCCACTCCCTGAGACGGCCATGCCGCTTCGGCCTTGGCGGGCGCCGCCGCTGGATCGACGGTCTTGTCGAGGCTTGGAACAACGACTGTCATGGTCCTCCCCGCATTTGTTATGTGCGGACGTTCATCATTCTAAGGGGACCTGTCAACGCGGTTGACTCGGTCAATGCGGCGCCGCCAATCTTAAACAGGCGTCCGAGGGGACTCATAAACCTTGGGCCGAGGAAACGAGATCGGGAGGGAACGAGCATGAAGCTCAAGTTGCTGGCCCTGGGCGCGCTGAGCGCAGTCATGGTGGCCGGTATGTTCTCAGCGCCCGCCGCCGCTCAGCCGGCAAAGCCCTGGTACAAATCGGACTGGGATCCGGCGCGCGCCAAGCCCTGCGACCGTGCCTGCCTGGTCGGCTTCATGGATCAGTACCTGCGCGCCATGGAGACCAGGAGCCCCGCGGGGCTGCCTCTGGCCGAAGAAATCTGGTTCACCGAGAACACCGCCCGCATGGACCTTGGCGAAGGCGTCCTCTGGCGCGCCGACCTCAAGCCGACCGCGTTCAGGATCACTGCCGCGGACCCGGTCACCGGCGAGGTGGCGGTCCAGACCGTCTATAGTGTCCAGGGTAAGCCGGCCATGGTGGCGATCCGCCTGAAGATCGACCGGCGGATGATCACCGAGGTCGAGGAGCTGTTCGACCGCAACGTGGCGCCGGAAGCCATGGAGCTCCTGACCACGCCACGGCCATCCATGGTGGACGATCTCCCGGTCAAGGACCGGTCCACCCGCGAGTACATGATCTACGCGGCCAACGCCTATTTCGATGCCCTGACCGGCGAGAACGGCAAGATCGCGCCCTTCGCCGACGAATGCATCCGCCACGAGCAGGGCTATCAGACGGTCAACAACAAGACCCCTGGCCGGGCCGCGCCCTCGCCCGTCATCCCGCCGCCGGACTCCCTGTTCGGCAAGCTCAGCACCATGACCTGCGCCCAGCAGGTCGACACCAAGATCTTCACCGGCATCAAGAAGATCTGGCCGCGCCGGGCCCTGATCGTCGACGAGCAGAAGGGCCTGGTCGCGACCTTTCCGCTGTTCGTGCACGACGGTACGCGCCGTCCGGTCGAGGGTCAGCCTCCGGGCGGCATGGGCATGGTGCTGAACATGGTCACGATGGAAACGTTCGGCATCCGCAAGGACAAGATCTACGACGTGGAGGCCTTCCCCTTCGTGACCTTCCAGTACGGCCTGGGCGACGGCTGGACCCCGGGAAAGGGGAGGTAGCATCAAACCTTCCCCTCATTCATCTGATGGCGGGACGTTATGAACGGCGTTGCACTCCAATTTGTTACAATGGCCACCTCCCAGCCTTGGTAATTTGCAGGTTATGTGCATTGCTCAGTGCGCCACTCGGGAGGAGGCTGGCGAGTGACTAACGACAAGAACGAGCGAAGCTTCTGGTTCGATAGGGCAGACCAGCCACACCGACGGCTGCAAGGCCCCCGGTTGTTCAAGCTCCTGAGCTTGATTCGGCGCAGCGGCGCACCCGACGCGCGCCGCGAACTGGGGCTTTCCGACTTTGAATGGCGGGTGATGTCGCAGGTCGGCGACCGGGCGCCCATGTCCCTGAACGAGCTGGCCGCCGTAAGCACCCACGACAAGGGTCAGCTGAGCCGTGGCGTCAAGCGGTTGGTCGAGGCAGGTCTGCTGGTGCGCGAAACCCGCAAGGGCGAACGGGGGGTCTTCATCTCACCCACCGGGGCGGGCAAGAAGGTGTTCGAACAGCTGGTGGCCCTGGCGTTCCGCCGGAACGATACTCTGATCGAGGGCCTCACCTCGGACGAGCTCACGGTGTTCGGCTCAGTCCTGGACAAGCTGGAAGCCAACGCCACTGCCATGTGGGCGGAGCAGCAGCGATGCCGGACCAGCCCGGAAGCCGAACCGGCGCCGGTCCGCAAGGCTCGCGTCACCGCCTGACCAGGCGAACTCGCCGCAGCTCGCTCTAACTGTTCGCGGCGAGGCGGGGGCGTTCGTCGGCCGGAGGATTGGACGTCAGACCCGGCGCTCCCCATTGCACGATCTTGGTCAACAGCTGACGCGCGACGATCGGCTTGCCGAGGACGTCGTTCATGCCCGCCGAACGGCACGCGGCGGCGTTCTCGGGCTGGACGTCTGCAGTCAGGGCCAGGATAGGGGTCGTGCGGTTCAGGGCGCTGGCGGCACGGATCACGCGGGTCGCCTCCAGCCCGTCCACGCCCGGCATGCGCACGTCCATCAGGATCAGATCGAAGGCCTTGGTCATCGCCGCCTTGACGCCTTCTGTACCGCCCGACGCCTCCTCGATCTGGAATCCCAGCGGAGTCAGCATCAGCTTGACCAGCTCGCGGTTCACCGAGGTGTCGTCCACCATCAGTATCCGCATCGGCGGGCATTCGATCTCGCCGTCCTGTTCCGCCGCCTGCGCCGCCTCGACCGCCGCCTGGGCCGGGATCTCGAACCAGAACGTCGAACCCTTGCCGACCTTGCTCTTGACGCCGATCCGGCCGCCGAGGAGCTCGACGATCCCGCGCGAGATGGCCAGGCCCAGCCCGGTTCCGCCATGGGTGCGGTTGATCGAGACTTCAGCCTGGGAGAAACGCTCGAACAGGCGCGCCACGCTCTGGGGCGCGATGCCGGCCCCCGTGTCGATAATGCTGACCCGCAGGAATCCGCCCTTGCGGGTCTTGCGCCACCGCGTCGCGACCGTGACCGAACCCTGTTCGGTGAACTTCACGGCGTTGCTGAGCAGGTTCAGGACCACTTGGCGCAGGCGCGCCACGTCTCCGGAGATCAGCGCAGGGCTGGCCGGGTCGAGGTCAGCCCTTACAGACACATCCTTGGCGGCGGCCTGGATCGCCACCAGGCCGATGGTCTCGTCCACCAGCCTTGAGATCGACAGTGGCTGGTTCTCGAAGGTGACCTGCCCGGCCTCTAGCTTCGAGAAATCCAGTACGTCGTTGATGATCGCCAGCAGAGCCTCGCTGGCGTCGCTGATCCGCTGGGCGTAGTGGCGAGCCTCAGCCGTCAGGTCATCGCGCTCGTCCAGAAGCCGCGAGAAACCGATGATCGATGTGAGCGGCGTGCGCAGCTCATGGCTCATGTTGGCGAGGAAGGCCGACTTGGCCGCGGCCGCGGCTTCGGCCTTCACGCGAGCTTCGTCCAGCTCCTCTTCGAACAGCTTGGTCTGGGTGACGTTGCGGACCACATCGATGAACTCGATCGGCGTGCCTTGGTCGTCGAACACGGTGACAGGATTGGCTTCGATCCAGACCCACTCGCCGCTCTTGTGCCTGGCCCGATAGCGCAAGGGCTCGGGCAGACGACCCAATCGGCCGTCGATCAACTGTCCGAAGGCGGCCATCACCCGCTCGCCGTCATCCGGATGGACCATGTCCACGGGATTGAGCGTCGCCATCTCTTCCGGGGTGTAGCCCAGGACGCGAACCGATGAGGGTGAAACGAACAGCGTCTCGCCGCCCACGCGGGTGCGCGCAATCATGTCGGGGGCCATGTCGGCCAGCAGGCGGTAGCGCCGCTCGCTCTCGGTCGCCAGGGCCTCGGCGCGCTTGATGTTGGTGATGTCAGTCAGAGTGCCGAACCGTGTCAGGGTCTTGCCGGCGCCATTCAGATTGACGGTGCTCTTGGCAATGACGTGGCGGACTTCGCCGTCAGGACGGACAATCCGCACTTCGATCTCGGCGTCGGTGTAGGCCTGTTCCCGCTTATGCTGGTCGTGCCTCGGCCGGTCATCGGGGTGACAGTAGGCGGCGAGGGAAAGCAGCTCTTCCGGCGGGTTCTTCGGGTCGAATCCATAGATGCGGTACATCTGCTCGGACCAGGTGAAGCGGTCCGTGGCGGCGTCGAAGCTCCAATAGCCGACGCCGGCCATGCTCGCCGCCAGAGGGGCAAGCTGGTCGATGTCGAACGCAACGGGCTGTAGCTCGGCCTTGGACGAGCCTCCGCGGGACCTGGGCATCAAAGTCCTCCCCGCGTGCATCATCCAACCATTTGCTGAAATTGTGCCTAACGAACGAGCAGGCTGCGCAGAACCCGCCTGCGCCGGCCGGCGCCAAAGCCGTCGAGGCTGGGTCCCCATACGGCGATACGGGTCCAGCCGCCTTTCCGAACCTCAACCGACATCCGTAAAGTCCACACCATCAGCGCCGGAGCCCCTGCCGAGAGCGGTCCGGCCTCGCCATAGGGACGATTGTCCGCGCCTCGTCGAAGGACCAATGTGCGCCCAACCACAGAGGGACGCCGGAACTATGCTGGACACCGCCGACACCCGGATCGCCATTCCCCAGCCTGAGCCCGGCCTGACGGCCGAGACCCTGGTCGAACGGGCCGCAGCCATGCGGCCACTGCTTCGCGCCCAGCAGGAGGAGAACGATCGCCGGGGCCACTATTCCGACGAGATCCACCAGGCGTTCGAACAAGCCGGCTTCTACCGCATCCTGCAGCCGCGCAGCACCGGCGGCTATGAACTCGATCCATCCGTGTTCCTGAAAGTGGTGATGGAGATTTCGCGCGGCCATCCGGCCAGCGCCTGGTGCTTCACCCTGGCCGCGTCGCACGCCTACTTCATCGCCTGCCACTGGCCCGAGGACGCGCAGCGCGAGCTGTTCGGCGCCAAGGGAGAGTACCGCTCAGCCCACGTGGTCGGACCAGCCGGAACCATGACGCCGGCGGAAGGCGGCTGGATCGTCGACGGCGTCTGGCCCTTCGCCTCGGGGGCGCCAGTCTCCACCCATTTCATCGGCGGCAGCCTCGCGCCGCAGCCCGGCGGCGGCTTCAAGCATGTGTTCTTCGTCGTTCCCAAGGAGAGCCTGACCATCCTGCCCGACTGGGGCGAGGATCGGTTCATGGGCATGCAGGGCTCCGGCTCCAACAGCGTGCGCATCGACAAGCTGTTCGTCCCCGACCGCATGGTGGTGGACTTCAACATGATGCAGTCCTCAGAGGCCTTCCCCGAGGGAACTGTCGGCGCGCGCCTGTACGGCAACCCGATCTATCTCGGGGTCCTGGCGGGCTGGTTCCACTGCGAGTTCGCCGCGATCATGACGGGTGCGGCCCGGGCGGCCCTGGATGAGTTCGAGCACCTGGCCCAGACCAAGTCCATCCTGACCGATCCGAGCCTGAAACGGATTCACGATCCCTTCGTGCAGAACCTCTATGGCCGCGCCCTGGGCCTGGCGGATTCCGCCGAGTCCCTGACCCTGTCGGCGGTGGGCCTCTATGCGGAGCAGTGCGCCCGGTTCGGACGCACGGGACAGCCGATCACCGGCAAGGACTCCTTCAAGGTCTGGGGCATGGCGCGGGAAGCCTGCAAGATGGGCTGTGAGACGGTGGAGATGCTGTTCCACGCCGCCGGCGCCTCCACCGGCCGCCGGGACCAGCGGCTGCAGCGCTATTTCCGCGACATCGAGATGTACCGCCTGCACATCCAGTCGCAGCCAACCCTGCCCACGGCGCGCGGCCGGCTGGAGCTGGGTCTGGACGCCAAGCTGTTCGGCAGCTGAAGGAAACGGCATGCGCAGCTTCGAGGAGATCCGCGCCATGGCCGCCGCCCATCACGACGGCGAGGCGGCGCTTGACGCCTCGATCGCCACACACGCGCCGAAGAGCCGTGACCAGCTCGCCGCGGTCGGCGATGACCGCTGGCTGTCGGCGATGAGCCGGTGCGTGTTCCAGGCCGGCTTCTCCTGGCGGGTGATCCAAAGCAAGTGGCCGGGGTTCGAGGAAGCGTTCGAGGGTTTCGATCCGCGCCGCTGCGCCATGATGTCGGACGACTGGTTCGACCAGCTGCTGAAGGACCGCCGCATCGTCAGGAACGGGCAGAAGATCCTGTCGGTGCGCGCCAACGGCCAGTTCCTGGTGGATGTCGCGGCCGAGCACGGCAGCGCCTCAGCCTTCTTCGCCGGATGGCCTGACACCGACTACGTCGGCCTGCTGGAAGTCCTGAAGAAGCGGGCGAGCCGGCTGGGCGGCGGGTCGGCGATGTATTTCCTGCGGACCATGGGCAAGCCGTCGTTCATCACCTCGCGCGACGTGACCGCCGCCCTGATCCGCGAAGGCGTCGTGGACAAGCCGCCCAGCGGAAAACGCGATTTCCAGGCCGTGCAATCAGCGTTCAATCGATGGGCAGAGGAGTCGGGCAGGGACCTGACCTCGATCAGTCGCACCCTGTCCATGAGTGTCGGACCTTAGGCGGCGGCGATCGCTTCCCGTCACGACCAATCTTCGGCTAGAACACCGGGCCGCCGCTCCCCCCGCGGCCCTCGAGCATGGAGTGCGTGACTATGGCTGACAGCCTTCGCGACAAACTGATGTCCGGCAAGTTCGTGATGACCGCGGAGGTCACGCCTCCCTTGTCATCCAATCCGGACGACCTGCTCGAGAAGGCCCTACCGCTAAAGGGTTACGCCGACGCGGTGAACGTGACCGACGGAGCCAGCGCCCGGGCCCACCTGGATTCGATGATCGCGGCCACCATCCTTTTGCAGAACGGCATCGAGCCGATCCTCCAGCTCACCTGCCGTGACCGCAACCGCATCGCCCTGCAGAGCGAGCTGGTGGGCGCCGCCGCCATGGGGATCCGCAACATCCTGGTGCTCACCGGCGATGATCCCAAGAAGGGCGATCAGCCCGACGCCAAGCCGGTGTTCGACCTCGACTCCGCCGCCCTGATGGCCACCGCCGCCCACATCCGTGACAAGGGCGAGCTGCCGCACGGGCGCAAGGTCGGGGGCCATCCCGACTACTTCATCGGCGCCGCCGACGCGCCGACCGATCCGGCCCCGGGCTGGGAGCCCAAAGGCCTCTTGAAGAAGATCGAGTCAGGGGCCCAGTTCGCCCAGACCCAGTTCTGCATGGATACCGCCGTGGTCCGCCGCTACATGGCGCGCCTCGCGGAATTCGGGGTCACCGACAAGCTGAAGTTCCTCATCGGCGTCGCGCCGCTCGCCTCGGCCCGCTCGGGCCGCTGGATGAAGGAGAACCTGTTCGGCACCATCATCCCGGACGCTTTCATCGAGCGGATGGACGCCGCCGCCGACCCCAAGGCCGAGGGCCAGAAGATCGCCGTCGAAGTGCTGATGGAGCTGAAGGAGATCCCCGGCGTCGCCGGCGCCCACCTGATGGCGCCGCTGAACGAAGCCGCCATTCCCGGGGTGATCGAAGCCGTCCGCGCCGGCGGCAAATGAAGTTCGCCCTGCCAGGGCACGCCCGTCCGCACTTGCAGGGCCGCCTCCCCACGGACGCCACGGTGAGCTGGTACGGGGGCGCCGCCGAGGCGGTCGAGGCCGTGGACGGCGCCGAGGTGGCGTGGCTCGACATCTTTACCGCTCCGGGCGTCGGGGCGGTGATCGAGGCTGCCAGGGATGTGCGCTGGATCACCACCGTCCTTGCGGGCGTGAACGGCTGGCCGCTGGACTCCATCCGCGAGCGGGGCATCTTCCTGACCAACGGCGCGGGGGTGAACGCCATCCCGGTGGCGGAGTTCGCGGTGATGGGCGTCCTGTCGCTCGCCAAGGGGCTGCACCAGCTGGTCCACTTCCAGGACCGGCGGGAGGGGCCACGCCAGGCGCCGGGCGTGACGGAGCTTTACGAGTCCCGCGCCCTGATCCTGGGCTACGGCCATATCGGGCAGGAGATCGGCAAGCGTCTCGAAGGCTTCGGAGTAAAGGTGACCGGCGTGCGGCGGACGCCGTCTGACGATCCCAAGGTCATCGGTCCTGGCGACTGGCGCGCGAGGCTCGGCGAGTTCGACTGGGTTGTGCTGGCCGCCGCCGCCACCGAGGAGACGGCGCACATGATCGGCCGGACGGAGCTCGACGCCCTCAAGCCTTCGGCGGCGATCGTGAACATCGCCCGCGGCGGCCTGATCGACCAGGCTGCGCTGATTGAGGCGGCCGAGACCGGACGGATCGCGGGGGCGTTCCTCGACGTCACTGATCCGGAGCCGCCGCCGCCGGACGACCCCATCTGGTCGACCCGCAACATCACCATGACCTGCCACTGCTCGGGCCGCTCGCAGACCCGGATGTCCGAACGGGCTTCCGCCCTGTTCCTCGACAACCTGGACCGCTATCGCAATGCACGCCCACTGCGGAACCTGGTGAACCTGGAGCTCGGCTACTAGGTGCAGACCCCCGAACTGGAAGCCTTCGTGGTCGAGTCCGGCTTGGCGCGCCCCGGCGATCCCCAGCGGTGGAGCACCCTCTCCGGCGGCGTGTCCTCGGACATCTGGCGGGTCGACCTGCCGCACCGCGCAATCTGCGTGAAACGCGCCCTACCCAAGCTCCGGGTCAAGGCCGACTGGCATGCTCCGCCCGACCGGAACCTCTTCGAGTGGCGGTGGTTCAAGGCGGTCGGGGACCGCTTCCCGACGGCGGTCCCCGAACCCCTCGCCTTCGATCCAATCCGCCGTCTGCTGGCCATGGCCTTCCTGCCGCCGGAGGATCACCCGCTTTGGAAGGCCGAGCTGATGGCCGGCCGGGTCGCCCCAGCGTTCGCCGCTGCCGTGGGGGACACCCTCGGCGCCATACACGCCGCCAGCGCCGCCGATCCCGGACTTGAGGCGGACTTCGGCAACGACGCGGGCTTCCACGCCCTGCGCATCGACGCTTACTTGCTGGCGGCCGGGCGCAACAGGCCGGAGGTCGCCGCAGAGATCGACCGGATCGCCGAGCGCACGGCGGGGACCCGTCTGGCGCTGGTCCATGGCGACGTCAGCCCCAAGAACATCCTGATCGGTCCGGGCGGCCCGGTTTTCCTCGACGCCGAGACGGCGACCTGGGGCGATCCGGCGTTCGACCTGGCGTTCTGCCTCAACCACCTGCTGCTCAAGCGCCTGGTGGTCCCCGACGGCGACGCCGCGCTGCGGGAAAGCTTCGACGCCCTGGCCGGCGCCTATCTGGCGCGGGTGAATTGGGAGCCGCGGACTGAATTGGAAGGCCGGGCGGCGACCCTGCTCCCAGGCCTGTTCCTGGCTCGTGTCGACGGCAAGTCGCCGGTGGAATACCTGACCCGTGAAGACCAGATCGGCTTGGTCCGCTCCACGGCGATCGAGCTCCTGAAGCAGCCGTCGGCGACCCTTGAAGCGGTGGCCGCGACGTGGGATCGAAGCCTGGAACGATAAGAAAAGAGGAGGAGCGCCGGTCATGGCGGACGATCAGGACAGGGCAGAGGCCGGCATGGCCATCCGCCGCAAGATGTTCGGACCAGCGGGCGCCGAGGAACGCGTCGCCGAGGCCAGCAGCTTCAACCGGCCCTTCGAGGACTACATCACCAACTACTGCTTCGGCGAGGTGTGGACCCGTCCGCCCTTCGACCACAAGATGCGGAGCCTTCTGACCATCGCCATCCTGGCTTCGACCAGCAAGCCCAATCAGCTGAAGGTCCATGTCCGCGGCGCCATCGCCAACGGCGCGACGCCCGAGGAGATCCGCGAGGTGCTGATCCACGTGATGATCTATGGCGGCGTGCCCGCCGCCGCCGACAGCTTCGGCCACGCCCGCGAAGTGCTCAAGGAAATGGGGCTCGACCAATGAGGGTTGGTTTCATCGGCCTGGGCGCGATGGGCTGGCCCATGAGCGCCAATCTGGTCAAGGGCGGCCACGACCTGACGGTGTTCGACGTCGACGCCGCGCGAATGGCGAAGTTCGTCTCAGAAGTTGGCGGCAAGGCCGCTTCGGGGCTTGGCGAAGTCGCAGGCTGCGAGATGGTGGTGACCATGCTGCCCACCAGCGCAGTCGTCCGTCAGGCGCTGCTGGAAGACCAGGGCGGCGCCTTTGCGGCGGCCATCAAGCCTGGCCTGATCGTGGTCGACATGAGCTCATCCGAACCCGGCGACACCCAGGCCCTGGGTCCGAAACTGGCCGAGCGGGGGGCGATCCTGATCGATGCGCCGGTGTCCGGCGCCGTGCCACGCGCCATCACCGGGACTCTGGCGATCATGATCGGCGGCGAGGACGAGGCGGCGATCGCCAAGGCCAGCCCGGTCCTGCTCAGCATGGGCGAGAAGCTGTTCCGCACCGGCCCCTTGGGCTCGGGTCACGCCATGAAGGCGCTCAACAACTTCGTGGCCGCGGCCGGAATGGCGGCCGCCTGCGAGGCGATCCTGATCGGCAAACGGTTCGGGCTTGATCCGTCGACCATGGTGGACATCATGAACGTCTCGACCGGGCGGAACTTCGCCACGGAGGTGGTGATCAAGGACCAGGTGATCAGCGGGAAATACGCCGGCAGCTTCGCCCTGGGCCTGATGGCCAAGGACGTGAAGATCGCCGCGGACCTGGGAGAAGCGGTCAAGCTCGATGCGCCGGTCTCGCGCCTGGTGCGCGAGCGTTACGCCACGGCGCGTGACAAGATCGGCGCGGACCGGGACAATTCGGCCGCGATCCTGGCCTGGGACAAGGACCTGGGCTGATCCGGCTGGCAGGGGGCGGCATGTCGATAGAGCGTTGGTTGCAGGGCGGATCTCGCCGTTCGTTGTTGAAGGGCCTTGGCGTGGCCGCCGTGGGCCTGAGCTTCGGCGGCGCGCTGGACGGCTGCGCGCCCACGGCCGGCGGCAAGTCCACGATCCGGATTCCGGGCGGTGAGCCGCCAAAGCTCAACTTCTACAACTGGGACACCTACATCGGGAAAACCACCCTGGGAGACTTCAAGGCCCTGTCCGGGGTGGATGTGAACATGAGCCTGTTCGCGACCAACGACGAGTTGTTCGCCAAGCTCCGGGCCGGCAACCCCGGCTATGACGTCATCGTCCCATCCAATGAGTTCGTCACCCAGATGGCCGAGGCCGGGATGATCGAGCCCCTGGATCACGCGATGATCCCGAATTTCGCCAATGTGGCGCCGGAGTTCCGCACCTCCACCTTCGATCCCGGCCGCAAGTACTCCATGCCCTACACTTGGCTGGTGTCGGGAATCGGCTATCGCAAGTCCAAGGTCGACGGGGTTCCCGACAGCTGGAAATGGCTGTTCGAATCGGATCGCTACAAGGGCCGCATCGCCGTCGGCTCGGAGGCGGCTGACATCGTGCGCCTGGGCGCCAAGTACCTTGGCCATTCCATCGTCGGCGTCACGCCGGAGATCGCCCATCAGGTCGAGGCGATGCTGATCAGGCAGAAGCCCAACATCAAGACCTTCCACGAGGACGACGGGCAGAACCTGCTGCTCGCCGGCGATGTGGATCTGGTCCACGAATACAACGGCGACATCGCCCAGGTGATGAAGGAAGACGCCGACATCGGGTTCGTGGTGCCCAAGGAGGGCAGCCTGCTCAACTCCGACAACCTGTGCATCCCCAAGGGTGCGCCGCGGCCCAACAACGCCCACGCCTTCATCAACTACCTGCTGGACGCCAAGGCTGGGGCGGAGATCTCCCAGACCATCCTCTATCCCACGCCAAACGCCGCCGCCCGGGCCCTGATGCCGGCGTCCTACAAAGACAATCCGGTGATCTTCCCGCCCCCGGCCCAGCTGGCGAAATGCGAGTTCGGCGTGTTCGAGGGCGCCGCAAAGCAGCACATGTACGAAGAGATCATGACGCGAATCCGCGCCGCCTGACGGGGGTCGCAAGGGCGGACATGGAGCAGCACTGGAGCCTGGCCCGGCGGGCCTTCGCCGCGATATTCGCCCCGCCCGCCCTCTTCCTGGCGGTCTTCTTCCTGATCCCCCTGGGCGTGGTCTGGCTCTACAGCTTCGGCCAGAACGTCAGCCTCACCGAAATCGCCGTCACCGGCTCCCTCGCCAACTACGGCAGGGCGCTTGAGCCGCTCTATCTCGGCATCCTTCTGAAATCGACGTGGATCGCCGCCATCGTCACCGTGCTCTGCCTGGTCGCGGGCTTTCCCGTGGCCCTGGCCATCGCCTTCGCCTCGCCCCGTCTGAAGATCTGGCTGCTGCTCCTGGTCATGCTGCCGTTCTGGACCAACCTGCTGATCCGCACCTACGCCCTGATCGCGGTCCTGAGGGACGAGGGCTACGTCAACCAGGCGCTCAAGCTAGGTTGGAGCCTGCTGGCGGCGGTCGGGCTGAAGACCTCGGCGAGCTTCCAGCCGGCGGAGCTGATCTACAACAACGCCGCCGTGGTGTTCGGCCTGGTCTACGTCCAGCTGCCCTTCATGGTCCTGCCGCTCTACGCGGCCCTCGATCGGATGGACCGCTCGCTGCTCGAGGCGAGTCTCGATCTCGGCGCCGGCCACCTGCGCACCCTGTGGAATGTGGTCCTGCCCCTGGCCATGCCGGGCGTGATCTCCGGCGTGATCATCACCTTCATCCCGTCGATCGGCGCCTTCCTGACGCCCGACCTGCTGGGCGGGCCGGACAGTCAGATGATCTCCAACGTGATCGAGCGGCAGTTCAAGCGCGCCAACGACTGGCCGTTCGGCTCGGCCCTCTCGTTCGTCCTGATGTACCTGACCTTCGCCGGGATCGCCGTCCAGGCCCTGGCCCGCCGCCGACACCCGGGTGGACGGGGATGAGGCCCGCGCCCCTGGACTATCTGGCGCGCTGGCCGCTGCGCGTCTGGCTGGCTTGCGCCGGGGTGTTCCTCTATGCGCCGCTGGTCACCCTGATCGCGTTCAGTTTTAACGACAGCCGCCGAAACGTGGTCTGGCGCGGGTTCACCCTGGACCACTACCGCCAGGCCGTCAGCGATCAGAGCCTGATGCTGGCCTTCGCGAATTCGCTGGTAATCGCCGCCATCGCCACCGCCGCCAGCGTGGTGCTGGGCGCCCTGGCCGCCGTGGCGCTCTGGCGGTTCCGCTTCCCGGGTCGAATCGCCTTCGAAGGCGCCCTGGCCCTGCCCATCGTGGCGCCGGAGATCTGCATGGGCGTGGCCATGCTGGTGTTCTTCGCCCGGGTGCTGCCGTGGCCGGCCGAGCTGCCGTGGCCGTTGAGCCTGGGCTCGATCGTGATCGCCCACATCGGCTTCTGCTTCCCCTTTGTAGCGGTGGTGGTGCGCGGCCGGCTCGCCTCCTTCGACCGTGAGCAGGAGGAAGCCGCGCGCGACCTCGGGGCGGGCGAATGGCAGGTGTTCCGCGACATCCTGATCCCGCACATGGCCCCGGGGCTGCTGGCCGGCGCGCTGCTGGCCTTCACCCTGAGCCTGGACGACTTCGTCATCACCTTCTTCACCGCGGGGCCCGACACGGTGACTTTCCCGGTGAAGGTCTATTCCATGGTCCGCTTCTCGGTGACGCCCGAGGTCAATGCGGCCTCCACCGTGCTGGTGGCGATCACCATCCTGCTGACCGCCGTCGCCCTGAAGCTGCAGGGCCCGCGGGCGGTCGCCATCCACGCCGGGACGCCGTAATGGCCGGCCCGATCATCCGGTTCGAGCACACGGCCAAGCGGTTCGGCGAGGTGACGGCAGTGGACGACGTCTCACTGGACATCGAGGAAGGCGAGTTCTTCGCCCTGCTCGGCCCGTCGGGCTGCGGCAAGACCACCCTGTTGCGCATGCTCGCCGGCCTGGAGGTCCCCAGCGGCGGGCGCATCCTGATCGACGGGCGCGACGTCGCCGCCGACCCGCCCAACCGGCGGCCAGTGAACATGGTGTTCCAGTCCTATGCGGTGTTCCCGCACATGAGCGTGGCCGACAACGTCGCC
>FTHI01001093.1_pt1 | contig 14707 bp, 12 predicted proteins | sample 1640891 | NCBI WGS metagenome assembly FTHI01 (sample SAMEA3914788, study PRJEB12502) | metagenome | biome: forest; material: soil | place: Canada | collected 2011-07-03 | depth 0.1 m
GACCTGAAGGCGGTCGCCGCCTGGGTCGACAACAAGGGTTCGGTCGAGCACGAAATCTCCTTCCGCCCGGCGCGGGTGCTGATGCAGGACTTCACCGGCGTTCCCGCCGTCGTCGACCTGGCCGCCATGCGCGACGCCATGACCAAGCTCGGCGGGGATCCGGAAAAGATCAATCCTCTGAACCCGGTGGACCTGGTGATCGACCACTCGGTGATGGTCGACTACTTCGGCGGGGCCGACTCGTTCCAGCACAATGTAGCGCGCGAGTACGAACGCAACCTGGAACGCTACCGCTTCCTGCGCTGGGGCTCGTCCGCCTTCGCGGGCCTGCGCGTAGTGCCGCCCGGCACCGGCATCTGCCACCAGGTGAACCTGGAATACCTGGCCCAGACCGTGTGGACGGGGACCGATGGTCCCGACGCCTGCGCCTATCCGGACACGGTGGTGGGCACCGACAGCCACACCACCATGATCAACGGCCTGTCCGTGCTTGGCTGGGGCGTGGGCGGCATCGAGGCCGAGGCGGCCATGCTCGGCCAGCCGATCCCGATGCTGATCCCCGAGGTGATCGGCTTCAAGCTGACCGGGCGCATGCCCGAAGGCGCCACGGCCACGGACCTGGTGCTCACGGTCACGCAAATGCTGCGCAAGAAGGGCGTGGTCGGCAAGTTCGTGGAGTTCTACGGGCCGGCGCTGGCCACCCTGACGATCGAGGACCAGGCCACCATCGCCAACATGGCCCCGGAATACGGCGCCACGTGCGGCTTCTTCCCGATCAGCCAGGCGACCATCGAGTACCTGGCCCGCACCGGCCGCGACGCCGCCACTGTCGCCCTGGTTGAAGCCTACGCCAAGGAACAGGGGATGTGGTTCGAGGAAGGCTTCGCCGACCCCGTATTCACCGACACCCTGGAGCTGGACCTGGTGCACGTGGAGCCCTCGCTGGCCGGCCCCAAGCGCCCGCAGGACCGGGTGCTGCTGAGCGGCGCAGCGGAAGCCTACAAGACCGCCCTGTCCACCGACTTCAACAAGACGGACGACCGCCGCGCGCCGGTGGACGGCGAGAGCTACGACGTCGGCCACGGCGACGTGGTGATCGCGGCGATCACGTCCTGCACCAACACCTCCAACCCCTCGGTGCTCCTGGCCGCCGGCCTGGTGGCCAAGAAGGCGGTGGAGAAGGGGCTGAAGGTGAAGCCCTGGGTGAAGACCTCTCTTGCGCCCGGCTCCCAGGTGGTGACCGACTACCTGCTGAAGGCCGGCCTGCAGAAGCCGCTGGACGCCCTGGGCTTCAACCTGGTGGGCTATGGCTGCACTACCTGCATCGGCAACTCCGGGCCCCTGCCCGAGCCGATCTCCAAGGCGATCCAGGACGGCGACCTGGTGGCGGTGAGCGTGCTCTCCGGCAACCGCAACTTCGAAGGCCGGGTGAACCCGGACGTGCGGGCCAACTACCTGGCCTCGCCGCCGCTGGTGGTGGCCTACGCCCTGGCGGGCTCGATGAAGATCGACCTGGTCAATGAGCCCCTGGGTCAGGGCAAGGGCGGCAAGGACGTCTTCCTGAAGGACATCTGGCCGACCAACGAAGAGATCGCCGCCCTGCAGAAGAAGTCGGTGACCAACGCCATGTTCAAGGCGCGTTACGGCGACGTGTTCCGCGGCGACGAGAACTGGCAGGGCATCGGCATCGCCGGCGGCCAGACCTACGCCTGGGATCCGACCTCCACATACGTGCAGAACCCTCCCTACTTCGAGGGCATGACCATGACCCCGCCGCCGGTGACCGACATCATCGAGGCCCGGGTCCTGGCCATCTTCGGCGACTCCATCACCACCGACCACATCTCGCCAGCCGGCTCGATCAAGAAGACTTCGCCGGCCGGGGAATACCTGATCGAGCACCAGGTCTCGCCACTGGAATTCAACTCCTATGGGGCGCGGCGGGGGAACCACCAGGTGATGATGCGGGGCACCTTCGCCAATATCCGCATCCGCAACCGCATCGTCCCCGAGATCGAAGGGGGCATGACCAAGCACTTCCCCTCGGGCGACGTCATGTCGATCTACGACGCGGCCATGCGCTATCAGGCCGAAGGCCGCCCGCTGGTGGTGTTCGCCGGCAAGGAATACGGCACCGGCTCCTCGCGCGACTGGGCCGCCAAGGGCACGCGCCTTCTAGGCGTGCGCGCCGTGCTGGCGGAAAGCTATGAGCGGATCCACAGGTCCAATCTCGTCGGGATGGGCGTCCTGCCGCTCCAATTCCGCGCCGAGGGCTGGCAGCGCCTGAACCTCACCGGCGAAGAGATCGTCAATATCCGGGGCCTGGAGGGCCTGGCGCCGCGCAAGAGCCTGACGGTGGAGCTCTACCGCCCCTCCGACGGCCGCATCGCCCGCTTCCCGGTGATCTGCCGCATCGACACCCCCACCGAGCTCGCCTACTTCCGTGACGGCGGGGTGCTCCCCTATGTCCTGCGCAATCTCGCCCGCCCAGCCATCGCTCCAGCCAGCGCCGCGGCGGAATGAGCATCACGGATTGGTGAACGGCGGGGGGCGACCAACTCGGCTTAAGTGCGGGCCGATGCGACGGGCCGTCCTAGTCATCGCCTGGTTCCTGATTTCCGCCTGGGCGACGGCGGCCCAGGCGCGCCAGCCGGTCGTGGTCGAGCTGTTCACCAGCCAGGGCTGTTCGTCCTGCGTGGCCGCAGACAAGGTGCTCAACAAGCTGGCCGACCGCCCGGGCGTCCTCGCCCTGACGCTGGCCGTGGACTACTGGGACTACCTCGGCTGGAACGACACCTTCGCCAAGCCCGAGTTCACCTCCCGCCAGCGCGCCTACATGCAGCGGCTCGCCATGCGGGAGGTCTACACGCCGCAGATCGTGGTGGACGGCAAGGGCCAGACCGCCGGCGCCGACCAGGACAAGGTCGACGCCCTGATCCTCAAGGCGTCCAAGTCCCGGACCAAACCGCCGGTGATCAGGATGCTGCGCCGCGCCAGGGTGTCGATCGCCCGTGGGGCCGCGCCGCCGGGCGGCGCCGACGTCTGGCTGGTCCGCTATGATCCCACGGCGCAGGAGGTGGCGGTCAAGCGCGGCGAGAACCGCGGCCAGACCCTGACCCAGCGGAATGTGGTGCGAGAACTGGTGCGGTTGGGGAGCTGGACCGGGAGGGCCAAGGTCTATGCCCTGCCGCCCTCGACCGAGAGCGGGACTCTCAAGACGTGCATCCTGGTGCAGGCGGCCAAGGGCGGCCGTATCCTGGGAGTGCTGAAGTCGTGAGCAATGCGGGGGAAAAGAAAACGCCCGCGCCTTGGGGGGAGGGAAAGGCGCGGGCGTCGTCTCAATGTTCAGTGTCGACCAGTCGAAACTGCGATCCCGGGGGGCTGGGGGGGCTGTTCAGGATCCAGAACCGCCGCTGCCAACCGGTCGACATAGGCATTAAAGCCGTTCAAGGGGGCGCGTACTGGACCGAAATGAGGCCATTTCGAGGTTCTTTATAACGGCGAATTCAAACTCCGCCGGGCGGTCGGCTCCGGAAAAGATGGATTTGGCGAAGGAGGGGGAGTGAGCGTTGACGGCCAGATTTTCCCGCCCTTGCGGGGGCGGGTGTTCTTCGAGCGGCGTGAGCTTGACCGCATCCTTCGCGTCTACGGACGCATGGTCGCCGCGGGCGAATGGCGCGACTACGCCATAGACGGCCTGAGCGACTGCGCCATCTTCTCGGTGTTCCAGCGATCCTCGGAGGCCCCGACCTACCGGATCGAGAAGCGGCCCTCGCTCCAGCGCCGCCAGGGCCAGTGGGCGGTGATCGGCCACGGCGGCCACATCCTCAAACGCGGCCATGAGCTCGACCAGGTGCTCAAGGTGTTCGACAAAGGCCGCTTCAAGGTCGTCGACTGAGACCTCACGGCGCGGGCGGGTCGGTCGTCGCCTTGGGCCAGGAGCCCCGGGTCAGTTTCAGAGGTAGGAGCGTCATGCGCTCGAAACTCGCCCGCGCGCCGCAGCCGATGTAGTCGGAGATCAGGAAGGTCGGTTCACCCGCCGGCTGCTTTGGCTCGATCCGAATGGCGTCCGGAGCCAGCTCCACGTGGTCGCCCGAGAGACGGAACACGTCTTCCCATGTGCGGGTGTCCGTCTCATCGGTCCGATGCGGCGCGCCGAACCATCCCGTGGCGGGGTTCAGGACGAACGCCTCGCCTTCCATGCTGCACTCGTGTCCGTTGCTTCCTTCGGCATGGGCGAAGGCCTTGAGATGGGTCGCATCGATCGCCTTGAGTTGAAGGGTGCTGGACGAGGTGGCCCGGATCACCGGCAGCATCCGGCGATAGGTCTGCGTCGCCTTGAACGCTTCCGGCGCCGGCGGGCTGGAGTTCACATAGACGGCCTCCACGCCGGCCGTCAGCCACTGCGGCGGGATCAGCCTTCGCCTCAGGGCCTCTTCACGCGCGTCATAGAGATTGGCCAGGCAGACAACAGGCTCCTTGGCCGAGAGACAGGCCTTGCGTGACGCAAGCCAGCGGCGCTGCTCGACGGGCGCGACGCGGTGCGCTTCGAGCGCCTCTCGATAAGCTTCCGCAAGCTGCGCGTCCCGCCGCAAGAGCCATGCGTCGGCGTAGGACGTCTTCGCCGTGCAGATCAGCCGCTCCACCGGGCCGGCTCGCTTGCAGTCGATGGCCGCCCGGTTCTCGGGCCCGGCGTCCCAGGCGGCGACGAGCGCCTTCCAGTCCGCAACGGAGAGCGTCACGCGGTCGTGGGAATATCCGGACGCCTCCAGGATCACCGGAGAGACCACAATAGCCCGCTTGAACTGCGGGATCTGATTGTACTGGACGACCGCCCCGTCCAGGCGCGCGCCGTCGAAGTTCCAGCCGGGCCCGACGACGTGGCCGGTCGAGAACAGGTCCAGCCTGGTGCGCGTCATCCTCGCCTCGCGCACGTCGACCCGATCCTTCGGCCATTCACATTCGTACTCGCCGACGATGAGGCCGCAGGTCAGCTGGACGTCCGTCAGGTCGGCGCCGTGAAGGTCCAGGCCGTCAAAGCTGCCGCCCGCGATGGCGGAGGCGATCAGGTCGGAGCCTGCCGCCCGGACGTGGTCCAGCTTGTCGTTGAGGAAGAGGCCCCGGTGGAATCGGCCATGGCTCAGGTTGGCCCCGGAGAGGTCCACCTGCAGGAAGGCCAGGTCGCTGGTGACCGCGCCGCTCCAGGTCGAGCCCGAGAGGTCGGAGTCGATGAAACAGATCCCGCTCAGCCGCAGTCCTGAGAAGTCCTGACCGGCCCACTTTGCGTCCCGCACGATCAACGGCCGGCGAGGGTCAGCAGCGAGTTTGCGCGGGCTGCCGGCTTCGACGCCCGTCAGCGTGACCGCATCCTTCCAGGGAGACCGGGCGACGGCTGGAGTCGATGGCCGGGGCGGGTCGCGGACGCCGGTCAGGTAATCCTCGTCGCACCGGTCGCCCGCCAGGGCGCGGCCGGTGAACGACAAGGATACAATGGCTGCGAGAGTGAGAGCCCAGGACTTCATGGCGCCGCAGTCGATCAGCCTCAGCCGCCAAAGAAAAGCCCCGGCGGTCGCCCGCCGGGGCTGTCCTCGTCGATTGTCCAGTGCGCCTTAGCGGCGGCTGCCGAGGAACTGCAGCAGGAACTGGAACAGGTTGATGAAGTCCAGATAGAGCCTCAAGGCGCCGTAGTTGGTGGCCACGCTCATGGCCGCCTGGTCGCCGCCCAGGGAGTAGTAGGTCATCTTCAGGCGCTGGGTGTCATAGGCGATCAGGCCCGCGAAGATGAGGATGCCCAGGATGTTGACGACGAACGCCGTCACCGCCGAATGCAGGAACATGTTCACGATCGACGCCAGGACGATCCCGAACAGGCCGATGATCAGGAAGCTGCCGAAGCCGGACAGGTCACGCTTGGTGGCGTAGCCCCAGAGGCTGAGGCTGCCGAAGGCCGCGGCGGTGATCAGGAAGGTCGAGGCGATCGAGACGCCGGTGTAGAGCAGCACCCAGATTCCCAGCGACGCTCCGATCAGCGAGACGATCGACCAGTAGGTGATCCCCGCCGTGCGCGGGGTTGGATTGCGGATGGCGAACCCTGAGACCAGGAGGATAGCCAGGGGCGCGAAGCCGACGATCATGCCGAGCATGGTCACGCCGACGCGGCCGGAAACCGGGTTCACGTTGAACATCAGGTCCCGGACAGGGGCCACGCTGGAGGTCAGATAGGCCAAGGCCGCCGAAAGCAGCAGGCCGAGCGCCACCTTGTTGTAGACGCCGAGCATGAAGCCGCGCAGGCCCGCGTCCACCGCCATATCGGCTGTGCCGGCGGCGACAGCGCGGGGAACGCCGCGGTCATAGTCGCTCATTGAAGGAAACCCTTTCTGTCACGCCCATTGCGGGCGCATGCGAAATATCGGTCTGCGCCGCACAGAACGCAAGGTGACGCCGCATGGCGACGTTTCAATCCGCACGCAACACCGGCGCCGGACGCTGCGACATGGCGGCGAAGGCCGCGGCGAGGCCCCCCAGCGCCGCCAGCAGGGCCGCGCCGCCGACCAGGGCGGCCACGCCGGCCCAGTCAACCGCCCAGGCGATCCTGAACACCTTGACCACCACCGGCCAGGCGGCGGCGTAGCCGAGGGCGACGCCCGCGGCGCCGGCGATCAGGCCCACGGCGCCGTACTCCACCGCATAGGCGGCGAGGATCTGGCCGCGGGAGGCGCCCAGCACCTTCAGGGTCGCCGCTTCACGGGCTCGCGCCCTGGCGCCCGCCGCAATGGCCCCCACCAGCACCAGCAACCCCGCCAGGGCCGCGACGCTGGCGGCGCCGCGCACCGCCAAGGCCAGCCGGTCGAACATCCCGGTGGCCGCCTCCAGCTGTTCACGCACGCTGATGACGTTGACCTCGTTGAAGCTGCGGCCAAGGCCGCGCAGGATCGCCGCCTCCTGCTGCGGCGTCGCCTTGGCGATGGCCACGTTGGTGAGCACGGCGCCGTCCAGCGCATGCGGATCGATCACCACCGTGAAAGAGGGGCCGAAGCCGGCGAACCCGACCGTACGCAGCGCCGCGATGCGGGCTTCGATGTCCCGGCCCAGGACGGTGAGGGTGATGGCGTCGCCGACCTTGAGGTTGGCTGCCTCGGCCGCTTCCTTGTCGAGGGCGACGAGCGGGGGACCCTGATATCCGGGCGGCCACCAGCGGCCGGCGCTGAGGTCTCCGGCGGGCGGGGCGCGGTCCACAAGCGCCATGGGCATGTCGCGGTCGAAGGCCCAGCGGCGGTCGCGGGCGATCTTCGAGCGCACGATGCGGGCGCCGCCGATGGCGCTGATGCGGCCGGTGAGGAACGGCCAGCGCTGATACTTTTCGGGTGCGAGCGGGCCGAGCACGGCGCCGATCAGGGCGTCGAACTCCGCCGTTCGCGCGCCGGGAACCTCGGTGAACACCATCGCTGGCGCGGTCTGTGGCGCGGTGACCCGCACCTCGGCCAGCAGGCTCGACTGGATCAGCACCACCGCGGCCAGCAGGGCCACGCCCAGGCCGATGGCGGGCGTCGCCGTGCGCGCCGCCGAGCGGGGTCCGGCGAGGTTGGCGAGGCCGACCCGGATCGGGCCCGAAGCCGCCTCCCTCGCCCGGCCGCCGAGCCAGGCGGCGCCCCGGCCAAGCAGCCAGAGCACGCCGAAGGTGACCGCCACGCCGCCGATCATGATCGCCGCAGCCAGGCGGGTCGGCGCCGTCAGGATGGAGAGCGCGGCCAGGCCCAGCCCCGCGGCGATGGCGGCGAACAGCTCAAGGCTCAGGGCCATGCGGCCGCTGAGTTCCCGGCGGAACAGCGAGGAGGGCCGCGTGGCCCTGGCCCGCGCCAGAGGTCCCAGCGAGAAGGCCGCCGCCGCCAGGGCCCCGAACGCCGCCGCGCGCGCCAGGGGCTCGGGATAGAGGGCGAACAGGGCGGGCACGGGCAGGGCGTCCCTGGCGATGGCCCCCAGCAGGAACGGGGCGGCGGCGCCGAGGGCGAGGCCGATGGCGATGCCAAGGGCCGCCAGCACCGCGATCTGGATGACATAGATGTTGCGGATCAGGGCCGCCTGGGCCCCCAGGGCTTTCAGGGCGGCGATCGAGGGCGTCTTGCCCTCCAGGTAGGCCGAGACCGCGCCGGCCACCCCGAGGCCGCCCGCGACCAGGGACGCCAGGCCAACAAAGCCCAGGAAGTACTCCAGCTGGCTGATCAGCCGGTCGATCCCCACGGCGGCGTGGGTCCGGTCGCGGATGCCCAGCGCCCCGTCCGGCAGCTGTTTGCGCAGGGCGCGGACCGCGGCAGGCGGCGCGATGGTCTGGTCGCGCAGCAGCATGCGCGCGCCCTGGCCGGAGAAGCCTGGGGCGGTCATGAACCCCCCCGCCTGGAACGCCTCCAGCCGGGTCAGCACCCGGGGACCCAAGGCGAATCCCCGCGTCAGCCGGTCCGGCTCGGACATCAGCACAGCGCGGGCGACGAACGGCTTGTCGCCGGCGGTGAAGGTCTGGCCGAGGCTGAGCTTCAGGCGGCTGAGCAGGTCGGTCTCCACCGCCGCGCCGGGAACGCCACCCTCGGGCCGGAACGCCTCCTCGATCGACACTGGCCGGCCGGCGGCGTCGGTGAGCTCCACCGTTCCGGCCAGGGGATAGGACCGGTCGACGCCGCGCAGCTCGATCATGCGCCGCTCGCCGGAGGGCGCTTCGGCCATGGTGCGGGCGGCGGCGGAATAGGCGACGCGGCCGGCGGCCGCGAGCACCTTGCGCTCCTTGCCGGTCAGGGCGCGGTCTGCGGAGACCACCACATCGCCGCCGAGGATTTCACGGGCCTCGCTCGCCAGGCCCCGGCGGAACGCCTCGGCTGTGGAGCCGGCCGCAGCGATGGCCGCCACCCCCAGGGCCAGGCAGGCGATGAAGATACGGAAGCCCTTCACTCCTGATCGCAGCTCGCGGGCGGCGAAGCGGAACGACAGGGGCATCATTTGGGGCATCATTCGACGATGCGCCCGGCCAGCATGTGCAGACGCCGGTCAGCGCGCGCCGCCAGGGCTTCGTCGTGGGTCACTAGCACCAAAGCGGCGCCAGCCTCGGCGACCAGGGCGAACAGCAGGTCCGCGGCCACGGCGCCGGTGACGCTGTCGAGGTTGCCCGTGGGCTCGTCGGCGAACAGGAGCGCGGGGCGTGGGGCCAGGGCGCGGGCCAGGGCCACCCGCTGCTGCTCGCCGCCGGAAAGCTGGTGCGGATAGTGGCGCGCGCGCTCCGCCAATCCCACCCGTTCGAGCCAGGTGCGGGCGGTGGCGCGGGCCTTGGGCTCGCCGGCGATCTCCAGGGGGGCCGAGACGTTCTCCTCGGCGGTCATGTTGGGCAGCAGGTGGAAGGCCTGGAACACCAGGGAGACCCGCGAGCGGCGGAGCTTGGCCCGTCCGTCCTCGTTCAGCCGTCCCAGATCCTCGCCGAACAGCAGCACGCGGCCGGCGCTGGGACGCTCCAGCCCCGCAGCCACGGCGATGAGCGATGACTTACCCGAGCCCGAAGGCCCGGTGACGGCGACCCGCTCGCGCTGGGCGATGGCGATGTCCACGTCGCGCAGGATCTCGATGGGACCGGCCGCCGACGGCAGAGTCAGGCTCACGCCGTGCATGGCCAGGGGCAGGGGAGTGTCGCGCATCGTGTATCGTCTCGACCGAGGGCGCGATCAAACCGCCGACGTGATTGAGTCGCCCCTCCGGCGGCTTAAATAGGGCGGACCATGCCGCTTGACGCCCCCCACAGCCCGACCCGCCGGCTTTTTCTCGGAGCCGCGGCCGCACTGACCCTCGCCGGCCCGGCCGTGGCGCGGCGCCGGGCGGTGATCACCATCCTCGGCGACTCCATCACCGCCGGATACGGCCTGAAGGCCAATGAGGCGCTGCCGGTGCAGCTTGGCGCGGCGCTGGCGAGGCTCGGCGTCCCGGCGGACATCCGGGCGGCGGGGGTCTCGGGCGAGACAAGCGCCGGCGGGCTGGCGCGGGTGGACTTCAGCGTGCAGGCCGACACCGACCTCTGCGTCGTGGCCCTGGGCGGCAATGACCTGCTCCAGGGCCTGGATCCGAGGTCGATGCGCGCCAATCTCGAAGCCATCGTCAGGCGGCTCAAGGCGCGCCGGATCCGGGTGGTGCTCTGCGGGCTGAAGGCCCCGACCGGCCTGAACGCCGGCTTTGCCCGTGAATTCAACGCGGTGTTCCCGGCCGTCGCCAAGGCCCAGCGCGTGGCCCTCTATCCCGACCTGCTGGAGGGCGTGGCGCTCAGTCGGACCTTGAACCAGCGTGACGGCATCCATCCCAACCCGACGGGCGTGCGGATCATCGCCCGGCGTCTGGCGCCCATCGCTGCGCGCGTCCTGGCGGCGAAGGCCTGATGCGCCTGTTCGCCGCCATCGAGGCCCCGCCCGAGATCGGCGAGGGCCTGATCCGCCTGCAGCAGGGCCTGCCCGGCGCGCGCTGGCGGCCGCTGGAAGCGCTGCACATCACCCTGCGCTTCTTCGGAGAGACCACGACGCCGGTTGCGCGGGACCTCGACGGCGAGCTTGCCGCCATCGTCGGCCGGCCGTTCGAGCTGGAACTTGAGGGCGTCGGCGCGTTCGGCGAGGGGATGGACATCCACGCCGTCTGGGCTGGCGTGGGGAAAAGCGAGCCCCTGAGCCAGCTGGCCAAGCGCTGCGAGAGCGGAGCGCGACGCGCCGGCCTGAAGCCGGATCAGCGCAGTTATCGCCCCCACGTCACCCTGGCCTATCTGAGACACGCCGAGCCGGCCAAGGTCGCGGCATGGGTGCAGGAGCATAACCTCCTGAAATCGCCGCCCTTCCGCGTGACCTGGTTCGGCCTCTATTCCAGTTGGCCCACCAAGGAGGGATCGCGGTACGAGCTGGAGCGCGAATATCCGCTGATCTGAGCAGGCTCAGCCGGCGGCGTAGTCCTTGAGCACCCCCAGCGGAACGATGGCGAGGGTCTCCTCGTGGGTGGACTCCAGCACGATCTGCGGCGCGGCGCCGGCGTCCAGCGCCTCTTTCCAGCGGGGCGCGCAGAGGCACCAGCGGTCGCCCGCCTTCAGCCCCGGAAACCCATACTCGGGCTGGGGCGTGGAGAGGTCGTTCCCCACCGCCTTGGAGTAGGCGAGGAAGGCGTCGGTCATCACCGCGCAGACGGTGTGCAGGCCAAGATCATGCGGTCCGGTCTCGCAGCAGCCATTGCGGTAGAAGCCGGTCACCGGATCCAGCGAGCAGGGAATGAGCTCGCCGCCAAGGACATTGCGGGCGCCCTCGTCGTAGCGGATGGTCCCTTCTTCCGGTCGAGTGCTCATGGGGTCATCATAGGCCGGTCCGCCGGACGCTGGCCAGATGGAGGCGCTTATGCAGACAGAGGATGATCCCCCCCGCCGGCGCAGCGTGCTCTACGTCCCGGCGTCCAATGAACGGGCCATGACGTCGGCCAGCTCGCTCACCTGTGATGCGGTGATCCTGGACCTGGAAGACTCCGTGGCTGCTGACGCCAAGCCGCAGGCGCGGGAGCGCGCCGCGGCGGCGGTTTCGGAGGGACGTTTCCCGGGCCGGGAGGTGGTGGTGCGGATCAACGGCGCGGACACACCGTGGTGTGAGCACGACTTGGCCGCGGCCGTGAAGGCTGGGGCCAATGCGGTGCTGGCGCCCAAGGTCGCGTCGGCTGACGACGTCGAGCGGTGGGACCGTCGCCTGGGCGCGCTTGGATCGCAGACCCGGCTCTGGGCCATGATCGAGACCTGTTCGGGCGTCCTGGACGTGCGGGCCATCGCCAAGGCCGGCCGGACCACGCGGCTTGAGACGCTGGTGGTGGGGACCAACGACCTGGCGCTGGAGATGCGTCTTCGCCCCTCTGCTGACCGGGCGCCGCTGCAGCCGTTCCTGGCCCAGATCGTCGCCTCGGCGCGGGAGTCCGGGCTGACGGCGCTGGACGGGGTCTACAACCCGCTGGACGACCTGAAGGGCTTCGAGGCCGAGTGCCGCCAAGGGGCCGCCTTCGGGTTCGACGGCAAGACCCTGGTCCATCCCAGCCAGATCGACGCCTGCAACCGTATCTTCTCGCCCTCGCGCGACGACGTCACCTGGGCCGAGGCGATCGTGGCGGCCTTCGCCGCCCCCGAGGCCGAGGGCAAGGGCGCCATCCGCCTCCAGGGCCGGATGGTGGAACGCCTGCACCTGCTGGCCGCTGAGCGCCTGCTGCGCCTGGCGAGGGCGTGAGCCGCAGCCGTTGGCTCCGCCGACGCCGTCCAGGGCCAGAGTCCAACGTCTGCTGGCCGACGTGGTATTTAGACACAATTGATCGGTATAAGGCGCATGGCTCGATCCGCGCCTTTCAGATAGAAGTTCCCCACTTTGCCAACCCCTCCGCGCGACCGCGCCGGCGATGACGCCAGCGCCTTGATGGCTCGCTTGCGCGCCTACCGCACGCCCAATGCGTTCCGCGGGGTCGCCGAACTGGCGGTCACGGTTGTTCCCCTTGTCCTGTTCTGGGCGCTGGCCTGGTTCAGCGTCCGTCAAGGCTGGTGGTGGGGCGTCCTGTTCACGGCGCCTGCGGCCGCCTTCCTGGTGCGGCTGTTCATGATCCAGCACGACTGCGGCCACGGGTCCTTCTTCGCGAATCAACGCCTGAACGATTGGGTCGGGCGGGTGATCAGCGTGGCCACCCTGACGCCCTATGATCACTGGCGGCGCACCCATGCGGTTCATCACGCGACCTGCGGAGACCTGGACCGTCGGGGCGTGGGCGACGTGGAGACGCTCACCGTCGCCGAATATCTCGCCCTGCCGCGAATGCGTCGGCTCGGCTATCGGCTGTTCCGCCACCCCCTGGTGATGTTCGGGCTGGGCCCCGCTTTCGTCTTCCTGCTGCAACAACGGCTGCCGGTTGGCGAGATGCGCGACGGTTGGAAACCGTGGCTCAGCGCCATGGCGACGAACCTGGCCATCGCCCTGGCGGCCGCTGGCCTGATCCTCGCGGGGGGCGTACGGCCCTTGCTGATCGTCCAGCTGCCGATCACCCTGATCGCGGGCTCGATCGGCGTCTGGCTGTTCTATGTCCAGCATCAGTTCGAAGGCGTCGCCTGGGCGCGCAGTTGCGGCTGGAGCTATTCCCGGGCGGCGCTTCGCGGCAGCTCGCACTACCATCTGCCCGGCGTCGTCGGCTGGCTCACCGCCAATATCGGCGTGCACCACGTGCACCACCTGAACAGCCGGATCCCGTTCTATCGTCTGCGTCAGGTCCTGCGGGACAATCCGGAGCTGGACGCCGACCGGCTGTCCATCTTGCAGAGCCTGCGCGGGGTCAAACTCGCCCTCTGGGACGAGCCGAACGAGCGGCTGATCTCATTCCGCGAGCTACGCGAACGCACGGCCGCACAGCCGGCCTAGGCCGGACGGCGGGCCCTCAGGGCCTGGGCGATGGTGCCGTCGTCGAGCCAGTCCAGTTCGCCGCCCACCGGCACGCCGCGCGCCAGCATGCTGACCTGGACTCCTGAGCGCTGCAGACGGTCGGCGAGGTAGTGGGACGTGGTCTGGCCGTCCACCGTGGCGGGCAGGCAGAGGATCACCTCGCGCACCTCGCCGGTGGAGGCGCGACCCACCAGTTCCTCGATCCTGAGGGCGCCCGGTCCGATGCCGTCCAGAGCTGACAGCAGGCCGCCGAGCACATGGTAGCGCCCACGGAAGGCGGAGGCGCGCTCCATGGCCCAAAGGCCGCCGACCTCTTCCACCACGCACAGCAGGGCGCCGTCGCGGCTGGTGTCGGCGCAGACGGTGCAGGGATCGGAGGAGTCCAGGGCGCCGCAGACCGAGCAGGGCCGCACCTTCGCTGCGGCCTCGGACAGGGCCTGGGACAGAGGGCCCAGCAGCTGGTCCCGGCGTTTGAGCAGGGCCAGCGCCGCGCGACGGGCCGACCGTGGGCCAAGCCCCGGCAGCTTGGCCAGCAGCGCGATCAGACGCTCGATCTCAGGGCCGGCGGCGGCGGGCAAACGGGGCTCCCCTCTTACGACCTGCAAGTATGCGTTCTGGCGATGATCCGCCATGGGATGTCAACGGAGCCATTGGGGAGCCAGAGCGAGTTGCCTTCGCGCGCCGGCCCGGCCATGAACCGTCCAAGCATCATGACCAAGATCACCCCGCTCGCCATACCCGATGTCCTGCTCGTCGAACCCAGCCGACTGGGCGACGAACGCGGCTTCTTTTCGGAGACCTACAGCCGCCGGGCCCTGGCCGAGGCCGGCTTCGACAAGGTGTTTGTGCAGGACAACCACTCTATGTCCGCCCGACGCGGCGTACTGCGCGGCCTGCACTTCCAAAGGCCTCCCACCATGCAGGACAAGCTCCTGAGGGTGGCCCGCGGGGCGATCTTCGACGTGGCCGTAGATATCCGCAAAGGCTCGCCGACCTTCGGGCGGTGGACCGGCGTGGAGCTTTCCGCGGAGAACTGGCGCCAGCTCCTGGTCCCTGCCGGATTCGCCCACGGATTCGTCACCCTGACCGAGACGACCGAGGTGCTCTACAAGGTCACCGACTATTACGCCCCCGAGCTGGAGGGCGGCCTGATGTGGAACGACCCCGCCATCGGCGTCGACTGGCCGATTCCCGCGTCCGAGGTGATCACCAGCAAGCGCGACACCGAGTGGCCCCCGTTCGCCCAGCTCGAGCCCCTGCCC
>FTHI01001103.1_pt1 | contig 14290 bp, 15 predicted proteins | sample 1640891 | NCBI WGS metagenome assembly FTHI01 (sample SAMEA3914788, study PRJEB12502) | metagenome | biome: forest; material: soil | place: Canada | collected 2011-07-03 | depth 0.1 m
GATCTCCACGCCCGACACCTTGGGCAGCATCCAGTCCAGCAGGACCAGGTCCGGCGCCTGCTCGTCGACCATCATCAGCGCCAGGTCCCCGTCGCCGGCGACGCCGACGCGATAGCCTTCCTTGTCGAGATTGTACTGGAGCAGGGTGGCCAGGGAATCCTCGTCCTCGACCACAAGAACATAGGGCGTCATGCGGCGTCTCCGTCACGCTTCTGGCGCAGGGCGTCGCCCTTTGGCCGCTCCGTCGGCAACTCCTCGCCCGTGATCTCGTAGTGGACGATCTCGGCGATGTTGGTGGCGTGATCGCCGATCCGTTCCAGGTTCTTGGCGATGAACAGCAGGTGCGCGCAGGCGGTGATCGTCCGCGGATCGCCCATCATGTAGGTCAGCAGCTCGCGGAACAGGCTGTTGTAGTGCTCGTCGACCTCGTCGTCGCGGGACCAGACGGCCACCGCCTGGTCGACCTGGGACGCGGTGTAGGCGTCCAGGACGTCGCGCAGGCGCCCCCCGACCAGACGGCCCATGCGGTCGATGGAGCGGGTCAGGGGGGTGATCGGTTCGGCCTCCGCCAGCACGACGCCGCGCTTGGCGATGTTCTTGGCGAGGTCCCCGATCCGTTCGAGGTTCGAGGCGATCTTCATCGCCGCCACCGTGCGGCGCAGGTCCTGGGCCACCGGCTGGCGCAGGGCGATCATGCGGATGGCCTTGCGCTCGATCTCGGTGTCCAGGGCGTCGAGCTTGAGGTCCCGCTCGATCACCGACTGGGCCAGGCTGAGGTCGCGGCGGGGGACCGTGTCGAGGGCGTCGGACACCTCGGTCTCGGCGATGCCGCCCATGCGGGCGACCTCCGCCGCAAGGTGGTTCAGTTCTTCGCCGTAGGCCCGGACGATATGTTCGCTCATGACGGTGTGCGTCTCTTATCCGATACGGCCAGTGATGTAGTCCTGCGTCCGGGGCTCACGAGGATTGGTGAAGATCTCCTCAGTCGGCCCGGTCTCCACCAGCTTGCCCAGGTGGAAGAAGGCGGTCCTCTGCGACACCCGCGCGGCCTGGGCCATGGAATGGGTGACGATGACGATACAGAACTGCTCGCGCAGCTCGTCCATCAGTTCCTCGATCTTGGCTGTGGCGATCGGGTCGAGCGCCGAGCAGGGCTCGTCCATCAGGATCACCTCGGGCCGGACGGCGATGGCGCGCGCGATGACCAGGCGCTGCTGCTGGCCGCCGGAGAGGCCCGTCCCAGGCTGATGCAGCCGTTCATGCACTTCGCCCCACAGACCGGCGCGTTTCAGCGACGCCTCGACGATGTCGTGCAGTTCGCTTTTGCTGGAGGCCAGGCCGTGGATGCGGGGCCCGTAGGCCACGTTTTCGAAGATGGTCTTGGGGAAGGGGTTGGGCTTCTGGAACACCATGCCGACCCGGGCGCGCAGGACCACGGGATCGACCTCCTTGCTGTTGATCTCCTCGTCGTCGATCTTGATCGAGCCGGTCACCTTGGCCCCGGGGATGGTGTCGTTCATCCGGTTGATGCAGCGCAGGAAGGTGGACTTGCCGCAGCCCGAGGGCCCGATCAGGGCCGTGACCGAACGCCCGGGCACCGCCAGGGAGACGTCGAACAAGGCCTGCTTGTCGCCGTAGTGGACGTTGATCTTGTGGGCGCGGACGGTGACCTGGCCGACCGCCATCGCGGCGTGGTCGTGCGAGACGGCGAGGTGGATCGGCGGGCCGTGGGGCTCGTGGACGTGGTCCGGGGTCTGGTCGGGCATGGAAGGCCTTTGGGTCTGGGCCGGGGTGGGCGCGAGGTCGTCGGCCATCACCACCTCCGTTCAAAGCGGCGCCGCAGGATGATGGCGGCCGCGTTCATCAGGATCATGAAGGCCAGCAGCACCAGGATGGCGGCGGCCGTGCGCTCGTAGAAGGCCCGCTCCGAGGCGTCGGCCCAGATGAAGATCTGCACCGGCAGCACCGTCGCCGCGGAGGTGAAGCCCTGCGGCACCCCGGGCACGAAGGCGACCATGCCGATCATCAGCAGGGGGGCGGTCTCGCCCAGCGCATGGGCCATGGCCAGGATCGAACCGGTCATGATGCCGGGCATGGCGAGCGGCAGGACGTGGTGGAACACGGTCTGGGTCCGCGAGGCCCCGACGCCCAGCGCCGCTTCCCTGATAGATGGCGGAACGGCCTTCAGGGCCGAGCGGGCGGCGATGATCACCGTGGGCATGACCATGAGGGCAAGCACCAGGGCGCCCACCACCGGGGTCGAACGCGGCAGGCCCATCCAGTTGATGAACACCGCCAGGCCCAACAGGCCGTAGACGATCGAGGGCACCGCGGCGAGGTTGTTGATGTTCACCTCGATGAAGTCGGTGATCCGGCCCTTGCGGGCGAACTCCTCGAGGAACAGGGCCGCCAGCACCCCGATGGGGATGCACAGCGCCGCGGTCAGGAACAGGGTCAGGGCCGAACCCACCAAGGCGCCCAGCACCCCGGCCAATTCGGGCTCAGTGGAATCGGAGCGCAGGAAGATGCCCTGGTTGAAGCCGGCTGAGACGACGCCGGAGGCCTTGAGGCGGTCGAGCCAGGCCAGCGCCGCATCGTCGATCTTGCGGAACTCCTGGGGCGTCGAGCGCTTGATCTGTCCCTTGTAATAGAGGTCGGCGTTGGCGCTCACCGCGCCGGTCAGGGTCACCGTCCTGCCGATCAGGTCGGGTCGGGCCTTCAGCCGGGTCAGGAGGTCATAACCGAGCTGGCGCGACAGCAACTGCTTGGCCTTGGCTGCGTTCTCGCCAAGGTCGTCGTCCGGCACGTGGAGGGTCTTCAACAGCGCCGTAGCGATCAGCATGTCGTAGTTGGCGCCCTGCAGGTCGCGGGCGTCGAGGCGGTTGGGGTCCAGGTAGACCTGCACCGAGACCGAATGGGTCCAGAACGCGGTGTAGCCCTGGCTGATGATCCGCCCCATCAGGAGCGCCAGGAACGACAGGGCGATGCTGATCGCGATCACGCCATAGAGGCGGAACCTGCGCTCGGCGGCATAGCGCGCCTTGATCCGCGCGTTGGAAGCGAACACCCGGGGGCCGGGGGCCGTCCCTGTGGTGGCGACGGCGTCAGTCATATTGCTCACGGTACTTCTGCACGATGCGAAGGGCGATGACGTTCAGGAGCAGGGTGAGCACGAACAGGGTCAGGCCCAGGCCAAAGGCGGAGAGGGTCTTGGCGCTGTCGAACTCCTGGTCGCCGGTCAGCAGCGCCACGATCTGCACCGTGACAGTGGTGACCGTGTCCAGCGGGTTGATGGTCATCTTCGGTTGCAGACCGGCCGCCATGGTCACGATCATGGTCTCGCCAATCGCCCGCGAGACGGCCAGCAGAAAGGCGCCCATGATGCCGGGCAAAGCCGCCGGGAGGATGACCTTGCGCACCGTCTCGGACGGCGTGGCGCCCAGGGCGTAGCTGCCGTCGCGCAGCGATTGCGGCACCGAGTTCAGGATGTCGTCAGAAAGGGAGGAGATGAAGGGGATGATCATGATCCCCATCACCGCCCCGGCCACCAGGGCCATCTGGTTCTGGACGGTCATCAGATACTGGGCGAGGGGATCCAGCGGCCCGCCCTGCAGGAGGGCGCCGACGCCGTTGAAGAAGCCCCTGAAGAGGGGCCCGACGGTCAGGGCGGCGAAGAAGCCGTAGACCACCGTGGGAACCCCGGCGAGGATCTCCAGCGCCGGCTTGATCCAGGCGCGCTGCCGACGGCCGGCGTATTCCGCGAGGTAGATGGCCGAGTAGAGCCCGATGGGGCCAGCCACCAGCATGGCGATCAGCATAATCAGGAAGGTGCCGGCGAACACCGGCACGGCGCCGAAGCTGCCGACGGCCGCCACCTGGTCGGCGCGCAGGGCGATCTGCGGGCTCCACTGGGTCCCGGTGAGGAAGTCGACGGGATTGACCACCTGGAAGAAGCGCAGGCTTTCGAACAGCAGCGACAGGACGATCCCGACCGTGGTCAGCACGGCCACGCTGGAGCAGGCGATCAGCAGCAGGGCGACCCAGGCCTCCACCCCGTTGCGCGATCGGAACTCTGCGCGGATCCGGGGGAAGGTCAGGGCGAAGCCGAGCAAGCCCAGGCCCAGCGACAGGGCGATGCCGCCCACCCGCACCAGCTGGTCCACCGTGCGGGCCTGGTCTGCGGTCTGATCGAGCGCCGCCGCCAGCGGACCGGAGTAGTTTGACCGGTCGATCGTTTCGCCCTGGGCCAGTTTCTGGGCGTCGCCATAGAACCGTTCAGCCCGCTCCGTCGGCAGGCTGGCGACCGCGGCGGCCGGCTCCTGGCTGAGGATCATGCGCTCGACACGGCCGGCGAAAACCGACAGCGCGAACAGGAAGGCGCAGGCCGGGACGGCGGTCCACAGCGCCACATAGGCGCCGGAATATCCTGGAAGGGAGTGGAGCTTTGCCCTGACGCCGCCAGCGGAAACAAGCGCCCGCCGCCGCGCGGCCAGATAGGCCGCCATTGCAGCGAGCAGGACGACGGCGAAGGCGATTCCGATGAACATCTGGGGCGCTACTGCCCGTGTAATGCTGTCTGCGTGTGAAGCTTTTGAGACAGTTTCATGACGGCGCCCCGGCCGGGTCAGCTTTGGGTTCGTTCCGGGCCATGGGGAAATAGACCGTGAAGGTGGAGCCCTGCCCTTCCATGCTCTCCACCGAAAGGCCGCCGCGATGGCGATTGACGATGTGCTTGACGATGGCGAGCCCCAGGCCGGTTCCTGAGCGCTCGCCGCTTTTCTGGCCCTCGACGCGGTAGAACCGCTCCGACAGGCGCGGCAGATATTCCCGGGCGATCCCCGGTCCGGTGTCGCTGACCCGGATCGCGACGTAGCGCTGGTCGTGGGCGCGGTCGGGACTAAGCAGCGATAGCCGCGCCGCGCCTTCTCCTCTGACCGCTGCAGCCTGATCGGCCGAGACCCCAGCGGTGATTTCCACCGTCACGACGCCACCCTCGCCAGCGTACTTGATCGCGTTGTCCACGAGGTTCTGGATCACCTGGAGGATCTGGTCGCGGTCGCCGGTCACCGTGGCCTGGGCGCCGCCCGGCGTCGCCTGCTCTATCCGCGCCCCGCGGTCGGCGGCGAGGGGACCCAGTGCGTCGAGCACGTCCGTTGCGGCGAGCTTGAGGTCCACCAGTCCCGACGGCGCGATGTGTTCATTCAGCTCGATTCGGCTGAGCGACAAGAGGTCATCGATCAGCCGCGCCATCCGGTCGGCCTGCTGAGTCATGATGGCGAGGAAGCGATCACGTGCCACGGGGTCTTCCTTGGCGTGGCCGCGCAGGGTCTCGATGAAACCCGAAAGGGATGCGAGCGGCGTGCGCAGCTCGTGGCTTGCATTGGCCAGGAAGTCGGCCCGCATGCGCTCATTACGCCGGGCGTCGGTTTCGTCGCGCATCCATAGGAGCGCTAAGTTCTGGCCGTCCTGCGAGGGAAGGGGCTTTGCGACGGCCCGCCATGTCCGCTCGCTCGCACCGCCGTCGTCGAAGATGGCGGCAGACTCGATCCGACCAAACAGGGCCTCATCAAGCGCCTCCAGGACCATGGGGTTGCGGATGGCCGCCGCCAGCAGACCGCCCTGCCGCTGCATGCGAAAGAGGCCCCGTGCGGCGGCGTTGGCGAACAGCAAGCGCGGACTACCGGCGTCGTCGTGTTCACCGGCGGACGTCAGGATCACCGGGTCCGGCAGGCTCTCCAGCATCAGGACAAAAGGCGGCTCAAGCGCGTCGTCGGGCTCGAGCGCCGAATTCCCCGAAATCTTCTGGGGGCGGGCGCCGTTCCTCTGCCAGACCGCCAGCCCGGCGGTCGCCGCAGCCAGCAGGGCCGCCACGAGCGCGCTTGGACCGGCATCGATCCTTTCGGCGACGGCCAGGAGCACCAGGGCCAGGACGCCGCCACCGCCCGCGAGCAGGGTTGCGAGCACGGCGCGGTCAGGCTTGTGGGGTTGCTGAGCGTCCAGGGTCGTCATCGGCGAGTCGGTCGCCTCCAGCATAGGGCCAAGACGCGTTCCCAACACTTTCTAATGACGCTTGCGTGACACCAACCGTATCATTAACCCATAATGCCTATTGCATTAATAGGTGTTATGAGGTTTTCTAAGGGTCGAACGCTGGACCCAATCGACAAGGACTTCTCATGGACTCCAAGATCCTCGCGCCCACCCGCCGGGCGTTGATGACGGCGGCGGCAGGCGGCGCAGCCGTGTTGGCCGCCCCCGCCGTGCTGCGCGGCGCAGCCGAGGCGGCAGGCAAACCGGTCACCCTGCTGAACGTGAGCTATGACCCCACCCGCGAGCTCTACAAGGACGTCAACGCCGCCTATGCGAAATTCTGGAAGGAGCGCACCGGCCAGGACCTGACGATCAACCAGAGCCACGGCGGCTCCGGGCGCCAGTCGCGCTCGGTGATCGACGGCCTGCAGGCGGATGTGGTCACCCTGGCCCTCGCCTATGACATCGACGCCATCGCCGACAAGGGCCTGATCGCCAAGAACTGGCAGGCCCGGCTGCCGAACAATTCCACGCCCTACACCTCGACCATCGTGTTCCTGGTCCGCAAGGGCAATCCCTGGAAGATCCGCGACTGGCCCGACCTGATCAAGCCGGGCATCGACGTGATCACCGCCAACCCCAAGACCTCGGGCGGCGCCCGGTGGGCTTATCTGGCGGCCTGGGGATGGGCTCAGCGCTCGCCCGGCGGCAGCGCCGCCAAGGCGCAGCAGTTCGTCAAGTCGCTCTACACCCGCGTGCCCGTGCTCGACACCGGCGCCCGAGGCTCGACGACCACCTTCGCCCAGCGTGGCGTGGGCGACGTACTGCTGGCCTGGGAGAATGAGGCGCACCTGTCGCTGGCCGAATTCGGCGCCGACAAGTTCGACATCATCTATCCGCCTTCTTCGATCTTCGCTGAACCGCCGGTGGCCGTGGTCGACAAGGTGGTGGACCGCAAGAAGACCCGCGCCGTCGCCGAGGGCTATCTGAACTTCCTCTACAGCCCCCTGGCGCAGGACATCATCGCCAAGAACTTCTACCGGCCGCGTAATCCCGACGCCGCCGCCAAGTACGCCGCGTCCTTCCCCAAGATCTCGCTTTTCACCATCGACGACACCTTCGGCGGATGGCGCAAGGCGCAGAAGACCCACTTCGATGACGGCGGGATCTTCGACCAGATCTATAAGGCCTGACCCTAGAACGCAGGTTTTCCGTCAATCAGGCGTAACAACGTGATGAGGAATGGCCTTCCCCGGCCGTCCCTCGTCGCTTCATGAATCATCCACCTGAGCAGAGTCGGGCGACCAATCGGATTGGAACCATCGGGGCGACCTCCCGTTACACAATCGGCGGGAGGGCAAACCAAAGGGAAGAATCCAATGGCCGCCCATGTCTTTGAGACCTCTGAACCAGATCAAATCACCTATGCTTCCGATTCGACCGAAGCGCCGCTGTTCGCAGCGCAACCGGCGATCTACCAACGCCTTCAGGAGCGCAAGCGCACGTCGCCGCTGATGCTCGTCGGCGTCGCCGTCGGCGCGCTACTGATCGGCGGCGTGGTCTACGCCACCAGCCAGCACTCGGCCACGCCAACACAGGCTGACCAGGCCGCCACGACGAGCCAGCAACAGGCGAGCCTCGCCACCCAACAGGCGACCCAGGCCGCCAGCGTGGCCCAGCAGTCGGCCGACCAGGCCGCCGGCGCCGCTGCGCTCGCCAGCGCCAAGGCCGCGGCTCCGTCAGTCCAAGCGGCTCCGGTCCCTGAACCGGCCCGTTCGGCCCCGGTGGTCAGGCACGCCAGCGTCGCGCCGGCTCCTCGCCACGTGGCCCGCGCTGCGCCTGAGGTTCGCGAGCCGATCGCGCCGGCCGCGCCGGTGACCGTTGCGCCGATGATCCCGGCCGCGCCCACCACGGCCGTCCAACCTGCTCCGACCTATACGCCGCTGGTCGCAGCTCCGGTCCCGGCGCCCGCCCCTGAGGCGGCTCCCGCCCCGACAGTGGCTCCGGCTCCCGCCGATCCGACGGCGACGCCGCAGCTCTAACCTATTGATTTGCGACCCGCCCGCCGATCCCCACCCCCTGGGCCGGCGGGCGGAGTTGTATCCGCCTCGGCCGTGGGCGGCCGAAGGGCGGCTCCCTGGCTTTCGGGAGCCGCCCGCCGGCCGCCTTCCGCCTTCCGCCTTCCGCCAAGGCGCCTCATCCACGGAACTTCGCGGGCCGCACACCGTTTCCCGGTCCCGGCCCGCACCTAAAGGAGACCTCGCCGTGACCAACAATGCGCTCGATCCGCGCCCCGAAATCCGGGTCACTGAAGTGGTTCCGGCCCGCCGCGATGGCCCGACCATCTGGATCGTGCTGGGCCTTGTGGCTGTGGTCGCCATCATCGCCCTGGTGTTCGTCTTCAACCAGTCCAGCAACCAGGCGCAGCAACAGGCCGCGCTCGACCGGGCCTCGCAGCAGCAACAGCTCGCTGACGCCGCCACGCAGGCGGGGACGTCAGCGTCCACTGCCGCCCTTGCGGCCGGCCAGGCCGCCAGCGCTGCGGCCGACACCGCGACGCGCTCGGCGCAATCCGCCGCCGATCAGGCCCAGCGCACGGCCGCCGGCGCCGCGCCGGCCGCCAGTGCGCCCGCAGCCGATCCGGCCGTGGCGTCAGGCGACCAGCCCCAGAACTGATCAATTGAGGGGGCTATGATCCTGGTCGAGGCGGTCGGCGTGGCCGCTGGTCTCTGTTCGATGGCCAGCTTCACGCCACAGCTGGTCAAGATCATCCGCGAACGCGACGCCAGCTCGGTGTCATTGAGGATGTATGCGGTCACAGTGACCGGTTTCGTCCTGTGGATCGGCTACGGTGTTCTGCTGGGAAGCTGGCCGATCTGGGCGTCGAACATCGTGAATCTGGCGCTTTCTTCGGCCATTCTGGCGCTGAGACTGCACTACCCGTCAGACGGGAACACGGGGCCAAGGGGTTGACTCAAAGGCCCCTGACCGCAAAACCGCCTCCCATACTGGACTTTAGCTGTCACCTGGAGGTTGGGGCATGGCCCTGCGTGTCGCCATCAATGGCTTTGGCCGGATCGGACGCCTGATCCTTCGTTCGATCTTCGAGTATGGCCGGCGCGACATCGAAGTGGTCGCCATCAACGACCTGGGCCCCATCGAAACCAACGCCCACCTGCTCCGCTATGACTCGACCCATGGGCGCTTCCCCGGGCCGATCATCGTCAACGGCGACATCCTGGATGCGGGCCTTGGCCCGATCAAATGCACCTCCATCCGCAATCCGGGCGAGCTGCCGCACAAGGAGCTGGGTGTCGACATCGCGCTGGAGTGCGTCGGCATCTTCACCTCCAAGCAGGCCGCGTCGGCGCACCTGACGGCGGGCGCCAAGCGCGTGCTGATCTCCGCTCCGGCCGACGGCGTGGACCGGACCATCGTGTTCGGGGTCAACCACGAAGCCCTGACGGCCGAGGACCTGGTGGTCTCCAACGCCTCCTGCACCACCAACTGCCTGGCGCCGGTGGCCAAGGTGCTGCACGAGCTGTGCGGCATCGAGCGTGGCTACATGACCACCATCCACTCCTACACCAACGACCAGCCGTCGCTGGACCAGCTGCATAAGGACCCGTACCGGGGCCGGGGGGCGGCCCAGTCGATGATCCCCACCACCACCGGCGCCGCCAAGGCGGTGGGCCTGGTGCTGCCCGAGCTCGCCGGCAAGCTCGACGGCTCCTCCATGCGGGTGCCGACGGCCAACGTCTCTGTGATCGATTTCAAGGTGGTCCCCAGCCGCGACGTCACCAAGGACGAGATCAACGAGGCCATGCGCGCGGCCGCCGAGGGCGCCCTTCGCGGCGTGCTTGCGGTGGAGGATGCCCCGCTGGTCTCCAGCGACTTCAACCACGTCGCCGCCTCTTCGACCTTCGCCCTTCCCCAGACCCAGGTGATCGAGGGCAAGCTGGCCCGCGTCGTCTCCTGGTACGACAACGAATGGGGCTTCTCGACCCGCATGGCCGACACGGCCCTGGCCATGGGCAAGCTGCTTTAAGCTGATGGCTTTCCGCACCCTGGACGACGTCGAAGCGCGGGGCCGCCGCGCCCTCGTTCGTGTGGATTTCAACGTGCCGGTGGAGGACGGGCGGGTCTCCGACGACACCCGTCTGCGCGCCGCGCTCCCCACCATCCAGGACCTGCGGGCCAAGGGCGCGAAGGTGGTGCTGCTGTCCCACTTCGACCGTCCCAAGGGCAAGCGCGTGCCCTCCATGAGCCTGGACTTCCTGGTCGCCCCGTTGTCTGCGCTCGTCGGCGCGCCCGTGGCCTTCGCCGACGACTGCGTCGGAGACGACGCCGCCAAGGCCGTGGCGGCCATGAAGGACGGCGACGTCCTGCTGCTGGAGAACCTCCGCTTCCACGAGGGCGAGGAGAAGAACGACCCAGCTTTCGCCAAGGCCCTGGCCGTGCTGGGCGATCTCTATGTGAACGACGCCTTCTCCGCCGCGCACCGGGCCCACGCCTCCACCGAGGGCCTGGCGCACCTTCTGCCCGCCTACGCCGGCCGTTCCATGCAACGGGAGCTGGAGCATCTGGAGAAGGCCCTGGGCTCGCCCGACCGGCCGGTGATGGGCATCGTCGGCGGCGCCAAGGTCTCCACCAAGCTCGACCTGCTGAACAACCTAGTGGGCAAGCTGCAGTACCTCGCCATCGGCGGCGGTATGGCCAACACCTTCCGCTTCGCCCAGGGCTACGACGTGGGCGGATCGCTCTGCGAGAAGGACATGGCTGACACGGCGCGCGCGATCCTGGACAAGGCCAAGGCCGGCGGGTGCCAGATCCTTTTGCCCACCGATGTGGTGGTGGCCAAGGCGCTGGAGCCCGGAGCCCCCAATCGCGTGACCGACATCGGCAAGGTCGGACCCGACGACAAGATCTTCGACGTCGGCCCCAACAGCCTGGCCCAGATCCTGGACGCCATGTCGGAGTCGCGGACCCTTGTCTGGAACGGCCCGCTGGGCGTGTTCGAGGTCCCGCCCTTCGACAAGGGCACCGTCGAGGCCGCGCGCCACGCTGCGGAACTGGCCAGGGCCGGCAAGCTGATCGCGGTCGCCGGCGGCGGCGACACCGTGTCGGCGCTCAATGCGGCGGGCGTGACCGGGGACTTCACGTTCGTTTCGACGGCGGGCGGCGCCTTTCTTGAATGGATGGAGGGCAAGACGCTTCCGGGCGTCGCAGCTTTGGACAACTGAACTATCGACGCCGACGCCCTTGGGGGGCCCGGCCGACGAGCGGGAGAGCTTAGGTGGCGCGAATTACCCTTCGGCAGTTGCTGGATCACGCGGCGGAGCACGACTACGGCCTGCCGGCGTTCAACATCAACAACATGGAACAGGGGCTGGCGATCATGGAGGCGGCCGAGGCGGTCAACGCGCCGGTGATCATCCAGGCCTCGCGCGGCGCCCGCCAATACGCCAACGATGTGGTGCTGGCCAAGCTGATCGACGCCCTGGTGGACCTTTATCCGCAGATTCCGGTCTGCATGCACCAGGACCACGGCAATTCGGAAGCCACCTGCGCCACCGCCATCCAGCACGGCTTCACCAGCGTGATGATGGACGGCTCGCTGAAGGCCGACGGCAAGACCCCCGCGGAATACGACTACAACGTCGCCATCACTCGCCGCGTGGTCGACATGGCCCACTGGGTCGGCGCCTCGGTGGAAGGCGAGCTCGGCGTGCTGGGCAGCCTTGAGACCGGCATGGGCGAGAAGGAAGACGGCCACGGCTTCGAAGGGGCCCTGGGTCATGACCAGCTGCTGACCGATCCGGACCAGGCGGTGGACTTCGTCCAGCGCACCCAGGTGGACGCCCTGGCCATCGCCATGGGCACCAGCCACGGCGCCTACAAGTTCTCGCGCAAGCCCGACGGCGACGTCCTGGCCATGCACGTGATCGAGGAGATCCACACCCGCCTGCCCAACACCCATCTGGTGATGCACGGATCCTCGTCTGTGCCGCAGGACCTGCAGGACGTGATCAACAAGTACGGCGGCGAGATGCCCCAGACCTGGGGCGTGCCAGTGGAAGAGATCCAGCGCGGCATCAAGCACGGCGTGCGCAAGATCAACATCGACACCGACAACCGCATGGCCATGACCGGCGCCATCCGCAAGGTGTTCGCCGAGAACCCCGGCGAGTTTGATCCGCGCAAGTATCTGAAGCCAGCCATGGAGGCGATGCGCGCCGTCTGCCGCCAACGCTTTGAGGAGTTCGGCGCCGCGGGCTGGGCCGCCAAGATCACGCCCCTGCCGACCTCGGCCATGGCCAAGCGCTATGCGTCGGGCGAGCTGACGCCGACGATGGGCCTTACCCGGCAGGCGGCGGAGTAATCCCGCTTCTCAGCCTCGAGCCGGGATGGCGTCCCAGTCCTGAGACGCGACCCTGATGCCGCTGTGGATCAGGGTCTTCCTGCTTGTCGCCATGACAGCTTCCGCAGTCGCATTTGGCGTCGCCCTCTGGGACGGACTTCGCTCGGATTCGATCCGCTTCAGATCGAGCCGCCATGATCGCAAGCGCCAGCCCGTGCGCTTCTGGACCGTCGCGGCGCTCTACGGCCTGTTCGCGCTCATGACGGCCCTCGTGGGCTTTGCGGTAGCGTTCGATCCCGCCCTCTTCGGATCCTGAGAGTCGACCCGAGCCGGGGTTGGATTCGGCCCTGGCCTCCCTTGTGATAAAACTGTCGGTGTGTGCGCGATAGGCGGGCGGGCTGTCCGGCCTGCGCACGGGCTGACGACGAGGGCTGAGCGATGGATCTGACTGCATTGAACCGGGTCGCGGAGGCCATGGTCGCTCCCGGCAAGGGCATCCTGGCCGCCGACGAATCCTCCGGCACGATCAAGAAGCGTTTCGACGCGATCGGCGTGGAATCCACCGAGGAGAGCCGGCGCGATTACCGCGAACTGCTGTTCCGGGCGACCGAGGCCATGTCCAATTTCGTCTCGGGCGTGATCCTCTACGACGAGACCATCTGGCAGGACGCGGCGGACGGCACGCCCCTGGTGGAGCTGATCACGGCGGCAGGGTCTGTCCCCGGCATCAAGGTCGATAAGGGGACAACGGCGCTGCCCGGTTTCCCCGGCGAGACGGTCACCGTGGGCCTGGATGGCCTGGGCGAGCGACTGGCGGCCTATCACCAGCGGGGCGCGCGCTTCGCCAAGTGGCGTGGGGTGATCGACATCGACGGATCCGGGGCCCCGACGGCGGCCGCGATCAAGGCCAACGCCCACGCCCTGGCGCGCTACGCCGGCCTTTGCCAGGCCAACGACATCGTCCCGATCGTTGAGCCGGAGGTGCTGATGGACGGCGCCCACGATATCGGGCGTTGCGCCGAGGTCACCCGCTTCACCCTGCAGACCGTGTTCCAGGAACTGTTCGAACAGCGCGTGGCGCTGGAGGGCGTGGTGCTGAAGCCCAACATGGTAATCTGCGGCCGGGCCAGCGGCGGCCGTGACGCCGTCGACGCCGTGGCGGAGCGCACCGTGGCGGTGCTCAAGGCGACGGTTCCCTCGGCCGTGCCCGGCGTCGCCTTCCTCTCGGGCGGCCAGATCGACGAGGAGGCTACCGCCCACCTTGACGCCATGAACCGGATCGGCGGCCTGCCCTGGAACCTCACCTTCTCGTACGGCCGGGCCCTGCAGGCCGCACCGCAGAAGGCCTGGTCCGGCAAGAGCGAGAACGTCGTCGCCGCGCAAAGGGCCTTCACCCACCGCGCCCGCATGAACGGCCTGGCCAGCCTCGGCCAGTGGAAGGGCGCACTCGAAAGGGCGGCCTGATACGAACGCTGTTGGCCGTTCGCAATCCGTTAGGCCTAACGGGGCCTTAATCCCTCGGACGTCTAGTTCCGGCGTTCGAGGAGACACGTCATGCGCCTGCAATCCTTCGCCCGCCTCGCCCTGGTCGCCGCCTTCGGGCTGACCTGCGCCGCGTGCGCCAAGACCGTTGGCCAGGCGGCCGGCACCGTCGTGGGGGGCGCCGCCTTTGCTGTCCTCAAGGGCGGAAGCTACGCCGGCCGCACCGTGAAGGGCGCGGCCAACGGCGTGCACGACGAGTTCGCCAAGAAGAAGGACCAGAAGGTCGCCGCCAACACCCGCTGAGCTTCCTCCTCCCTTGCGAAGCGGGGGAGGTGGATCGGCGCGCAGCGCCGATACGGAGGGGGCGAGCGGCTGCACTGAGCCCCTTCCCGCGCCCCCTCCGTATCGGCGCTGCGC
>FTHI01001447.1_pt1 | contig 14108 bp, 14 predicted proteins | sample 1640891 | NCBI WGS metagenome assembly FTHI01 (sample SAMEA3914788, study PRJEB12502) | metagenome | biome: forest; material: soil | place: Canada | collected 2011-07-03 | depth 0.1 m
GCCAGCGCCTGCGGCGTCCGCGCCGCCAGCACCACGATCGAGCCGGCGTCGGCGAAGATGGGCGTCCCTGCCCGCGGGACGTGGGTCTGCAGCAGCGAGACGCCGCCGGCTTGACGGACCGCCGCGGCGGCGGGCGAGGCCAGCTCCAGGTTGCGGTTGGACAGGTGCAGCACCAGGACGCCGTCGGGCTTGATGAGGCCGAGATAGAGCCGCATGGCCTCGACGGTCAGCAGATGGGTGGGGATGCTGTCGGAGGAGAAGGCGTCGATCAGCAGCAGGTCGAACTGGCCTCCCCGCTCGCGCTGTAGCGACTGGCGGGCGTCGCCGATGGTGATGGAGACGGGCCCCTTGGCGCAGCCGCGGACATAGCCGAATTCCGCGGGATCGGTCGCCAGCCGCGCCACCAGGGGATCGATCTCGAAGACCAGCATGGAGTCCGTGGGCCGCACGAAGCTGGCCACCGTGCCGGTTCCCAGGCCGACCAGGCCGAAGCGGGCGGCGGGCCTCCTGACCTGGACGCCGGCGAACGCCTGCCCCATCGGGCCGGAAGGCGCATAGTAGGTCAGCGGGCGGCAGCGCTGATCCGGATCCAGCGCCTCGGCGCCATGGACCGTCGAGCCGTGCACCATGAACCGCACCGCGCCGAGGCCAGGCACGTTGGCCTGGCCGATCTGCACCACGCCGAAGAAGCTGCGGTGGGACTCTCCCACCTCGTAGAGCCGGTGGTCGATCACGCCCGCGACGGCCAGGCTGCCGGTCAGGAGCGCGAAGACCGCGGGCCGTCCCTGCAGCAGGAAAGCGCAGGCGCAGGCGAGGGCCACCAGGGCCAGCTCCAAGGCGCCGCCGATCTGCACGTCCGGATTGGCCAGGAACAGCTCGGCGCCCAGGGCCGCCAGCAGGAGGGCCATGGTCGCGGCGTTCGGGGGCCAGGATTTCGCGGGACGAGCCAGCGCCGCCAGGGCGAGGACCGCCGGGTATTCCCAGACGTCGTTGAATATCATCGGCGCTGCGAAGGCGTTGAAGGCGCCGCCCAGCACCCCGCCGAGGGCGACGCAGAGGTAGAAGCCCGTCAGCTTGCGGGGCTCCGGCCGGCGGGCGGCCAGGGCCTGGTGGCACACCAGGGCGGTGAGGAAGAAGGCGGCGAGGTGCAGCGCGAGCAGCGGCAGCCAGTCCCGCGTCCGGACGGCCACGAGCCACAGGCAGGCGGGGGCGACCAGCGCCTGGAGCAGCAGCACCGCCCGGACTGGGACCACCGGCCGATCCTGGAAGGCGATGACGAAGGTCAGAAGGTAGAGCGCCAGCGGCGGGATCCACAGGAAGGGAACCGAGGCGATGTCGGAGGTGATGTGACTGGTGACGCCAAGCAGCAGGCTCGCCGGCGCCGCGGCGAGCAGGATCCAGCTCGCTCTCTGCCTCCATGCGATGGGCGCCGATTCGCTTCCCTCCGGCAAAGGGGCGGCCTCGCCGCGCGCCGACGAGTAAGCCAGGGCGGCGATCAGCAGGGCGAAGCCGACGTATCCCACGCTCCAGGCGAGGGCCTGCACCCGCAGGCCGACGAACGGCTGTACCAGCGCCGGGTAGGCGACGAGCGCCAGAAGGCTGCCGAGGTTGCTGGCGGCATAGAGGCCGTAGGGGCTGCGGAGATCGTCCCGCCTGACCAGCCACGCCTGGAGCAGAGGCGCGCTGGCGCTGAGCGCCGCGAACGGCGCGCCGATCGACAGCGCCAGGGCGCCGAGCAGCCAGAGCACCGGGTGATCGGCCGCGCCGGCGCCGGGGGACCGGAGCCGTAGCGGCAGGGCGAGCGCGGCCATGGCGAGAACCGCCAGGTGCACCAGCGTCTGCCGGCGCAGCGCGGCGATCTTCTGCAGCAGGTGGGCGTAGGCGTAGCCGGCCAGCAGGGCGATCTGGAAGAAGGCCAGGCTGGTGTTCCACACCGCCGGCGAACCCCCGAGCCGCGGCAGCAGGAGCTGGGCGATCATCGGCTCGACGAGGAACACCAGGGCGGCGCTGAAGAAGGCGGCCGCGACGTGAAGGGCTCTGGCCGGCCGCGCGGCGGCGGGTAACGCAGTGCCGGTCATCGCGCCCCCCTCGCGCAGAATCACCATCGACTGCCGTGACCTGGGAGCTTGCGCCGATCCGCGCGCCGTTTGAACTCTAGCCCTCATGGAGTCGCGCATGGACGAAGACGCCATCGACGATCTGGCCAGACGGGTGCTCGGCGCCGCGCGGGCCCGCGGCATCACCCTCGCCACGGCGGAGAGCTGCACCGGCGGGCTGGTGGCCGGGGCCCTGACGGCGATCGCCGGGTCCTCGGACGTGGTCGAGGGCGGGCTGGTGACCTATTCCAACGCCGCCAAGACGAGCCTGCTGGGAGTCGACACGCAGCTGATCGCGAAGGTAGGGGCGGTCTCCGAGCCGGTGGCCAGGGCGATGGCGGCCGGAGCGGTCCGTCGCCTCCAGGCCGGCCTGTCGGTGGCGATCACCGGCATCGCCGGCCCCGGCGGCGGCAGCGCGGAAAAGCCGGTCGGCCTCGTGCACTTCGCCACCACCGATGCGGCCGGTGAGACCCGGCATCGCGAAGAGCGGTTCGGCGACATCGGGCGAACGCAGGTTCGCCAGGCGTCCGTGAAGGTGGCGCTGGAGATGCTGATGGAGCGGCTGGGCGGATGAACGCCGAGGGCGACCCACCGAAGCGGTCACTGCTTCCCGCCCTCGGCCACACCGCTGAGATCCGGCACGCCGCCCGGGTCGCCGCAGCGGTGGGCGCCGCCTTTGCGATCGGCGTGATCTTCCGCCTGCCCCAGGCCTATTGGATCGTGTTCACCGCCATCATCGTGGTGCAGGCCAGCGTCGGCGGCACCATCACCGCCTCGTTGGAGCGGTTGGGCGGCACCGTGGTGGGCGGCCTGATCGGTGTCGGCGCCACCTACCTCAAGGCCAGGACCACCCTCGAGGAAGGCTTGGTGATCAGCGGGGCGGCGGCCCTGGCGGCCTTCGTTGCGGCGGTGCGGCCGAGCCTGAGGGTCGCCCCGATCACCGCGGCCATCGTGCTGCTAGGCGGCGCCACCTCCCACATGGGCCCGATCACCGCCGCCTTCTGGCGCGTGGTGGAGATCGCCATGGGCGGGGCCGTCGGGGTGGCCGCGACCCTCGTGGTGTTCCCGGCGAGAGCCCGGCGGGCGGTCCGGCAGCGCGCCGCGACCGCCATGCGCCAGATCGGCGGCCTGCTGGCGCTGTTCGCCGAGCGGTTCGACGCGGGCGGCGTGGACGTGGCGGCGCGGCCGTCGCACCAGACCATCCGCACCTCGCTGGGCCAGGCCGAGCAGGCGCTCGCCGAGGCCGAGCGCGAGACGTTGTGGGGCGCCAAGGCCGCCGCCCCCGAGGGCATGGTGCGCAGCCTCCGCCGCCTCGCCAACGACGCCATCATGATCGGCCGCGCCCTGGCGGAGCCCCTGCCCGGCGCGGCTGGCGAGCGCATCGCCCCCAGCGGCAAGGCGCTGCTGGACGCCGCGGCCGCGCGCCTGCGCGACACGGCAGGCGCCCTGGAGACCGGGGCGACGATCCCGCCCGATCGCCTGCCCGAGGCCCGCGCCGCGTTCGAGAGCGCCGTGCAGCAGGCGCGAGAGGCCCGGCTCACCGCCGAGATAGACTTCGATGCCGCGGCCCGGATGTTCGGCCTGGTGTTCGCGATGGAGAGCATGCTGGCCAACCTGGCGGAACTCGCCGAGCGGATCGCCGAGATCTCCGATCAGGCCGTCCCGTCCGCCGCCGCCGGGGTCGCCGACGCCGAAGGGGTGGCGCCGTAGAGCCGCCGCGCCCGCGCCTCGAAACAGCCGATCAGGCGGTCGGCGGCGTGGCGCAGGTTGGCGGCCAGGATGGCGTCCAGCAGGCGCGACTTGAACTCGAAGTCGATCTCGAACTCGACACGGGTCCCCTGCCCCTCCGGCACGAAGCGCCAATGGTTGCGCAGCCGCTTGAACGGCCCGTAGAGCAGGCCGACCTCGATGGTCTTCGCCCGCTCGTCCAGCTTGACGCGGGTGGCGAAGGTCTCGCGCACGATGGCGAAGCCCACCTTGGCCTCCGCGTCGAGGCTGCGGACCCCCTCGTTGATCGGCGTGCGGTTCCAGCTGCGCAGGCTGGAAACCCACGGCAGGAACTGCGGATAAGCATCGACGTCGGCGATCAGCTCGAACAGCTGCTCGGGCCGGTATGGCAGCACCCGGGTGACTCGGGTGGAGTGCATCAGCCGCGGGCGGCCTTCAACCGCGCGAAGTCCTCGCCGGCATGGTGCGAGGAGCGGGTCAAGGGGCTGGCGGAGACCATCAGGAAGCCTTTGGCGCGGGCGATGGCCTCGTAGGCGGCGAACTCCTGCGGTTCGACGAAGCGGTCAATGGGCGCGTGCTTGCGGGTCGGCTGCAGGTACTGGCCGATGGTGATGAAGTCGACGCCCGCCGAACGCATGTCGTCCATCACCTGCATGACCTCTGGCTTGGTCTCGCCGAGCCCGACCATGATGCCGGACTTGGTGAACTGGCCGGGGTCGCGCTCCTTCACCCGCTCCAGCAGGCGCAGCGAGTGGTAGTAGCGGGCGCCGGGGCGGATTTGCAGGTAGAGCCGCGGCACGGTCTCGAGGTTGTGGTTGAAGACGTCCGGGCGGGCGTCGATCACCGTCTCGGCGGCCCCCTCCTTGCGCAGGAAGTCCGGGGTCAGGATTTCGATGGTGGTGGCCGGCGCGGCCTTGCGGGTGGCGGCGATGGTGGCGGCGAAGTGCGCGGCGCCGCCATCGGCGAGATCGTCGCGGTCGACCGAGGTGATCACCACGTGCTTCAGGCCCATCCGGGCCGTGGCGTCGGCGACCCGCTCGGGCTCGGTCGGGTCCAGCGCCTCGGGCAGGCCCGTACGCACGTTACAGAAGGCGCAGGCGCGGGTGCAGGTCTCGCCCATGATCATGAAGGTGGCGTGCTTGACCGACCAGCACTCCCCGATGTTCGGGCAGGCCGCTTCCTCGCAAACCGTGACCAGGCCGTGGCCCTTCACAATCGCCTTGGTCTCCAGATAGCCCGGCGAGCCCGGCGCTCGCACGCGCAGCCAGTCGGGCTTCTTGAGCACGGGGCTGTCGGGGCGAGCCTGTTTCTCCGGATGCCGGAGCGCGCGCGCCGTCGAGTCGATCAGGGTGACCATCGCGCCCTTAGATCGTCCCTCGCGGGCGATTGATCAAGTTCAGCCGCGGGAGGCCAGGGAGAGGGGCGGAGCGACCTCTTCCAGGGGCCGCCGCTCGGCCCTCAGCCCCAGGACCCATTCGACAACGGCGGCCAGCAGCATCAGCCCACCGCCGAACAGATAGCCCCAGAGCACATTGGTCCGCGACTGCGAGCCGATGAGCATGCCGAAGATCGCCGGCGCAGCCACCCCGCCAATGCCGGTGCCGAAGGCGTAGAACACCGCGATCGACATGGCGCGGGTCTCCAGCGGGAAGCTCTCGCCCACGGTGAGGTAGGCGGCGCTGGCGGCGGCGGAGGCGAAGAAGAAGACCACGCTCCAGGCCACGGTCTGGGTCACCGCGGTCAGGGCCGCCTCGTGGAACAGCCAGCCAATGACGGCCAGCAGCAGGCCAGCAAGCCCATAGGTGGCCGCGATCATCTGCCGTCGGCCGATGTGGTCGAAGAGGTGGCCAAGCACCAGCGGCCCCAGGAAGTTGCCCGCCGCGAAGGGCAGCAGGAACCAGCCGACCTGCCCCGCCGGCACACCATAAAATGTCGTCAGCATAGGGGCATAGGTGAAGAAGATAGCGTTGTAGCAGAAGGCCTGGGTGGCCATCAGGACGACGCCCAGCAGGGTCCGCCTCGGGTAGTCGCGTAGCAGCACGCGGGCGGTGTCGAGAAAGCTCGTCGGCCCCCGGACGCGAAGCGAGATCGGTTTCCCGACCGGCTGGGGCAGCCCTCCGGGATGCTCCTTCATCGCCGATGCTTCGATGTCGCTGACGATGGCGTCGGCCTCGGCGAGGCGGCCGTGGGTCATCAGCCAGCGCGGGCTCTCGGGGAGGAAGCGGCGGATGTAGAGCACCACCAGGGCCAGTACGCCGCCGATCAGGAACCCGAGCCGCCATCCCCAGGTGATGGGAATCAGCCGCTCGTCGAGCAGCACCACCGATCCCAGGGCCGCGAGGCCGGCGCCCACCCAATAGCTGCCGTTGATGGCGAGGTCGGTATAGCCGCGCCGGCGGGCGGGGATCAGCTCCTGCACCGCCGAATTCATCGCCGCGCACTCCCCGCCGATGCCGAAGCCCGTCGCGGCGCGGAACAGCGCGTACGAGAGGAAGCTCCAGGAGAGGCCGGTCAGGACCGTGAAGGTCAGATAGACCCCGATCGTCACCATGAAGAGCCGCTTGCGGCCCATCGCGTCGGTCAGCCGGCCGAAGAACAGCGCCCCCAGCACGGCGCCGGCGAGGTAGAAGCTGCCCACCAGGCCGATCTGCGCGTCGGTGAGCCCCAGGGCTCGCGGGTCCTTGATGGCGCCCGCCAGGGAACTGACCAGGGTCACCTCCAGGCCATCCAGGATCCAGGTGACGCCCAGGGCGCCGACCACCAGCCAATGGAAGCGGCTCCACGGCATCCGATCCAGCCGCGCGGGCACATCGGTGGTGAAAACTCCACCGGCAGGCGACGGCTCTGGCGTTTGCGAGAGGGCCGTTGTCATCTGGAATCCCGACCTTTGCCGTAGGCAACCCACGCCATCGCCAGTTGTTCCCAGAGCTTCGCCCCGTTCCGCCTGGCGCTGGCCCTGCTGCTGGCGGCGGCGACCGCGCTGATCTCGGGTTGCCGCGAGAGAGACACGCGCGCGCCCGTCACCGACAGCCGTATTCCCCCGGGCCTGGAGAGCCGGTTCCTGCCGCCGCAGGGCTGGGCCTGGGGACTGATCCAGCCCGCCGGCCTTCCGGCCGCCCGCTATGGCGTCTCGGGTGCGACAGGCGCGGCCAAGGCCGACATCCTGATCCTGGCCTCCTACGGTGAGCCGGCGGAGGTGTGGTACGAGACCGCCCGCGCGCTCAACGGCATGGGCTATGCGGTCTGGGTGCTGGAGCCGGTCGGCCAGGGGGGCTCGGGCCGCTACAGCCGGCTTCGCGATCTCGGCTATGCGGAGAGCCTGACGCCGGACGTGCTCACCGCCAAGGCCATGGCCGGGAAGGTGGTCCACCGGCGTCCCCTGATCGTCATGGCCTCGGGAGCCAGCGCGCCCGTGGCGATCCAGGCGATCGCCTCGGGAACGGCGGCGGAAGGCCTGATCCTCACCTCCCCGAGGCTGCAGCCGGACGACCTCGCCACCCTCGGCAAGGCGCAGGAGCTCCAGGCCCGCGGCCTCGGCTGGCTGAGAGCCGACCTGCACGGCGGCTGGTCCCGGCGAGGCCCCGACGACCGGACGCTCGGCCTGACCCATGATCCGATCCGCGCAAGGGTCCGGCTCGCCTGGCAGACAGCCGATCCGGAGCTGCGGATGGGCTCCCCCTCCTGGAGCTGGCTCATCGCCTTCGCGGACGCGGTCCACGCAGCGGTGGCCGACGAGGCGCGCGTCCCGCTCCCCGTGCTAGTGCTGGAGCCGGATCACACGCCTCAGTCCGCCCGGGCCGACTGCGAGCGGATGCCGCATTGCGCCTTCCAGCCCGTCGTGGGCGCCCGGCAGGCGCTGGAGCTGGAGGCCGACGCCTGGAGAGGCCTCTGGCTGACGAAGGTCGCGGACTTCACCGCCAGGTCCGCCGACGCCTTTGCGCCTACGCCGCACGGGGCTAGGTTGCCGCGCGGAGGCTGATCATTTGAATGAAACGACGGGAGCCGGGTTCGACCCCCAGGCCGCGCGGCGGACCCTGTTCGGCGCGCTGATCGACGCGCGCCATCGCTTCGGCGGCAAGAGCCTGATCGTCGAGGATCAGGACCGGCGGCCGCTCAGCTACACCGGCTTCCTGCGCGCCGCCTTTGCGCTCGGCCGACGCATCGAGAAGCTCACCTCCCCCGGCGAGAACGTCGGGGTGCTGCTGCCCACCAGCATGGGGGTGGCGGTCACCTTCTTCGCCCTGCACGCGCGCGGCCGCGTGCCGGTGATGCTGAACTTCAGCGCCGGCGCCCGAAATCTGCGCTCGGCCTGCGCCTCGGCCGGGGTAAAGCAGATCCTGACCGCCCGCCGCTTCATCGCGCAGGGGCGGCTGGAGGACCTGGTCGAGGATCTCTCCCACATCGCCAGCATCACCTATCTGGAAGACGTCCGCCGGCAGATCGGCGCCGCGGACAAGGCCTACGCGGCGATGGCTGCGGCCTTCCCGCGCCGGTTCGCGGCCAAGACGGCGCCGGACGACGTGGGCGTGGTGCTGTTCACCTCCGGCAGCTTCGGCGCGCCCAAGGGGGTGGTGCTGACCCAGGCCAACCTGCTCTCCAACGTGGCCCAGGTGGCCGCTCACATCGCGCTGGACCCGGACTGGGTCTGGTTCAACCCGCTGCCGGCCTTCCACAGCTTCGGCCTGACGGGGGGCATCCTGCTGCCGCTGATCCAGGGCCTCAGGTCGTTCCAGTACCCCTCGCCGCTGCACTACAAGATCATCCCCGGCCTGGTGAAGGAGACGCGCGCCAGCGTGCTTCTCTCCACCGACACCTTCGTCAACCAGTACGCCCGCTCCTCGCAGTCCGACGACCTGTCGCAGCTGGAGTTCATCGTCTGCGGCGCCGAACGGGTGCGCCCCGAGACCCACCAGCTGATCAGGGACCGTTTCGGCGTCACCCTGGTCGAAGGCTATGGGGTGACCGAGGCCTCGCCGGTGGTGGCGGTCAACAAGCCCGAGGACAACCGGCCGGGCACGGTGGGCCAGCTGCTGCCGGGCGTCCAGGCGCGGCTCGAGCCGGTGGAAGGCATCCGCGGCGGCGGCCGGCTGCTTCTGAAGGGCCCCAACGTGATGCGGGGCTATCTCGGCGCGGATGGGCGCGCGGAGAGCCTGGACGGGGGCTGGTACGACACGGGCGACATCGTCTCCATCGGCGACGACGGCTGGGTGAAGATCCTCGGCCGCGCCAAGCGGTTCGCCAAGATCGGCGGCGAGATGGTTTCGCTGGGCTCAGTCGAGGAGATGGTGGCCGACCTGTGGCCCGAGGCCCGCCACGCGGTGGTCTGCCTCGCCGATGAGCGCAAGGGAGAGCGGCTGGTGCTGATCACCGAGCAGTCGGAGGCCGAGCCGGCCGCCCTGCTCGCCCACTTCCGCACCTCCGGAGCCCCGGAGCTCGCCGCGCCGCGGAGGGTCATTCGCGTCAACGAGCTGCCGGTGCTTGGCTCGGGCAAGACCGACTACGTCGCCATCCAGCGCATGGCCGAGGCCGACGCGCTGGGCGAGCAAAGCCGGGAGGGGCGAAGGAAGCGGTAAGGGGACCCTTCCGCGCCTCGCGGAGGGCTCTTACTTCGCCTCCCCGCTCGCCCACTTGTGCACGTCGAAGCCGGGAGCCGGGGCGATGAACAGGGCCGTCACGGGCGACAGCAGGCGGGTGATGTGCCCCTTGCCCTTGGCGTCCTCGAGATAGACCAGGTCCCCCGGGCCGATCTTGTGCTTGGCGCCATCGGACACCTCGACCTGGAGGTAGCCGGTCAGGTTGATGGCGAACTGCGGCGTCGGGACGTTGTGCCAGTTGACCTTGTTGGGCTGGTAGGAGATTGCCCGAAGGCTGGTCAGGGGCAGGTTCGAGGCGGTCGGCGCGACGGTGATCTGCTCGAAATGGCTCTGGCCGTCGGGCGTGGCATAGACGTGGAAGATCTTCGGCGGGTTGGAGGTGTTGTTCACCGGCGCGCTGACGGTCGAGCCCGGCGCGGGCTGGGCCAGGGCGGCTCCCGAGAACAGCCCCGCGACAGCGGCGGCGATGGCTGCGGCTTTGATCATGGCGTCACTTCCCCAGAGTTTCCACGGCCGGCGCGGCGGCCTTGCCCCACCATAGCGCCGGGAAAGCTTGGGCGTGAACCATCCCCTCGCGGTCGGGGTTCTGTGCTGCGGGAGGCGATGGAGATTTCTGCATGGCTCACGGACATCACAGCTCCGGCGACGACATCGTCATCCACCGGGTGCAGCCCCGCGACCAGGGCCGGCTCGAGCTCGCGTCCTCGGCGGTCGGCGACGACGGGCGGATCCACGACCGATTCACCGCCTATCATGACAACGTCTCCCCGCCCCTTTCCTGGACCCTGGTGCTGGACGCGGAGTCCTACGCCCTGATCGTCCAGGATCCGGACGCGCCGACTGCGGAGCCGGTGGTGCATTGGATGATCTGGAACATCCCCGGGACGGCCGCCTCGCTGCCGCCGGGTATCGCCGCGCGACCCCAGCTCGATCATCCCAAGGGCGCCGTGCAGGGCCGCAACACCAAGGGCGGTTTCGGCTACTTTGGGCCCCGCCCGCCCGCGGGGCACGGTGTGCACCGCTACCACTTCCAGCTGTTCGCCCTGGACAAGCTGCTGCCGATGTCGCCCGACACGCCGCTGGCGGAGCTGCTGAACGCCCTGAAGGGGAACACCATCGCCAGCGCCGAGCTGGTGGGGACCTACGAGGCCCCCACCGAGCAGTGACCCCGGCGACGGGGGCGAGGGCCTACTTTTCGGCCTTTTCGGCTTCCTTGGCGGCCGCCTTGGCCTTCTTCGCGGCGAGCTTGGCCTTCTTGTGAGCCTTGTGCGCCTGCTTCTTGGCGTCCTTGGCCTCGTACTTGGAGATCGTCTTGTCGGCGACCGCCGGGTTATCCTGCTTGGCCGCCTTTTTCTCCGCGTGGACGGCGGCGGAGTCGGCGAAGGCGGCCGGGGCCGCTGCAACCGACGACAGCGCGAAAGCGGCGGCTGCGGACAGAAGGATCTTGGTTCGCATCTCTGGCTCCTGGTTCTGGGCGGCTGATTAACGCCAAGCCCCAGCTATCGTTCAGCGCCGCCGCTTGACCCGGGCTGCGGGACCCGCATCTTGGCCCCCCTGCGGAGGATCCCCATGAGCGAGCCGGAACGGCTGACCATGTACCACATCCCCGGCTGCCCCTTTTCGGAGCGGGTGGAGATCCTGCTGGAGCTCAAGGGCCTGGGCGGGATCATGGCCGATGTGGAGATCGACATCTCCAAGCCGCGCCCGGACTGGCTGCTGAAGAAGACCCGGGGCACGACCGCCCTGCCCGCCCTCACTTTGGAGAACGGCGAGACCTTGAAGGAAAGCATGGTGATCATGCGCTACTTCGAGGACCGCTTCCCCGAGCGTCCCGTCGCCCAGACCGACCCCTACCGCCGCGCCGTGGAAGGCATGCTCTGCGCCACCGACGGCGCCTATTCCGGCGCCGGCTACCGGATGATCCTCAACCGTGACCGGGCCAAGCGCGAGGAGCTGAAGGCGGAGGTCGACGCGCAGTACGCCCGGCTCGACGATTTCCTCTCCTACTATTCCCCGGACCGGACCTTCCTGTTCGAGGACTTCGGCTGGGCGGAGGTGGCGTTTACCCCGATGTTCAAGCGGCTGGGGTTCCTCGACTACTACGAGGCCTACGAGATCCCCGGCGGGCTGAAACGGGTGCGGCGGTGGCGCGAGGCGTGCCTGGCGCATCCGGCGGCCCAGCACAGGACGCACGAGGAGCTCATCAAGCTCTACTACGACTACAGCCAGGGCGGCGGGAACGGTCGCATCCCGGAGGGCCGCAAGGTCTCCAGCTTCACGCTGGACGCGCCCTGGCGGGATCGGCCCTGGCCGCCGCGCGACAAGTGGGGCCACGCGGCCACCGACGAGGAACTCGGTCTCGCAGCGGCGATCCCCGCGGCGGCCGAATAGACAAGACAGCAAAAGAGGGGGAGGCGGCATGGCCGGCCAGGATTTCACGGATCGTACGGTGGTGGTCATCGGCGCCACTGCGGGCATCGGAAGGGCCACCGCCCTGGCCTTCGCCAAGGCGGGCGCGAGGGTGGTCGCGGCGGGGCTCGGCAAGGCCGACGGCGAGAGCCTGGAGGCCGAGATCAAGGGGCTGGGGGCAGACGGCTTCTTCCTGGAGGCCGACGTCACGCGCGAAGAGGACGTAGCCCGGGTGATCAGCCAGGCCGAGGACCGCTTCGGGCGGATCCACGCGGCGATCAACAATGCCGGCCGGGAATGCCAGCTCGGTCCTGTGCACGAGCGCACCGCCGAGGAGTTCGACTCCCTGTTCGCGGTGAACCTCAGGGGCGTCTTCCTGGGCCTCAAGTATGAGATCCCGCACATGCTGGCGCACGGCGGCGGAGCGATCGTCAACACCGCTTCCCAGGCTGGGCTCACCGGCCTCGCCGGCGTCGCCATCTATGCCGCCACCAAGCATGGCGTCGTGGGCCTGACCAAGTCGGCCGCACTCGACGTGGCCCAGCAGGGCATCCGCATCAACGCCGTGGCGCCGGGACCGATCGAGACCGGCCTGCTGCACCGGATGATCGGAGACGCCATCCCGATGGACGTCATCGCCTCGGGGGTGCCGATGAACCGCATCGCCCAGCCCGACGAGGTCGCCCAGGGCATCCTCTGGCTCGCCTCCGACAACGCGTCCTACGTCACGGGCCACACGCTAGCGATCGACGGCGGCTTTACTGTTCCCTGATCTGGAATCCAGCGAGAGAAACCATGAAAGCTACAGGCGGATGTCTTTGCGGCGCGGTGCGCTACGAGATCGACGGCGAGCCGATCTTCTCGGGCCATTGCCACTGCGTCGATTGCCAGAAGGTCACCGGCACGGGCCACATCTCGGTGGTGGCGGTGCCCAGCGATGCCCTGAAGGTCACCGGCGAGACCACCAGCTTCGCCGTCACGGCGGATAGCGGCCAACCGTACATCCGGCACTTCTGCCCCAAGTGCGGCAGCGTGGTCTATGGCGAGCCGACCTCGATGCAGGGCGTCAATACGGTGCCCGCCGGCACCCTGGACGACACCTCGCTCTTCGTCCCGCAGATGGTGGTCTACACCAAGAGCCGCCCGGCCTGGGACCGGATCGACTCCGGCCTGCCGGAGTTCGAGGCCATGCCGCCTGCCGGCTGACGGGCGGCGACCCGCCTCAGCCGTTCGGACCCACCGGGACGCACGCCGCCTTGCCGCGATAGGAGAAGCCTTCGAGGCTGCCGTCGTGGACGGCGGCGAGGCGGGCGCGGTCGAAGTCGGCGGTGTCGGCTGGCGGCTGCTCGCCCTTGGCGCACCAGTTGGCCCGCACCTGCTGGTAGGGACCCTGGCACATGCAGATGTCCGGCTTGGAGTCGAGCCGGCTGGCCGAGCTGCTGTGGCAGGTGGCCGGGTGGCTCACGCCCAAGCCGTCGAGGCAGAGCACCGCCGAGTCGCGCGGCTGGGCAGAGGCCGCCGCACAGACGCCCAGGGCGCCGATCAGGGAAGTCAGGAACAGGACGCGCATCGGGAGAAGCTCCTCTAGCACCTACGGCTCAGTTCAATCCGCCCCCGCAGATGAACGCAGGATGATATGCGCTCGCCCGCCTGCCGAGGCTGCCGTTCAACGTACCCCGCCCCCGGAAAGTTCGGGCACTCAACAAAAGAAGGGGGGACGACCGCCGGGCGACCGCCCCGACCTTCGGATCAGCTGTCGAGGAAGCTGCGCAGTTTGCGGCTGCGGCTCGGGTGCTTGAGCTTCCGGAGCGCCTTGGCCTCGATCTGACGGATGCGCTCGCGGGTCACCGAGAACTGCTGGCCGACTTCCTCGAGCGTATGATCGGTGTTCATGCCGATGCCGAAGCGCATGCGCAGCACGCGCTCCTCGCGGGGCGTGAGCGAAGCCAGGACGCGGGTGGTGGTCTCGCGCAGATTGCTCTGGATCGCCGCATCGATCGGCAGGATCGCGTTTTTATCCTCGATGAAATCGCCGAGATGCGAATCTTCCTCGTCCCCGATCGGGGTTTCGAGCGAGATCGGCTCCTTGGCGATCTTCAGCACCTTGCGCACCTTCTCGAGCGGCATCGCCAGCTTCTCGGCCAGCTCCTCCGGGGTCGGCTCGCGGCCGATCTCGTTGAGCATCTGGCGCGAGGTGCGCACGATCTTGTTGATGGTCTCGATCATGTGCACGGGAATGCGGATGGTGCGCGCCTGGTCGGCGATCGAGCGCGTGATCGCC
>FTHI01000827.1_pt1 | contig 14098 bp, 11 predicted proteins | sample 1640891 | NCBI WGS metagenome assembly FTHI01 (sample SAMEA3914788, study PRJEB12502) | metagenome | biome: forest; material: soil | place: Canada | collected 2011-07-03 | depth 0.1 m
CGCCGCCAAGCACGGAGCCACCCTGGCCACCCACAGCCGAGATGTGTGAATCCGGTAGCCCCCCTTGAGGGGGAGGGCCGGGGAGGGGGGCAGCCGCGTTGCTGAGTCCCTAGTCCCTTTCCGGCAAGTCAGCAGGCCCCCCTCCCTGACCCTCCCCCTCAAGGGGGGAGGGAAGTTCTTTTTCTTGAGGGGCAGGGAGGCGTTCCGATGAGTTTGCAAACCCGCCTTCCCCAGGGCTAATTGGCGCTCCTCGCGAACCGCCGGAGTCCCGATGCGTCTGTCCCGCTATTTCCTGCCCGTGCTCAAGGAGACGCCGGCTGAGGCGCAGATCGTTTCTCACCGGCTGATGCTGCGCGCCGGCATGCTGCGGCAGGAGGCGGCCGGCATCTACGCCTGGCTGCCGTTGGGCTTCCGTGTGCTGCAGAAGGTCGAGCAGATCGTCCGCGAGGAGATGGATCGGGCTGGCGCCGTCGAGTTGCTGATGCCGACGCTGCAACTGGCCGAACTCTGGCGCGAATCCGGCCGCTACGACGACTACGGGGCCGAGATGCTGCGTATCAAGGACCGTCATGAGCGCGAGCTGCTCTACGGGCCGACCAACGAGGAGATGATCACTGAGATCTTCCGGTCCTACGTGCGCACCTACAAGGACCTGCCGCTCAACCTTTATCACATCCAGTGGAAGTTCCGGGACGAGCAACGTCCGCGGTTCGGCGTCATGCGCGGGCGCGAGTTCCTGATGAAGGACGCCTATTCCTTCGACCTGGATGAAGAGGCCGCCCGCAGGTCCTACAACCGCATGTTCGTCGCCTATCTGCGCACCTTCGCGCGCATGGGCCTGAAGGGCATTCCGGTGCGGGCCGAGACCGGGCCGATCGGCGGCGACTTGTCCCATGAGTTCCACGTGCTCGCGTCCACTGGCGAGTCCGCCCTCTATTGCGACAGCGGCGTGCTCGACCTGCCCGTGCCGGGCGAGGACATCGACTACGACAGCGACCTGGATCTGATCATCCGCGACTGGACCAGCCTCTATGCCGCCACGGAGGACGTGCACGATCAGGCCCGTTTCGAGCGGGAGACGCCGGCGGATCGCCGGGTGGAGACCCGCGGCATCGAGGTCGGCCAAGTGTTCTATTTCGGAGACAAATACTCCAAGCCCATGAAGGCGGTTGTCTCCACGCCCCATAATGACGACCGGGCGGTGATGATGGGCTCGTACGGCGTCGGGGTTTCGCGTCTCGTGGGCGCCCTGATCGAGGCGAGCCACGACGAAGCCGGGATCATCTGGCCCGACGCCGTCGCTCCGTTCGGCGTCGGGATCATCAGCCTGAGGCCGGGCGACGCAGCCGTGGATGAGGCCTGTGAAAAGGCCCACGCCGCTCTGGAGGCCGCTGGCCGTGAGCCGCTCTACGATGATACCGAAGACCGCGCCGGCGCCAAGTTCGCCGCCATGGATCTCATTGGCCTGCCCTGGCAGTTGATCATCGGCCCCCGCGGACTTGCGGAGGGCCAAGTGGAGATCAAGCGCCGCGCCACTGGCGAGCGCCAGACCCTGCCGCTGGACGACGCCCTGAAGGCCCTCGGCGCATGACCTCGGAGCCGGTGAAGCCGGCAGGTCCGTTCTCGCAGTGGGAGCGGGCGATCGCGTTTCGCTACCTGCGGGCGCGGCGCAAGGAGGGCGGCGTCGCGCTGGTCTCCGTGATCTCCTTCGTTGGCGTCATGCTTGCTGTGGCGGTGCTGGTCATCGTGATGTCGGTGATGAACGGCTTCCGGGCCGAGCTCCTGGGCCGGATGCTGGGTTTCAACGGCCACCTCTATGCCTCGGGCGCGCCGTTCAACGACCCTGCCCGCAGGGACGCGATCGTCGACAGGATCCGGACGATCCCGGGCGTGGTCCAGGCGGTCCCCCTGGTGGAGGCCCAGGCCCTGGTGGTGGGGCAGGGCCAGACCACTGGCGCCATCGTGAGGGGGATCCAGAAGTCGGATCTCGAGCACATGCCGCTGATCGCCAACAACATCCGCCCCGGTTCGCTCCAGGGCTTCGGCGAAGGCGAGTACGGCGGCGAGATCGTCATCCTGGGCAGCCGCCTGGCGGCCCAGATGGGCGTGCAGCCGGGCGACTCCATCACCCTGATCTCCCCGTCGGGCGGAGCGACGCCGTTCGGGTCAACGCCGCGGACCAAGGCCTACACTGTTGGCGGGCTCTTCACCGTGGGCATGAGCCAGTATGACCAGGCCTACATCTACATGCCGCTCGAGCAGGCCCAGCTGCTGTTCGGGCGCGAGCAGGCCGTCGACGAGGTGGAGATCAAGCTGGACGATCCCGAGAAGTCCGCCGCCGTCCGTCCGCTGGTGGCGGCCGCCGCGGGCAGGGACGTCGTGGTGACCGACTGGCGCGAGCGGGATCAGTCCTTCTTCGGCGCCCTGCAGGTTGAGCGCAACGTCATGCGCCTGATCCTGCTGCTGATCGTGTTCGTGGCGGCAATGAATATCATCTCCGGCCTTTGGATGCTGGTCCGCAACAAGGGGCGGGACATCGCCATCCTTCGCAGCATGGGGGCCGGGCAGGGCTCGATCTTGCGCATCTTCTTCATGTCGGGCGCCGCCATCGGCGTGCTCGGCACCATCGCCGGCCTGGGCTTGGGCGTGCTGTTCTGCGCCTACATCAAGGAGATCCAGGCGCTCGTGGAGTGGGTCACCGGCGCCAATGTGTTCAGCGCTGACGTCTATTTCCTCTCGCACATCCCGGCCAAGATCGACTGGCTTGAGGTGGGGATCGTCTCGGGCGCTTCGCTGGGCATGTCGTTCATTGCCGTCCTGCTTCCGGCGTGGCGGGCTTCGCGCATCGATCCGGTCGAGGCGCTCCGCTATGAGTGAGCCAATCCTCAAGCTCCGGGGCGTTGTCCGCCAGTACGTCACCGGCGAACGGACCCTGCAGGTGCTCAACGGCGCCGACCTCGACGTCCGGCCGGGCGAGATCGTTGGCCTGATCGGGCCTTCGGGCTCGGGCAAGTCGTCGCTGCTCCACGCCGCCGGACTCCTGGAGCGGCCCACCGCCGGCAAGGTATTTCTCGAAGGCAAGGACTGCTCCTACCTGAAGGAGCGGGCCCGGAGCGCTGTGCGCCTCGCCGCCCTCGGCTTCGTCTACCAGTTCCACCATCTGCTCGCCGAATTAACGGCCCTGGACAATGTGGCCCTGCCGCTGATGATCGCCGGCCGCTCCCGATCGGTTGCGCGCGAGAGGGCCGGAGTGCTCCTGGAAGGCCTGGGCCTCGCCGAGCGCGTGCACCACCAGCCCGGCCAGCTCTCCGGCGGCGAACAGCAGCGGGTCGCGATCGCCCGCTCCATGGCCAACCACCCCAAGATCATCCTCGCTGACGAACCCACGGGCAACCTCGACCCGGCCACCTCGCTCACCGTGTTCCGTGCCTTCCAGGACATGGCCCGCGCCGAGAACGCCGCCGCCCTGATCGCCACCCACAACATGGACCTCGCCCGCTACATGGATCGCGTCCTGGCGCTCAAGGACGGGAAGCTGGTCGAGCAGGCCATCGGCTAGCCATTCCTCGCCGAGACGAGTCCGACGACGGGGGTTGTCATGAGAACAAACCGGGAATATAGAAGGTGAGAACAAACGGGAAACAGGCGGGTGCGACATGGTGCAGCTGGCGCGTGAAACGATGGCCCTTGCTTCAGTGGCGGGGTTCGTTTGGATGGTCTGTCATATGGCGCAGTTGATCGCCTGAGTCGGTGGGGGCCGGTCCCCCTTTTGGAGCGCATCCATGCCGGGGCTTGAAGACGCCTTCGTCCATCTACGGGTGCGCTCGGCCTATTCGCTGCTCGAAGGGGCGATCAAGGCGGATGTGATCGGCGTCCTGGCGGCTGGCGAGACCATGCCGGCAGTTGGGATCGCGGACCGCGCCAATCTGTTCGGCGCGCTCGAGTTCTCGGTGACCACCAAGGATGTGGGCGTTCAGCCGCTGGTGGGCTGCACCCTGCCGGTTTCGGGGATCGGCGAGGGGCCGTCGGAGCGCTGGGCCCGGGCGCCGACGGTTCTGCTGATCGCCCAGAGCGCGCTCGGCTGGCACAATCTCTCGATCCTCTCGTCCTCGGCCTATCTGGATTCCATGGAGGCGGCTGAACCGCACGTGCCCTGGGAGAAGATCGCCGCCCACGCCGAAGGGCTGATCCTGCTGTCTGGCGGGCCGGACGGGCCCGTGGATCCGCTGTTCGCCTCGGGCAAGACGCACGAGGGCGAGGCGGCCCTGGCCCGCATGGCCGAGGCCTTCGGCGACCGCCTCTATGTGGAGCTTCAGCGGCATGGCCTGGCCAGTGAGGCGGCGGCCGAGCCGGGGCTGGTGGCCTGGGCCTACGCCAACGACGTTCCCCTGGTCGCCACCAACGACGTCTATTTCGCCAAGGCCGAGAAGTACAAGGCGCACGACGCCCTGCTGTGCATCTCTGACGGCGCGTTCCTGGGTCAGGACGAACGTCGCCGGGTCACACCCGAGCACTGGTTCAAGCCGGCCCATGCCATGCGGGCCCTGTTCGCCGACCTTCCCGAGGCCTGCGACAATACCCTCGATATCGCCCGTCGTTGCGCCTTCATGGTGGAGAAGCGTGATCCGGTGCTGCCGCGGTTCCCGACCGTCGGCGGCCGCTCCGAGGACGAGGAGCTGATCCATCAGGCCCGGGAGGGCTTGAAGATGCGCTTCAAAACCCGCCCCATGGCTGCAGCCGAAGAGGTGTATTGGGAGCGCCTGGATCGAGAGATCGGCGTCATCCAGAAGGCCGGCTTCTCGGGCTATCTCCTCATCGTCTCGGACTTCATCAAATGGGCCAAGGCTCACGGCGTGCCTGTGGGGCCGGGTCGGGGGTCCGGCGCCGGCTCGCTGGTGGTCTATTCCCTGACTATCACGGACCTGGACCCCCTGGCCTTCGGCCTGTTGTTCGAGCGGTTCCTGACCCTGGAACGGATCTCGATGCCGGATATCGACATCGACTTCTGTCAAGAGCGACGGGACGAGGTGATCGCCTACGTCCAGGACAAGTACGGCCGCGACCGCGTCGCCCAGATCATCACCTTCGGCACCCTTCAGGCCCGCGCCGTCCTGCGCGACGTCGGGCGCGTGCTGCAGCTTCCCCTGGGGCTGGTGGACCGCCTGGCCAAGATGGTGCCGAACAATCCCGCCGCGCCCGTGACCCTGGCCAAGGCCATCGAGATCGAGCCGCGGCTGCAGGCCGCGAAGCGGGATGAGGATTCGGTCCCGGAGCTCTTGGAAATCGCCCTGGAGCTGGAGGGGCTCTATCGCAACGCCTCCACCCACGCCGCTGGCCTGGTGATCGGCGCCCAGCCGCTCACCGAGCTGGTGCCGCTTTATCAGGATCCCCGGGCGGAGCTGCCGGCCACCCAGTTCAACATGAAGTGGGTCGAAAGCGCCGGCCTGGTGAAGTTCGACTTCCTGGGCCTGAAGACGCTGACTGTGATCGACCGGGCCCGCAAGCATCTGGCCAAGCGGGGCGCGGGCGTCGACATGTCGGCCATCGCGCTCGACGACCAGGCGACCTACGACCTGATGGCGTCAGGCCAGACGGTGGGGGTGTTCCAGCTGGAAGGGCAGGGGATGCGCGACACCCTGCGCAAGCTCAGGCCCTCGTCCCTGGAGGACGTCACCGCCCTGATCTCGCTCTATCGGCCAGGCCCGATGGATTCGATCGACGGCTATGTCGACTGCAAGATGGGCCGCAAGCCCCTGGATGTGTTGCACCCCTCGCTGGAGCCGGTGCTGAAGGAGACGTACGGCGTCATCGTCTACCAGGAACAGGTGATGCAGATCGCCCAGATCATGGCGGGCTACTCCCTGGGCGAAGCCGACCTGCTGCGCCGGGCCATGGGCAAGAAGAAGAAGGAGGAGATGGACCTGCAGAAGGTCCGTTTCTTCTCCGGGGCGGACGAACGCTCCATTCCCCGCCCGCTGGCCGAGCTGGTGTTCGACCTGATGGCCAAGTTCGCCGGCTACGGCTTCAACAAGTGCCACGCCGCGCCCTACGCCTTCATCGCCTATCAGACGGCCTGGCTGAAGGCGAACCACCCCGTGGAGTTCTTCGCCGCGTCCATGAGCCTGGACATCTCCAACACTGACAAGCTCGCGGTGTTCTATCAGGACGCCAAGCGGTTCGGGGTGAAGGTGCGTCCGCCGGACGTCAACCGCTCTTTCGCCGACTTCGAGACCGACGACGGCGAACTGCTCTACGCCCTGGGCGCTGTGCGGAACGTCGGGGTCGAGGCCATGCGCCACCTGGTGGCCGTGCGCGAGGAAGGGGGGCCGTTCAAGGACCTTTTCGACTTCGTCGAGCGTGTGGATCCCAAGCAGGTCAACAAGCGGTCGCTGGAAAGCCTGGCGCGGGCAGGGGCGTTCGATTCAATCCATCCCAACCGCGCCCTGATCCTGGCGTCGGTCGACTTGCTCATGGCCCATGGCCAGGGGGCGGCCAGCGAGCGGGCGTCCTCCCAGACCAACCTGTTCAACGGCGAACAGTCCGACGCTACCCGCCCGCGCCTGCCCAAGACCTCGCCGTGGAGCCAGCCGGACCAGCTGGACGAGGAGCTCCAGGCGGTCGGGTTCTATCTCTCAGGCCACCCGCTCGAGGACATGATTGAACTGCTGCGGCGGCGGCGCACGACCCTGCTCACCGAGGCGCTTCCCCAGGCCCTGGCCGGCGCCGAGGCTTTCCGCATGGCGGGGGTGGTGCGGCGGAGGCAGGAACGGTCCTCCGCCCGCAGTGGCGACCGCTTCGCCTTCGTCACCCTGTCCGATCCGTCCGGGGAATATGAGGTGATGTTCCTGCCGGAAGGCCTGCGCAAATGCCGTGAGCTGCTAGAGCCCGGCCGTTCGATCAGCGTCCGGGTGCGGGCCAAGGCCCAGGACGGCGAAGTCCGCTTCTACGGCGACGACGCCGAGCCCATCGAGCGCGCCATCGAAGGCGCCGCTGCTGGCCTGCGCATCCACCTTTCATCCCACTCCGCCGAGATCGACGCGCTCAAGCATCGCCTCGACTCCGCGACCGCCCAGCGCGGAGGCGGGGAGGTGACCCTGATCGCCGCCCTCGGCGAAGGCCGCGAGGTGGAAGTGCGCCTCCCCGGCCGCTTCACCCTCGACCCAGCCCTGCGCGGCGCCATCAAGACCGCCCCCGGCGTCATGTACCTCGAGGACGTGTAGGTCCGCGCTTCCGCGAGGAAGTGAGCCACGAAAAACACGAAAAACACGAACGCGGCCGATCACTCGCGCCCCGCAAAGCATCGATGTTCGTGTCTTTTCGTGTTTTTCGCGGCCAATTCTGGCGAAGGGACTGGATCCGCTTCGCGGGGTGGTTTCCGGAAGGCGTTCTGATCTCTTGCGTTCCGGTCCCTTTCCGCCTATCTGCACCGCCCATCTCACACGCAGGCGTTCGGCGACGAGCGGGATATCCCGCCCTGTTTCCGTTCCGGGCTCCCGAAAGGGGGTTTTGCCTGCGGAGGCGCACCGGAAGAAGGAGACACACTCTATGGCGCTTCCCGAATTCTCCATGCGACAGCTGCTGGAAGCTGGCGCCCACTTCGGCCACCAGACCCACCGCTGGAATCCGAAGATGGAACGCTACATCTTCGGCTCTCGCGCCAACATTCACATCATCGACCTCTCACAGACCATCCCTCTGCTGCATCAGGCGCTCCTGAAGGTGCGCGAAGTGGCGGCGAGCGGCGGACGCGTCCTGCTGGTCGGCACCAAGCGCCAGGCGTCGGATCCCGTCGCCACGGCCGCCAAGCGCTGCGCCCAGTATTACGTCAATCACCGCTGGCTGGGTGGCACGCTCACCAACTGGCGCACCATCTCCCAGTCCATCGCGCGTCTGCGCGAGTTGGAAGGCGTGCTCGACGGTGATCCGGGCGGCCGCACCAAGAAGGAGCTGCTGCAGCTGACCCGCGAGCGCGACAAGCTCGAGATGTCGCTGGGCGGCATCAAGGACATGGGCGGCATCCCCGACCTGATGATCGTGGTGGACACCAACAAGGAAGCCATAGCCATCCAGGAGGCGCGCAAGCTCAACATCCCGGTGGTGGCGATCCTCGACACCAACTCCAACCCGGACGGGATCACCTATCCGGTGCCCGGCAACGATGACGCCGCGCGCGCCATCCAGCTCTATTGCGACCTGGTGGCCGATTCCGTGATCGACGGCCTCGCCGCCGGCCAGTCGGCCATGGGCGTTGACCTGGGCGCCGCCGAGGCTCCGATCGAGCCAGCCCTGCGCGCCGAGTCCAAGGCCGTAGCCGAGGAACCAACACCGGACGCCGCCGAACCTGAGCTGCAGGCCGCTGCGGCCGAGCTGGAGGCCGCGGCTGCTCCTGAGGCGGCCGCCCCCGAAGCGGTTGCTCCGGAAGCGGTTGCTCCCGAAGCGGTTGCTCCCGAAGCCGCCGCCGCCGAAGCGGAACCCGATACTGAGGCCGCCGCCTCGGAGTCGGATTCGGCAGAGGCGACGGCCTAAAGCTCGCGTCCGGGCGGCGTCGTCGCCGCCTGCTCAAATCATACCGCGACCGGCGGCAGATGCGGCCGGCGCCCGTTCATTGGAGGATGGATCATGGCGGACATCACCGCCGGTTTGGTCAAGGAACTGCGCGACAAGTCCGGCGCAGGGATGATGGACTGCAAGAAGGCGCTACAGGAAACGGCAGGCGACATCGAAGCCGCCACCGACTGGCTGCGCACCAAGGGTCTCTCCAAGGCCGCCAAGAAGGCTGATCGCGTCGCCGCCGAAGGCCTCGTGGCCGTCGCCTTGCGCAACGACGGCCCCGGCATGACCGCCGCCGTCATTGAGCTCAACGCCGAGACCGACTTCGTGGCCCGCAACGAGCTGTTCCAGCAGGCCGCGCGCAAGACCGCCGTCGCCGCGCTGGACGTGGAAGGCGGGGTCGACGCGCTGGTCGACGCCAAGACCGCGGACGGCCCGACTGTCGGGGAGGCGATCACCAACTTGATCGCCACCATCGGCGAGAACATGCTGGTGCGCCGTTCGGCTCGCTTCGTCGTTCCCCACGGCGCCGTCGCGGCCTATGTGCATAACCAGGTCACTCCTGACCTCGGCCGCATCGGCGTGCTCGTGGCCGTTGAAGGCCAGGGTGACCAGGCCAAGCTGCAGGAGCTGGGCCGCAAGATCGCCATGCACGTGGCGGCCACCCAGCCCCTGTCGCTCTCCACCGAGGACCTGGATCCCCAGGCCGTCGAACGGGAACGGGCCATCTTCGCCGAACAGGCCGCCGCCTCCGGCAAGCCGCCGCAGGTGGTGGAGAAGATGGTCGAGGGCCGTCTGCGCAAGTTCTACGAGGAAGTCGTGCTGCTGAAGCAGGCCTTCGTCATGAACCCCGATCAGACGGTCGAACAGCTTGTCGCTGAACAGGCCAAGGCGCTGGGTTCGCCAGTCGCCGTGAAGGGCTTCGTCCGCTTCGCCCTCGGTGAAGGCGTGGACAAGAAGACCGATGACTTCGCCGCCGAGGTCGCCGCCCTCAGCAAGGCCTGAGAACAAGGCTCGCCGTCTCCGCCAGCGCGGGGACGGCGACTGTCGCTACGTCAGACGACAGTCCACCCGGCGCGCGTTTTGTGGTTCGATAGCTCGAATCGGCGGGGTTGCGCCTTATGCAAGCCCGGAGCACAGAGCGCGCATGGTCGCTGAACCAACAGGTACGATGACCCGCACGCCGCGGTACCGCCGGATTCTTTTGAAGGTCTCCGGCGAAGTGCTGATGGGATCGGCTGGCTATGGCATCGACATGGCGACGGTCGACGCCATCGCCCAGGAAATCGCCGAGATCGGGCGACATGGCGTCCAGCTCTGCCTGGTGATAGGCGGCGGCAATATCTTCCGGGGCCTGTCGACCGCCGCCCGCGGCATGGAGCGGGCCAGCGCCGACTACATGGGCATGCTGGCGACGGTGATGAACGCCCTGGCCATGCAGAACGCGCTGGAGAAGATCGGCGTCGACACCCGCGTCCAGTCGGCCATCCCCATGGCCACGGTCTGCGAGCCTTACATCCGCCGACGCGCTATGCGCCATCTGGAGAAGGGAAGGGTGGTCATCTTCGCCGCCGGCACCGGCAATCCCTTCTTTACCACCGACACCGCCGCGGCGCTCCGGGCCGCCGAGATGGGCTGCGACGCCCTGCTGAAGGGCACCAGCGTCGACGGCGTCTATACCGCCGACCCCAAGACCACGCCCGACGCACGCCGCTATGACCGTCTGAGCTATCTGGAGGTCCTGGCCCAGGATCTCAGAGTGATGGATGCTTCCGCGATCAGCCTCATGCGCGACAACGCCATCCCTATCGTCGTGTTTTCTATCCGTGAGAGAGGCGCTTTGCTCGATGTCCTGACCGGCGGGGGCGTCCACACAGTGATTTCGGAAGATCGCCACGAGCGCGTCTAGGCGCGACGAGGAAGGAAAACATCATGGCCGTCACTGAAAAGCCTGTCCTGTCCAGCTACCGCGATCGCATGGACAAGGCCGTCACCGCGTTGAAGGAAGAATTCGCCGGGCTCCGCACAGGCCGGGCGTCGACGGCCCTGCTCGATCAGATCCACGTGGATGCCTATGGATCCTCGATGCCGCTGAACCAGGTGGCGGCCGTCAGCGTCCCGGAGCCGCGATCCCTGATGGTCAGCGTCTGGGACAAGGGCGTGGTGGTGTCTGTGGAGAAGGCCATCCGCGCCGCGGGTCTGGGTCTGAATCCGGTCAACGAAGGCCAGAACCTTCGGATACCGATCCCGCCGCTCACAGAGGAACGTCGCCGCGATATCGCCAAGCTCGCCGGCAAATACGCCGAACAGCAACGCATCGCCGTTCGCAATGTCCGCCATCATGCCATGGACGACCTCAAGAAGGCCGAGAAGGACACGGTGATCACCCAGGACGAGCAACGGCGAATGCACGACGAGGTGCAAAAGCTGACGGATGAGGCGATCAAGCGTATCGACGAGACCTTGAAAACCAAAGAACAGGAGATCATGCAGGTCTGAGGGCTGGCGCTGATCGCGCCACGGCCTCATGGATCACGCCATGTCCAGTGAACCCACATCTCCGCAGCGTACGGTGCGGTCCCAGGAGGGCGCTCCGCCGCTGCACGTGGCCGTCATCATGGACGGCAACGGTCGCTGGGCGAAGGCCCGGGGCCTGCCGCGGTCGTTCGGTCACCGCTCGGGCGTGCAGGCGCTGAAGCGCACCGTGGAGGCCGCCCCGGACCTCGGTATAGAGCGGCTCACTGTGTTCGGTTTCTCCACCGAGAACTGGCGCCGACCTGCTCAGGAGATCTCTGATCTCATGGGGCTGTTGAAGAGCTATGTGAATTCCGACCTCGACCGGCTCGCGCGCGAAGGGGTCAACGTGCGCATCCTGGGTCAGCGCATCGGCCTTCCGGCCGACATCCTTGAAGTGATCGAACGCGCCGAACGTCGCACCGCCCAGAATGACCGGTTCAAGCTGCAGGTCGCCTTCAACTACGGCGGCCGCGCCGACATCGTGGAGGCAGCGCGCAGCATCGCCCTCGACATCAAGGCCGGCGTCCTGCAGCCCGAGGAGGTCAGCGAAGAGCTGTTCGCGACCCGCCTGTCCACGGCCGAGTGTCCGCCTCCCGACCTGATCATCCGCACCAGCGGGGAGCGGCGGATTTCGAACTTCCTTCTCTGGGAGGCGGCCTACGCGGAGTTCGTATTCCAGGATGTGCTCTGGCCCGACTATGGCGCCGAAGAGCTGAAGGCCGCCGTCGATGAGTACCAGAAGCGAAAGCGACGTTACGGCGGAGCAGACGTCGATGACGTCCTTGCGACCGGCTAGGCGGTTCGACTGGTCCAATCTGAGGCAGAGAGCGTTGTCGGCGACTGTGCTGGCGCCGCTCGCGATCCTGGCTGTCTGGATCGGGGACTGGGCCTTCCTGCTGCTGATGGCGGCCGCCGTGGCGGTGCTCGCCAACGAATGGAGCGTGATGAGCGCGGCGCGCTCGCCCCTGCGGGTGGCGGCGGCCATCATCGTCACGGTGCTGGCCGCCGCCTTCGCCGCGTACTTCCAGAATTTCCCGCTGGCCTGGGGCTTGATCGTCATCTCGGCCCTGGCCTGCGCGCTTATCGCCAGGGGCGTTGCCGAGCGCCCTGAAGACGGCGCATTCGGAGCGCTCTACATCGGCGTGCCCTGCTTGGTCCTGCTCTGGCTGCGGTCAGAGGCGCCCCAGGGACGCACCTGGACCATCCTGCTCTTCGCCGTGACCTGGTCGGCCGACATCACCGCCTTCATCGTCGGCAACCTGCTGAAAGGACCAAAGCTCTGGCCGAAGTTCTCGCCCAATAAGACCTGGTCGGGTTTCGCCGGGGGCCTGGCCGGTGCGGTCCTGGCCTCCATCGCCGTGACCGCCGTCAGCAGAGCGGTTTCGGATGAGCCGGTTCGGTTGTCCATGGCGGCGGCGGGCCTGATGGGGCTCGTGGGCGGACTCGCGACAATGGGGGGCGATCTGCTCGAATCCGTTCTCAAGCGCCGTTTTGGGGTAAAGGACTCCGGTGACCTCATCCCTGGGCATGGGGGGCTCTTGGACAGGGTGGATGGACTGATGTTTGCGATCTTGGCAGTGGCCGGCGCGCGGCTGATTCACTTGGCGGGGTGGGCGGCTTGACCGCGCGGCGTATTTCCGTGCTCGGCGCCACCGGGTCCGTCGGCGTCTCGACGCTCGATCTCCTGGACCACGCCTGCCGCGAGGGAACTGCCGAGGTCGAGGTGGTGGCCCTGACGGCGGGGCGAAATGTCGCAAGGCTCGCCGAACAGGCGCTCAAGTGGAAGCCGCAGCTGGCGGTGATCGAAGACGAAAGCCTGCTCCCGGAGCTGCGCTCGCGGTTGAATGGCTCAAACATCCAGGCCGCAGCAGGGGCGGGCGCGATCGCCGAGGCGGCCGGGATGGATGCGCAATGGGTGATGGCGGCCATCGTCGGCGTCGCCGGCCTGGCGCCGACCCTGGCGGCCGCCAAGACGGGCGCCGTGGTGGCCCTGGCCAACAAGGAAAGCCTGGTCTGCGTCGGTCCCACGCTGATGGCGAGGGCTCTGGCCGCGGGGGGACGGGTCGTCCCGGTCGATTCGGAGCATTCGGCCATCTTCCAGGTGCTGGATCAGCGGCCCGAGGCCGGCCGCGCGAAAGTGATCCTCACCGCATCCGGCGGTCCGTTCCGTGAGTGGCCGATCGAGGCCATGGCCGATGTGACCCCCGAGCAGGCGGCCGCCCACCCCGTGTGGAACATGGGGGTCAAAATTTCGATCGATTCGGCGACCATGATGAACAAGGCGCTGGAGATGATCGAGGCCGCCTATCTGTTCTCAACCCCTGCGGAGCGCATCGAGGTCTTGATCCATCCGCAGTCCATCATCCACAGCATGGTCGAGTACGAAGACGGCTCGACCCTGGCCCAGCTCGGCGTGCCGGACATGCGCACGCCCATCGCCTGCGCATACGCCTGGCCGGATCGGATGGCCTGGCCGGCGCCGCGCCTGGACCTTGCCGCCATCGGCCAGCTCACCTTCCAGGCGCCGGATCTGGAGCGCTTCCCGGCGCTGGGTGTGGCGCGGACCGCCCTGGCGCTCGGCGACGGAGCCACCACGGCCTTCAACGCCGCCAATGAAGCAGCCGTCGCCGCCTTCCTTGACCGTAGGATCGGCTTTCTCGATATTGCCGCCGCGGTCGCCGAGACAATCGAACGAATGGACCGCGCGGGGGATCTTGTCGCCGGGACGGACGGCGACCCGGTCGAAACGGCCATGATGATCGACAGGACGGCCCGTCGCGTTGCGACGGACGTCTTTTCGAGCGTCGGGCGCATGAATTAGAAGGTCGGGAGAGCCCTCCAGCCAATGCTGCATTATGCGCAAGTCGCGTTGACCTACACGCTGCCGTTTCTGCTCGTGCTGACGCTTGTCATCACCGTGCACGAATTCGGCCACTTTCTCGTGGCTCGGCTGTGCGGAGTGGCGGTCGACCGGTTTTCCATCGGGTTTGGCCGGGCCATTCTGTCATGGCGGGGACGCGACGGTATGGAG
>FTHI01001566.1_pt1 | contig 14088 bp, 12 predicted proteins | sample 1640891 | NCBI WGS metagenome assembly FTHI01 (sample SAMEA3914788, study PRJEB12502) | metagenome | biome: forest; material: soil | place: Canada | collected 2011-07-03 | depth 0.1 m
TCCCACAACCCCTTGGCCCCCGCCCGGCCGCGCCATGCCGGGCGGATCGACGCTTGCCGCCGCGCCGGCGGCGAACACAGGAAGCAGCCATGACCGCACGCCGCCCCGTCGTCTCCGCAGTGGTCTTCGCGATCATCGGCCTCGTCCTGGCCGGAGGGGGAGCCTGGCTCGCGTCCCTCGGAGGGTCCTGGTACTACCTGATCGCCGGTATCGGTCTGATCGCCACGGCAGGGCTGCTCGCCGCGCGCCGCGCAGAGGCGCTCTGGCTTTACGCCATCGTCCTGCTGGGAACGGTGATCTGGGCCGTCGCCGAGGTGGGTTTCGACGGATGGGGCCTGGAGCCCCGGCTGCTCGCGCCTGTGGTGCTGGGGCTGTACCTGCTCATGCCCTGGATCGCGCGAGCGCTCCGCCCGATCGAGACCGAGGAGACGGCCCAGGCCAGAGGTGTGCGTGGCGGACGCATCGGGGTGGCGGCCGCGGCGGCCATAGCCCTGGTCGTGGGCGTCATCGGCTTCCTGTCGCCCGTAGGAATCAGCGGCACGTCCGCGGCGCCCCGGGTCGGGGTCGCCGACGCGAGCGTGCCGGCCGAGGACTGGCGCTTCTACGGCCGCACCCCCCGGGGCGACCGGTTTTCCCCGCTCGGGCAGATCACGCCGCAGAACGTGGGCAAGCTGACGCTCGCCTGGACCGCGCGCACGGGCGATGTGATGCGTCCCGGCGAAAATCAGGGCGGCACCGACGCAGGTCACGAGTTCAACTTCGAGAACACCCCGATCAAGGTCGCCGACACCCTCTATGTCTGCACCGGCCACAGCTGGGTGGAGGCGCTGGACGCCGCCACCGGCCGACGCAAGTGGATGTTCGACCCCCACGCCAACACCGACCCGGATGTCTACCTCGCCTGCCGCGGAGTGGCCTATTACGAGGCGCCCGCGGGAACCTCGACCCCCTGCCCGCGTCGCATCATCGCTCCCGTGCTCGACGCGCGGATGGTGGCGCTGAACGCCGACACCGGGCGCCCCTGCGCCGATTTCGGGACCGGCGGGTTCATCGACCTTCGCCAGCACCTGGGGCACGTGCCCGCGGGCTTCCACTTCGTGACCTCGCCGCCGCTGGTGCTGAACAACCGGGTGATCACCGGCGGCTGGATCTACGACAACCAGGCGGAGAACGAACCTTCAGGCGCGGTGCGGGCTTTCGATCCGATCACCGGGCAGTTGGTCTGGGCCTGGGACGTCGGGGCCCCCGGCCAGGTGGCGCATCCGGCGCCCGACCAGCAACTCACCCGCGGCACGCCCAACGCCTGGGGGGTCTATACCGCCGACCCGGACCTCAACATGGTGTACCTGCCGCTGGGCAACGCCACGCCGGACTACTACGGCGGCAATCGCCGGCCGTTCGACGACGCCTATTCCAGCTCGGTGGTGGCCCTGGACATCACCACCGGCGCCCCGCGCTGGAGCTTCCAGACCACCCACCACGACGTCTGGGACATGGACCTTCCGGTGGGACCCTCGCTGGTCGACCTGACCACCCAGGGCGGCGTCGTTCCGGCCCTGGTGCAGAGCACCAAGCGAGGCGAATTCTTCATGCTCGACCGGCGGACCGGGAGGCCGGTGGCGGCGGTGGCCGAGAAGGCGGTCCCGCAGGACCATGCGCCGGGAGATCGGCTCTCGCCGACCCAGCCCTACTCGGTCGGCCTGCCGAGCGTGGCGCCGCCCGACCTGAAAGAGAGCCACCTGTGGGGCGCGACGCCGATCGATCAGCTGGCGTGCCGCATACAGTTCCGGCAGGCCCGTTACGAGGGCCAGTTCACCCCACCGCAGGTGAACCGCGAGACCATCGTCTATCCCGCCTTCGATGGCGTGGTGGATTGGCACGGCGCCACCATCGACCCTGAGCGCAGGCTGTTGATCGCCAACGCCAACTACATCCCCTTCATGATCAAGATGCTGCCGCGCGGCCCGTTCGAGCGCAGCGGCAAGATCCCGCCCTGGAACGGCCAAGGCAACGAGCCGAAGATGATCGCCGGCTACGCCCCGCAGTACGGCACGCCCTACGTGGGCTCGGTCCATCCCTGGCTGAACTTCCTGGGCGTCCCCTGCCACGCACCCCCTTGGGGGACGCTGACGGCGATCGACCTGACCACCCGCAAGGTGGTCTGGCAGCGCCCGATCGGCACGACCCGGGACACCGGCCCGATGGGGACCCACAACAACCTGCCTCTGCCCACCGGCATCTTCAACATCGGCGGCAACATCGTCACTCGCGGCGGCGTGGTCTTCATCGGGGCGACAGCGGACGACTACCTGCGAGCGCTGGACGAAAGCACCGGCAAGATTCTCTGGCAGGCTCGCCTGCCGGCCGGCGGCCAAGCCACGCCGATGTCCTACGCCATCGGTGGCCAGCAATATGTGGTGATCGCCGCCGGCGGCCATTCGGGGCTGGGCACCCGGACCGGCGACTACGTGGTGGCCTACAAGCTGGGAAGGTGAACGCGGCGGCGTCCGCCGGCCCCGGCTTCAGAGGGGCTGGCCGGCGGCGCAGGCTTGGTATTCGACCACATCGTGGGCGCAGATCATGGTGACCTGAGCCGTGGCGTCGAGGGAGAGCTCGCGCAACCGCCGCTGGTTCTCCAGCCGCGCCATGCGATCCACTTCCATCAGGTTCTGATACCCGCGCAGGCCCGGGGTGCACCGGCGGTCCGGGCGGCGGACCTCCTCGCGATAGAAGTAGGCGTCGCCGGCGTGCAGCAGCCGCCCTCCAGGCGTATCGATGGCCACGCCGGCGTGGCCGTAGGTATGGCCACGCAGGGGGATGAGCAGGATCTCCGGCGGCAGGTCCTCGAGCTGACGCACCGCGTCGAAGCCGAACCAGCGCTCACCCGAAGTGTCGTAGGTCCGCCACTCGCGCACCTCGTCGACCTGGATCGGCCGGTAGCGTTCGCGCATCACGAAGCCGCGCCGCTCGGTGTGGAAGGTGTCGTGCTCCACGCGGGTGAGATGGACCTTGGCCTCCGGAAAATCCTCGATCCCGCCCGCGTGGTCGAAGTCCAGGTGGGTGATCACGATGTGGCGGACGTCCCGCGCCGAATGGCCGAGCGCCTCCACTTGGCGCAGCGCTGTCTCACGCTCGTGCAGGCGGATGTTGAGCATGGCCGCGAAGGGGCGGCTGAGCCGCGGAAACGGTGCGGCGACGTCCTTCAGGCCATAGCCGGTGTCGACCAGCACCAAGCCCGAGGAGTCGGTCTCGATCAGCAGACAGTGACAGACCAGATGCCCCAGGAGCCCCTTCGATCTGCCGTCGAACAACGCGCCGCCGAGCGGGCAGTCGGTCCCGCAGTTCAGGTGGTGCACGCGCATGACGGGGCCTCCAGAGCGGCAAACCCAGCCGGCGCCGCTCTGTTCCGCGTTCAAACTTTTGTTTGGCCGCCGGCCGGGTCCGCGTCGAAAGGCCCCTCTGCGGCCTCCCCGTCAGAGGACGATGGGTGTCTCGCCCTGGTCCTCGCCGTCCCAGTAGTGAATGCGCGTGGCACGGACCTTGATCAAGGCGACGCCCGGCGTGGACGGACCCTCCGGCCACCAGCGTTCCAGCTCCTTGGTCCAGTGGGCTTGCAGCGTCGCCTGGTCGCGGACGATCTCGGCCTGGCCTTCGATCGAGAAGAACACCGGCGGCTTGCCCAGCAGGCCCTTGTTCCCCTGCACCGAGAGGCTGACCCTGGGATCGCGGCTCACCTCCTCGAAGGTGCGCGACTCCTGGTCGATGAAGAACCAGCTGTCCCCGTCGTACTCGACGTCGCGGTTATTACTCATCGGCCGCCCGGCGATCTGGCCGCCTTCGGCATGGGTGTTGAGCATCACGAAATCGATGTCCTTCAGCGTCTCAGCCACGTGCTTGAGATCCTTGCCCGCCATGTCGCGTCCCTCTGCTGCTGATGTCCGGCAGAAAAGGACGCCGCTGCGAATGGTTCCCGACCCGGGAGCCCCAGGGAGCCAAGCCCTGGCGCGACGCTATCCAATGCCGCCGGCCTGTGCGCCCAACCATCACCCAAGAAGGGGCCGTCACCCGCGCAGAAATGGTGCTCAGCTACGACGTCCAGTAGGCCGTAGCGGCTCTGGCCGAGGCCTCAGCGCCTGGTCTTGGAAGTGTTCAGCGCCACGGCGGCCCTGACCAGCGCCTCGAGGGCCGCCTCGTCGATGCCCTCGCCTTCGTGGACGTCGATGGCGCGGCGGACGTTCCCCTCCAGGCTGGAGTTGAAAAGGCTCGCCGGATCCTGCAGCGCCGCGCCCTTGGCGAACGTCAGCTTGACCACCGTCTTGTAGGTTTCGCCGGTGCAGATGATGCCGGCGTGCTCCCACACCGGAACACCCCGCCACTTCCAGGTCTCGACCGCATCGGGATCGGCGGCCTTGATGATGGCGCGCAGCCGGCCAAGGGTCTCGCCGCGCCAGTCGCCCAGCTCGGCGATCCTTGCGTCGATCAGTTCGGACGCCGACCTGCCGCCATCAGGGGTGCTCTCGCTCATGCGAATTCCTCTCGGCGCGGGCCGATCAGCGGCCCTCGATCAGTTTCCAACCGTTCCCCGACGGATCGCGGAAGCTGGCGTCCACGGCGCCGTAGCGGTCGGTCGGTTCCTGGGTGAACTCCACGCCGCGGGCGCGCATCCGCTCATAGGCGGCGCGGCAGTCGTCGACCACCAGCACCAGAGGCGGCATCGCGCCTTTGGCGACGATCTCGCGCAAGGTCTGCACGGTCGCCGGATCGAGCATCGGCGACTGCGGCGCGAACAGGCCCAGCTGGAACGATGGCTGCTCCGGGTGCTGCACCGTCAACCAGCGAAACTCGCCGTTGCGCGCGTCGGTGTGGACGCGGAACCCAAGCTTTTCGACATAGAACTCGAGCGCCTCGTCCTGATCGCGGACGTAAACGCCGACCGTTGCGACACCTTGGCTCATGGGACCTCCGTTGGTTCGGTCCCGTCTATAGGAGCCGCGTCCCGCAGCCGCTTCTCCGAAACTGCCATCCTGAGGTCTGGGCGATCGGCGGCGTTCAGGTAGCAGGCCGGCACCCGTTCCAGCTCGTGCGGCGCCGCCTGCTCGCGGGCGCGGAGCTGGCCTGGGCTCTCGCCGGTGATGTCGCGGAAGGTCCGGCCGAAGGCGCCGAGGCTCTCCCAGCCGGTCTGGAAGGCGATCTGGGTAACCGGCAGGTCCGTATCGCGGAGCAAGGTCTTGGCCCGTTCGATCCGGCGCGTGAGCAGATACCGGTGCGGGGGCGCGCCGAAGGCGTCCCTGAACGAACGGGCGAAGTGGGCCTGCGACACCCCGCTCACCTTCGCCAGCCGTGGGACGGGCCACGCCTCATGCGAGGCGGCGTCCATTCGGTCCTTGGCGCGCAACAGCCGGCGCAGCAGCTCGGGGGCCTGGCGCTGGGCGCGCGGCGTCTGCGTGAGAGTCCGGCTCATCGTCCAATTCATCCCGTAGATCGCGCGAGCTGACCAGCCGCCGCAATCCCTCGACCACGGCGGGCTTTCAACTGGGCTGGCGTGCTTTAGAAGAGAAGGCGGCGGCCCCCGCGCGTGGGCTCGAGCGCTGGAGTGGCGGGATACCCATGGCCCTGGTGAAATCGAGCAATATCGCTGCACGACCATCCCGCGCCCGCGCGCCCATCCCGGAGCCCGGGTCCGAGGGCCCCGCTGTCACCCGCCGCAGCGCCGCCGGCGAAGACAAGCTTGCCGAACGCATCGCCGCGGCCACCCAGGAGATGGCCGCGGGACTGATGCAGGCATCCGCCGCCGCCGAGGAGCTCCGCCGGTCGATGGAGCAGATCGCGGCCGGGGCAGAGGAGGCCGCCGGCGGCTCGCACGAGCAGCTTGGCGCGATGAACTCCGCGGTCGAGGCGCTGGCGTTGGCCAGGACCCAGGCCGATGCCTCGCGCCGCCGCACGGAATCGCTGCAGGCGGTGCTCACCGATAGCGCGATCCAGATCACCACCTCCGTGCGGGCCATAGAGCGCAACGCCGAGCGCCAGGTCGGCTCGGTCACCGGCATCCAGGAGCTGCAGCGCCGGGCGCAGTCGATCGGCGAAATCACCCGCGCCATCAGCCGCATCTCCGACCAGACCAACCTGCTGGCCCTGAACGCGGCCATCGAAGCGGCGCGGGCCGGCGACCATGGACGCGGCTTCGCCGTGGTCGCCGACGAGGTCCGGGCCCTGGCCGAGGCTTCCGACAAGAGCGCGCGGGACGTGCAGACCCTGGCGGGCAGGATCCAATCGGATGTCAGCGGCGTCAGCGAGGCCGTGACAGCCGCGGCGGCCAAGGCCATCGAGAAGGCCCGCACCGGCGGAGCGGTGGTCGAGGCGCTGACCGCCCTGCGCGCGGATCTGGCGCGGATGGCTGAAGGCAGCCTGGACACCCTCAACGCCACCATCGAAGCGGAGCGGTCCGCCGAGGAGGCCCAGCGCGGATCCGAGCAGGTCGCCGCCGCCGCCGAGGAGCAGGCGGCCGGCGCCGCCGAGGCCCAGGTCGCGATCCAGCAGCAGGCGACGGCGCTCGAGCAGGGCCAGCTCGCCGCCCAGTCACTGGCGGCGCTCGCCGACACCCTCCGCGCGGGTCAGGCCGACGCCGGCGCGGCCGAACAGATCGCCTCGGCGGCCGAGGAGCTTTCCGCCACGGTCCAGGAGCTTTCCAGCGCCTCGGCCCAGATCCTGGCGGCGGTGGAACAGATCAACCAGGGTTCCCACCAGCAGGCGGCGGCGACCCAGCAGACCTCGGCCAGCCTGACCCAGATCGAGAACAGCGCCAGGCTGTCGCAGGCCAACGCCAAGGGGGCCCTGGAGCGCGTGCGGGCGGCGACCGACACCCTGACCCAGGGCCGCGTATCGGTAGAGGGTCTGGTGCAGGGTGTGGAGGACGCGCTGTCCGACACCCGTTCGAGCCTTGAGGTCATCGCTTCGCTGGAGGGCGTCGCGCGGCGGATCGCGGCGATCGTCGACGAGATCACCCTCATCGCGGTGCAGACCAGCATGCTGGCGGTGAGCGGCTCGGTCGAGGCCGCACGCGCCGGCGAGGCGGGGCGGGGCTTCTCGGTGGTGTCGAGCGACGTGCGAGCCCTGGCGCGGGAGTCCTCCGACAGCGTCGGCCGGATCCGGGAGACGGTCAGCGGCATCCTCGATCAGATCGCCGTGCTGCGTCGCGACCTGGAGCAGGTCGCCGGCGTCGCCGAGGTGGAGGCCCAGAACAACCGCTCCATCGCCGCCGGCCTGCTGCAGCTGACCACCGACATCGGCGCGCTGGAGGACACCAACCGCACCATCGCAGAGGGCGCCGAGTCGATCCTCTCCGCCGCGGTGCAGACCGCCCTTGGCGCCCGCCAGATCGCAGCGGCCGCCGAACAGGCCGGCGCCGCCAGCCGCCAGGCCGCCGCGTCGGCCAGCCAGCAGGCCCGGGGCGCCGAAGACCTCGCCGCGGCGATCGAGGAGATCGCTTCTCTCGCGGACGAACTGAAGCTGCAAAATGGCTGATCCGGCCCCCTCGGCGTCGGGATCGCCGGATCGTCCGTACCTGACCTTCAGGATCGCCGAGACCCTCTATGCCCTCCCGGCGGACGAAGTGGCCGAGGTCATCCGCATCCCTGCCCTGGCGCGCGTGCCCCAGGGTCCGCCTGGGCTGCTCGGCATGGCCAATCTGCGCGGCAGGGTGATCCCCGTCGCCAGCGGCGGGGGCCTGCTCGGCTGCGAGGCCCCGACGCCGGGACGCGCGATCGTACTCGACGGACCGGCCCAGGTGGCGCTGGCAGTGGATAGGGTCGAAAGCCTGGTGGCGGTTGCGGCGCAGCGGATCGAGGTCCGCCAGGCCGAGCTGGCCAGCCTGCCGGGCGAACGCCTTCGCGGCGCCTTCCAGGCCGAGGCCGGAGGCGAGGCGGTCAAGGTGCTGGACGTGTGGCCGATGCTGCACAGCGCCTTCGTCCAGGCCCCGCGAGCGGCCAGGACCAGGGCGTCCGCCGCGGCGAGCCCGGGTTCGGCGGAGGGGACGCAGGTTGAGGCCGCGGCCGAACGGCTGGTGACCTTCGATCTCGACGGACAGGAATTCGCCCTGCCGCTGGGCGCCGTGCAGGAGATCATACCGGCGCCCGCCAGCGTGATCACCGCCCCGCGCGCCGAAGCGGTGCTGCTGGGCGTCACCTCGCACCGCGACCGCTTGCTGCCGCTGTTGTCGCTGAGAGGCCTGCTAGGCCTGCCGATGTCCAGCGAGACCGGCGAGTTGCAGAAGGTCCTAGTCACCCGGGTCGCGGGCGAGCTCGTCGGCCTGGTGGCCGATCGGATGCGCGCGATCATCCCGGCCGATCCGGCGCTGCTGGAGCCCACGCCGCCGATGCTCGCTGCGCGGACGGGCGGAGAAAGCCGCATCCAGGCCATCTACCGCGGCGAGGGCGGGCGACGGTTGATCTCGGTCCTGGCCGTCGACCAGCTGTTTCGGGAGGACGTCATGGCGCGGCTTGGCGGGACGCCATCGCCCGACATCGCTTCGGAGCCGGCCGCAGCCGCCGGAGAGACCCGACGCCTCCTGGTCTTCCGCCTTGGCGATGAGGAGTTCGGCCTGCCTGTCGAGGTGATCGACGAGGTCGCCCCCGCGCCGGCCCAGGTCGCCCGCGTGCCCAGGACGCCGAAGTTCCTCGAGGGCGTGATCAACCTCAGGGGCGAGGTGCTGCCTGTGGTCGATCAGCGCCGCCGCTTCGAAATGCCCCCCTCGCCCGATCCCGGCGCCCGGCGCCTGGTGGTGGTGCGCACCGAGCGCCATCGCGCCGGCCTGATCGTCGACAGCGTGTCGGAGGTGATGCAGACCACGGCCGAGGCGATCGAGCCGGCGCCGAACCTCACCGGTGAAGGGGCCCGGCTGGTCGAGGGCGTGATCAACCTGGAGCAGGCCGGCCGGCTGATCCTGTTGCTGGATCCCGCCGAACTGCTGACCCGCGCCGAACGCGGACTGCTCGACGCCTTCCAGGGGGGCGGGCCCCGGCCGTGATCAAACTCCTCGTGGTCGACGATTCCGCCCTGGTGCGGAAGCTGCTCGGCCAGGTGTTCGGCCGCGAGCCGGATTTCGAGGTCGCCACCGCCCGCAGCGGACTGGAGGCCCTGGCGCAGCTGAAGACCTTCGCGCCCGACGTGATCACCCTCGACATCCACATGCCCGACATGGACGGTCTGACCTGCCTGGACCGGATCATGGTCGAGCGGCCGTGCCCGGTGGTGATGGTCTCCTCGCTGACCGCCGATGGGGCCGAGGTCACCTTGGAAGCGCTTCGGCTGGGCGCCGTCGACTTCGTGCCGAAACCGAGCGGCGCGGTGTCGCTTCGCATCGACGAACTCGCCCCGCAGCTGGTGGAGAAGGTCCGCAACGCCGCCCGTTCGCGCCCGCGACTGGCGAGCCGGCTGCGCGAGCGCGTCCGTCATCGCATCGGCGGGGCAGACAGTCCGCCCGGGCCGCAGGTCCAGACGCTGCACGTCGCGGCGAGGCGGAGCGGTTCGCCCTTCGGGGTGGTGGTGGTGGGAACCTCGACCGGCGGTCCCCCGGCGCTGGAAGCCCTGCTGGCTCCCCTGCCGGCCGATTTTCCGTGGCCCATCGTCGTGGCCCAGCACATGCCGAAAAGCTTCACCGGACCCCTCGCCAAGCGGCTGGACGGACTGTGCGCGGTTTCGGTGAGCGAGGTGACCAAGCCCGTCCTGCTCGAGCCCGGATGCGTCCACATCGGCGCGGGGAACGCGGACGTGATCGTGTCGCGGCGCGGCGGACAGCTGGTCGCCATGGCCGCTCCGGCCCATCCCGATTACCTCTGGCGGCCCAGCACCGACCGGCTGGTGCGCAGCGCGATGACGCAATTGCAGCCCGATCAGATCATCGGCGTTCTGATGACGGGGATGGGCAACGACGGGGCGGAAGCCATGACCGTTCTGCACCTGGCCGGGGGGCGCGCCCTCGCCGAAGCGGAGGAGACCGCCGTCGTGTGGGGCATGCCGGGAGAGCTGGTGAAGCTTGGCGGCGCCGACGATGTGCTGCCGCTGCCCCGGCTTGCCAATCGCCTGTGCCAATGGGTGAGCTGACATGCCTCTGATCCGCCGGGACGCTGCTCCACCCGCGGCCGCGCCGAGCCAGGACGACCACCGCCGGCTGCTGACCCAGGGCTCCCAGGACCAGCGCTGGGCCGCGGCGCGGACCCTCAGCGGCGCGGGCGATGCACACTTGCTGGCGGCGGCGCTCGCGACGGAAGCCGATGCGCGGGTGCGCGAGGCCCTGCTGTCCGGCCTTGCCAGAGCGGGCACGGCCGAAAGCCTTGACGCCATCCTGCCGATGCTTCGCTCCGACGACGCTTCGGCGCGGACCAGCGCACTGGACGCGCTGCGCGCCATGCCGGCGGCCGTCACCGCGCGTCTGCCGAGTCTGTTGGAAGACGAGGACGCCGACGTACGCCTGCTGGCCTGCGAACTGGCGCGGGAGATCGCTGCAGAGCAGGCCGTGCCTCTGCTGGCCGCGGTCCTGGCGCGCGATCCGCATCCGAACGTCTGCGCCGCCGCGGTAGAGGTGCTGGCCGAGGTGGCTCCCCCCGACATCGCCCCCGCGCTGGAAGCTTGCGCCGCGCGCTTCCCCGACGAGCCGTTCCTAACCTTCGCCACGCGGGCCGCGGCCGACCGCATCCGCAGCCAGGCGCCGGCCCGGCGTGGCTGAACCGGAGGCCCTCAGCCCGGAAGCGTTTCGCAGGCTCTGCGAATTTCTCTACCGGCGCACCGGGATGGTGTTCACCGAGGCCAAGCGATACTTCGTCGAGCGCCGCGTGCACGACCGCATAGCCGCCACGGGCTCGGCCACCTTCGACAGCTATTTCGCCCGTCTTCGCAGCGACGTGCACGGCGAGGTCGAGCAGTTCATCAACGCCTTCACCGTCAACGAAACCTACTTCTACCGCGAGGACCACCAGCTCCGCTGCCTGAGCTCCGACCTGTTGCCGGAAAGGGTACGCGGCAGGAGGCGGGGGGACCCGGTGCGCATCTGGTCGGTCCCCTGTTCCACCGGAGAGGAGCCCTATTCGGTGGCCATCTGGCTGCTGGAGAACTGGCCGGACGTGGACGCCTACGACGTGGAGATCGTCGGCTCGGACATCGACACCCGGGCCCTGGCCGCCGCCCGCGAAGGGATCTACGGGCGGCGCGCGCTCATGCGCCTGACGCCCGAGCTGATCGCGCGGTATTTCACCGTGCTGGATGAGGACCGCTGGAGCATCCTGGAGGATCTTCGGCAGTCAATCCGCTTCACCAGCGTCAATCTGGTCGAGCCGGCGGACACCCGGGCGCATGGCCGCTTCGACGTCATCTTCTGCCGCAACGTCCTGATCTATTTCGACGAGGCCTCCCGCCGCGTCGCCGCCGAGAACCTGTTCGAAAACCTGGCGCCGGGTGGGTTCATCTGTCTGGGTCACAGTGAGTCCATGAGCCGCATCTCGCCTTTGTTCGAGGTGGCGCGCTATGCTGACGCCATCGTCTACCGACGGCCGCTGGAGAACGGGAATGGCTGACAGCGGCCCGCATCGCGTGCTGGTCATCGACGACGCCGCCCTGGTGCGCGTCTACTATCGCGACGCCCTCGAACGCGCGGGCTACGAGGTCGACGAAGCCCTCAATGGGCTGGAGGCTCTGGAGAAGCTGCTGGTCTCGCCGTTCAACCTGCTGATCGTCGACGTGAACATGCCGCAGATGGACGGCTTCACCTTCCTGAAGGTGCTGCGCCGGCAGGCGCCGCCGATCTGCACCCTGCCTGCGATCGTCATCAGCACTGAGGCCAAGCGGCAGGACCGCGAGGCCGCCACCGCCGCCGGGGCCAATTTCTACCTGCTGAAGCCGGTGAGGCCAGCCGACCTGCTCGCCTACGCCGGCCTGCTTTGCGAGCCCGCTTCGTGAACGAGTTCCTCGAACAGTTCCTGACCGAGTCCCGCGAACTGGTCGAGCAGGCCACCGCCGACCTGCTGGCCCTGGAAGAGCGTCCGGACGAACGCGAGCGGATCGACAGCGCCTTCCGCGGATTCCACACCCTAAAAGGCGCCGCGGGCATCATGGAGCTGGACCCGATGGTCCGGGCGCTCCACGCGGCCGAGGACATCCTCTCGTTGGTGCGAAGCTCCTCTTCCGGCATCAGCGCCATGGTGGTCGGCGATTGCTTGGCCGCGCTCGACCAGGTGTCCCAGTGGCTGGACGACATGGAGGCCAGCGAACAGCTGCCGCCCGATGCAGAACAGCGCGCCGACGCCCTGGTCCGCCGCTTCGGCCAGGCGGCTGCGCCAGCGCCCTTGCCGGCTCCGGACGCCGCCGCTCCGAGCCTGGGCTGGGAGGCCGCGCTCCTGGGCCGCCATCCGGACGTCGCCCCCCTCGCCCGCTGCGCCCTGCGCTATGCGCCGGGCCCTCAGGCCTTCTTCGAAGACATCGATCCGCTCGCCGAGCTGCAGGCGCTGGAGGGGCTACTGGCGCTCGGCATCCGGCCTGCCGGCGAGCTTCCGGCGCTGGACGAGCTGGACCCGTTCACCAGCCTTGTCCTGTTCGAGGCGCTGCTCGCCGAGCCGCCCGGGGGCGCGATCCAACTGCTGCGCCGGCCGGGCGCTGACGTCGAGCTGATCGTGCTGGCAGGCGGCGGCCACGCCGGCGCGCTGAGCCTGCCGCCGGCCTCGGCCGAGTTGATCCAGGCCCAGATCGCCATGCTGGATGCTTCCCAGGCGGAAGGGCGGGTGGGCCGGACCGGATCGGCCGCCCGCGTGGCCGAGAGCGTGCTTCGCCATGCCGGGCTTGCGCAGGAGGCCGAGGCGCTGGCCTCGTTCACCGCCCGCGCCGCTCCGGACGATGCGGGCGGCCTGGCGCAGGCCCTGCGCCTGCTGCTCGCCGGCGAACTGGCGCACGCGCCACCGGGCGACAGCGCGCAAACCCGAACCACCCCCGAAGCCCTCGTCCGTTCGCTGAGGGTCGACGTCGCCCGGGTGGACCACCTGGTGAACCTGACTGGCGAACTGCTGGTGGCCAAGAACGCCCTCGGGCATGCGGTGCAGTTCGCCGAAGGCGGCGGCGATCGACGCGAACTGGTTGGCGCCCTGCGTCTGCAACAGGCCCAGCTGGATCGGTTGACCACCGAGCTGCAGCATTCGGTGCTGAACATGCGCGTGCTGCCGATGCGGCAGGTGTTCCAGCGCTTTCCACGCGTCGTTCGCGAGATGGTCGCCGCCCTGGGCAAGCCCACCCGCCTGGTGACTGAAGGGGACGCCACCGAGGCCGACAAGACCATTGTCGAGGGCCTGTTCGAACCGCTGCTGCACGTCCTGCGCAACGCCATTGATCACGGCGTCGAGACGGTCGCGGAGCGCGCCGCCGCCGGAAAACCGCCCAGCGCCACCATCACCCTGCGCGCCTACCGCTCCGGCGACCGGGTGGTCATCGAGGTGGAGGACGACGGCCGGGGACTGGACCTGCAGCGGATCCGCGCCGTGGCCGCCGAGCGCAGAGTGGCCGAGGCGGCGGCCCTGCAGGACATGAGCGACAACCAGGTCGCCCAGCTGGTGTTCGCACCCGGCTTCTCCACCGCCCGGGAGATCGGCGAGCTCAGCGGCCGCGGGGTCGGCATGGACGCGGTCCGCTCCGCGGTCGAGCGGATGGGCGGTCAGGCGAGCCTGGAGAGCCGCCCCGGCCAGGGGACCCTGGTGCGCCTGAGCCTGCCCTTCACCATGGTGATGACCCGGGTGCTGACGGTCGAGGCGGCCAGCCAGATGTTCGGCGTTCCCCTGGACGCTGTGGTCGAGACCCTCCTGCTTCAGCCGCAGGACGTCCGGCCGATCGGCGCAGCTCGCGCCTTCGTGCTGAGGGACCGCACCGTGCCACTCATCGATCTCGGACAGGTGCTTGACGGCGCCGCCCCCGCCGCGCCGCACGCCGAACTGTTCGTGGTGGTCGCCCAGGCCGCGGGGCAGATCGCCGGCCTGGCCGTCGATCGGCTTGGCGAACGGATCGACGTCATGCTGAAGCCGCTGGACGGGCTGCTGGCCAATCTGCCGGCGGTCATGGGCA